>Ga0256833_1001371_pt1 | contig 18065 bp, 15 predicted proteins | sample 356284metaG_FD_190535 | JGI IMG/M metagenome (GOLD analysis project Ga0256833, IMG submission 190535) | Hydrothermal vent microbial communities from Mid Atlantic Ridge, Atlantic Ocean - 356-284 | ecosystem: Environmental > Aquatic > Marine > Hydrothermal vents | place: Atlantic Ocean: Mid... | reverse complement strand
GATTAGAATACTTTAAAAATAAAGAAAATATTAATTTATGAAAAAAATATTGATATTAATATTCATGATATATTTTTCCAATGCAGTTTGCAGTCAATCGAAAGCTGTATTTACATTGGACAAAGCTGTTGAATATGCATTAAATAACAGTACCGAAATAATCAATGCCAAGTTGAAAGTTTTGGATGCAAAAAAGCAAAAAATTGAAACCAGGGCGATTGGGTTGCCCAAGCTTTCGACTAGTGCCGGATACAATTATTTCATTGATATTCCTACTCAGTTGATGCCGGATTTTTTAAGTCCTGCAATTTATGGTGTTTTGCTAAAAGAGGGTCTTGTCAATCATCCCGCTCAATCGTCAGGAAATTTGTTCCCTGTTCAATTCGGACAGAAGCATAATTTAACTCTTAGCGCAGATATAAATTCATTGATTTTTTCCGGAGAATATATTGTTGCTTTGAAAACATCAAAAGTTTTTGAAGATTTTTCTTTAAAAGAAATGCAGAATGTCGAAAAATCTATAACAGATAAAACTACTGAGGCATATTTACCTGCTTTATTAATTAAAGAAAACATAAAAATCCTTGATAAAAATATCAGTAATCTTAAAAAGATGAAAGACGAAATGGATGAGATGTACAAAGAGGGATTTGTCGAAAAATTGGATGCGGATAGGATTAAATTGAGTTTGGAAAATCTGAAAGTTGAAAGGGAAAATCTTGCCCGGCAAATTGATATTGTTAAAAATGCTTTGAAACTGGTAATAGGTTATCCTGTAAAAGACACTTTAATATTGAATGATGATGTGGAAAGTTTACTCAATAAAATTGATGACTCCGTCTTGTTTACCTCATTGACATTTGAAAACAGACCTGATTATAAAATGCTTGAAAAGAGTCTCGAGCTTCAAGATCTGAATATTAAAAGGTATAAATCTCAATATTTACCTACATTAGCAGGATTCGGTAGTTATAGTCAAAAAATGACCGGCAATAACAGTGATGATATAAAATGGTATCCATCGACTTTGGTAGGTTTGCAGTTGAAATTCAATATTTTTGACGGGTTAGGTAGAAAAGCTAAGGTACAACGGGCGAAAATATCCATGGATATCGCAAAGAACAATTTGCAAAATTTAAAGAATGTAATATCTATGCAAGTTGATAATGCGAGAGCTGCATATCAAAATGCAATAGAAAGATTAGATTCACGAATGGAAAATCTAAAATTAGCTCAAAGGATATATGACACAACAAAAATAAAATATAAAGAAGGTGTTGGCTCCAGTGTTGAATTAACCCAGGCCGAACAAAGTCTTTATCAGGCGCAATCCAATATGTTAAAAGCCAAATATGATCTGCTAAATGCAAAAATAAAACTAAAAAGTGCTTTAGGATTGTAATGGAAACAGACAATTATTAAAATTAAAAAAAATAATAAAAATGAAAAAGGGAATTTTAAGTTTGATATTGATAATTTTTATAATGATATCATGCGATAATAAAAATAAAAAAGAAAATACGATTCCAAATGATCTGACCGGTAAAAAGGAATATCTGAAAAAAAAGAAAATGGAATTGATGAAATTGGAAAATGAAATTTCTTTCCTTGAAAGTCAAATTGACAGTTTGGAACCTGGATTAAAAAAACATATCCTGGTAACTACGGAAAAAGTTAGCAAACAGGATTTTAAACGTTATTCCGAAATTCAAGGAGTAGTTAAATCCGATGAAGTCACTAAAGTAAGTGCTGAGATTCCGGGTAGAGTACTCAGAATATTTGTCAATAATGGAGATAGGGTAAAGAAAGGCCAATTACTAATCAAGCTTGATGTCGAAAGCTTTCAAAAGCAACTTGAAGAGCTTCAGAAATCTTATGAACTGGCTAAAGATATTTATGAGAGACAACAAAGATTATGGAAAAAAAATATTGGATCGGAAATTCAATTTCTTAGAGCTAAAAATAATAAGGAAAGACTTGAAAAAGGTATAGAATCTTTAAAGATTCAATTGAGGAAATCAAAAATTTATGCACCTTCCTCGGGAATTATTGACAATAAGCACATTGAAGAAGGTGAGCTAGCTTCTCCTGGTTTTCCATTGATGATGATTCTAAATACTGCAAAGATAAAAGTTACGGCAGATGTCCCGGAAAATTATCTTAGCACAATTCACAAAGGTGATGAAGTAACTGTAAAATTCCCTTCATTAAATATGGAGACAAAAGGGAAAATAACTTTAATAGGAAGTACTATAAATCCTACAAACAGAACTTTTTCCATAGAAACAAAATTTGATAATCATAAAAATTTATTGAAACCAAATCTTCTTGCAATAGTATTGCTTACCGATTATTTTGTGCCTGACGCATTGGTGATTCCCTCCAATCTGGTACAATATGAAATCAGTGGAAAACCTTTCGTAATGACTATTGAAAAAGATAGAAATATTTATAGAGCAAGAAAAAAATATGTAGTTGCCGGTGAAGAATATAATGGCAACATTGTAATCATAGAGGGACTGAAAGAAAATGATATTATAATATCAAAAGGAGCAAGAAGTATTTCGGATAATGAAATTGTTGAAGTAAGCACATCAAAATAATTTAAAATGAGTGAAAGCAATTATAAAAAACACAGAAGTTTTTGGTTAACAAACTTTGCATTGGAAAATGCGACAAGCATTATTTTGTTGACTTTAATGATTTTCTTTTTCGGCTTAAAATCTTATAAAGACATTCCCAAAGAACTGATGCCGGAAATAAAATGGCCACAGGTATTTGTGACCACAATGTATTTTGGTAATTCAGCAGAAGATATTGAAAATCTTATTACCAGACCGATTGAAAAAGAACTTAATACAATCACGGGAATCAAAAATGTCAGTTCCACCTCAATACAAGACGTTTCATTTATAATAGCGGAATTTGAGTCTGATGTTGACCTTGATGATGCTACAAGTAAGGTTAAAGATGCTGTTGACAAAGCCAAAAGCGAATTGCCTGACGACCTAAAGTCTGATCCTGTTGTGAAAGATATCAATTTATCTGAAATACCAATAATGACAATTAATATTTCAGGTAACTACACTAATGACGAACTGAAAAGCTTTGCTGAATATCTGGAAGACAAAATTGAGTCCATGGATGAAATATCGGATGTAGTAATAAAGGGGGCACAAGATAGAGAAGTGAAAGTAGATGTGGATTTAGCTACAATGAATTCTATGGAAATTTCTTACAGGGATATTTCAAATGCCATATCTTCAGAAAACCTGACTATGTCAGCAGGCCAATATCTTAAAAACGGATTTAGAGCAAATATAAGAATTGAGGGAGAATTTAAAAGTATTGATGATATAAGAAATATTATAATCAAAGCAAAAAGAGGTAAACCGATTTATATAAAAGATATAGCAAATGTCAGTTTTGATTTTAAAGATAAAAGCAGTATTGCGAGAAATAACGGTGAACCTGTTTTTGCCCTTGATGTAATTAAAAGATCAGGAGAAAATTTATTGGATGCTTCCGATAAAATAAAAAAAATAGTCAATGATGCCAAAACTACTGTATTTCCAAAAGATTTAGATATCAGTTTATTTAATGATCAAAGTGTTCACACTCGCAAATCCGTAAACAATCTTGAAAACAGTATTATTTCGGGAATGATTTTGGTTCTCTTGATACTTATGCTTTTTCTTGGTTTACGAAATGCTTCTTTTGTCGCAACAGCTATCCCTTTATCAATGTTGATGGGAATAATGTTTTTGCAACTCACAGGAACAACTTTGAGTATGATTGTTTTGTTTGCTTTAATCTTATCATTAGGTATGCTGGTTGATAATGGAATTGTGGTTGTGGAAAATATATACCGGCACATGCAGAAAGGATATAGCAAATGGGAAGCAGCAAAATACGGAACCGGAGAAGTTGCAGTTCCTATTATTGTTTCAACAGCAACGACACTGGTAGCATTTTTACCATTGGCTTTCTGGCCGGGGATAATAGGGAATTTTATGTATTATTTACCATTTACTTTAATTTTGGTACTTTTGTCTTCTCTTTTTGTAGCTTTAGTGATCAATCCTGTTTTGACATATAGGTTGATGAAAGTACAGGAAATCGACAAAATAACCGATAAAAAAAGAAAAAAGAAGAATCTTTTGATTTGGGTAAGTGTATTATTGCTCACTGCTATCGTTTTTCATTTTATCAAGATATTTTGGCTAAGGAATTTACTCTCTCTCGCTTTGATAGTTACGGTCTTGAATTATTTTCTCTTTACTCCCTTAACTGTTGTTTTTCAAAAATACATATTGCCCTGGATTGAAAAGATTTATCACAAATTCATCAGTTTTGCTTTAAAAAAATACAATCCCATATTTTTCTTTCTCGGTACGATTTTATTGATGTTTTTCTCTATTATTTTGCTGGGAGTTAGTAAACCGAAAGTGTTATTTTTCCCCGAGACAGACCCTAATTATGTTAATGTATTTGTAGAGTTACCTATGGGAACAGATATCATGGAAACAGATATGCTGGTAAAACACTTGGAAAGTAAAATCAATAAAGCTATTGAACCGTATAAAAGTATTGTGGAATCGGTTTTGGTGCAAATAGGAGAAAACACCGGAGATCCGCAAGGTCCTAGAGAACCCGGCTCATCCCCTCATAAAGCGAGAATTACTATCTCTTTTGTTGCCGATGATTTAAGAGGAGATATTTCATCCCAAGATGCCATGAAAGCAATTCAAAAAAGCGTTAGAGATGTGGTTGGGGCAACAATTATTGTCGATAAGGATAAAAAAGGCCCTCCAACCGGAAAAGCCATAAATATCGAGATTAAAGGTGATGATATTGATAATCTGATAAAAATATCTCACGATGTTATAAGCTTTATCAATTCACATAATATTCCCGGAATAGAAGAATTGAAAGCAGATGTAAAAATCGGTAAACCCGAGATTTTAGTAAAAATAGATAGAGGTGCAGCTAGAAGATACGGACTTTCAACTTTTAGTATTGCTAATGCTATCAGAACTTCAGTTTATGGTAAAGAAGTGTCCAAATTCAAAAAAGGAGAAGACGAATATCCGATAATGTTGAGATTGGCTGAAAAATACAGATATCAGATAAATGATCTTTTAAACCAAAGAGTAACTTTTCGTAATCCTAATAACGGCAGAATTGTTCAAGTTCCTATTTCCTCAGTAGCTTCAATTCAATATGCATCTACATTTTCTTCTATCAAGAGAAAAAATATGGATAGAATAGTAACTATTTATTCCAATGTTTTAGCTGGTTATAATGCAAATGAAATAGTAAAACAATTAAAAACTTTAATGAACTCCTACCCTATGCCAACAGGATATGAATATTCATTTACAGGTGAACAAAAAGAACAGGCCGAAAACACTGCCTTTTTAATGAATGCATTTTTAATAGCTTTGTTTTTAATATTCTTGTTGCTGGTAGCTCAATTTAATTCTGTCCTTTCTCCTTTCATCATAATGTTTTCCGTTATTTTCAGTACGATTGGTGTTTTCTTAGGCTTGGTAGTCAACAATCAAAATATAGTAATAGTAATGACGGGAGTTGGAATTATCTCTCTCGCCGGTGTAGTTGTAAATAATGCGATTGTGCTAATCGATTATACCAATCTGACTATAGGAAGAAAAAGAAAAGAAATGGGATTACCCAATAATAAATTACCTTTGAATTTGGTCAAAGAAGGAATTATTCAAGCAGGAACTACCAGGTTAAGACCTGTTTTGTTAACAGCAATCACTACTGTTTTGGGAATGCTTCCACTTGCTTATGGTTTTAACTTCAACTTTTTTACATTGATTAGTGATTTGGATCCTCAAATTTATTATGGTGGTGATAGTGTACAATTTTGGGGACCTTTAGCTTGGACTGTGATTTACGGTTTAGTATTCGCAACTTTCTTAACATTGATTATAGTCCCTGTAATGTATTGGCTTGCTTACAGAATAAAAATGCTATTTATTAAATAAATATAGTACCAAAAGAGCTTGATTTTCACCAAATCAAGCTCTTTATAGATATACGCTATTTATTATTCAAAGATTTCAATATTTCCTCCCGTATGAATAAACAGTATTTTAGAATCGGTTTCTATTTTTCCGTTTTTAATAAAGTCTATCATTCCTGAAGCGGCTTTGCCAGTATATACATTATCCAGGATTATCCCTTCATTAGTGGCAAAGGCGGATATTGCATTAAAACCGGCAATTGTATGTTCTCCATATGACTTTCCAATATATTTATCAGTTACCTTAATATCGGGAATTTTTATACGGATTTTAAGATATTCAGCTGTATTCAATACCAGATTTTTTATTACTGTATTTAATTCCCCGGAATTTCTGCCGACACTAATTCCGATAATATCACCATCCCAACCTGTTATAGCTTTTCCCAAAACCATACCTGCCTGGGTGCCACCTGAGCCAGAAGCGACAAAAATATAATCAAATTTAATATTATTTTTTTTCTCATAAGATAAAATTTCATCAAAAGCATTTAAATATCCGATAACTCCAACCGGTGTTGAGCCCCCCATTGGCATCCTGTATACTTTTTTTCCTTCCCTTTTCAATTTTTTCTCAATGGCAATGGATTCACTCTCGATTTTACTGTTTTCAGTTGAATTCGTATATGATATTTTAGCTTTAAACAAATAATCTAATAATAGATTTCCGGACGGTATTGTTTCTTTTTGTCCACTCAAAAGCAGATGTACTTGCATATTTTCCACTGCACCATAAGCAGCTGCAATACGACAAAAATTTGACTGGACAGCACCGACCGCAAGAAGAGTATTCGCACCTTGATTTTTAGCATCGCTAACAAGGTAATCCAATTTTCTGGTTTTGTTTCCTCCAAAAGCAAATCCGGTCATATCATCTCTCATACAAAAAATATCCGTATTATGAATTTTAGATATTTTATTTAATTTATAAATACTCGTTGGTATCATAGAATGGTTTAGATGAGGGATATTTTTTATAATTTGTTGTATCATAATGTAAATTTTATACATTTATAGACAGATAATAAATATATAATTAAAAATCAATTCCGGCTTTGAACACTATAGAATTGTATGATTCCACAGCAATTCCTATATCAATATTTCTATAAAAGCGAAAATATAAACCACCTGAATAACCGGGTATCAATTCAGATTCGGTTCTATAATGGTTATCATAAGTTCTTTCTTTATCAAAAAAATAACAAATCCCATAGAGAAAATTAGCATAAACATTAATTTTATTAGTTCTTTTGAAGACATATATTCTAAAGCCGGCTAATAAATTACCATATTCGGTTTCACCTCCATTATGAGAAAACCACCCTGTATCATAGCCATAATCTCCATAAGCTAAAGCCATTTGAAATTCGTAGTCTATATGCCAAATAGCTTTAAACCGCCGGGTATATGCAAGATATATTCCAAAATCAGGTGCATCAAGAAGTATTGCAGGATAACCAAAATAAACAGTATTATTTAAAAAAGAATTCTCGAAACTGTCTTTTGCGGTTATTTGACCAAAACCGGCTTTAGCAAATAGCAAAAATACTATTATAGAAAAGAAAGAGTATTTTGATTTCATTATAAAATCATTTATTAACAAATATATGAAAACAACTTCTATTGCCAAAATAAAAACATTTTTATTTCAAAAATTAACCCATAGATTAGTAACAGTAATATTATTATTTTACCTTAGCATGATAATTAAATAATATTTATTTTATGAATAATTTTGGACGTATATTCAGGATTAGTATTTTTGGCGAATCTCATGGAAAATCAGTCGGTATAACCATTGACGGTTGTCCTCCTGGTATTAAATTTAGCGAAAAAGATATGTTGGAAGATATTTCCAGAAGGAAAAGCGGTAAAAAAGGAACTACTCCGCGTAGAGAACCGGATTTGCCGGATATTATTTCAGGAGTATTTAACGGTAAAACAACAGGTGCTCCGATAACTATTATTTTTCAAAATCAAAACTTACGTTCAAAAGATTATTCTTTTGTAAAAGATATACCGCGTCCCGGTCATGCTGATTTTACTGCCGAACGAAAATATAAGGGATTTCAAGACTACAGGGGAGGAGGTCATTTCAGCGGCAGGCTCACACTCGCTTTGGTAGCAGCAGGAACTTTAGCAAAAAAAATAATTAAGCCCATGGCACCTTCTGCGAGTATTTTAGAAGTCGGAGGTTTTACAAATATTGAAGAAGGTATTGAATATGCTGTGAAAAACAATGATTCCATTGGTGGCATAATTGAATGTAGAGTTGAAAATATGCTTATCGGATTGGGGGAACCGTTCTTTGATAGTTTGGAATCATATATTTCCCATCTTGTTTTTTCCATACCTGCTATAAAAGGAGTGGAATTCGGTTCAGGTTTTGAAAGTGCTAAAATGACAGGAAGTAAAGTCAATGATGTGATTATTGATGATAAAGGAACCACAAAAACAAATAATAGCGGAGGAATAAACGGCGGTATTTCGAATGGCAATAATCTCTTATTCAAAGTAGTAGTCAAACCAACTTCCAGTATTTCTAAAAGTCAAAACACCTATAATTTCAAGTCCGGACAAATAGAGGAACTTAAAATCAAGGGAAGACATGATCTGTGTATTGCTTTAAGGGTACCACCGGTATTGGAGGCTGTCACTTCTATAGCTCTAGCCGACCTTTTGTTAATAAGCAGGGCTTACTGAGATTATAGTTCTTTTCCTACCTTGGTTTCATTAAAAGTTTTTAAAAGAGTAGCCAAAATAAATTCCGAAGCATTTCCATCTCCAAAAATACCGGAGAAATCATTAATATTCCCTTTGATATATTCTTGATATGCATTTATTATTTTAGTAAATTCCGATCCTGTTAGTTTTGCATTTCCTGTCTCCACAATCTCAACCCATTCTGTTTCCGGTCTTAGTATTATACAAGGAATTTTAAAAAAATAGGCTTCTTTTTGTACGCCTCCTGAATCCGTAATTATCATCAATGCGTTTTTTTCCAAATTAATCATATCCAAAAAGGAAACCGGAGGAATTATTAAAATATTATTCGATTTAATTTTATTTAGCAATATATGGTGTTTTTCCAGTTCTAAAACTTTCTTTGTTCTGGGGTGTAATGGCAATACAACTTGAGTAGTCTTAGAAATTTCAATCAGTGCTTCAAAAATAGAATTAATATTTTTATCATCATCCGTATTATGATCACGATGTATTGTTGAGAGTATATATTTCTTTGGAGCTAAATTGTATTTTTCTAAAATTACTGATTTTCCATCAGATAATTTTGAAAAATAAATTGAATTATCATACATAATATCCCCACAATGAAAAATACCGGGATTCTCAGGTGTATACGGTTGTTTATTCATTTTATCAAAACCTTCATTGACCAAGTTTTCAAATCCTGCAACAGTAGGCGAAAATAATAATGTCGATAAATGATCACATACCACCCTGTTCACTTCTTCGGGCATTTTTCTATTAAAAGATCTAAGTCCGGCTTCTATATGTACTATAGGAATACTAAGTTTTGAAGCTGCCACAGCTCCGGCTAAGGTTGAATTAGTGTCACCATATAAAACTATAAAATCAGGACTCTCTTTAAAAAGAAGTGCTTCTATTCCTTCAATCATCCTTGCAGTTTGTATTCCATGACTACAGGAACCAACATTTAAATTATAATCAGGTTTTGGAATTCCTAACTCCTCAAAAAACACATCGGACATATTTTGATCGTAATGCTGTCCTGTATGAACGATGATCTCTTTTATTTCCTTTGCAAAGTTATTCTTTATAGCCCTACTGATAGCCGCAGCTTTTATTATTTGGGGTCTTGCACCGATTATTGTTAATATCTTTATCATTTATTAATTTTCATGATTTTATAGACAGACTTTAATCATCCAATTTTTCGTCGATATAATTTAATATTTTTTCCATAAGATTAAATCTGTCAACGCCCCTAACATTATGCTCATGCATTGGATAAGTGAAAAAATCCACTTGTTTTTTTGCTTCAACAAATTTTTTGATCATTGACATGGAATGTTGAGGAACAACCACAGGATCAACTGAACCAATCACCAACATCAAATTGCCTTTTAAACTATCCGCATAATTCAAAAGATTATTTTCTTTATAACCTTCAGGGTTCTCCAATGGCATGTCCATATATCTTTCTCCATACATAACCTCATACCATTTCCAGTTTATCACAGGCCCTCCTGCAACTCCTACTTTGAATGTTCCCGGCTGTCTAAGCATCATAGTAGTTGTCATAAAACCTCCGAAACTCCACCCGTGAATAGCCATTTTGGTAGTATCTACATAAGGTAGTTTTTTTAAATACTCTACACCTTTCATCTGGTCTCTCATTTCATTAAGTCCCAGATGACGATGAATTACACTTTCAAATACAAAACCCCTGTTAGCCGATCCTCTATTATCAACGGTAAAGATAATATATCCCTTATTTGCCATATAATGCATCCATAACGGAGCATAAGCCATCCATGCATTCCTTATCATTTGTGCATGAGGACCACCATATAGATATACTAAGACCCTGTATTTTTTTGAAGGATCAAAATCATAGGGTTTTATCATTCTTGCATGTAAAATTGTTTTATTGTCCGCTGCTAAAATATCAAATAACTCAGTAGAACCTGTTTTTACATCTGCTAAAGGATTTTGAGAAATAAGTAATTCATTGATTATCTTACCTTTTTTATTGATAATTTGAGTAATTCTCGGTGTTTTAAGATCAGAATATATATCGATAAAATAATCACCTTTACCACTCTTTCGATAATTATGTACTCCAAATTGCCTACTTATCTTTTTTGTTTTATCATTGTTTAGCTTTGAAATATAAAGATATTCATTCAATCCCGTCTCATCAGCTCCCGTTACATATACATATTTTTTTGAATCATCCATACCGATAATACTATGTACGGGAAATTCCCCTGAAGTCACTTTATTTAACAATTTTCCTTCTGTATTATATCTATATAAATGATTGAAACCATCTCTTCTACTAAACCAAAGAAACTCATCGTCTTTTCCCGGAATAAACCACGCAGGCTGTTCAGGTTCTACATATTTAGGATTCTGTTCTTCAAATAAAGTTTTTACTTTCTCCCCAGTTTTAATATCGTATTTATTAAACCATAAATGATTTTGTTCTCTGTTTATTACAGCTAAATAAACATATTTTTCTTGAGGTCCCCAAGCAAGATTTGTAAGATAATGATCTTTTTGACCTTCCGTTGTATTGAGATAAACGGTTTTATTAGATTTTAAATTATAGATTCCGACTTTAGGTTTTTCACTTCCCATTCCTGCCATTGGGTATTTAATTGATTTCAGAGTGGCTATCCTAGTTGTAATATCAACTAGAGGATAATCCTTTACATTACTTTCATCTTTTTGATAAAATGCAAGATAATTTCCTTCCGGTGACCAAAACGTTCCTTTGGTAATACCAAATTCATTTCTTGCTATAGATTGACCGGAAACAATATTTTTATCCTTATAATTTGTCACACTAATACAATCACCATTAGTTTTTTTCAAATACAAATTATTATTAATGGTATAAGCAATATTTCCTGTTTTTTTACAAAGATCAAAATTGCTTCCTTCAATAGGAAACCTGGTATATTTTGTGCCGGATTTAGTACTTACATTATATTTAAAGTAATCAAAACCGTTTTTAAATAAAAAATTATCATAATCTATCCATGATATGGAAGGAATTCTTGATAATTTAAGATCCAAATTTTCATTCAATTCGGTTACTTTTAATAATGTATCCCAATTTATTCCCTTATCATTTGAAATCAGCAATACATCCAAATTATTGCTTTTCTTTAATAAAGTTTCAGATTCAGCTCTCCACTGCAATCCGTAAATATAATCGGGATAATAAGTACTAAACCTTCTTAATACTGCATCTTCCAGGGTTAAATCTTTCTTAATTGTATCTTGGGAATAACCGGATATGACAAATAAAAATAGAAAAAATACTATTGGAAATCGTTTCATAATTTATTGTTTTAATGAATACTCAAATTGAGATATTTTACTTTTTATTATTATATCTTTTCAATTAATAAATAACTTTAAGGACAAATGCTAAATAGTGCCTGCCTCCAAAGTGCTAAGTTTTAAATTTTAATGATTTAATCTACAGACTCTAATTATAACCATTAACAATAATTTTTTTAATAATACGTATACCTTTAAACCTGGACGCAAGAAAATAAATCCCAGGAACAAGAGATGAAACATTCATTTTCATTAGATTATATCCTTGCCGTACAGTTTGTTTACTATTGAATAGTTGCCTACCCTGCACATCCGTTAAAGAAACGTTCATTTCTCCATAGTCTGAAACATATGATTCAAATGTCAGAATATCATAAACCGGATTGGTCAAAATTTTAATGGTATAGTCTCTATTTAAATCATTAACACCAAGAGATTGACAATAAGGAGAATCCTCTTCCATCAAAGGTAAAAAATAATGTGCTGAATCTGTAATATATTGCGGTAATGTGTCATTAATAATCACAATTCCATCCAAAGCGGTTATCTTAACTTTAATCTGAAGATCATAAACTTTTATTTCATTATCCGGCGTAGGCTTACCATATAACTCGATACAACCGAGTGTGCCGGAAACAAAATTACATGTTGGAGGATTGCATCTGTAATCCAAACCTTTCGGGCCAAAAATAAAGCCATTCTTTTCGATAACGATAGAATCTAATTTTATATTTCCGAATTCAGTTTCAAAAGAATCAGGGACTACTGCCGTAAACACAAAAGAATAATCATGATTAATACAAGCAGTATCCAAAATTCCTCCATTTGGATTAGTCCTGGGGTGAAATGCTTTAGGATAAAGATTACTGCTTTCATTAGCAAAAGAACTATCGGGAGTACAAACCGAATCTTGTCCTATCACGTAAGTACCAAAAAAAATCAATGATAAAATTGTAAAAATTATTTTTTTCATAACAGGAAAATTTCATATAACTATTTGAATATAAACAAAATTAATAATAATATCAAGCTTATAATTAAAATTTTGACTGCTCAAATTTAATCCTTTTTTATAATATAACAATCAATTTGTTTAATTTTATCCAAAATTTTAATAATATCATCATTTTTAAAAGTTAGAAACATGAAATATATAAATGCAAAACTTATCTTTTTCTTTATATTTCAAATGGTATTTTTTATTACAATTTCGTATTCACAATATAATGTAAGGGGAAAAATAGTAGATTCTGCAACAGGAGAACCATTATCATTTGCGAATATAAAATATAATAACAAAATTACTACATCAAATAATAACGGGATATTCCATTTTTTAATAGACACAAAAAATCTGCATTTGGAAATTTCATATATCGGTTATTTAAAATATGTTTCAGATTATAACATTTCTACAAAAGAATTTAACCTCGGGATAATTTATTTGAAAGAGGATGCAAAAACATTAAGTGAAATAACGGTAACCTCGGGAAAGTATAAAAAGGCAATAGAAGATGTAACTGTTTCGATAGAAACAATAAAACCATCATTTTTAGAGAAAAACAACACTCTGAATTTTGCTAATTTGCTTGAAAAAATACCCGGAGTAAATTATATTGACGGACAAGCCAATATTAGAGGTGGTTCGGGTTTTTCTTATGGAGCTGGTAGTAGGGTTTTGGTATTATTTGATAATATTCCTGCATTGCAATTTGATTCTGCATATCCAAATTGGAGCAATATTCCTGTTGAAACAATTGCAAAAGTAGAAGTCATGAAAGGGGCAGGCTCTGCGTTATATGGTTCAGCTGCTATGAACGGAGTAATAAATATATTATCAATATATGCTAAAAAGAAACCATATTTGAAATTAAAAACCTTTGCTTCAATTTATGACCAACCTGCAGATCCTGTAAAAAGATGGTCTGATTCACTGCCATACAAATATGGATTTTCGGCTGTATATGCTAAGAAAATAAAAAAACTTGATCTTGTTTCTTCTCTGTATTTTAAGAATGAACCCAGAAGTTATAAAAAAGATTGCTTTGGCCAAATAGCAAGAGCTACTTTAAAATTGGATTATCATGTTTCAGACGCCTTAAATATAGGCTTACATACAAATCTGAATACAGACAAAAAAATCACTTTTTTCTATTGGAAGAATTCAACTTCCGGAGCATATGTGGGAGACAGCCTTGCTTATTCATTACAAAACAAACAGGTCTATATTTTTGATCCGCATATTTATTATTTTACCAAAAAAGGCGGAAAACATATTTTTCAATCAAGGATATATTATGTGTCAAATGATGTTACCGATAATAAATCCAATACCTCTACAAGTGTATACGGAGAATACCAATACCAAAAGCAATTTTCAAATATAGGATTAATATTAACTGCAGGAGCTGTTCATAACTTTGCATTAACCGAGGCGGAATTATATGGAGACACTATATTTATTGCTCAAAATACAGGTTTTTATGCTCAGGCGGAAAAGAAATTTTGGAAAAAATTGAATATTGTAGCGGGAGCACGATATGAAATTAATAGTGTTAGCGGCCCTAAAGTAATAGAAGGAGAAGACATAAGTAATAAATACAAAAAGGAAAGCAAACCCATTTTCAGATTTGGAGCAAACTATAAACTTTTCCCTTTCACTAATATAAGAGCCTCTTGGGGACAAGGATTCAGATATCCCGCCATAGCAGAGAAATTCACAAATGCATTATCCGGAAATCTGCTAATACTTCCAAATCCTGATTTGGAATCAGAAACGGGTTATACTGCAGAAATTGGAATCAGACAAGGATATAAAATCTTAAATTTTAAAGGTTTTGCCGATCTATCGGTATTCCAATCCGAATATAATAACATGATAGAATTTAATCTTAAATATAAGGGACGATTATTTTTTACTGCTGAGAATATAGGTAATACAATAATCAAAGGAAGTGAATTTTCAACAGGATTTACAGGTAAAATAGCAGATATAGATATCAGGGCAATGGGAGGATATTTATATATTGATCCTAAATATAAAGATTTTAATGATGAGGTAAAAAGGAATTTAAGTGTGGATTATAATATTTTAAAATACAGGTATAAACATTCTTTCAGGTTTGATACGGAATTAAAATATAAGAGTTTCTTACTAGGTTTCGGGTCTTTTTACAATAGCTATATGAAAGCAGTAGATAAAATCCTGGAACAAGAAATTTTCATCAAAGGCGTTAAACAATACAGAAAAGACCATAGATATGGAACAAATGTATATAGAATGCGTTTTGGAATTGAATACAAGAATATGGAACTTTTATTCAATATTGATAATTTATTTAATAAAGAGTATTCGGTAAGACCCGGTTTGCTGGAAGCACCAAGGAGTTTTACCTTAAGTTTAACTTATAATTTAAAATAGTATTAATGATAGGAAAAGTAAAGAAATTTTTAGGAATTGAAAGTGTTAAAATAAACCTGGAGTTCCCTGGTAAAATACCTTATGATACTGGTTTTTTAGTTGGTAAAGTCATTATAATATCAAAATCTAAACAAACAATAAAGTCAATTACTGTTAAATTGATAGAAAGATATACCAGGGGAAGGAAGAAAAGTAAATTAATAAATGAATATACTGTGGGTATTGTAGAATTCAAAAAGCCTTTTAGAATAGAACCGGACAAAGAAATGGAATTTCAATTTAAAATGCCGATAAATATAGTTCAATCTGAAATGGATAAGATAGGAAGTAAGAATTTTCTATCTAAAGGGTTTGTCAAAGTAATGAAATTGATGAATAATGTAAAATCCGAATTCAGGATGGAGGCAACCGCAAAAGTATCCGGAAATGCTATTCCGCCCCTTGTAAAAAAAGAAATAAAAGTGATTTTTTAAATATTATACACCAAAATCAATATTTTTTGCATCATATTAATAGTTAAATGCATCATAGATGTGAACATATCATATAAAAATGGAATTAAAGAAATTAATAAGAGCATGCATCAAAAGGGATAGAGCAGCCCAAAAGGAATTATACAACAAGTATTCTCCGATGCTTTTTGCAGTGATAAAGAGATATATTAAAAATGACTATGATGCCGAAGATATTCTGATAGATACTTTTATGAAAATCTACGAAAATATTGGCAAATTCAAAAATGAAGGTAGTTTTGAAGCTTGGATTAGGAAAATAGCCATAAGAGAATCCCTAATGTTTTTAAGAAGAAACAAGGTTTTTAAATTATTTATAGAAGCAGATAATCTAATAATACCGGATAAAATAAACATTGTCGATGAATTGCAATTGGAAGATCTACTAAAAGCCTTGGATTTATTACCGATTGGCTATAGAACCGTTTTTAATCTTTATGTAATCGAAGGATATAAACATAAAGAGATAGCAGAGAAGTTAAATATAAGTATCAATACATCGAAAAGTCAATTGAGATTGGCAAAAGAAAGAATGCAAAAACTAATTAAGGAACAAAATATTGTAAATACAGGATAAAATGAAAGAAGAATCTTATAAAAAATTAAAATTTAACAGCCAAAATTTTAAACTTTCACCACCGGACAGGACATGGAACAGGTTGGAATATAAGCTAGACAGACTACAATTTGAAAAAAAACGCAATTGGGAAAATAAAATCATTTATGCTGCTTCAGTTGCTGTTGTTTTGATTTTAATCGTTTCATCAATAAGTATTTTAAAACAAGAAACACAAGAAAATAACATTAATAGTAAATCAAAATTTATTGTAAATAAAAAGATAAGCACAAACGATTTTGAACAACAGGTATATAATATCCATACTCTTAATGAATATTATTCGAAAATGGAAAGTGATAAATTCCGTAGCTATTTTAAAAAATTAAAAGTCAATAATAAACCAAAAGGATAAATAAGTACTTTTTATAATTCTAATATTTTGTTAGGATGAATAATTAGTTCCTCAAGCATCTCTTTATGATATTTCGTGTCTTAGCGCCTTAGTGGCTATCTATTTTATCTTTTTATCTTTAAACTTTATCCTTTGAACTTTGAACTTTATACTTTGAACTTTATATTTTGAACTTTGAACTTTATACTTTTATATTCGACTTTTCATAAACAAATTCTTATTCAAACCCGACTGTCTTATTATTGACTTTAGTGTTCCAATTGGAATTTCTTTCTTCGGATAAGGAACTATCACAACTCTATCCAATTTTCTATATTTTCTATGACTTCCTTTTTGAGAAATAAAATAAAATTCATTATCCAGTAATACCTTAATTATCTCTTTAGATGAAAGTAATTTAGCCATTAACTAATATTTCTCCTGTCATAGTTTCATTAATTTCAATGAAATTTTCTACCGTGTCATTTTCTTCAAAATAAAGCTCTACCGCTTCTTTTAAATTTCTAACAGCATCTTCAACAGATGTCCCAAAACTTGAAATATCAACATTCAAACACTGTGAAACATAATAATCGCCCTCTTTGTAAACAATATATTTTATCGACTTCATATAAAACCGGATATTCTGTGATTAATCAATTAACCGTATATTCATCAAAACAAAATAATAAAACAAATAGTTCAAATTATTATAATACCATAACAGGAAGGCACTATAAAACCATCAAAACATTAAGGAATATTAAGCAGTATAAACCATAACATTATTATTCTTAATTATTCTTAACTTCTTTATGAAAAAAAACTCGAACTTTCTACCACAATTCATCTTTATCTTGAAAATAACAATAGCCACATTTTCCTATGTAGCTATTATCTCTTTATGATACTTCGTGTCTTAGCGCCTTAGCGGCTATCTATTTTATCTTTTTACTTTTGTCTTTCAAACTTAAAACCTTGAATCCTTATCCTTTGAACTTTGAACTTTTCTAGTCAAGCTACCTCCCTGCATACTGTTTCTCCGCACACTCCGAAACCGGAGTAGCTTC
>Ga0256833_1001370_pt1 | contig 18066 bp, 15 predicted proteins | sample 356284metaG_FD_190535 | JGI IMG/M metagenome (GOLD analysis project Ga0256833, IMG submission 190535) | Hydrothermal vent microbial communities from Mid Atlantic Ridge, Atlantic Ocean - 356-284 | ecosystem: Environmental > Aquatic > Marine > Hydrothermal vents | place: Atlantic Ocean: Mid... | reverse complement strand
AAAGTAAATTTTATGCGGGCGAAATCAATGCTGAGCAAGCCAAAGAGAAGCTTGACTCACTCAAATAAGTTTTAGATACAAGGGTCAATCATATTGTTTGGGTCTGCAAACAAGTAGACCTCTACACGTCTGTTGAGTGCCATATTGCTAGGCGAAGTATTAGGTGCAATTGGTTTGGCATATGAGCAACCTTTGGTGCTTGAAGCACCTAAGATATTCGCTACGCTCGAAGCTCTTGCTTTTGATAGCCTTTGATTATACTCGTAGCTTCCTCTGTTGTCTGTAAATCCTGCAACAGCGACAACAGTTTGTGGATAATTGGTCAAGAGTCTTGCTACGGTTTGTATTTTGGCTCTTGCACTAGGTTGAAGTGTGGATGCATTGGTAGCAAACATCATTCTGTCTCTAAACATTAATTTAACGTAATCATCAGTTTTTGAGACAATAATATTTCTGTTTGGGTCCAGTACTGCAAGAGGGTCATTGTCTACACCTGTCCCTAGAGCTTGTGCAATTTCATTGGCTTGTCTATCAAGCATGTATCCTGCACCTCCACCTAGAGCTGCACCTGCCAATGCTCCAATAGCAGCACGTCTATTTTTATGGTGTCCTTTGGTGTTGTAGCCTGCTACTGCGCCTGCTATTGCACCAGCAAGTGCGCCGGTTTTTGTGCGATTATAGCTATTGTCTTGGGTAAGTCCAGGCTGATTATAACAGCCACTTAGTATAAGTGTCGCAAGAGAAGCGACTGCAATTGATTTTGTGTATTTCATTTTTTATCCTTTGATATTGTGATGGTTATTCCCAGCCACCTGTTTGTTGTGGTCTGCTATCTCCAGCCGCATCACCTATAGCTGCACCAGCTATTGCACCTAGCACGGCACCACCTGCTATATTGCTACCGCTTCTGTCTCCTACATTTCCTCCTATAACTGCACCAGTCACTGCACCTACTGCTGCACCTGTTTGTGCATTGGGATTGGAGAGTGTATTTTGATTAACACATCCACTTAGTAAAGCAATACTCAGTATAGAAAGAGAAGTGAACTTTAAAATTGTTGTTTTCATCTTGTATCCTTTTTGTTTTCTTGTGTTTGATTATAGCATGAAAACTGTGGAAGAACTGTGTGCTTTATGTTGGTGCTGTAATAGTACTATAGGCATCACTGATTAACCTGTTGAGATAATTTTGCTATGCCATTGCCATAATGTTTTTTCAAAGCCAATTTGTTTTGTCTTGTAAAAAGAGAGAGGGTTGGTCATGTAGGATTGTTTAACCCACCCACCAAAATCATGGGGATACTTATATGTTTTTGCATGGGTTTTAAGATGTGAAGGAATAGGGTATATCTCACCTTCTTTGATAGCGTCTAAAGCACTGTTGATAGCATTATAAGCACTATTTGATTTAGGTGAGGATGCCAGATAGATAACCAGCTGAGCGAGTGAAATTCTAGCTTCAGGGTAGCCTATATGTTTGACAATGGTTAGCGTAGAGGAGGCTAGGTTGAGAGCAGGGGGATTGGCATTGCCTATATCTTCGCTTGCTAGTATAGCTAAACGTCTAGCGATAAACTCTGCAGGCTCTCCACCATCAATGAGCCGTGCCAGATAGTAGATGCTGGCATCTATGTCAGAGCCACGTATACTCTTTATCATCGCAGAGGTCAACTCATAGTGACTTTCACTCTCAGAGGAACCCGCTTGCATGGCATGAGGGCGTATCTGTTTGAGTATCTCCAGGGTGATAGGTGAAGTAATAGCAGCAGCACTTTCTAGCAGGTTGAGCATGGCACGTACATCACCACCCGAGGAGAAAACAAGATACGCTTTGGCTTCTGCCTCGATGGCAATCTCCTCAAGTAAGAGGATTTTGTCAAGGTAGCCAAGCATCTCTTTTTCCGAAATACTTGTGAGCTCAAAAAGATGTGAACGAGAACGCATGGCAGCGGTTAATGAGTAGTAGGGGTTCTCTGTAGATGCCCCTATAATCAATGCTGCATTACTCTCCATAAAAGGCAGGAGTACTTCTTGTTGGTTCTTACTAAGCCTATGGACTTCGTCTATAAAGATGAGAGGTTTTTGAAGGGCATTGGTATACTCTTTAAATATTTTACGTACATCTTCTATTTTGAGTGTGGTAGCGTTCATTTCGTAAAAAGGACGCTCGAGTACGGAGGCGATGACTCTTGCTAGTGTTGTTTTGCCACACCCTGGAGGGCCATAAAAGAAAGTATGGGGCAGGGCATCACTTTCTATCAGTTTTATAAGTACTGCACCCTCACCCAAAAGGTGTGTTTGTCCTATAAGTGCATCAAGAGTTTTGGGACGGTATTTGAGTGCAAGGTTTGCCATCATTAGTCTTTATATTTATACTTTTTAGTCTTGGCTGTTGTATGTTGCTCTTGTTCTTTTCTGCGTTTATTTTCTTCTTCTTGTTTTTGGGCATTACGTGCATTTTTTACTTCGGCAACTTTATTGGTACGCCAACGTTTCATAAACTTATGTACATCATCATACTCTCTACGTGTAAAGTAACGGGTTTTGTTCTCTGGTAGATTATTGAGTTCTATGCCTCCAAAAGCCACACGTTTAAGGTCGAGCACTTTGGCATCAAAGTGTGCAAAAAAACGTCTGAGTTCTCTGTTTTTCCCTTCGGTGATGGTCACACGAAGCTTGGTAAAGTTTTTACCTTCACTTCTCACTTCAAAGTGTGCAAAAGGGGCGAACTCCATCGCATAAATCTTAGACTTTTCATGGGCACCTGCACGGGCATCATCCAGTACAAGACCTTCTTTCATCGCATCTACCATCTCTTTAGTCACAGGTTTATCTATCTTGAGGTTATAGGTACGGTCTAAGCCACTCTCCATAAGCGCTGTTGCTACTTCGACATCGTCCGTGAGGAGCAAAAGTCCTTCCGAGGCATAGTCTAGCCTACCTACGGGGGTAAAGTGTCTGTATTTACCTGGGAGTTTATGGTAAATCGTAGCACGCCCTCTGTCATCTTTTTTGGTCACAAGTACACCTTTGGGTTTGTTGTACACAATGATAGTGAGTTCATTGGTCACCTTAATTGCTTTGCCTTTGACAAAGATACGATCCTCTTCTTGAACCTCGTAGCCAAACTCTTTGAGGGGTCTTTTGTCTAAGGTGACTTCACCTGCTTCTATAAGTGCATCTGCTTCACGACGTGAATATTTACTGTTATGTGCTATATATTTGTTTAATCTCATGTTATTTACTTTTTATTCCTGCATTAATTAAATCATGGATGTGTAAAACGCCGATGATATGGTTCTCTTGATTGGTAATAGGTAAGAGTTGAATTTTCTGGGTTTCTATAATCTCCAATGCTTCATAGGCAAGGAGGTCTACATTGTTATAGCTTGTTGGTTCTGTGTTGGCATAGTCTATTGCACAGTGATCTAGGCTAAAGCCTTCTTGCATCAGTGCACGTCTTAAATCTCCATCACTCAAGAGTGCTACAAAAACATTCTCCTCATTCACGATGAGTACATTTCCTAACTTCCCTTGGCTCATGGTAACGATGGCATCTTTTAAAAGCGTATCTGTTTTGATTATAGGCAAATGTTCTGTACGCATCAAGTCTTTAATGCGTATAAATAACTTTTTGCCTAGGCTTCCTCCAGGATGAAAAGAGGCAAAATCTTCTTTTTTAAAGCCTCTCTCTTGCATAAGTGCTACAGCCAAAGCATCACCCAAGGCCATAGTCAGCGTTGTCGAAGTAGTAGGGGCTATGCCAAGAGGGCAGGCCTCTTTTTCTACAGAGATATCTAAAAAGACATCCGCATAGTTTCCTAGTGATGAGTCAGGATTGCTTGTAAGCCCTATAAGAGGAATTGCAAAACGTTTAATATGAGGCAAGATTTTGGTAAGTTCTTCACTCTCACCACTGGAACTAATGGCGAGTAGGATATCGTCTTTGCTTATCATACCGAGGTCTCCATGCAAGGCTTCAGTAGGGTGCAAGAAAAAAGAAGAAGTGCCTGTACTTGCAAAAGTAGCAGCCATTTTTGCACCGACAAGTCCAGATTTACCTACGCCCGTGATAATAAGTTTGCCTTTGGTGTTCAGTATCATATCAATAGCATCTAAGAAGTCCTGATTCAAACGTGAAGCAGCTGCTTTAAGTGCATCGGCTTCAATCTGAAATGTCTCTTGTGCAATTTTGATTAAGTTCATGGTTACTACGCTTTATAATTTAGATAAAAGATTATAGCATAGTTGCAGTTGTAAAAGAGGTAGGGATGTGTCCCTACCTCAAAAAGTCTTAGGATTTTTTGCTTGTAGATACCTCTCCTGCATCGACCCTTTTAGAGAATTCTGTTTCTTCTCCTGCTGCAAGTGCTTGTGCCTGTGCAACCCAATTTTCTCTCTCTGCACGACCAGGGAAACCTAAAGTGCTATCAGCCCATGCAATATTTTCTGCATCCCATGCAGCAATTTGATCGAAATGATAAATACCTATTTTGTTGAGTGCTTCTTCTATTTTTAGACCAATACCTTTAATACGTGTAAGGTTATCCTTGGTACCATTTCGTGGTTCTGTAAGCAGTACAGGCTTATCGTTTTCCTGTGTAGCTTGTGTTTCTTCATGAGCTGTTTCAGATATCACAGCTGTGTCAGATGCTGTTGTGTGTGTATCATCGTGATGGGTTTTTGTACTCTGTTCACAATCATCATTTGTACAGGTGCTTTTACCAAATAGGTAGCCAATGATAAACCCTAATAGGGCAGCCAATAGTAAACATAGTATCATTTGTGATGCAATTTCTAACATGATTATTCTCCTTGTATGTTAAATTCAACGCGACGGTTTTTTTGTTTATTTTCTTTGCTGGTATTTGGCACGAGTGGTCTTGATTCACCATATCCTTTTGCTGTCAATCTTCCTGCATGAATACCTTTTGAAATAAGCCTGGCTTTTACGGTATCAACTCTAGATTGGGAGAGTTGTTGGTTTAATATTTCACTCCCATCTGAATCAGTATGTCCTGCAATTTCGATGTGTATATCCGGATATGCTTGTAATATACGAGCAAGCTTGTCTACTGTACCTTTACCTCCAGGGGTAAGTATTGCTTTATTCACTTCAAATTCAATATTTTCAATCTGGAGTAATTGGCTAATTTTCTTTTGTATGGCTAATTTTTCTTCAGTTTTTTGTTTTGCGGCTCTTTGTGCTTCTTCTTGTGCCTTGCGTGCCGCTTCTGCTTTGAGAGTGGCTTCTTGCTGTAGGCGTACTTGTGCTTCTGCGTTTCTTTTATCTATAGCTTCTTGGTCTATTGTTGTGTGGTTGACAGTTTTTATAGTCGCTTTTCCCAAAAGAGCATCCATGGTATCCCTATCATTCTCAGAAGGTACTGCTCCTGAAATAGTCAATACCTCATCTTTATAAACAATGGTTCCATCTTTATATTTTTGCAGAAACAATGTCAAGATCTTTTCAGTGGTACTTACTGCACCTTTATCTATATAGTTTGGCATAGATTTTGCTTCTATGGAGGCAGATGCAGGGAGTTTTGATGCGAGTGTATTGATTTGATTTTCATTGGCAAATGTCCCAGTAAGTGCAAGATTACTGTCTTTTTTTCTAATCGTGAAAATAATTGGTTTTTGAGCTATCAATACGTTTGTATTGTCTTGGGACAGTAGGGTTGAAGCGCTAAGTAGCTGTTGCATTTTACGTTGTGTTTCATAGCTATCTGCTTCTCCATAAATACGCAATGTATTGTCGGTATAGATAATTTTCCCATTTTTATAGTGTTTGGTAAAATGCGGTAGGATATCGTTTGTAAGTACAATTGCCTTATCTCCAGTGAGACTATTATCTATATGTGTAGCATAGAGAGTCACCGTATTGTTTGTTGATACAATTGTCTCTTTAAGGCTCTCTTGTTGTTGCAGATTGCTAAAGCTGCCACTCAAGACGTATTTGGTACCTTTTTGTGTAATCGTATAGTCTATAGATTGATGTTTGTTTGCGGTAGATAGACTCTTTACAAGTTCTGTCTGAGTTGAAGATTGATGTATGGTGATAGTGTCTTTTTTTGACCACACACAAAATAAAATGAGTAGTAACAATAAAAGCAACCAAGGCCAAATCTTTTTCATCATATTCCCCCTTTTTCCTTTGAAATTTTGAGTTATTATCATTCGGATAATAAGACTCTGTAGGAAATATTATACAAAGTATTGAATAAAAAAAGCTTAGAGAGAGCAGAAGGTAACAAAAAAAGTTACACCCCAAGGTTTAAAATTGGAGTGTTTTGTAGCTTGTATGGTTTACATTATAAAGACAGTAGGAATAATAAGCGGGTATCTCTTTTTGGTACGAATGACATGTTTTCTAATAGTGTTTCGAATATCATTTTCAACATCTTTATGGTTTTTGAGGGCTTCAGGTTTCATATTTAAAAGCAAGGTTTCTATGAGTACTTCAATATCTTTTTGGAACTTTCTCATCTCTTTTTCTGCCACCAAACCATGTGTGCTTATCACAGGTTTGCCAACCATTTTTTGATTATTTTGAGAAATCTGTGTCACAACGTTAATGATGCCATCTTCAGCCAATTTCTGTCTATCGAGTACCACATCATTCTCAATGGTCATATTGTTTTGATTATCAATATAGGTTTTACCAGACTTGACAGTTTTGACTTTTTTGAGATATTTGGGTGTAATTTCTACTTGATCTCCATCACCCATAAGTAAGATATTTCTTTCATCCACACCACACTCTACAGCCGTTCTTGCATGCTTTGCGATGTGATTGTACTCTCCATGCACTGGCAAGAAGAATTTAGGTTGAATGAGACGCAAGATAAGCTTTTGCTCCTCTTGTGCTGCATGTCCTGAGACATGAATATCTGAAAATTCTTTATAGCGTACAGTACATCCTGCTTTCATGAGTTTGTTCATTAGGCTAGAGACAGAAGCTTCATTTCCAGGTATCGCAGAGGCAGAGATAATGACTGTGTCACTTGGTTTAAGCTTGATGTGTCTGTGTTCATCGGTTGCCATGCGGTTGAGTGCAGCCATGGTTTCACCTTGTGAACCCGTGGTGACAATCAGTATTTCATGGTCAGCATACTTAGGGACTTCATGCACTTCTATAAAATGTTTGTCTTCAATATCGACAAAGCCTAAAGCACGGTTGGTCTCGATGTTGCGTTCCATAGAACGCCCAATCACACAAATTTTTCTACCATGGAGTACGCCTCTTTCCATCGCCTGCACAATACGGTGTACGTTAGAAGAGAAAGTTGACATAATGACTCTCCCTTTTGCCATATCAAAGAGAGAATCAAAGGTTTTACCTACCACTTTTTCAGACTTTGTAAATCCTGGATTATGCGAATTTGTAGAGTCAGAGAAGAGACACAAGACACCTTTTTCACCATAGTAGGCAAAACGACGCAAGTCCATAGTATAATCATCTACAGGGGTATGGTCTATTTTAAAATCAGCCGTATGGATGATTGTCCCTGCAGGGGTCTCAATAGCCAATGAGCATGCATCGATAATAGAGTGCGTATTGTGCATCCATTCGATTTGCATATCACCTATTTGGTGTTGTTTTCTCATGGTGACAAAGTTAAAGTTTTTTGTATACTGAGAAAGGCCATGCTCATTAAACTTGTTCTCTATCATTGCAAGTGCAAGCGGTGTTCCATAGATTGGGAACTGCAACTCTTTAAAGAGGTAAGGCATCGCACCAATGTGGTCTTCGTGACCGTGTGTGATAATCACATAGACATCTTTCTCTTTTTTGAGTGTATGCAAGTAAGAGAAATCTGGTACCAAGATGTCAACACCGTGCATTGTTTCATCTGGGAAAGACATGCCCACATCGATGATAATAGCGGTAGTTTCTGTTTCAAGTACCGCCATGTTCCCACCGATTTCTCCTAGTCCTCCTAGGGGTGTGAAACGAATTTTCCCTTGTGCAGAATTATCTGCATTTCTCCAAGGGTTCATGGTGGCTTCTTTCACCTTGTCGTTAATCTCTAAGTATTTTCTCATTTCCTCGTTGACGGTAGTTACATTTCTACGCTTATTTCTGTTTTTGTTCCCTCCACCATTTTTATTGTTGTTGGGTCTATTGTTGTTACGGTTTTGCGTAGGTTTGTTGCCTTGTTTTGGATGGTCTGCTTTGGTATGATTTGGACGGTTGTTTCTATTATTGTTGTTACGGTTTTGGTTGTTGTTTCTGTTTTGGTTCGGGTTTGGCTTTCTGTTACCATTTGGTGTAGGCTTGTCATGTACGTTGCCGTCTACCTCTTGCTTAGGTGCAGGAGTCCTATTTCCGTTCGGGTTTGGTTTCCTGTTAGGGTTCGGACGGCTAGTGTTATTACCTTGCATGTTTGCTTTTGGTGCATTGCTATTCTGTCTATGTGGGTTTGGGCGTCTCTCTCTTGGCGCGTTAGTGTTGCTGTTTGGCGTTTTTTGCTCTTGATTTTGAGAGCGTTCGTTGTTTACTTTGTTGTTTTCCATCTAAATTATCCTTTAATTCATTATATATGTGATGATAAATAGATGTCCCAGCTTCATGAGGTCGAAGATTAGCGTCTAGTGCTAGTTTTGAAAAAAGTGCGTTGACAATATCTTTGGAAAAAACAGCGCAGAGATTTTTGAAAAGTTTTTTACGCGGTTGCGCAAAAGCTATTTTTAAAAATGCTTCAAACTTCTCATCGTCTTGTGACTGCTCTTTTTCTATTAAAAGCACGGCAGAAGTGACATTAGGAGGTGGCACAAATGCTTCGGCTTTTACCTCAAAACAGAGTGTCGCGTTCCCTACGCTTTGTGCGAGAACAGAAAGAGCAGAAAACTCTTTTTGTTTGACCTTTGCAGAAAACTTAACGGCTACTTCTTTCTGAACCATTACCAAAACACTTTGGCAATGCTCATCCTTAAATGCTTTTAAGATGATATTGGTCGCGATATAATAGGGCAGGTTAGCTACAAGATGATAAGGTTCATCTAGCAGGCTTCCTGACTCCCAACGCTCAAGCACATCTCCACAGCGAAGTTCAAAATTCCCGTTGTGGATGGAATCTTCAAATTCACTTGTGAGATGCTCACATAATCTTTTATCAACCTCAAATGCTGTGACATTTCGAACTTTTACAAGTTCTTTGGTTAAATCACCTAAGCCAGGCCCAATCTCTGCAACTCTTAGGTTGTCATTGGGCATCGCTTGGATGATTTTATGAAGGACAGTATCATCTTTCAAAAAGTTCTGACCAAATTTTTTGGATGCAAATTCGGATAAATTTTCGATAATCATACTATAATTTTCCTTTATATTGCATACTAACCCATACTGTGGGATAATTTTTGTATAATTCTACCACAATTTAAAATGAAAAGAGATATGCAAATGGATTATTTTGCGAAAAGAATTATTCCCTGCCTAGATGTTAATGATGGACGTGTAGTTAAAGGTGTGAATTTTGTAGGTTTGCGTGATGCAGGTGATCCTGTAGAAGTGGCACGTCGCTATAACGAAGAGGGTGCGGATGAGATTACCTTTCTCGATATTGGTGCCAGCCATGAAGGGCGTGATACCATTGTGGATGTGGTCAAAAAAGTAGCGCAGGAAGTGTTTATCCCCCTTACTGTAGGTGGAGGCATACGAGAACTCCCCGATATTTACAACCTTCTCAATGTTGGATGTGACAAAGTAAGTATCAACTCTGCTGCGATTAAAAGACCAGCTTTTATAGAAGAAGGAGCAAAACGTTTTGGCTCTCAGTGTATTGTGGTGGCGATAGATGCCAAGCAAGTCTCTGCAAACACATGGAACATCTTTACCCACGGTGGACGTAAGGATACAGGTATCGATGCACTAGAGTGGGCAAAAGAAGCGTGTGACAGAGGGGCAGGAGAGTTGTTGGTCACCTCTATGGATGCAGATGGTACCAAAGCAGGGTTTGATAATACATTAAATAAAAAGATATCCCAACTCGTCAATATTCCTGTGATCGCCTCTGGTGGAGCAGGGACGATGAAGCACATCGAAGAAGCATTTACCCTTGGTGATGCAGATGCTGCACTTGCTGCTTCTATCTTTCACTTTAAAGAGATTGACATTTTAGAATTAAAAGAGTATCTTCGCAAACAAAATATTCCTGTAAGGATTTAATGAGGAGCCCTTATGTTTATATGTGCTGGAGAGAGTGAACAGTTTGATTTTGCCATACCTGTAGGTATAGGTATGACAGATGTCGCGATACATCTAACAAAACTCTGTCTCGCCCAAAAACCTGAATTTCTTTTTTTTGTGGGGACGGCAGGTTCTTATGGTGAAAAAAATATTTTTGATATTGTAGAGTCTAAGACGGCGGCAAATATTGAAAATAGTTTTTTTAATGCAAAAGCATATACACCCATAGATAATCTAGTTTCAACAGCTGAAGATGTTTCACGTGAAACGATTGTTAATTCTTCCAACTATATTACGACAGATAAAACTTTAGCAAAAGCATATATGTCAAAAAATATTCATTTAGAAAATATGGAATATTATGCAGTACTTAAAGTAGCAAAACATTTTGAGATTCCTGCAGCGGGTGTTTTTATAGTCACAAATTATTGTGATGCAAATGCACATCGGGATTTTTTAAAAAATCATAAAGTCGCCATGGAAAAATTGACACACTATATAAAAGAGAAATAATGAGCAAAAAAATAATACAAGATTTTACAAAAGAAGAATTGGCAGACATCATTAAACCAAGTTTCCGTGCGAAACAAATATATCACTGGATGTACCACAAGTATGCTACTTCTTTTGATGAGATGAAAAACCTGCCAAAAAAGATGAAAGAGAAGCTCAATGATGAGTACACTGTAGCCCCTCTTAAACAAGTGATGGTACAAAATTCAAAAGACGGAAGTCGTAAATATTTATACGAACTTCATGATGGGCATACAGTAGAAGCTGTACTATTACTGATGAGAGACAAAGAGTACCATGAAGATGGCTCGGTAAAGCATCAGGAGCGCTATACAGTGTGTATCTCCTCTCAGGTAGGGTGCAAGGTAGGGTGTGCCTTTTGTTTGACTGCAAAGGGCGGTTTTATGCGTAATCTGACTGCAGGTGAAATCGTCGAGCAAGTACGTCTCATAAAAAAAGATAATGACATCGCTGCCAACCGTCGTGTCAATCTTGTTTATATGGGTATGGGTGAGCCACTTGACAACCTAGCAGAGGTTGCAAAGTCGGTCAAAATATTTGCAGATGAAGAGGGTATGGCTATCGCTACACATAGACAGACTATCTCTACTTCAGGACTCTCTGCAAAGATTGAAAGACTTGGAAAGATGGAGCTAGGCATTAATCTTGCTATCTCTCTTCATGCGGTAGATGATGAGCTAAGACAAACACTTATGCCTATCAATAAAGCATATAACATTGCATCTATCATCACTGCTGTGAAAAACTTTCCTGTCAACGATAGAAAGAGGGTAATGTTTGAGTACCTTGTCATCAAAGATGTCAATGATGATATCTCTGCAGCTAAAAAATTACTTTCGTTGTTAGATGGTATCAAAGCCAAAGTGAATTTGATTTATTTCAACCCTTATGGTGGTACAGAATTCAAACGACCAAGTGAAGCGGATATGCATGAGTTTCAAGACTATCTTACCAAACGAGGATTACACTGTACGATACGTGAGTCTAAGGGATTAGATATCTCTGCGGCTTGCGGGCAGTTGAGAGAGCAAGAGTTAGAAGGGAGTATGCATGCCTAGTTTAGAGTTGTTTATGTTAGGGTTTGTAGTCTTGGTTGCAGGTTCTTTTGTGGCATGGTTTATTTATGATTCACGTTCAGAAGATGAAAAATAAGAGCTATGTTTCACGTGAAACCTATTAAGTAAATGACAACTGCTTGTCGTTTATAGGGTTGATGAAATCTTGCAACGAAATGAGGACAAACCTAAGTGGTCGGAACGAAGTGAAGCCACGTAGGTTGGCGAAACTTTGGCTTGAATGATAAGGGTTTACCGTTCTTTGTTTTTTGTAATTTGGATGTCCTCGTTTCTTAACCGTGGCGTTATGATTCTCTTCATTTTTTTAGAAAAAACGAAGCAAAAAAGCGTTGTGGCTCTCGAATCGCTATCGCTTTCAAGGGCGTTCGCCACAACAAAGATTTATAATATGGCGAGGCTATCGCCAACTTCAAAAACTAATCTCATCAACTAATTACTATAAGCCAAAAAACAATTTAAAATGCAAGTAAAGTTAGAGTTTGGCGATAGCCCATTCATTAATAAATAATCCTGTCGCTGTGAACGACCTTAAAAGCGGAGCGTTTCGAGAACAGCGACGACTTTTGCTTCACCCCAAGGGCATTTCCGATGGGCACTTTTCTAGAAAAGTAAGGAGAATAACAACGCCACGGTTTGCATTGAGAGGAAGTGAAAATAAACAAAATAAAATTCAAAACAATTTCAAAAAATAAAACCATTATCTCCCATTAAAAACCCTCAACGCCTTAGGCGTTATCAAAGATTTTTGCGACACAAAATCAACCTTACTCTCAAGATAAAATCGACTCCCATAGGTAAATTCAAGACTCTGCGCATGCAACATCAAACGTGGTGCACCATGTTGGATAACCCTCTCTTCATCGCTTTGTATCATGTCTAGGTAGGCATCACTTGCAGCATAACTGGCACCATAGATAGGGTCTCCCAAGATAGGATGTTTCACGTGAAACAAATGGATGCGTATCTGATGCAGTCTGCCTGTGTGTGGGTAGCACGCTACCAAAGATGCATCAAGTGTTTCATCATATTCTAGGGGTACAAACTCTGTATGAGAGGCTTTCCCATCTTCTGCTATGAGGACTTTATGTTTGGTTTCATCGTAGCCATCTTTGTTGACTTTGATACGTTCTGTAGAGGTAAATGATTCTGTGAGTTTACCATCTACCCATGCTAAATAAGACTTCTTAATAGTACGTTGTTCAAAAGCACTTTTGAGATGATGTTCTGCTTTTTTATGTTTAGACGCAAGCAAAAGTCCAGAGGTTTCCATGTCTATTCTATGTGTGGCATTGGCATTGTCTCCTGCTATGCTACGCACTTCATCTAGCATGGAGTAGGGGGTAGACATGGTGTTGGGATGTACTAAGACTCCTGAAGGTTTTTCAAATACCATAAAGTCATTGTTCTGAAAAGTAGGGCGAACACCTGTACCTTTGGGACGGAAGAAAACCATCTCAACATCTCCTTGAACTTTTGTTCCTGTATGTGTCATAGACTCACCATTGATGATAAGTCTCCCCTTAGCGATGTGTCTTTGTGCTTGACCCTGTGTATAGTTGAGTGTACGCATGACATAAAGAAACGCAATGGTCTCTTCTTCAATATGAAATTTCTCTTTAACAAATGGCATTGGGGTATTGACCTTTCGAGGTCAGGTGATTCATGATGCATTGCTATGCAACGAATCAAAAATCACCAGACCCCTCTATATTTTAACGGCTATTTGGGTAGAATTTTAGCATAAAAATATGATGGTAAAGGTTCACTTATGGTTGAAAGATATGCAAGAGATGAGATGACACAACACTGGACACAGCATGCAAGATATGCAGCATGGTTAGAGGTAGAGAAGGCGGCAGTGAAGGCATGGGCAAAACTTGGGAAGATTCCTCAAGATGATGCAGATAAGATTGTGAAAAACGCAACATTTTCAGTAGAACGTATAGAAGAGATTGAGGCGATTACAAAACATGACCTTATCGCATTTAACACCTCTGTAAGTGAAAGCCTTGGGGATGAGTCAAGATGGTTCCACTATGGTATGACATCTTCAGATGCAGTAGATACAGGTGTCGCTTTACAGATGAAAGCGTCATTAGAGATTGTCATCGCTGATGTAAAGATGTTGATGGAGTCTATCAAAAAAAGAGCCGAAGAACATAAGATGACACTGATGGTAGGACGTTCACACGGTATTCATGGAGAGCCTATTACCTTTGGGTTGACACTGGCTGTGTGGTATGATGAAATGGCACGTCACTTGACAAACTTGGAGCAGACGATGGAAGTCATCGCGGTAGGTCAAATATCGGGTGCTATGGGTAACTTTGCACATGCACCACTGGAGCTAGAAGAGTATGCGATGGAAGAGCTGGGGCTTAAACCTGAACCATGTTCAAACCAAGTTGTCCAGAGAGACAGATATGCAAGACTCGCAACGGCTTTAGCTGTGATGGCATCTTCTATTGAAAAGTTCGCGGTACAGGTAAGACACCTCCAGAGAACAGAGGTCTATGAAGCCGAAGAGTATTTTGCCAAAGGTCAAAAAGGGTCTTCTGCGATGCCACACAAAAGAAACCCAATCCTTACAGAAAATATCACAGGGCTTGCACGGATGATTAGAGCGTATGCAAATCCAGCGATGGAAAACGTAGCACTATGGCATGAGAGAGATATTTCACACTCCTCTACAGAGCGTTTCTGGTTACCAGATGCATTTATCACGACAGACTTTATGCTGCACCGTATGAACTCTGTGATTGCCAATTTGACAGTGATGCCAGAAAACATGATGAAAAACCTAAACCTCACAGGGGGTCTTGTATTCTCTCAGCGTGTGCTTCTTGAACTACCACTTGCAGGAGTGAGCCGTGAAGATGCCTACCGCATCGTACAGCGTAATGCGATGAAAGTATGGGAAGAGATACAGCAGGGTAGACCGTCTACCAATGAAAAGGGTGAGTCGTTGTATCTTCAGTACTTACTGGCAGATGAGGAGCTAAGAGAGTCTTTGAGCGAAGAACAAATACGTGAGTGTTTTAATTTTGATTATTACACAAAGAATGTAGATAAAATATTCGCAAGAGTCTTTAAATAGGCTTATTGCGTAGCATTTATGTAGGAGTTTGCTCAGTCACTTACTGTCCGTAAGCTCCATCACAACAACCCACATAACTACTGCACACTAAACCTATTTTGTTGTAGGTATGATGTGTCTTTTTTACCTATGATTTTTCATTCAAAAACATTATATTTCCTTAAACTTCCCACCTACTCAGTCTTTCCCTAACTATCACAAAAAATTATAAACAAGATGTTTAAAAATGATACGATATTTCAAAATAAGTCAAGGTAAATTTGAGTAAAATCGGATTTATTAACTAGCCTCAAAAGAGAGGTATTTTTGTGTGTAAAGGACAGGGAAAATGATAAGAGTTGTCAAACGAAGCGGAAGAGTAGAGACTTTAGATGTTGCCAAGATACAGAAATATACAGCTGCAGCAGTAGAGGGTCTCGTTCGTGTCAGTCAGAGTGAACTCGAAGTTGATGCCAAGCTACAGTTTCGTGACATGATTAGCTCAGAAGAGATACAAACGACACTGATTAAAACAGCTGTTGACAAAATAGATATTGATAGACCTGATTGGACATTTGTAGCTGCACGCTTATTTATTTATGACATCTACCATAAAGTAACAGGATTTAGTGGTTACAACCATCTGCGTGAACACTTTGAACGTGGTGAAAAAGAGGGACGCATCGTTTTAGGGCTTAAAGAGAAATATGACCTTGATGATCTAAATGATTACATTAAACCTGAACGTGATTTACAGTTTACTTACTTAGGAATTAGAACCCTCTATGACCGTTACTTGCTTAAAGACCGTAAAGGGGTGCCGATAGAGCTTCCTCAACAGCTCTTTATGGGTGTGGCAATGTTCTTGGCACAAAACGAATTTGATTGTCAAACATGGGCAAAAAAGTTTTACGACATCTTGTCAAAGTTTGAAGTGATGGCAGCGACTCCTACACTTTCAAACGCACGTACGCCTAGACATCAACTCAGCTCTTGTTACATAGGTTCTACCCCTGACAATATAGAAGGTATTTTTGATGCTTATAAAGAGATGGCGTTACTTTCGAAGTTTGGTGGTGGTATTGGCTGGGACTGGTCATTGGTACGTGGTATGGGTTCATTTATCGATGGACACAAACACGCCGCCGGGGGCATCGTGCCTTTCCTTAAAATCGCCAATGATGTAGCCATCGCAGTTGATCAACTAGGTACACGTAAAGGTGCTATCGCTGTTTACGTGGAACCTTGGCATGTTGACATTAGAGATTTTCTTGACCTAAAGAAAAACTCAGGAGAAGAGCGTCGTAGAGCCCATGACCTTTTCCCTGCTATCTGGCTCAATGACCTCTTTATGGCAAGGGTAGAAGCCGATGAGATGTGGACACTTTTTGACCCGTATGAAGTGTCAGAGTTGACAACACTGTATGGTAAAGCGTTTGAGAAACGCTATATTGAGCTTGAGAACTCTGAAGATGAAATTACGCGAGAGAAAATCTCTGCTAAAACCCTTTGGAAAGAGATGTTACGTTCATACTTTGAAACAGGAAATCCATTCCTTACTTTTAAAGACACAGCCAACCATGCTAACCCTAACAAGCATGTAGGGGTGATTCGTTCGACCAATCTCTGTACAGAGATTTTTCAAAATACAGCGCCGAATACCTATAAAATAAAGTTTACCTTTGAAGATGGTAGTGTAGAAACCTATGAAGAAAACGAGATGCTCACAGTTGACAATGGTACTACCAAACCAGCCAAAAAAGTCACTGCACTAGATAGTCTCAAGGGTAAACAAATTTGGATTGTAGACAAAGAGAAAACAGATGGAGATACAGCAGTATGTAACCTCGCATCTGTCAACCTATCCAAGGTCAATACAAAAGAAGATTTTGAACGTGTTGTACCTATTGCTATTCGTATGCTTGACAATGTCATCGATCTCAATTTTTATCCACTAGCTAAAGTAAAAAAGACAAATGAAAAGTCACGTTCCATCGGACTTGGTGTCATGGGTGAAGCACAAATGCTAGCAGAGTCTGGTATAGAGTGGGGAAGTGTAGAGCATTTGACAAAAGTAGATGAGGTTATGGAGTCTTTCTCGTATTATACGATAGAGGCGTCAAGTAATTTGGCACTAGAAAAAGGTAAGTACCCTACTTTTGATGGATCAGATTGGTCAAAGGGTATACTCCCTATAGACAAAGCCAACGAAAATGCATGTAAACTGGTTGACAGAGGTGGACTATTTGGATATACACATGACTGGCAAGCACTCAGAGAAAAAGTAAAAACAGACGGTATGCGTAATGGCTACTTGATGGCTATCGCGCCTACATCGTCTATCAGTATCTTGACCGGTACGACACAAGCCATCGAGCCTGTGTATAAACGCAAATGGTTTGAAGAGAACCTTTCTGGACTCATCCCAGTGGTAGCACCTAACCTGAGTGCAGACACATGGCAGTACTACACACCAGCATACGACCTAGACCAAAATATACTCATCAAAGCAGGGGCTATTCGTCAAAAGTGGCTAGACCAAGGTCAGTCGCTTAATATCTTCATTACACTTGATAAAGCTTCTGGTAAATACCTCAATGAGATTTATATGAATGCTTGGAAGTTTGGATTAAAGAGTACGTATTACTTGAGAAGTCAGTCGCCTGAATCTTCAAATGATATTGAGGATAGAAGTCAGGAATGTGTTGGGTGTCAGTAGTTTTGTAGGAACAAAGGATAGTTTTGGCTGATTCGTAGACAGCTTCTAAATCCTTTTCCAAAATATAGGTTAGTAACTATGTGCGCCTTTATGAAATATTGTTATAATGTGTCTAGCAAGAGAATCTATTTTAGCATTGTAATTTTCTCGTTTCCACGATTTTCGTGGGAATGAATATTTGAAGATTATATTGTTTCAAATTTTTATCTCCTTCTCCTTTGTTCCTTTTATTTTTTGTCGATGCAACAAAAAATGAAACGAACCCAAAACAAAAAAATGCATACGCTATCGCTGGTGAATAAATTTTTCTGTATTGAATTTCGACAGGGCTAAAAAATTGTATGGGGGGGGTGATTGCTATCGCACTTTCTGAATTGTTTCACGTATAAAAATTTACAACTTCGTGCAAATATGTGGTGCGATGGCAATCGCCCCCTACGGAAATGTGCTAAATACCCTTAAAATCCAA
>Ga0256833_1001369_pt1 | contig 18067 bp, 16 predicted proteins | sample 356284metaG_FD_190535 | JGI IMG/M metagenome (GOLD analysis project Ga0256833, IMG submission 190535) | Hydrothermal vent microbial communities from Mid Atlantic Ridge, Atlantic Ocean - 356-284 | ecosystem: Environmental > Aquatic > Marine > Hydrothermal vents | place: Atlantic Ocean: Mid... | reverse complement strand
CCCTCAACAATGGCTGTTTTTCCTGTTCCTGGTTCTCCGATTAAAATGGGATTGTTTTTGGTTTTACGAATTAAGATTTGCATCATACGTTGCACCTCTTCATCACGTCCAATTACAGGGTCAAGTTCACCATCTATGGCTTTTTGATTTAAATCAATGCCATATTTTTCTAAAGCTTCAAGTGCTTCATCGCCATTTTGTGACTCAATGGTTTTTCCTGCACGAATGCCTTCTAAGGTTTTACTCAACTCTAACAAGTCGAGATATTTTCCCAAAGAGTCTGTCATGAATGGCTCATTCATATTAGCAATAATCCAAGTATCTACTGAAAGATATTTGTCGCCATTAGCCGTCATCACCCCTTCTGCTGTCTGTAAGGTAGCAACTAATTTTTGAGAAAGACGAATGGTCTCTTTTGTCACAGAGGAAACAGCTGGCAGTTTTTTTGCTAAGGATTTTACCTCTAACTCTATGGCAATTTTATCAGCATTCATTTTATTGAGTGCTTGATTTAAAAGTGAATTACTGTTTGAGAGTAAACCCCAAATTACGTGTAAGGAATCAACTTCTTGATTTTTATTATGGAGTGCTAAAGAGAGACCCGATTCCAAAGAAGCACTCATTTGATTGGTTAATTTTTCTAAAATATTCATAATTTAAATATCCTTTAGTTTAATTTTTATCTTATGGTCTTTAAAGTTATTATTTTGTAATTTTAGTATAATAATTTATAAAAAGATGCTACTTTAGTCGCAAATATACTTTCTTCATTTAACTTTTATCATTTTTAGATAGAATATATTTCACAAAAAAATGGGACATAATAATAACTAATATGATAATAAAAAATAAAAAAGCAATACTTCTAGGCTTCATTTCTAGCATTACTGCCTCCGTCATTCTTACTACATCTTTACACGCTGATAATGCTGAACGTCAAGACCTCAAAACTTCAAAATTAGAAGCTTATTTAAAATTTACAAAAATTGTTCAAATTATTGAAGAGCAATATGTTGATGATATTAATACTTCAGATATTATTAATAATGCATTAAAAGGAATGCTCTCAAATCTTGATGCACACTCCTCTTTTATGAATGCAAAAGAGACCAAAGAACTTCAAGTTCAAACCCATGGAGAGTTTGGTGGGCTGGGCATTACTGTAGGCATGAAAGATGGTGCTTTAACCGTTATTGCTCCTCTTGAAGGAACGCCTGCTGATAAAGCTGGTATTAAATCTAGTGATATTATTTTAAAAATAAATGAAACTGCAACAATGGGCATGACCATTGATAAAGCCGTTTCGCTTATGCGTGGAAAACCCAATACCCCTATTGAGCTTACCATCGTAAGAAAAGGGGAGATGAAACCTCTGAAAATTAAAATCATTAGAGATATTATTGAAATTCAATCGGTTTATGCAAAAACCATTGGTGATGATATTTTATATATGCGTATTACCTCTTTTGATCAGAAAGTTGTAGATGGTTTACAAAAAAGTATTCGTGAAAACCCTAACAGAAAAGGGTATATTATTGATTTACGAAACAACCCAGGAGGCTTACTGAACCAAGCCATTGGAACAGTAGATATGTTTGTTGATAAAGGTGCTATTGTCAGCCAAAAAGGAAAGATTCCTGAAGAGAACCTTGTCTATAATGCAACCAAAGCCAATACCGATACCAAAACGCCTTTAGTTGTTTTGGTCAATGGTGGTTCAGCTTCTGCTTCTGAAATTGTATCTGGTGCATTACAAGACCATAAAAGAGCTGTCATTATTGGAAACAAAACATTTGGTAAAGGTTCAGTGCAAGTGGTCATGCCAATTAGCCAAGATGAAGCTTTACGTTTAACCATTGCTCGATATTATCTACCAAGTGGAAGAACCATTCAAGCAGTTGGTGTTACCCCTGATGTTGAAGTCTCTTACGGAGAGATTAAAAAAGCTGAAGAGGGTATCTCTATTAAAGAGCGTGATTTACAAAAACACTTAGAGAGTGAGCTTGAAAAAGTAGATGGTAAAAAAGAAACACATGAAGACAAAACAAACAAAAAGCTTATTACCGAAGAACAGATTTATGGAGATTCTCAACTTAAATCTGCCATTGACATTCTTAAAGCGTTAATGATTAGCAGTAGATAAACCCACCATACAATTTCAAGAAGGACAGAATAAGAATGAAAAAAACAGAATTGCTTTACGAAGGTAAAGCAAAAAAGATTTGGCATACAGAAGATGAAACACTTTTAATCTCTGAGTTTAAAGATGATTTAACAGCTTTTAATGGTGAAAAGAAATCAAGTGAAGAGGGAAAAGGTGTGTTAAACAATAAGATTTCAACAGAACTTTTCAAAGTATTAAATGCTAAAGGTGTACCAACACATTTTGTTGAAATGTTAGATGAAAACAATATGTTACATAAAAAATGTGATGTTATTCTTATTGAAGTTATTGTTCGAAATATTGCCACAGGTTCTTTAAGTAGAAATCTTGGAATTGAAGATGGGAAAAAACTTCCTTTTACGTTGGTGGAGTTTGACTATAAAAATGATGAATTGGGTGACCCAAAACTAAACGACCAACACTGCCTCATTTTAGAGTTGGTTAAAAATAGTGATGAGTTAGACTATATCCGTTTTATGGCACGAAGAGTTAATACTATTATGCAAGAATTCTTTGCAGATAAAGGCTTAAAAGTAGTAGATTTTAAACTTGAATTTGGTAGAGATATTAATGGCAATATTATCTTGATTGACGAACTTAGCCCTGACAACTTTAGATTTTGGGATAAAGAGACAGGTGAGAGTATGGACAAAGACAGATTTAGAAAAGGTCAAGGTGGACTTAAAGTTGCCTATGAAGAAGTATTAAACAGAATATTGGGAGAGAACAAATAATGAAAGCCATTGTAAACATATTTTTAAAAGAAGGGGTACTTGACCCTCAAGGTAAAGCCATTCACCATGCTTTAGATGCTATGAATTTTGAAGGTGTTGAAGATGTGCGTATGGGAAAACAAATAGTACTTCAACTCACTTCTACTAACAAAGAAGAAGCACTTAAAGAAGTTGAAAAAATGGCTGAAGAGATTTTAGCCAATACCGTTATTGAAGATTACACAATAGAGTTAATCTAATGAAACAAGTAGCAATTTTACAATTTCCAGGTACGAACTGTGATTTAGACACAAAGTATGCTTTTGAGAAATTAGGTTGTAGTACTACCATTGTATGGCATAAAGACTCTTCAATTCCTAGCAATATTGACTTAGTTGTGGTTCCAGGTGGTTTCTCCTATGGTGACTATTTACGCTCAGGTGCGATTGCACAATTTTCTCCTATTATGAAAGCCGTAGTGGAATATGCTAATGCAGGTGGAAAAGTTTTAGGCATTTGTAATGGATTTCAGATTTTAACCGAAATTGGACTTCTTCCTGGTGCCTTAAAAAGAAATATTGGCTTACATTTTATCTCAAAATTTCAAACACTCAAAGTTATTAATAATAACAATACCTTTTTACAAAAATGTAATAAAGATGAAGTGTTAAATGTTCCCATAGCCCATGCTGATGGTAACTACTACATAGATGAAGTAGCCTTTAAAGCTTTAGAAGAGAATGAACAGATACTCCTACGTTATAGCAATGAAAAAGGTGAACCCATCGTTGTTAATGGTTCAGTCACTTCCATTGCAGGAGTTTGTAACAAAAGCAAAAATGTTTTTGGACTCATGCCACACCCTGAACGTGCGTTAGAGACTATTTTAGGTTCAAGTGATGGTATAAAAATGCTTGAGGGGCTTATCGCCTAATGAAATTTTTTATTGCTTTCTTTCTCACTTTATTTACAACACTTATGGCAAGTGATGTTGAATACAGCTATGTACCTAAGAAAGTATATGAAAAGCAAGTTTTTCCCATTAGCTTTTTAGTCATAGATGCTTCTGATAAGAAGCGTATAATGTTTGACTTTAAAGGAGATAAAAAGCCCATAATGAACGACCCTGTTATCATTAACAATGGGTCAAAAACTTTTTATACCTTTTACTTTAAAACCGAGCAAGCACTTTTTGTAATTCCTGAAGTTGATGTCACTTTTGATGATAGCAATAAAATACTACCTAAGATTAGCATTCCTGTCAAAAAAATTCCTCAACATAAAAATTTTTCAGGGGTTATTGCTTCAGGTCTAAAAATCAAAAACCATCAAGTATCAGTATATGATGAAAAAACTAATCTTATTGCCATCTCTTTTGAAGCACATGATGCAAACTTAGAGGACATCTATATTCCCTCTGCACTTAAAGATGGAACAGAAAAAGTAAAACGCACAGGTTCAAAAATAGAGTTAAACTACTATATTGTCTTACCCAGTGAGCAAAAAGAGTTAAACTTTAGCTACTTTGACACCATTAAAGAGAGCTTTATCAATAAAACTATTCCCATTGTCATGCAAGATGCTTCGGTGGCTGCCCAAACTGATTTAAATCCGAAAGATGATAGTTTTGAAACACTCAAAAAATATACGCTCTTAGGGCTTATTATCTTATTTGTTTTACTATTTGTATGGAAAAGAGATTTTTTCTACTTAATCTTGGCAGTAATTACCGCAGCCGTTCTTTTAACATTCTATACCCCCTTAGCGACCGTATGTGTTAAAGAGGGTTCACCCCTTTATATTATACCTACTTCAAATAGTACAACGTCTATCTATATAGACACCAAATATAAAACGACAAAACTTGCCCAACGTAATGAATTTGTAAAGATTGAGTATAAAAATGGAACGGTAGGATGGATTAAAAATGAAGATCTTTGCGAAGATTAGATTTTACTATGGTGCAGCGACCATCTCCTTTATAGCTGCAGGCGTTATGGTTCCACTGATGATGCTTTTTCCTAAGAGAAAATCAGATATTTTACACTATTGGAATAAGGTTATTCTCTTTTTAATTGGAGGGAAAATTGTTTCTCATGGAAAACGAGACAATAGTGTAGATATGTTTGTGGCTAATCACCAAGGGATTATTGATATTATTGCACTTGAAGCTGATACTAATACTGACATAAAATGGGTCGCAAAAAAACAACTTTTTGATGCTCCTTGGTTTGGCTATCTACTTAAATTACCTAATATGATAGAGATAGACAGAGATAATAAAGCAGGACTACTTAAACTTTTAAGTGATGTAAAAGAGACCATAGAAAATAGCAAACATAGAGTTGTCGCCATTTTTCCAGAGGGAACAAGAACTGATGGTCAAAGAATTTTACCATTTAAAGGTGGTACAAAAATTATTGCTAATAAACTTGAACTGACCATTCAAGCAATTATTATTACAAACAGTAAGAAATTACTTAATGAGCATAACAAAACAGCCCATAACGCAACTGTTCACATTACCTATCTTGAGCCTTTTAAAGTTTCAAAAGCCAATAAAGAGTGGTACAGTGAACTCCAACAAACAATGCAAGAGCGTATTGACAAAGAGTATTTAGAACATCAAAGAGAGAGATAAATAAATGAACATCAATGAAATAGAAGAAGATAGCACGCCCCTAAGAGATGAGTTAGAACGACATATTAGAAAACTCGTTCAGCCACTAAAAGAGGAGAATGAATTAAAAGATATTTTAAAAGTTAAACTCACAAAAAAAGAGTTTAAAATTTTAAACACTTGGGCAAAAGAGTTAGATTTAGAAGCATTGAAAGAGAAGTTATCTTTAGATGAAGAACGTTATTCTGAACTCTCTATGAAATTAATCAAAAAACTAAATCAAGAGAAATTAAAACAAGTAATATCTATTTAACTATATAGAGGATTAACCCTCTATATAGTTTTTAAGTTTACGCCCTACTCTTGGGTGTTTTAGCTTTTTAATGGCAGAAGACTCAATCTGTCTTACACGCTCACGGGTTACCCTAAGCTCTTTACCAATCTCTTCTAAAGTTCTATCACTCGCATCTTCAAGCAGACCAAATCGCATTCTTACAACGGCTTTTTCACGCTCATTTAATTGGTCAAGCACTTCATCAATTTGATTGTTTAGGTCATCGTTAAGTACAGCATCTGAAGGACTTACGGTCTCTTTATCTTCAATGAAGTCACCAAATCGTCCATCATCTTCATCACCTACTGGTGTTTCAAGACTCACAGGTTCTTTGGTAATTTTAATAACATTTTTAACTTTATCAACAGATAATCCAACCTCTTTAGCAATGGTGTCAAGGTCTGGCTCTTTCCCTGTCTCTTGAAGCCCTTTTCTAATAATTTTGTTAATTCGGTTAATGGTCTCAATCATGTGAATTGGAATACGAATGGTACGTGCTTGGTCAGCAATGGCACGTGAAATCGCTTGACGAATCCACCAAGTAGCATAAGTAGAAAACTTATACCCTTTTTGGTATTCAAATTTATCAACTGCTTTCATAAGCCCAATATTTCCCTCTTGAATAAGGTCAAGGAATGGTAAACCACGGTTCGTATAACGCTTTGCAATAGAGACAACAAGCCGTAAATTTGACTTAGCCATTCGTGTTTTGGCTATCTCTGAACGTTTTTTACCACGGCGAATTTGTCCTAAAATCTCTTCAAGTTTTTCAGGGTCAAGGTTAAAGCTATCTTTGCTGGCTTCTCTGGTTTCATAAAGCTTTTTAATCTCAACATATGTGCTTACCATGGTTGTTTCAGGCACAGCATCGGTAATGTCTTCTTTGTCCATCTCTAAAATATTTTCTAAAATACTTTTATGGTTCTCTTTTAAGCTGTCATTAAACAGTGGTAGTTTGTACTCTAGTCTTTTTAACTCTTTATCAAAACCATCATCACTCTTAAGCGCTGTTTCCATCGCTTTTACAAGTTCATTAATCAGTTTTGAAGTAGGTCCAAGGTCAATAAGTGCCAATTTTTGTTGTTGCTTTTTAAAGGCAACTTTCATCTGCTCATGCATAATTTTTTCAAGATTAGAAGCATCATTTTCAAGTGTATCTTCTAACTCATCACGTGTTTTCATCCACTCTTTTTTTGCTTTTTCAAGGGCTTTAAAAGCAGCAATAACTTGTTTTACACGTTTTTCAGCAGCTTTATCTGCTGATGCTGTTGTTTTTGTACCTTCTGTTGTTTCGGTATCTGTTTTGTCATCAACTGTTTCTTTTTCATCTTCAAAACTTTTAAATAGCTCTTTAACACGACGTTCTCTGTTTAAAAGTGGGCCTTTATAGTTTAAAATATAATCAAGTAGATAAGGTACCGAACAGATAGCATCTAAAATGACATCTTCCCCTGACTCAATCTCTTTACTTAAGAATATCTCTTCTTCTTTCGTAAGCAGTGGAATTTTACCCATCTCACGAAGATACATACGAACAGGAGAATCAGAACGACTCCATTCGAGTAACTCTTTCTCTTTTAAAAAGTCAAACCCTTCAGCATCTCCATCTTCTATCTCTTTTTGTCGTCGAGCTTGTCGATTCGTTTTCTCTTGAGCTGAAAGGAAATTAGCATATTCAGAGGAGGTGACTAATTTTATGCTGTAGGTTTGTGAAAGTTTTAAAATCTTTTTGGCTTGTACTGCCGTTGGTTGTTTCTCAAATTCTTTTGCTAAATCTTCAAAAGTAATTAAATCAGATTTTTTACACTCTTTAAAAATGTTTTCTAGGTTTTTGTTGATGTCTTTTGCAGCCAAGAGGAAGACTCCTTATGAGGATAATACACTTTAAAATAAGCATATTTTTCGTGCATTATACCCAAACTTTTTTAATGATAAATTTTATTTTTCATAAAATACCAATTTTAAGGGATTTAGAGAGGATTTTACGCCAAAATAAATTCTTTATGATTTTCTAATTTTATTAAAATATCATTGGATTGACGTAACTGTAACATCTCCTCTTTGGGTAAGTTACAATAGATACCCCTTAAAGCACGATTTATCATCTCATGGGCTACAATCACAATCACTTTTTCATCTTTAACCAACTCTAACCACTTTTTTAGACGCACATAGACTTTAGCATAAGACTCCCCTCCCTCTAACACATAATTAAACTTATCTGCTTCACGGGCTAAAAATTCTGTGGCTAATTCGGACTTACAGTAAGTTTTGGTTTTACCTTCAAAAATACCATAATTAAACTCTTGAATTTGTTCTTCAAACATAATATTAGCAATATCTACCCCATTAATCTTAGCAATAATCTCTGCTGTATCTCTTGCACGTCCTAAAGGAGAAGCAAAAAATTTCACCTCTTTAATATTAATATATTTCTTTAATTTTAAAGCATTCGCGTGGGCTTGTTCTTTTCCTTTAGCTGTTAAAGGAGAGTTGAGCTGACCTTGATAACGTCCTTCAACATTCCATTCTGTTTGACCATGTCGTAATAAATAGATAGTAGGTAAGGACATATTATTTCTTTCTTGTTAAATAATTCATTCCGTACCAAATTGTAGCCAAAATAGAAAATAAAACCACAAAAGGTACCCAAGGGTATGCTTTAAAATATTCAAACAACTGCTGAATACTCTGCCCTGCATAAAATGCACTCATCATAATAACTAAAACAAAAAAAACAGAAGCAAAAATATTATAAAACCCAAACTTTTTAAAGTCATAACGTGAAATTGCCATAGACAAAGGTATTAATGTCTTAATCCCATATAAAAATTTCTGAATAAAAATTGCTAAAACTCCATATTTACGAAGAATAAGCGTAGAGAGTGCAATTTTACGTTTATGTTTTTCAAAATAGGGTTTAATGTCTGCCTTATGATATTTACCCAAATAGAACAAAAACATATCACCTATATAATTAAACACAATAGCAATACCTAAAGCAACATATAAATTCATCTCACCCATATAGGACAAAACGCCAGCAGCAGCAACCACTACCAAAGACCCCCCAAAAGAGAAAAATGCTAAAGCCAAATAACCCCACGTACTTAAATTTGTTAATGTATCTTCCAAAAAGAACCTTTAATATTAGTTATTATTTTATAAGATTATAGTATGATTTTTTTAAATCCTACTTCTATCAATTAGATTCTTTTTTAATAAGACGATTATCTATCGTGTGATATAATTTCACATTCAAAATAATTATAACTATAGATTAATTTAAAACAAAGAAAAATATTATGACACAATTCAAAGACCTTGAAAAAATCATCAATATCAACTCCTACACCCAAAACAAAACTGGAGTCGATGAAGTCTCTGCTCATATGACCCAATGGCTTAAAGAATTGGGCTTAGAACACAGGTGTTTCCAACGTGAAACACTTGGCAATCATAACCTCTATGTTTCAGCCAAAACAGAGGGCTTAAAAATTTTACTTTTAGGTCATAATGACACCGTATTTCCCCAAGGAAAATTTGAAAATTTTTCAGAAGATGAAGTCTGGGTTTATGGACCTGGTGTGTGTGATATGAAAGGGGGTAACATTGTTGCACTACAAGCCCTTCGTAATCTTTATGCCCAAAATAACAAAATAGAAAACATTGACTTTCTTTTGGTCTCCGATGAAGAGAGTGGCTCTGATGACAGTAAAGCACTTACTTCAGAACTCGCCAAAGCCTATGATGTCTGTTTTGTCTTTGAAGCAGCAGGAGAACATCTTGAAGTGGTTACAGGGCGTAAGGGTGTGGGAACTTTTAGCATTGAGATTACAGGAAAAGCGTCTCACGCTGGGGTACGTTATGGTGAAGGGATAAATGCTAATCTTGAAGCATCGCATAAACTCATAGAACTCACGAAACTTACCAATCTAAAAGAGGGAACAACCGTTAATGTAGGAAAAATTGAGGGGGGAATTGGGGCAAATACCATTTCACCAACGGCGACATTACTCCTAGAACTACGTTATACGCAAAATAACGAGAGAGACAGACTCTTAGAAGCCTTAGAGAGGATTACAAAAACCTCTTATGTTCAAGGGACAACTGCCCTACTCTCTGGTCAAATTCAACGTGATGTTATGGAAGCAAACGAAACCCAAAAAACACTTATAAAAAATATAGAAAACATTACGAACATAAAGCTAAAAACAGAATCACGTGGTGGTGTGAGCGATGCAAACATTGTAGCATCACAAGGGGTCACAACCCTTGATGGATTTGGGCCTTTTGGAGATGGTGACCATACCGTCAAAGAGAGAGCCTTAAAAAGCTCTTTTGAACAACGTATTAACTTAATGACCAAGATACTCATGCATCATCAAACATACCATAACTTTAACATAGGAGAAGAAAATGTCAGATAAACGAACCATTGGAATGTGGCTCTACAAAAATGGTGGGGGCGATGCCATTGGGAAAAAAATCATTAAAAAACTTAAAGAGCGTAATATTTTAACCATTGACAATATTAACCTACGTGATGCGATGGCTAGAAATAAAAATATTGTTCATAATGGAATTAAGCTCAATAAACTTGACCTTTTCTTCTCTTATAATGCAGGAGAACAGACCATTTACCAGACCTATCTCTATCAAGCATTAAACAGAATGATTCCTATGATTAACACTTATGATGCCTTTGCACTCACTGAAGATAAGTTCCAAACTTCATTTGTTTTAAGAAATGCAGGTATTAAAACAGCAGACTACCGACTGTTCCATCGTGATGATTCCCAAGCAAAACTCTATAAAATACTTAAAAAATGGGGTGGTATGGTCTATAAACCCACCAATGGTTGGGGAGGTACTGGTCTTACCAAAATCGAAAATAGCGATAATCTACAATCCCTATTTCCAACACTAAACCAGAGTAATACACGAGAAGTTTTTGTAGAAAAATTTATTAATTATGACAACACTGACTTTAGAGTAGATATTGTAGATGGTCAATATGTAGGATGTTATGGACGTAAAGCAGGTGGTAATGATTGGCGAACCAATGTCACTTCAGGAGGTTCTGTATTTATGCGAGAGTGCAATGATGATGTTTTAAAAGTTGCCATTAATGCAGCTAAAGCTTGTGGTACAGACATTGCAGGAGTTGATATTATTTATGACCAAGAAAAAGAGGAGTATGTTGTCTTAGAAGTTAATGGCATTCCAGCCTTTGCCACCCCAGAACAAGAGAAGATGGGGCTGAATTTCAATGACAAAAAAATAGACCTTATTGTCAATTTAATCGACCGAAAAACACACTAAAATTAAAGGAAAAGCAAATGGGATTAAGCAATAAAGAGTTACCAAAACTAGGTTTTTTGTACATGGATTATGTACTTAGATTTTTCGACTACTCCAACTTTAAAGGCTGGCCAAACAAAATAGAAACAGTAACCTATCATTGGGGAAATGATAAAGATAGATTTATTAAAGAGGTTAAAAAGAAAAAAATTGATGTACTTATTGGGAATGTTCCTGCAACGGCATATGAAACTTTTAGAGAGATTGCTCGTGCTTTACCCAATGTTCGTTTTATCCCCTCTCTTGACACCCAATTTTCTAACAAATCCAAAGAGAATGTCACCCGTTTTGCATGGAAATATGACTTACCTATTCCCAAAACGTATGTTTACTACAACCGTCCTAATGCTGACAAGTTTTTGAAAAAGACGCAATATCCTAAAATTGTTAAAAAATCTTATGGTCCTTCTAACTATGGGGGATATTTTGTACACAAAGTAGATTCTTACAAAGAAGCAAAAGCCTTGTTTGATGAAAAAAAATATCACCCAATGTATTTTCAAGACTTTGTACCAATGGAAGCTGATATTCGTGTGATGCTCATTGGTCACAAACCTGTTTGTGCTTTTTGGCGACGTGCTCCTGAGGGTGAATGGCTTACCAACACCAGTCAAGGGGGTTCAATGGATTACATGGACGTACCAAAAAGTGTGCTTGACCTTGCCGTTCGTGTAAGTAAATCAGCCAATGCAGAGTATTGGGCATGTGATGTTGCCTATGGTAAAGATGGTAAAGTTCGCATCTTAGAGTGTGCAACAGCTTTTGCTGCTTTTCCTTACATTCGAGATTGGATTGGTCAATACATTATGTGGTCTTTAAGCAAAGGACGTTTCAGAAAACCACACATGCCAATGTTTAACTGGGAAGAACTGGGTAAAATCAATCCTGATTTACTAAGAACCATGCGACACATTACCTTTGGAGCATTTAACCCCTCTTATGATGGTGCATTCTTTGGAAAAAAGAAAAAACACTATGGTGAGGGTGAAGTATTTTTACATGAATTAGACAAACAGTACAAAGTATATGATGTCAAACCACGGACTTTTGAAGAGTGGCCGAGTGAAAAATGGAACTACCAAGACAAATTTTCACTAAAAAATCTTAAAAGCATGAAAGTGCCAGCTTTAAAGAAAAATGAAGCCCCTGTTGTCTCTGAAGATGAAAGTATCCCTGCTGTTAAAATTTCAAATGAAGATTTAGAAACACTGCTTACCTCTGTAAACGGTCTGGGAAAGAAAAAATTGAAAAAAATAACCAATCGTTTTTCACATCAAGCGATTGTTAATATTTTAGAAAATGAACCAAAAATCTTAAAAGACATTAAAGGTATTAAGAGTGATATACTTGATGCTATTATGGTCGTTTGGAATAACTTTAAAAAGAATTAAGTAAGCCATAATCTTAAGGTGTAGTCTAAAACTACACCTCTCTTCAACCATAGCTATATAATATTTCGCTAAAATTTCACCATATTCACTTGGGAAATACGCGATGAAACAACAATACAAATCTTATGACGAAAGCTGTGCTTTTCTTGAAACTTGTGTTCAAAAATATCCTGAATTAATTACAATTCAAAATATTGGAACCACTTGGGAAAATAGACCCATTCTACTAGCCACCATTTCACTAAATGTCAGTACAGCTGATTTAAAACCTGCTCTTCTTTATACAGGTACTGCCCATGCACGAGAGTGGATTGGGCATGAATTGGCTGTTTCATTTATTGACTACTTACTTTTAAATCACAACACAAACCCAGAAATAGCTGACGTTCTTACACAAAATACCCTCTACATTGTGCCTTGTCTTAACCCTGATGGGTTTGAATATTCACGACAACACTTCTCTTTTTGGCGAAAAAACAGACGCAACAATGGCGATGGTACTTTTGGGGTAGATTTAAACCGTAACTTCTCAGAAGGCTATCAAAAATCTACTCAAACCAATTCTAATGTCTATTCTGGACCTCACCCTTTTTCAGAACCAGAGACCCAAGCCATTAAAAAGTTTGTTGATGAACATGAGAACATCACCATTGCCTTAGACTACCATTCTCAAGGAAATGTTTTCTTTCCTGCCCATAAATTTAACCATGAAAGTGAAATTGAAGGTACAGACCTTAATACACTTTGTGCCAATATGAACTATCAAATTCATAAAGTAACAGGACGACATTATGGGATTAACCGTGGAAAGCCACCGACTAAACTCATTTCAGGTTCGGGACGTGAATATTACTACTCAAAAGGTATTATTGCCATTGTTGTCGAAGTAGGAACACGTAATATTCCCGACTACATTCAAAATATGTCTGAATCGGTCAATGAAAATATCCCTGCCCTACTCTATGCCTTATCTGAAGCCAAAAACTACGGAGAAGTAGCCTCTAGTCGAGTAGAGAACTTTCACTTGGAATCTTATACTGCCAATGAAGCTGAACTCGCTTGGGAACATAGCAATCAAAAAAATGTTTACTTTGAAATTTACCGAAACCTTAACAACAAAATGGCGTGTAACTACTCATCACTGGTAGGAACAACCTGTAATTCCTATTTTAAAGATGAAAATTTACAAAGTGGTACAATCTACTTCTACTATGTCCGTGCTGTCAATAAACTCACCAAAATAAAATCACCTTATGCCCCCAAAGTACAATTTAAAACACTTCTTGATGAATCTGAATTTTCTCGTACCATTTTTCCTAATGCTAGTGATATTGGGTATGTGGCAGAAAAATCACCTGAAGCCAACCATGGACACTTTGGGGTAAACTCCTTAAAAGTTGGGGTCAGTGAGGGCAGAGGTATCTCTTATGGGGTCATGAGTTTTGATTTGTCTAACATTCCTAAAAATGCCATTATTTTGGAGACAAAAATTTCACTCTACCCCCTCAATAGAGTCTCTGCTAAAATTGAGAAGTATGGCGAGTGGTCATTAAGTATTATCGACCAAGAGACTGTTCCTAACATTCGTGACTTTGAGCAAGTGCATAATGCAACGCGTATTAAGAACCTTGGATTAAGTATCCCATCTGAAAAGCTTACCCAAGGGATTTGGTCACATTGGGATTGTAATGAATTTGAAAATAAAATGGTGCAAGAAGAGTTACAAAAGCATCAAAAAATCACACTTAAATTATCAGGTCCAACCGAACTTCCTGTTGGGCGAGATTCTCAAATGATGGTCTTCGACATGGGCTATGGAAATCAAGGTGGAGGCTTACACTACCGACCAGCCATTGACATTAAATATACCATTCCTAGTACTAAAGTTGAACTTCCACTTGAAAACAGTATGACCATTAGTAATGAGGCTATTAGTAGCGATACTTTAGCTTGTGGATTTAACAAAAACGATGAAAAGATTTTTGCCTACCTCTCGTTTGATTTAAGTAGCCTACCCAACCCTGATGAAGTAGTCATTACCGATGCATGGATTGAACTCTATAACAGCAGTACAGTTAAACAGAAAGTAGATATACGATATAACGTAGAGTTTATTGATTTAGAAGAGTTCTCTTATGATGACATTAAAGAGCGTGAGCGTATTGAGTTTATTGGTTATGAAGTAAGTTCTGCTGAACTTGGCACAAAAAAGAAACACCATTTTGTATTTGACCACTACTCAAAACTTGCTTTAGAAGCAAAACAACGTGAAGGCAAAGAGGCAAAGTTCATCATTAAGCCCACTTCTGTCTTAACCCGTGAACACCTTATTAACTGGGCATTTGAAGGTAAACATTCTGCTAAACTGATGATTAAGTACATCAAACGCAGAAAGCTCCCTCTTCCCTCACCTGTCAATTTACAAACAAAAATTGAAAACAAACTCATTAAAATCACTTGGGATAAAATAGAAGATAGTGACCTAGTAGGCTATTATGTGGTAAGAAACCGTTGGCATAAACCCAAAAACCCTTTTGATGGCGTAAAACTCTACGCTGGTTCAGACAACTACACCTTTGACAATTTCGGCTCAACCAAAATGGACAAATATTTTGCAGTATTTACCTACGATAATGTGCCTAATTACAGTCAAGCATCTGTTGTGGAATACAAGGCTAAGTAGGGGTGACTAAGAGTAGTGTAATCCACAGTTATTGGTAGCACTACATCTTCAGCATCTTCTTCTAAGCTTATAGCATACATGTTTATAGGTGCAACAACACCAAATGGTGTAAAAACTAAAAACCCTAAAAAATCACGCTAAACATACTCTCCTAATATAAAAATCCAAATAACCATAAGGGTATCTTGTTACCAAAGCCCACCTCTATGTTGTCCGCTATCACAAAGCTCTCTGCCACATCTTTCACCTGTCCAAAGCTCTTATTTTTGCCACCTATCTCAAAGGTATAGCGTTCATCTACTAAAAAATCACCTTTTTTAGGGTAGAGTAGTCTATGTTCGATACTGAGCATATTGAGAAAAAACACCTCTCTAATGCTCCCTACTTCACTGTTTTGGCAGTAGCAGTGATTTAGGTTGGGGTTATTGAGGTAGAGTTTTGCAGGTTTAGAAAAAAGCCTATCTCCCTTACTTTTACCTTCAAGCCGAGAGAAGATATTTCCCAAAGTCAAATAATAGATGTACTGATAAAGTGTCTTTCTATTAATGCCTATCTTTTGTGCTAGTGCTGTAAGGTTCAGTTCGTAGGGCTTTGAACGACAGATGTACGCAACTAGCTGTTTGAGTTTATGTATGTTAGCAGGTTCTATGTTGAAAATAATGGGCAAATCACTCTCTATCACGGTATTAATGGTCTCTTCGAGTTTGATGCAGTAGCTGTGTGGTGTCTCAAAAGCAAAAGGATAGTAGCCCGATTGCAAGTAGGTCTTAAAATGCTCCAAAGGCTTAATTATTTTGCTTATCTCTTTGGCTATCTTGACATGATTTTGAAGTATCTCTTCAAGTTTATAAGAAGCAAAGCTCTCTCCTAGTTTCAACTCCAAATATTCTCTAAAGCTCAAGCCTTTCAGACGGTAAATCATCGCTCGTCTGCTAAGGTCAGCTTTTTTATGTTCGAGAACAATGGCACTGCTTCCACTAAAAATAACTTGCAAATCTAAAAAATCATAAATCTCTTTGAGTTCTATCTCAAAGTCTTTGTATTTGTGTATCTCATCGATGACTAACACTTTACCACCGATGTTATAAAACGCCTCTGCTATCTCAAAAAGCTTCATATGACTTGTCATGATGCTATCTACACTAAAGTAGAGTTTCTTCTCATCATCTAGCTCTAAACTATCTAGGTACTGAAGTAAAAAGGTTGTTTTACCAATTCCTCTCGCCCCTATAAGCCCTATGAGCTTTTCATTAAAATCCACTACATCGAAAAAATACCTCTTATAGGCGATGTTTTCTATCTTTTTGTAGATATAGTGTTGTTTTCTAAAGAGTATCTCAAGCATACAAAATCCTTTTTGTTCTATATAAACAACAATATTATAGCTATTTGTTTTTTAAAAAGGACTTTTATTGACTAGCTATCAAGAGCTTATGGAACTTGTAAAATAGCTTGTGACCACGTCACACCTACCCTCCACAACACTCATCAAAAGCCACTCCCTCACGAATGCCGTCATCAATCACCATAGATTCTTCAAACCCTGAAATATTATAAAGCTCATCGTAAATCAAAATGCCAGAGGCTATGAGGTCATCACGTCCTATGCCTACAGCTTTTACTTTTTCTGCTTCGCTCATGTTTAACAGTATGTTTAATTTCTCAGCTAAATCACTTTTACTTAGCATTGTTCCGTGAATTTTTTTAGCATCATAGGTGGCATAGTCCATGCCCTTTTTCATCGCAGCGATGGTCGTGGGTGTTCCTGCTGTGGCGATAAAGAGTTCTACTTCTCCGTGTTCTTTTGTCACCTCATCATAATAGGCTCTCATCTCACCCATAAGCGTGGGAATAGCCTTAGCAATCTCTTCTAAATTGTTAAACTTTTGCGTTAGGGTTACAATGCCTATTTGAAAACTTTTTGAGAAATATTGCTCTTCATAATAAAAAAGCATTTCAGTAGAACCCCCACCAATATCTACCATCATGAAACTTTTGGGTATTTGTTTTAAAATTTCCAATCTATTTTGCACAGCTCTAAGGGCATATTTCGCTTCTGTGTCACCATCTATGACCTCAAATGCCACCCCTGATTGTTCACTTATTTGACGCAATGCTTCTAATCCATTTTTAGCTTGGCGAATGGCTTCGGTGGTGACAGCTTTTACTTTGGCATCGGTAAAATCAAGTTGGGCTTTGGCTTCATTGAGTGCTGTAACCACTCTGCTTATGGCTTCATCATTTATCTTGCCTGTTTTGGCTAAGCCATCGGCTGTTTTAACTGTTTTATGAAATTCACCCAACACTTTTTTACTCTGACAATGCATCTTTAAAATTCTTAAACTATTTGAGCCTAAATCTATGGCAATTATATTTTTCATAACACTCCCCTCATCTAATTAGATATAATACTTTTTTAAAGATTAGAGGTAAATGATGCAAGAAAATTATGGCATAGATATATGGGCAGATGAGAATTTTATCATCAAAGAGAATACGGTCAATGTAAAACATAAAAATGAACCCTCACTATTAGAGATTACCAAAAAATTAAGAGAGCAAGGGCATACAGGTCCTTTACTGTTACGATTTCCTCACCTCATCAAAAAACAAATTGCTACACTCTATGCACAATTTAACCGTGCAAGAGAAGTCTTTGACTACCAAGGTAAATTTCAAGCTGTTTTTCCTCTTAAGGTAAACCAATTCCCCAACTTTGTTACTGCACTCATCGAGGTCTCAAAAGGCTACAACTATGGTTTAGAAGCAGGTAGTAAAGCTGAACTCATTATTGCGAT
>Ga0256833_1001368_pt1 | contig 18077 bp, 21 predicted proteins | sample 356284metaG_FD_190535 | JGI IMG/M metagenome (GOLD analysis project Ga0256833, IMG submission 190535) | Hydrothermal vent microbial communities from Mid Atlantic Ridge, Atlantic Ocean - 356-284 | ecosystem: Environmental > Aquatic > Marine > Hydrothermal vents | place: Atlantic Ocean: Mid... | reverse complement strand
CCTAAGCCCCGACTCCCTCTCAGCCATTACCGCGTCGAACTCCTCCTTAAGGTAATTAATCGCTTCCTCCCCCATCCCAAGCGAAAGCACTATACGCTTAAGCGTGTCGAGCACGGGCTTATTCTTGAGGACCCCCTGCAACTCACTAATAGCTTCCTCGGGAGTCACCCCCAACGCAACCTGCTTTATTAGGTAGTCCAAGAGAGGCGACTTAACCTCACTGGCCGCCGAGAGGAAGGCTTCGAGAGGTGATTCACCAGCCATTATGAGTGTCCTTAACCTAAGTATGAGGTGCGGTAACCTCAGCTCCAGGTGTTCGAGCATCGAGCTCACCTTAAACTTAGGCATGAACGCTATGGATGCTGACACGGAAGTCATTATCAACGCGTAAATAACGGCGATTATGATATTCACGGGTAGGAAACGCAGGTACGATAGGGTAGCAACCACTGACCCAAGAACGGCCGGCACTGCTGAAACGGCGTAGTGAACCTTCCTAGACTTACCAATGTAGAGGGTGTTGAGCATCTCTGAGACCACCTCAGTCCCTGTAATTAGTTAGCTTAAGTATAGCCTCCTCATATGGCGGGTTCTCCAGCGCTAACCTTCGGATGAAGTCCGCCCTGCGGTACACCTTACTTATGAGGGTGTCTATGCTTAAGCCACGTATTTCGCTGATCTTCCTCAAAGTTATCGAGGCTTCGGGGGCGAATCTCTCTAACCTAGCGCCTTCCCGCTCATCCACCGACACCTTATATATTACGTTAAGTTCGGGCTCCTTAGTCTCGGGGTCTATGTGTGATATCTCGGCAGCCGTTAATACGTACCTGCTTATTTTGCTCCCTATCCTCACCTTAGATATGTGGACTATGACGTCAAGCAACTGCATTAAGTAGGGCGGGATATTCATGGGCGGGGCCATCAACCTCCTGACAGCCGCCTCGACACCCTCGGCATGCATCGTGCCTAAACCCCCGTGACCTAAGGAGATGGCTTGGAGGAGTACGTACGCCTCCTCACCCCTAACCTCACCAACGATTATGTAGTCAGGCCTCTGCCTGAGGGAAGTCTTAACTAGGTCGTAGAGCGTGACCTTACCGAGGGTCTCGACACCCTCCCTAGTAACCATGAAGACGGAGTTGGGGTGGGGTAGCCTGATCTCCCTGACCTCCTCAATGACCACCACCTTCATGTTAAGAGGTATTAACGTGGCGACGGCGTTAAGCAACGTGGTCTTGCCGGCCGCTGTCTCCCCGACTATGAATACTGAGCGCTTATTCTCCATAGCTACCCACAGGAACCCCACGAGCTCCGGTGTTAGGGTGCCGAACCTAACTAAGTCAATAACCGTGAATGGGATCTCCTTATACTTCCTAATGGTTATCGCGGTACCTAACTCGGAAACAACGGAGTGAACAACGTTGATCCTGTACCCCATGGGTAGCGTGCCGTCAACTATCGGCCTACTCAAGCTCACAAACTTCCCCGTGGTTAACATCATCTTCTGCAAGTGCCTCTCAAGATCCTCGGGCTCAACGAAGAACACGTTCGTGGGTAAGTTCTCGTAAGTCCTGTGCCAAACGAAGACAGGCTTACCTATGCCTAGGACGTGTATGTCCTCGATGTTCGGGTCCTTAAGCATGGGCTCAAGCTTACCGAACCCCACAATGTCCCTCCTAGCCATGTACTTAATGCGGTCAATTACCGCCTCATCAATCCTCTCCTTACGCTTCAACTTAAGCCTCTTCCTAAGGATCCTAGGTGCGAACCTCTCTATCGCCTCCTCAATAACTATGGCCATCTTATCAATATCAAGCTCCGGCTTAGGGTACTCCTCAATAAACCAACGCCTAACAACCTCGAGAACCTCCCTCTCCGCCTCATTGGGCTGGGGCGTATCAACAACGTACTGAAGGGAACCACCGAAGGATGAGGCCATGGGCGACCTAACAATGCGGATCCTAGTATACTCATCAAGCTCATACTCCTCAACAACCTCCTCCCCAACACCCTCACCAGCATCATTTACGCCCCTACCATTACTAAGGGAAAGCCCGGCACCACCCACGACCCCGAACTCATCACCCCCACCCATGAGCAAACACCTTAGCCACTCACCCTAACAACGCAAACACTGGCTTAGGTCGAAAGCGACCACGTAGCAGCGCTGTCCTCAACATCATTAATACACGAACCCCCTAATGACAATTTCTACGAAATAAAAACCAACCCACGGACTGAGCATATCTACATTTTACTATTATCCTTCCCTGTTTATGGTGTAAGGAAAAACGGCGATTTTCAACTTACCTTCAATACCGCATTTTCATTAACTTTGGTTAGGCCCTGACGGTGTAGGAGACCTCGGCCCCGTCAGAGGACACTAGCGTTATCTTGTATGCGTAACCCTTCTGCACCGTCAGGGTTCCATCGTAGTATATTACTGTCTCATTAACGTTGCCAGGAATTACAACAACGCCCTTACCGTTCCCCTGAGTTGCTACCGTAGTAGTACTTGAAATATTTGATGTAGGAATGAAGTACACATTTCCATCAGGGTCTGTTATGTATGCTCTAGTTATGTTTGCTGGTGCGCCACCGTCATTCCTCACGTACAGCACGAAGGTTTTGCCTGTCGAGTTCCAGTACCCTGTCTCCACGACCAGCACTGCTTGTGGCCCGGATCCCTGGTTTAGTCTCCCACCGATCCACCCAGTTGCGAACGCGTATATTACTATCCCGGTCGCTATCGCTATTAGTATTAGCAGTACTGTGGCGATTATTGGTGAGATACCTTTCCTCAGGGTCTTCACTCGCGGCTCACCTCACGTAATACATTTACGCTAAACAAATTAAAAATTGACTGAGGCCTTGTTAGTATTACCTAACCGTGTTCAATTGATCTTAGGTCGCTTGGAGAATGTTTTGCTGGCCAAGTAATCTCATTGCTCGGGATAGCAACTGTTTTTCTTTAAGTTTAGGAATGTCGGTGACTCCTGGTTTCCGAGATTCATTCCTTGATAGGTGAGGGTAGGGGAAACCGTGATGAACCGACATAGGGATGTCCGGAAAGACTGTAGGCTAGGGGCGGTTTGGGTTGCTCCTTTTTAAGTAAGTCTGCGTGGGGAGTCTGTTATCGGTGTGTAAGCCTATGTCCAGCTTTAAGGACTTTGAGAAGGCTTGGAAGGGGAAGGAGAAAACTGTCGGTCAGGTAATTAAGGGTGTGTTCACGAGGGAGAAGCCGCTTAGGATGAGGTTGGCTATGGCTCACTACAAGATAAACTCAATGATTAGGAGGCTTGAGGTGTACTTGGAGAGGCTCAAGGCTAGGGATAAGGACCTGTTCGAGAGGGTTGTGGATGCCCTAATAAGTAAGGACATGGCTAGGGCGTCCATGTACGCTAACGAGGTTGCGGAGTTAAGGAAGGTCGCTAAGTCCCTACTGATGGTGCAGGTGGCTCTAGAGCAGATATCCCTGAGGATAGAGTCCATAAGGGAGTTAGGTGATATCGCCGTAATGCTTGGCCCCGTTATCGGTGTGGTTAAGGAGATAAGGGCAGCGATTAAGGGCGTCCTGCCGGAGATAGGTATCGAGCTCGGTGAGGTACATGACATGCTGCAGGAGACCATGATGGAGGCCGGCGAGATGCTAGGTGTGGGTCCATCAACGATCTACACAAGCCCAGAAGCAAGGAAGGTGTTGGAGGAGGCGAAGGTAATAGCGGAGCAGCGCATGAAGGAGTCATTCCCGGCCCTCCCCGCTGTCCCGAGCGCCTCGAAGGGCGGCGAGTCGGAGGCCACCGCCGAGAACTTCTAAGGGAGTGGCCGGAACTTCACAAGTTTTTGGGGAAGCGTAAACTATTTGTTTCTTTCTCATTCCTCAGCACTACGCACCCAGCTCCTCTGCGTCCGCTTACTGTTACGGGATGACCTTACCCTCTACTTGAGCCTCACCAGCACCCAGCTTCTTGAGGGTTGAGGCAGCTACGCTTAAGAGACGATTGACCATAGCTTTTATTGCTTGAGGCGTCCCTGCCTCACCGTATATCCTTATCTTGGGCTCGGTTCCGGACTTCCTTATGAGTAGCCATGACTTGTCGGGGAAGTTTACCCTTAAGCCATCAATCGTTACTACCTCGGAGTCCTCCCTAGCCATCCTCATAAGCTCATCCCTCATGGCCTCGTAAACCCGGTCACGCACGTGCTTAGGCATCTTAAGCGAGTACCTGGCCTGAGGGTAATTAGGTACCTCACTTATTAGTTCACCTATGTCCTTACCCTCCTCCGCCATCCACTTAATTATTAGTCCGGCTTGGTAGATCCCATCAATCCAGGGCCCCCAGGACGGGTCGATGAGCTTCCAAGGCTCTGCAGCTATTAAGGTGTCGGGGTTCCTTAGCAAGCCCTCATGTGTTTTCCCTAGTTTCACCACGTACAGCTTACCGCCAAGCTCTTCGACGACGTCCCTCACGGCATTACCGACGTCTATGGATACGACGATGGTTCCTTTCCTCTCCTCGAGCTTCCTCTTAGCTATTAACGCTATGATCCTGTCCTGCTTGATGAAGCCCCTGGCTGGGTCGAGGACAGCTAACCTATCCCCGTCACCGTCCTGCGCGAGGAAGACGTGGGCACCCACATCCCTAGCGACAGGGAGGAAGGGCTCCAGCACGTCCGGCCTCGGCTCAGGGATCCTACCCGGGAACCTCCCGTCAACGTTGGCGTTCAGCGTCACGACGTCCGCGCCTATGCTCCTCAACACGTTAGGCGTGGCTAGGGAGGGGGCGCCATTGGCCGTGTCTACGAGTACCCTAGGTTTCCTTCTGATCTTAGTTGGCATCACCTTGGAACTCACCTCCTCCACGTAATCCTCCAGCGCGCCTGGCCTCACCTCATACTTACCTACGGAGTCCCAATCAGCGATCCTCCACGACTTCTCGTAGATTATCTTCTCTAACTCCCTCTCATCACTTTCAGGGAACTCCATCCCCTTAGCGGTGAATACCTTTATTCCATTATCTGTTGGCGGGTTATGTGATGCCGTGATGTATATGCCTCCATCGCTCCCGTACCTCCTCACAGACCAAGCCAGGGTGGGGAGCGGGACTAACCCCACATCAATTACGTTAGCGCCTGCAGTCATGGCGCCTACCGTCGCGGCTAGCTTGAGGACAGGCGTCGTTAACCTACCGTCCCCACCCACCACTACCTTAGACGCCCTCACGTAGGTTGCTAGCGCCATACCGACCTCAACGGCTAGGTGGGGTGAGACCTCCTCTAAGTACCTGCCCCTAATACCGGCGGTTCCGAAGAGCCTCCTCATGGTGAAACCCTCCTTAACTCCTCGGGCTTGAGTAAGGATATGCCAGCCTTCCTCCTCCCACGCATGTACTTAACGACCTTCACAAGCACCACTAACTCAGGGTTCTCAAGATCCACTGGCCTGTCAATGTACTTCGCTATTTCCCTGACAGCGTCTATGGTGTGCATCCTCACTCTAGAGCCGTCCTCCATCACCGCGTAGAGGTGCCCCTCAAGGGTTACGCGGAACTTAGTTCCCTCAGGTATTTTTGGGGCTATACCCTCCCTCACTACCTCCACAACGTCGCTTATGTAGGGATCCGTGACGTAATCCACAGGTATGACCCTTATGATGGGCGTCCCAACACCCCTCAACGCCTCCCTTATCTCCCTAGCCACCTCATGCGGATCCTCATCCAGGTCGTAAAGGATTACTGACTGGTAGGAAGAAACATACCTTAACTTAGGGCCGACTATTTGCCTTAATTGATTCCTAGCCCAACGGTAATTGTCTACGCCCGGCTCATGCGTCACTATTAAGCTGAATACCACGTACCACACCAAGGGAAAGTCTTAATCACGTTAAAATGCGTGCCGCTTAGAGGCAGTTAACCCCACGATCGATCCTTACCCCCTCCCTCAGCACGAGGTACTTCATCTTTCTGCCTCCTTCCCTAATCTTTGTTAGGGCTGACGCCGCGGCTGAGAATGCCCTCCTGGGTACGTGTGAGATCCCGACCCCCACCTTGATGTGGTTCGGCTTAATGAGCTCCCGTATGACTATGTCCAGGTTCGATGGCTCGGTAATCGCGACTAGGTTATCACCGCCTAAGTACTGAACCACAGCAACCTCTGCGAGGGACTCCACGTAAGTGTTAACGAGCTTCATCACCTCAACGTATGCTGAGTAGGGCCCGTCCCTAGAGGTCATTTGCGTGAAGTAGTTCAGGTCAGCATGCGCCACCGCGATCTCCCTAGGCGCGCATTCCTCATAGTAGTCACCCAGCTCCAAGTACTTACGTACCTTACTAAGCACCGAAGGTATCTCACCACAGAGCAGCACTACCCTGACGGGCGTGGGGCTATACGGCTTGAGAGCTTCCTTAACGCCGTTAATGAATGCCTCAGGATTAACGTTGCTCGGAAGGAACACTAGCTGGATATCGTACCTTAACGGCAAGGCTATACCGTCGTGCTCGGCTGTGAAGGACTGAATCACCTGGTACGTCTTAGCCTGCACGAGCTGTATGAACCACTCCCTATCGGGGCCTAGGGACTCTGTCCACTCCCTGTACCCTTCGAATGCTACCGTCCCTACGAGTACCATGCCTCCTCACTTGCCGGTAATATAGTTAGTTGGGGGCACCATGTTACTTAGTTTGCGTTGCATCTCTACTCTATGACTAGGGTTTCACCCTCATACCTTAACTTGTCAACGGTCCTGAGCCTACGCACCATCTTGACAGCCGCCTCCACCGCGCGCCTAGCGTAGTCCTCAACCCTCTCAAGCGCCTGCATCCTCGACGCGCCGGGCCCTATTATGCCGAGAGTTACTGGCTTACCGTACTCGAGCGCGAGATCCATTAACTTCCTCGCGGTCTGCCCGGCCACGAGCTCATCGTGCTTCGTTGCCCCCTGAATCACAGCCCCTATAGTCACTACGGCGTCGACGTCGCCCCTATCGAGAAGCTTCTTCACCGCGATAGGCACTTCAAACGCTCCAGGCACCTTAACGATGTGCGTAACCTCTGCCCCAAGGAACTTAGCGTGGTTCACAGCCTTCTGAAGCATCAAGTAAGTCACGTCGTAGTTGAACTCCGAAACCACTATCGCCAACTTAACCATTCAGTTGCTCACCTGATTAATGGGTTTACACGAAGTTAAAAATTAAGACTGTTACTCAAAAGTCATTAGCGGAATGAATCCACCCTCCCCAGGAAGAACAGCCCCGTCTCAATATTCCTTAGGTTCTCCCTGCCAGTAGCGCTCAGTGCCCCTAGCTACGCCATGCTTAACGAGAAGCGCAGTCACGCTTGCTCCTAGTTTTCCGCATTAAAGGCGACCCAGCCTTCTCCATATTCTGGAACTACTTAAACTTGCGCTTACTTGCTGGTGGGCATGTGTGAAACGTTATTATAATGTTGTGACCGCTGTTCAGAAATAAATCATGGTTGCTAAAGCATGGGAATTGAATTGGGTTTAAGTTTATTTGAAACGCCCTGCTAACGGATAAAGTGGGGAAGGCCGTGGCAAAGGAGATAACGAGGCTTAGGGAGGTGGGCTCGACATCCCCTCAAGGCATATACCTGTACGACCCTAGGGAGGACGTGTGGGTAATGCAGCCCTCGGACGACCCGGATCCCTTCATCCCTAAGGAGGATGGCTACTACGTTATTTACTTCGATAACACCAAGTGCCCTGCTTGCCGCAGGTACGACATTTACTGGTACCCGTTCGTGAGGAGGTACGCGGAAAAGCTCAACGACTATAAGTTCGTGATAGTGCTGTGCGGGTGGTTCGCTAGGGATTGCGTGTCACCTACGGCGGCAGCGACGTTCACGTACTTCGACGTGCACGCGTCACCAACCACGTACCTAGTCCATGTGGGAGGCGGTGAGGTAAAGTATAAGGAGAAGTATGAGGGGGTACTCACCGACCTCGAACTGGAGAAGGCCGTCCCAACATTCAAGGAGCGTGCTGAGAAAGCGGAGAGGGGTGAGCCGGTGAAAAAGCCTATTGAGGATGAGGACACACTCCTTAAGTTGCTGAAGAAACTAATACAGGAGGCGAGTAAGGGTGGGACTTAACGTTGAGGAGATAAGGAAGGACTTCCCGATACTTAGGCGCGTAGTGAATGGGAACCCCCTAATATACTTCGATAATGCCGCAACCACCCAAAGACCTGTTCAGGTCGTAGCCGCCATAGCTAGGTTCTACCTCCAATACAATGCGAACGTCCATCGAGGGTTCCACACCCTCTCCCAGGAGGCGAGCGAGGCGTTCGAGGAGGCGCATGAAGTCATAGCCCACTTCATAAACGCTTACTCATGGGAGGAGATCATACTAACATACAACACCACCGAAAGCATAAACATGGTCGCGCATACTTGGGGGCTTAAGAACCTCCGTGAGGGAGACGAAATAATACTCACGGTAATGGATCACCACAGCAACATGCTGCCGTGGAGGAAAGTTGCTGAAATCACTGGGGCGAAGATACGGTACGTAGACATTACTGATGACGGGTTGCTAAGGTACGACATGCTCGAGGAAATGATTAGTGAGAGGACGAAGGTGGTGACGTTTCCAATGATGAGTAACGTGCTGGGAACCATGAATGACGTGAAGAGAATAGTTAAGGTAGCACATAGCGTGGGCGCCATAGTGGTGGCTGACGGTGCTCAATGGGTGCCGCACGCACCCACGGACGTTAGGGACCTAGGGATTGATTTCCTAGCGTTCAGCGGGCACAAGATGCTAGGCCCAACCGGGACAGGCATACTTTGGGGCAGGAAGGACATTCTGGAGGAGTTAGAGCCCTTCAAGTCAGGGGGTGACACGATAAAGGACGTCACGCTGGACTCCGTGGTCTGGCATGACCTACCATGGCGTTTCGAGGCCGGCACCCCAAACATAGCGGGGATGATAGGGTTGGCTGAGGCGGTAAAGTACCTCATGAGGATAGGCATGGAGAACGTAAGGGAGCATGAGAAGGAACTGGTGAGGCACACGTTGAAGCGCCTTGAGGAGCTGGCGGACGACGTCGATGTGTACGGCCCTAAGGACCCTGAGGTTAGGGGCGGCGTGATCTCCTTTAATGTGAAGGGCCTGCATTACCACACCGTCGGCAAGGCACTGGACCTCTTCGGAATAGCGGTGAGGACTGGGGGACACTGCGCCCACCCCCTACACTACAGGCTAGGCATTAAGGGAACCGTGAGGGCAAGCTACTACATCTACAACACCGTGGAGGAGGTCGACAGGTTCATCGAAGTGCTTAAGACGATAGTGAAGCTCAAGGAGAGGTTAGCTAAAGAAAAGGTTGAGGACGTGTGCACAGGTGGTTAGGGGCAAAGCAACTTAATTTTCCAGGAGCCAAAAGCGTTAGCGAATCAGCAAGCATCATCAATAACAGCCCCAACAAGCGATTCAAGTGTTCTGAAAAAGTGAGGGGCAATTAAAATGTTATTCGCTAGTGGCTGTTCCCCACATGTATAGTGTTCCTAACCTTCTCCCTTATACTTCTCTGCGAGTCCTCGGACACAACCTCGAAGGTTCCGTCCCTATAAATCACAACGGTTACCGGCTTAATTACGTGGGTTCCCTTAATGCTGCCCTCAGCCTTGAACCGTATCTCATCGTATATCCTAGTGAAGTTACCTTTCAACTTAACACTAGCCTTATCTGCAGCAGCTATCAGCATTCCCGGAACCTGGACCAGGTGGGTTCCCGGCGGTATAGTGACCTTAGCAACTGAGAGTAACTCCTTAACGTACTTCAAGGTCTCCTCCGCTAGGCGGACTTTACGCCAAGCCCTCTTCTCTATGATCGATATGTTCTCCCTCGAGGTTCCGAGCATCCGGGCTATCTCCTCTTGAGTTTTACCAGCTATCCTTAATTTGAGGACCATGTATTGTCTCTCAGTTAAAAGACCATAGCGTCTTCCTGGCACGACTCTCACCTAGTTTTATTATTCCCTAAGTTTCCGGTATGTACTGTTATCCTGTGATACTAGGCTTAATTTAGTTTACTCAGGTTTTTACACGTATAAAATTTATTGAGAAGCGTAAAACTAGGTTACGTTAATCAACATGACCAGCCATTCCCATGCATCAACTGAACCGTAAGGGCTTTCCCCATTTAAACATATCGACCCAAAGCAGGGATTAAGGGAGTGAGGATGCTAGTAAGTGACGAGCTTCGTGTGGGCCTCGCTAGGGTAGCGAAGCACGTGGACAGGGTCTTGGTTGAGGACCCGTACGTTAAGGAGGAATTCATCCTGGCCACCGACGCGCCAATCAATGTCGAGCCCGTCCTACCTGCCCACGTGCCCGTGAGGTTAGCTGAATGCGTCTACCTAGACCTAGGAACGCCCATAGTTATTTCCGGAACCACCAGCATATGGGTTACGATCCCTTACGAGCTACGGGTGGTTGCGGGGGAGAGAGTATTGAAGGTGCTGACACCCTTCAAAGTTAAGCATACCGTGGTGGGCACCCCCTACGAAGGCGTGATTTGCAGGTGGTTTAAATCCACAGTTATTTCAAACCCCAATGCCTGGGATGGTGCTGAGGGTCTAGTCAAGGTCGTGGTCAGGTCCCCGACACCGGAGGTTGTGAAGGGAATCTACGCTAGGCTAAGCATTCTAAAACTATACGTGAGAGAAGGGCGGCATCTTTCAGTATTTTACGGCACGATGAAGGGGCCCGTGCGGGATAATGTTATGTACGTCAGTAATGTTGAGGAGCAACCACCCGTCGAGGGCTTGAAGGAAGTTCACGGCCTAGCTGATCACAACGTTGCGAGGTATTTCCACATGGAGTTCATGGAGGGACCCTAAGATGTTCCCGCAGGACATGATTCAGAAGCTAGGCACGATGTTCGATGCCCTGCCAGCGCTCGAGAAGCAGATCCTCCTTTACGCTGGTGTAGCCGCTGCCATAGGGGCCACAATAGCCGTGGCGGTACTGGTGAGGTACTGGCTCAGAAGGTCCTTAAGGCCTAAGGTGCCCCCGCATGTTTACGTGGGTATAGAGAAGGTCGTGGTCTACGGCATAATACTAGTCGGTGTTGTGGCGGCCCTCTCACCCTTCGGGATACAGCTAACAGGGTTGCTGATGGTGGGAGGCTTCGCAAGCATTGTCATAGGCTTCGCGGCCCAGACGGTCTTCGCAAACTTCTTCAGCGGACTATTACTGTACGTTGAGAGACCGTTCAAGATAGGGGACCCAATAAAGGTTCTGAACTACGTCGGGAGAGTGGAGGACATCTCAATAGTATCGACCAAGATAAGGACCTGGGACGGCGTCCTGGTCAGGATACCTAACGAGAAACTAATGAATTCAGACATAAGTAACTACAGCAAGAGCGTCGCTAGGAGGATAGACATACCCATAGGTATTTCCTACAAGTCAGACATTGAGAAGGCTAGGGAAGCTCTCCGCAAGATACTTGAGGAACACCCATTGGTTCTAGTGTATCCGCCTCCTAAGGTATATGTCGTGGACTACTCTGACTCAGCGATAGTGCTTAAGCTAAGGTGCTGGGTACCAACGAGCATGTGGTTCGAGACGTACATGGAGTTAGTAGCTAAGGTGAAGGCGACCTTAGATGAGGCTGGGATCGAGATACCGTTCCCGCAGTTGGATCTGCATGTGAAGGAGCCTGTCGCAATAAATTTGCTTAGCAAGGAACGGGAAGCGTTAAGTGACGTGAGCACGTAGCGCCTAGCTTTTAACCCTTCAGCCAAGTTTAACCGGGTGCGCATAGCGTTGGGATACTACGGAGGTGAAGGATACGGGTATGGGTGGGTAGTGATCCAGCCACCCAAGAAGAGAAGGGTGGACTCACGGGAGGTTATTGACCTACTTATCTCGTGGGCCGTCCTAACCATAGCGTTCGGAGCGGCTTCCCTCCTCACAGGGAGCCTAATAGGCCTAGCCGTTGCAGGCGTCGCGGTCGCGACTGCCTTCGTTGCTCATGAACTCTCGCATAGGCAGGTGGCTAGGAGGTACGGGCTCTACGCTAAGTATAGGGCATGGTACGCTGGCTTAGCGCTAGCTCTGGCGCTAGCTCTCCTCTCAACTAAGTTTCTTGGGAGGACATTCGTGTTCGCGGCCCCGGGAGCTGTCTATATAACGGCGTTATACCCTATCAGTAACCCTAAGGCAGAGATACGCGTCGCTGAGGCAGGTCCCTTAGCAAACATAGCTGTGGCCATCATAACCCTAATAGTGTCGACCGCACTGCCTTTCCCGTGGCATTACTACGCCTTGGCTGTGGGGAGCGTCAATGCGTGGATAGCGTTCTTTAACCTCCTTCCAATACCGCCGCTCGACGGCTTCAAGATACTTAGGGGAGCGCCGGGAGAGTGGGTCGCGTTGTTCGCTGTCGCGTTAGCACTATACTTCTTCACTTAAGGAATGACGCATCATCGCTTACTGGAGATGCTTCTTCAAGCACTCAACGCACCTATCAGCGTTCAGGGCGGTTGGGGGCACTCGTTTCTCGATGAAGTACCCTATTATTGCTTCGGCAACGTACCTCCCAGTGTGTATAACGGACTCTAAGGTATAGCCAGCCACGTGGGGCGTGAGTATCACGTTGTTTAGCTTCGTTAATGGGTGATCCTTCGGGAGGGGTTCCTCAGGGAACACGTCTAGTGCCGCCTTAATCCGTCCTTCTTGGAGGGCCTCAATTAACGCGTCCATATCTACGACCTCCCCCCTAGCAACGTTAACTAGTAAAGCCCCCTCCTTCATAAGGCTCAGTTCCCTACGCCCGATGAGTCCCCTTGTCCTGGGTGTTAACGCGACGGAAATCACGACCACATCACTGGTTGAGAGGAGCTCCTCCAGACCCTCAAACCTTATTCCTAAGGCATGCTCGACCTCAACCTTCCTCCTCCGGCTCCAGTACGTTACTGAGGCACCAACAGCCTTGAAGAGGGCTGCCGCCTTAGCACCCACCCTCCCGAGCCCCACGATCCCGACCTTCCTCCCCGCAAGTTGAAGGCCTAGGAACTTACGGGGGGCCGCACCCTCACACCACTCGCCGGACCTAACGTGCTTGTCCCCCGTAACTACGTTCCTGAGGGTTGCGAGGGTCAGCGCTAGTGCGTGCTCAGCAACCGCGTCCGCAACGTAGTCGGGTGCGTTGGCCACGCACACGCAACGCTCACTTAAAGCCTCAAGGTCGAGGCGGTCGTAACCGGATCCATGGATCATAAGTAACTTTAACTTAGGAGCTACCGCGAGCAGGGATTCGTCAACCGCTTGATATGGCGTGACGACGATGACGTCCGCGTCCTTAAGCTCGCCCGCCACCCACTCCATATCAGTTAGGGCGTCCCTACCGCGGTAATACTTAACGACGAACCCCGCGTTAACCAGTACTTCGCGTGCGACCCTATGCGGCTTAAACAAGAACACTACCTTCTTAATATGCCCCCCGCTCGTGTTGGGCACCCAGCAAACTATGCTTGCCGAGGAAATCAAGGTTTCTGGATCAATGGTACCGGTTTCATTTACGGTGGTAAGGCGCTTGCGAAGAGAATTAATGAACGACTCAGGGACTCAGTCTTTGGGGTGGTTACGCTGAAGCGTGATTGGGAAGTCCCAATAGAGGTAGAGCCCATAGGGTACGTACGCACTAACGCGAGCGATGACGAAGTTCGAAACTCGTGGATAAGCGGGGGCGTTGAGGGAGTCATAGAGATACTGCCGGAGTACGAGGCGGGGCTGGAGGGGATAGACGGCTTCTCCCACCTAGTAATCATCGCGTGGCTTCATAAGGCAGTACCGTGGCATAGGAAGGTACTTAGGGTTAAGCCAAGGCTGCTTGCCCGCTTCGGCGTTCCACTAGAGGAACTACCTTTAATTGGGGTCTTCGCCACGGACTCTCCTGACCGCCCTAACCCATTAGCGATAGATATTGTCGAATTCCTAGGACGTGATGGAAGATTCCTTAAGGTGAAGGGCCTTGACCTCTTCAACGGGACCCCCGTCCTCGACCTAAGGCCCCTCGACCCCGACTCAATACCTGACCCATCATCAGTAAAGGTCAGTGCGTGGGCTTCGAAACTAAAGAAGCGGCTCTCGACGATCCTGGGGAAAAATGTTAGGATTTAACGTGAGTCCTAAAAATTATGATTTAAACGTTAACGTGCTACCGTAATTATTAATTAGTCATTACTTAGAAACTGAAAAATAAAATTTAAATATACTCGGCACACTAATACCGAGGTGTTCCAACCCTTGAGTGAAGAAGAGAAAGGCATCAAAGCATACGTGCTGATAGTCGTGGAGATAGGGTCTGACCACGAGGTCGCGGAGAAAGTCAGGGAGATTGACAATGATGTCAAGGTACACACTGACTTAGTGTTTGGTGAGTTCGACATAGTTGCCGTGGTGGAGGCACCGTCAATAAAGAAATTGGATAGGGTAATAACTAAGATAAGGAGGTTGCCGGGCGTACTGAAGACCGTTACTCTAGTGGCTTCCTAACATCATTCCCCCACCCTCACCCCATATAAATCCTAAAGCCCTCACGCGACAATCACGAAGGATGTGGAGTGACAGGCAAGAACCTCAGGCTTGCGGTGCTTTTCAGCCTTTCGGCGTTAGCCGCGGCGTTTAAGATAGTTGGCGGTATTGTTTACGGTTCTAAGTCTTTACTGGTTGACGCGTTAACGTCGGTCGCCAACCTAGTAGCGTTAGCGGCCACAATAACGTACTTCATGAGGAGTTTAAGGCCTCCTGATGAGGATCATCATTACGGGCATAGGAGGTTAACGTATGGCGGCACGATACTCACGCTAATGTCGTACTCATTCGTGGCCGGAATAGCCGTCACTGAACTCATGAGTCCTAAGCCTTACAGCGTCTCAGTGAACGCGCCGGTACTTGCTGTGCTGGGCTTTGTAACATACTCCGCAGTCATAGCTCTTTCCAGGCGGTGGGGGAAGGCGTTCCTGCCGTACTCCGTATTCACGGTTAGCGAATTAATGGAGAGTGGCGTCGTCATAGCTTCCTCAGCGGTTGGCGCGCTGTATTCTTACATCATTGATTATGTGGGGGCGTGGATCCTTGCCGCGTACATATTCTATGAACTAGCATTAATCACGCGTGACGTGATTAAGATAGTTAGTGACACTGCGCCCCCGCAATCCACGACGCAGGGAATCGCACGCACACTAAGGGAGTTAGGGCTGGAGCCGGTGAGGATGAGGCTGAGGATGGTGGACGATGCCACGTTACATGGTGACGTAGTTGTGAGGGTTCCCCTGGGCACGATGGTGGGCGAGGTTAACGACTTAATAGCTAAGGCAGAACGCGTAATTAAGGAGCGCTTCAGTGCTGACGTGACAATAGCGTTGGAGGCGACTAGTCGTGACAGACAGAAAGGTAAGGAAGCTTGAGGAACTGGTTCGTGAGCTCCTACTGCTTATTGGTGAGGACCCCAGCCGTGAGGGCCTTAAGGAAACGCCGGCGAGGGTCGCTAGGATGTGGTTAGAGGAGCTCTCGGCAGGGTACAGGGAGGACCCGACCACGCACTTAAAGACCTTCACAGCAACTGACGCGGGGCTAAGGAACGGTGTGGTGGTGGTGAGGGACATACCAGTGCGTTCAGTGTGCGAGCACCACCTCCTCCCGTTCTTCGGGTACGCACACATTGTTTACGTGCCGAACGGGGCAATACTGGGGTTCAGCAAATTCGCAAGAATCGTGGATACTTTCGCTAAGAGGTTACAGGTTCAGGAAAGGCTCACGAGGCAGGTTGCGGACTTTCTTTACGAGGGGCTAAAGCCTAGGGGACTAATAGTACTCATAGACGCCATACATACATGCGCCCTAGTAAGGGGTGTTGAGGAACCTATGTACCTAACAACTATGGAGGTTCGGGGGATCTTTAAGGAGGATGAGTCGTTGAGAAGGGAGGCACTAGCCCTACTATTGCAGAGTAGCACCTTGAGGCTAAAGAGTATTCAGGAGTGAGCACACTACGTTAAAATAGTTAAGAACCCACAGATAAATCACGGTGGTGTTCATGGTAAGCAACCACAGGCTAAGGGTAGCCGCGATAGGTGTGCTGACAGCGTTACTTCTCACCCTAACCTCAGCTACCGTGATGGCCGCAGGCAATACCACAGCTACTGCTGCGGGGACTAGCACTCAGAGCGTGGTCAACGAACTCGTAACGAAGCTACTCACGAACCCTAAAGCACTGGTAGTCGTACTCATTCAGTTCCTCTTGGGCTTCGCCCTCGGCTATTACTCAGCTAAGGTAGTGAAGTACGTACTCGCGCTAATAGCGATAATAGTCCTCGGGTCCGTGCTCTCAGTCTGGAGCATAGGCGGGAACGTTAACGACTTCCTCACGAAGCTCGGGACGGAGGCGGTGAAGCTGTGGCCCGTGATTCAGGGAGTCCTAGCAACTTTCGGCATAATGACCGTAGCACCGATAACCATCGGTTTCATCTTGGGCGTGGTTGCCGCGTTCGCGAGGAAGTAGTTTTTCCCTGTTGATCCTCATTATGCTCCCACGAACTACTGCGTTTACGTCAGGAACTCTCCTTCAGCAATAGCTCTTACTAGGGGTTCTTCACTATCGCTTAAAGGTAACGTCACGGTCTCACCGGAGGCGAGCTTAAGTTCCAGTAATTTCCTCCGAAACCTCTTCCTCAGCCTCAACTGCTCGACTAAACCCTTGATAACGTACCTCCGTATCTTCCTATCAGTCCCTAGGATGTATATGAGGCTCTCCCCACGTCCCTGCTTAATATCGGCGAGCGCGCCTGCCTCATAGTCCGTGCTTGTAAGGAATTTCTCGGCTACAGCCTTAAGTACGGCTAGCACATCATCTCTGGTACCGCAAACCCATTGGCCGCAGTTGATTATCTTAGGCATCAAGTCAAACTCGAGAAACAGGAACTCCCGTAGCTTACGCATTTTCTCTTTCATCAAGACGCCACCATATCTAAAACCAACGCATATTTGACCTGACTCTCCCTGCGGCGTTAGCTCCACCAACATGCACTGGCCGGGCTGGCCGCAGATGACGACCCTAGCGATAACTACGCCATTCTCCGCGGAAACCACCTTATCCATGATTTCGCGCAGGAGGTCGCTGGCTGTCCTCGAAAGCTTTATCGCCATCCCCCATCACCTTCTTATTCTCTAATGTCTCCTAAGAGATACTTCCGTTAAGTGAGGTAAAAAACTTATGTTTCTTAAATACAGCATATTAATTCAACTATAATATAGTTTATTTCTTCAACACCAATATTGTAAATTACGTTAAGCTAAAGGGAAGGGCAGAAAGGCGATTGTACAATCTCATCATTAAATTTTCCATTACTTCGATTCTCTCAACAAGCTTCTGCATTCTTCAGCAAACTTAAGGACAGCATCCATGAAAGCGCGGTAGAGCTCTTCATTAAACGCCACGAGAAGAACTTCACTCACGTTACTGAGCCTAGGTAACTCCTTAATCATTGTCTCAACCATGGCTGAGGCCGCCTCGCGAGGATCAAGCCCGCCTACCCCCGTACCCATGCCCGGGAAAGCCACTGACTTGGCGCGTACGTTATCCGCCGCCCTCAACGCTGCCCGAACAGCTGCTCTGACCTTGTCTATGGTTGTACGCATGGCTGGCCTCTCCATGGTTGGTGCGTGAATGACGTACTTGCAGGGTAACCTGCCTGCCCCCGTCACTACCGCCTCACCGACAGGTACTGGCGCGTACTTACGGGCTTCAGACTCTATTACCTGCCCCCCAGCACGCCTTATAGCGCCAGCTACGCCCCCACCCATAATCATCCACGAATTAGCCGGATTAACTATGGCGTCAACCTTAACCTTAGTTATGTCTCCCTTAATGATTCTGAAGGGACACACACTCAAGGCTGATAACCCAAGTACTACATTAGTCAACACAGCCTTTAATTAGCGTTAACACCTACCCACGCTCTAATTAACAACATACCATACAACACCCTAGGACTGGTGACTCAGTAACAGCGGTGACAGGGGCGGGGGAAGGTTTTAAGCTATCCC
>Ga0256833_1001367_pt1 | contig 18079 bp, 12 predicted proteins | sample 356284metaG_FD_190535 | JGI IMG/M metagenome (GOLD analysis project Ga0256833, IMG submission 190535) | Hydrothermal vent microbial communities from Mid Atlantic Ridge, Atlantic Ocean - 356-284 | ecosystem: Environmental > Aquatic > Marine > Hydrothermal vents | place: Atlantic Ocean: Mid... | reverse complement strand
ACTTAAAATCCAATGGACAGTAATGTCCGTGCGGGTTCAAGTCCCGCCCCGAGTACTCACAAAAACCCTAACTTGTTTTTAATTAAATAGTTAGGGTTTTTTATTTACCTAATATGTAAAAAAAATATAATACTAATTAAAATAATTATCCCAAACCCGATACCAACGGGTTTCCTGATTTTTACATCTCCAAATATCCAAGCATAAACGGCTTTTAAAAAATTATTACTTGCTGTTGCCAATAATACGGCATGATAAATTTGTTGGATATTGAATTCTTTTAAGCCGTTTTGAAAAAGGTTAAGAACAAAAGGATCAATATCGGTTATTCCAACTAAAATTGACAAAATATTGATACCCGATTGTCCATATCTAATAAAAATATAATGTGTCAAAAAAGAAAAAAAGGCAAATAGAAAACCAAAGATCAAAGCCGTATTGATTTCCAAAGGATTTTTATCAATATTTTCAACAAAAATTTGTTGCGGGTGATCTTTATTCTTTTGATAAAAAACCCATGCAATTATAGCGGAAATCACAGCCAAAATCAAAAATGACGAAGCCAGCGTGCCAGCTATTTTAATATTAAAAAGCCAAGCAAGTATCAATAAACGGATATACATCATGGAAGTGGCTATCAATATTCCCGCCGCTACTTCATATTTTCCGGCAAATTCTTTACTTTTTTTTGATAAAATTATTGTCGTAGCCGTACTGCTGTAAAGTCCGCCAAGTATGGCAGTAAGCAGTAATCCCGAATCGGGAAAAATAAATTTTTTGAGTATATAACTAAAATATGAAATTCCCGAAATGGCAATGACAGCAATCCAAATATTATATAAAGAAATGTCATATCCGGACAATAATGGAGTTTTAGGCAACAATGGCAAGATTACTCCCGAGAGAATAATGAATTTAGCCAGTGTTAAAAATTCTTTGGAATCAAATTTCTTGGCAAACAAACGCAAATTTTTTTTTATACCCGTAAGAATGATAATGCTGACAAAAACCGATAAAACCAAAACTCTATTTTGAGTAAAAATCAATGGAGCTAATGAATATGTAAGAAGTGCTATCACTACCGTTGTCAATCCGAAATCACCGGTTTTGTTGATTTTAAAAAAATAAAAAATGGAAAAAAGTATCAGTAACCCCAAACCACCAAAGATAAAAGTTGAAAAATTTTGGGGAGAAATAATATACAAAACATAGCCCAAAATACCGATAAGTGTGAAAGTTCTATCAGTTCCAAACAAAAACTTTCTTTCTACTTCGGGATGATGAACGCGCTGTTCCAACCCAATAAGTAATGAAAATGCCACAACAACTATAAAATTTACAAATTCAACCGGAATTTGTTTAATAAAATCCATTTTTATATAATTTTATGCAAGTTAAAAAATAATCAATTTGAACAAAAAAAACCGGACTACAAATTTGTAATCCGGTATTATGGAAATTGTTTATAGATTATGCAATATCCATAGCACTTGCCGGTTTTTCTTCTGTTAATCGGATATTTTGAGCAATTTCAGGAATAGGAATTACTTTATATCTTTTAACAATTCTTTCAGGCAAATGTATTTCATGACCTCTTACATGAATTGTAGTAGGTTCGATTGTAGATTCATAAGTTATTTTAACTCCATATATTTCCCTTCCTAATTTATTTTTAAAAAATCCGGGACCTTCTACTTTTAATAATTTAAAATCAGCAGGAAAGTATAGACGTTTGGCGTAATTTCTTTTCCTAGAAGGCAAAAAATATGTTAACCAAAGCACTTTTGCATTTCCTTTATACCTTACTTCGGTTGGAATATAAGTTTCAGATTTGTTCTCATCAACCAATAATTTTTTAATAAAATCATTTGCATTTTCATAAGACTCTTGGGTAATTCCTTCATAATAAACATCATTTATACCTTTTACACTGCCCAAAATATTCATCAACTTAACGGTCCTTTTCTTTTCTACATCAATCATATCAATAATAGTAGAAAGCATAGATTGATCAAAATGTTCTTTAAAACTTTCGGTGTCAGGTAAGGCTGACAAAATATCAACATATTTTTTCAAACTATCTAAACAATTTCTATCTTCACAAATCAAAATAGCTGCTCTTAAATTACAAAACACTTTTCTTATTTCACTTATTACATCACTTTCTTGTTGAAAATGTAGTAGATTTTCTTGTACCTCCTCTTTAATTTCTTCAGGTATTTGCTTTAAATTTTCCGAAACATCAAATTTCTCTTTACCCCAGGGTTGGTATTCATGATCAAAGCCTTTATATTTTGCAATAATATTAGCTTCTTTTACTGAAATATGATTTTCTTCAATGGCTTTTTGCCTTACTTCTTCAATTTTATCACCAAATTTCTTTTTCCAAAAAGGTGAGTAAGTCAAAGTACAAAGATAATCACTTCTTTTTTTGAGTTCAGTTAGTTGAGCTATTGAATCAACTAATAACATTTCATCTCTGATGATACAATTTATTCTACTGATATCATCAATTGTTTCTACTCTTCCATATATTCTTGTCATGGCTGTAAATTTTTAGGGGTTCTATTAATAAAACTTCAAATTAAATACCAAAAGATAAAAAATGCCATATTTACAATAAAATGGAAATTCTGACAAAAAGGACTACATTTTGTCAGCATAAACATTTGGAAATCTTAAGTTTATATTAAAAAGTTATACTTTTTTACATTAGAAATCAGGACGAATACCCACACGAATAGCAAATTCGGGAGAATATAAACCGTTTACACTGGTATAATCACTACGCCATACGGCATCCACCCGTATAAAACGTAGATTTCCATAACCTATATTTTCCAAGCCTATACTGTATTCATAATAAATATTGTTTGTTGGTGCAGCATACAAAATATTGGAACGGTTTATACTGATATTCTCATTAGAGATATTTCCGTAGGCAAATCTAAAAGCAGCAACCGTTCTGAATTTTAATTTCCTAATCAACGGAATACGATTGAGTATAAACCCGCTAAAATGATGTTCAAAATGTCCTACAACATAAGTATCCGTTACAAAATCATAATAATTCAACAAACTAAAAGTATTGGGTTTTAACAACAAAATTTGATTGGCGGGAATCGGGTTGAGCAAAGCCAGTGGAACTTTTCCGAAAGTTTTACCGATTTCCAAAGTTAAATCGGTTTTTCCTATTTTTCCCAACAATACTCTTTGCATATATCGAAATTGTAATTTGCTATAATTGAAATCTCCTCCCAAATCTCTAAATCCTCTATAATAATTTATGATAAATGACGGATATGGATTTTTGCCGTATCGTTGTTCAACTCCATAACCGTAAACATCACGCCCCGGGGTATAAGCCAAATAAAAACTCGACCCTACATCCAAAACCCATTTCTTAATCCGGTTGTTTCGATCCACATAATCCATATTAAAAAATCTTCTGTCTGCCGGTTCAATCAAACGATATGTTGGAATAATACCTGTATGAAAATTTTTGGCTATCCGGTAATCTATTTTCAAACTTCTTTTTTGGATATGAGAAAGAAAAACATTCTTACCTCTCGATAAAACAAAATTAGCACCGAAATTTTCTACAAACATAATTTGACTGACATCCATTAAATTTCTTGCTTGTTGCACATAATCATCCAAAACCGTAGCTGCTATTTCAATTCGAGGTTGATAAGACAATAAATATTTAACTTGTAAGCCATATTTGAAAGTTTCATCATCGGTTCCGTAAGCAAGATGCCCAATCAACCGAAAGCGATCGTCACTGGATTTAAAAGTTCTAAAACCCGCCGATAGACGAAAACCTTCTACTCCGTTTTTTCCGATAGTTTGAAAAACCGGACCAAATTGTAAATACTTTCCAATATCAATATAACCTGTGGTAATAAGATTAATCCATTTGGTAATCCTTTGAACTCTCTTCTTATTTTTTACTTTATCAATTAATCGATAGGTATTTTTGGATTGAGTTAGATTACTATATCGTTTCCAATATAAACTGTCTTTGGCAAATTGGTGAGGTCGGACTTTTATTACTTTTTGTTCAAAAAACTCATCAGGATATTTTTTGGTAAATTCATAATCCGAATAATAATAACTTTTTTTGATATTGATACCTTTATTTTTGTCATTTTTGTCAAGCAACGTAAAATCTCCTACAAAAATATCGGATTTGGGCAGATAAATGCTGTCGTTAACTATGGTATATTCTTTAGAGATGCTAACTCCCCTGACAAAATTAACATTAACATCTTTTTTTAATTCCATATCAATTTTCGTAACGGCAAAATTATCTCCCGAAACAAGAAAATTTCCTTCAAAAGCCAAATCTTGCGGTCTTCTGGGGAAGAAATAAATATTATAAAACTTTTTATTATTTTTTTGAATACTGTCATATAAAAGATAATCGTAAGTATCAAAACCCGTTGATGATATAGGGCTTACAAAAGGTTTGTTAAGAAGATTGAAAGTGTTTTTATAAATATCCACCTCGTCGAATTTATTAGCCATACGATCAAATACAAAACCCTGACTATAAAAGCCTTTGCTGTTTTCCGCTTCGATTTTTTCCAAATATTTATTTCTTTCATTATCTCCGTAAATATCAAAAACCGTTTCTTTGATATATATCGGGATATAATAATTAAAACCTTCACTATCAAAAGGCAGTTCTTTTAGAATTTTTTGATAATCTTTTTTGAAAATTTTCTTTAAAAAAACGCTATCTACTCTATTGAGTCCGATTTCGGTCGTTTCATATTTTTTGTAGGAGTAACGCGGAACCTGTTTTAGTCCGTTTTTCTTTTTTCTTTTCCATATTTCTTTTAAAATTCGATAAGCGGGATTTTCTTTTTTCTTCAATCTTTTTTTGGGTCTACGAACAATAACCACTTCGTTTAATACATTCTTTTGTTCTTTTAAAACAATTCTTAAAAAAGTTTTTTTCGGATTGATTTTAATAATTTTGGTTTCATAACCGGTTAAAGAAAAAATAAGTTTTCCCCGTTTTCTATGCACATTTAAAATAAATTCTCCATTAATATCCGTAGTCGTTCCTTTTTTTTCGGGTTTAAAATAAATATTAACAAAGGGTAACGGCTCTTTGTTTTCATCCGTAACAATACCCGAGAAAGTTATACGCACGGGTTTTTCTTTTTTCTTTTTTTGTCCGAAATTAATACCGGGCAAAAACAGCAAAAAAAGTCCTATAATAATTTTGAATTGATGCATAAAATTATTAATTTCTTATATTTTGTGTTGAATATGGCAAATATATAAAAAGGATTGAGACAAAGACATTAATTTATTAAAATAATTTTAAAAATTTATCAAATAAAAACAACTTTTTATCGAAAAAAAACGGTATTTTAACTAATGCGGGATGAAAATTGACAAGGCTTTATTATATTGCAGCAAAAATTAATCTGGCGGGAAATAAATTATGCTAAAAAAAATCTTTTTTTATTTGTTTTACTTACAAATTTTAGCCGTGTTTTCACAGGGGTATAAACATTTTAGTATCGAAAACGGATTGCCAAGCAATAGAATTTATAAAATAGTACAAGAAAAACAAGGTTTTATTTGGATAGCTACGGATAAAGGAATATCAAAATTTAATGGTAAAACTTTTAAAAATTTTACCACAAAACAAGGCTTACCCACCAATGATATTTGGGATTTATTTTTAACCGACTCCGGTAAAATATGGTTTTTTGCTCGTACAAATAAGTTGGGTTATATTCAAAATGACAGTATTAAATTATTCAAAAGCGAACATCCCGACGAAGTATTTTATCCACATGTAAATACCAACAGACAAAAAGTATTTTTTACGAGTTTTGGCAAAACTTATATTTTAAAAGATCAAGTTTGGAAACCAATTTTTCAAAGTCAAGTTAATGACTCTATACTATCTACTGTTTATGTGATGCATCCCGAAATAAAATATATTAATATTACAAAAAATGAAAAACTATTTTTATTCAACCATAAAAATAAATTGATAAAAAAAATTGACATAAAATTATCCGAACATAAAGATATCGGTCAAATTAACGATAGTTTATTATTCATCCATCAAACAAAAAATCTTTATGTATTAAACCTCAACACCAAAGTATTACACGAAATTAAAGAGTATCGTAAAATGGATCCCAGCAATTTTTATAAATTTTATGCAACAGACAATGAAATACAATTTACCACACAAGCATTTTATTCCGAACTAGATAAAAATTACCAATTAAAAAATATTAAGAATTTCCCTAATAAACTCAATAGTAATTTTGTTTTCAAAGATACCAAAGGAAATTTCTGGGTCATTACATACAATAAAGGCATTTATCTTTATCCCAAAAATTTCTTTAATACCAATTATTATTTAACCAATGAAAAAATAAAATTTTTAAAAAAAACTCCTAACGGTAAAATTATTGCAGGAGTTCTTGGCAAAGGATTATACAAATACGATAAAAACCAAAATAAATTTGAATTAGTATATGCCAAAAAAGAATATATTTATGATGTTTTTTTTATTGACAAAAATAATTTTGTAATTTTCGGGAAAGACACTACACTTGTAAAAAAAGAAGGAAAAATCATTCCTTTTTATTTTGCAGGAAAAAAAGCAATATTTTATAAAAACAATTATTTTACAACAACCTATACAGGACTCTACCGTTTTGATAATGAATTGAATTTTATTAAACAATACAAAATCCCCGACCCGAATATTCTCTTTATATATAACAATACACTTATTATCGGTGGTATATCGGGATTGTATAAAATGAATAATGATACGATTTCCAAAATTAACTTTGAGCCAAAATACAGTAAACTACCAATAACTTGTTTAAACACATATAAAAATAATTTACTTATAGGAACTGACGGCTCCGGACTTTTTTCTTGGGATGGAAAAAATAAAATTGTTCCGATTCAAAATACACAAAATCTTATTATTCAAGATATTTTGGTAAACAATGATGAGATATGGCTCGCCACACAAGAAGGGGTTTTAGGTTTTAAATTTAAACAAGATACGCTAAAATTTATCAAAACCATTAGAAAATTTGACGGATTACCTTCAGACCAAGTTATTGATATCGAAATAGATCAAAACAATTTATTGGCTGCTTCTTACAACGGAATATCATCTTTTGATTTATATCAAGAACCCAGCTTACCTTTGCAAAACCTTTATTTTAAAGAAAAAAAATATGGAAATGATATTATTAAATCCGATAAAAATAAATTCAAATTCGGCAAAAACAAAAATTTGAAAATTAAATTTGCTACAATTGATTTCTCCGGTCAAGAACACAATAAATACTACTACAAACTTGAACCCATTCAATCCCGTTGGAATGAAACAGAAGCCAAAGATATAGATTTTAATAACTTACCCCCATCGGATTATAACTTTAAAATCAAAGTAAGCAATCCGTATGGACAAATATTAACCAATAGTTTTGATTTTAGCATTCAACCCCTCTGGTGGCAAACCGGTTGGGCAAAACTTTTATTTATATTTAGCATTTTATCAATTATCAGCTTTTTTATCATCGGATATCGAAAAAAAGAGCTGACCAAACAAAGAAAAAAATTATTGGCACAAAAAGAACGCGTTGAATTTGAACTTTATGCTCTACGTAGCCAGATGAACCCGCATTTCGTATTCAATTCGCTAAATGCCATACAATATTATATCAATGATGGCAATTACGATAAGTCCGAAACTTATTTGGTAAAATTTTCCCGATTAATCCGCATGATTTTTGACTTTTCCCGATATAAAACCGTTAGACTGGATCAAGAAATCAAATTATTAAAATCCTATTTGGAAATAGAAAAAATGCGTTTTGGAGAAAATTTTAATTTCTGTATAAAAGTTGACAATGACTTACCCATAACACAAATGGAAATTCCCACCATGTTACTTCAACCTATTGTTGAAAATGCAGTAAACCACGGAATTTTTCATAAACAAGGAAAAGGAACCATTTGTATGGAATTTAAAAAAATAACCGATAAAACTATTGAAGTAATCATAAGTGATGATGGAATTGGCATCAAAAAATCCAAAGAAATTCAGAAAAACTCTTTAAAAAAACACAAGTCACGTTCCACTCAAATTCTAAAAAAACGTATTGAACTACTCAATATGTCCGGTAAATGGAAAATATCTTATCAATTGGAAGATTTAACTTCCACTGATGATAATTTTAATACACGTGTAAAACTAAAAATTACAAAACTATGATACGATATATAATTGTTGACGATGAAAAAAAAGCTCTAATCAATTTAGAAAAAAAAGTAAAACAACTTTATCCCGATTTTGAACATCTCGGAAGTTTTTCAAACCCGGTAAAAGCACTTAAATTTATCAATGATAATGAAATCGATTTGGTTTTTTTGGATATCGAAATGCCCAATCTCAGCGGTTTTGACCTTTTATCCAAAACCGATAACCCCGATTTTGAAATTATATTTGTTACAGCTTACAATCAATATGCAATTGATGCTATCAAACACGCTGCCATAGGATATATCGTTAAACCGATTGATATTGATGAACTAAAAGAGGCTATTGAAAAAGCCAAAGAAAATATTCAACAAAAAATAGCTCAAATCAATAATAAAAAATTATTGGAATTACTTACCCAGCAAAACAATATGATTTCAATTCCAACCCAAAACGGTTATGCTTTTGTAAAAATTGACAATATTGTCCGTTTGGAAGGAATTGACGGATATACCAAAATAAAATGTAAGAATAATAAAGAATATTTCAGTTCATATAGTTTAGGAAAATTTTATGAAATGGTTCAAAATCACCCTTTATTTTTCCAAGCTCATCGTTCACATATTGTGAATCTGAAATTTGTTACAGGATTACTTAATGAAGGATATATTGAACTTGAAGATCAAACTACAGTTCCACTTTCAAGAACCCGGAAAAAATTATTTTTGGAAATGATGAGTGGTAAAGCAAAATAACATTATTTTTTATTAGCGTCGGCGTCGCTTGGAGCGACACTGATTCTTTACCAACAAGTATATTGTGCATCTCGATACAATTTTTCTCGCTCACTCGAAAAATCACTCGATGTGACTTCTCGATACATTCCATTTCCTGCGTCAATGGAATATTCGAAGTGACAGTGCGTTCTAAAATAAAAGTATGTCAGTTCGAGTGTTTTTGCTGACGGTAGGAGAATTTTTGTATCGAAAACTCTTTAATAACAGAAACATCTCGATACAATTTTTATTCGCTTACTCATAAAAATTACTCGATGTGTCGGTAAGCTAGGAAAGAAAATAAAAATTCCATCAAAATCTTTATTTTTATAAAATTAAGCATTTTATGGTTAGAGACTATTTAAGATTTCCAAAAAACAAATATGTTACCACAATTGCAGCAATAATTCCGGCAATATCTGCAACAATACCGGCAGTAGCCGCATATCGTGTGTTTTTAATTTTAACCGATCCGAAATAAACAGCCAATACATAAAATGTTGTTTCGGTAGAACCTTGTAATATTGAGGTGAGATGTCCTACAAAACTATCTACCCCGTGTTCCACCCAACTTTCAACCATTGCTGCTCTTGCACCACCTCCGGTTAAAGGTTTCATAAATGCGGTAGGAAGTCCATCGACAAATCGGGTGTCAATGCCCAAATGAGCAAAACCGAAACGGAATATATCCAATACCCATTCCATTGCTCCAGATGCTGTAAAAACACCAATTGCCGCTAACATTGCTACCAAATAGGGTATAATGCTTACGGCTACTTGAAAACCGTCTTTTGCTCCCTCGATAAAGGCATCGTAAATGTTTATTTTTTTAAACAGCGCAACGCTTATAAATGAGATTATTATTAAAAACAAAAGTAAATTACTGAAAACATTGGTAAACGTGCTGATTTTATCCGGGTCGTGCAAGTGCCAAACGTAAGTTGCCATTCCCCCGATTATAGCGGTTGTTCCCAAAAGATAAGCCAAAATAATCGGTTGTAAAAGATTGATTTTTTGAACAAGGGCAGTAAAGATCAATCCTACCATACTGGAAATAAAAGTGGCTATTAAAATCGGCAAAAAAACATCGGTTGGATTGGTAGAGCCTTTCATTGCTCGTAAAGCTAAAATACTAACGGGAATAAGTGTTAGTCCCGATGTGTTTAAAACCAAAAACATTATTTGGGCGTTACTTGCAGTATCCTTTTTCGGGTTTAATTCTTGCAAGTCTTTCATAGCTTTTAAACCTAACGGAGTAGCGGCGTTGTCCAGTCCCAACATATTTGCAGAAAAATTCATCATCATAGAACCGATAGCGGGATGATTTTTGGGAACTTCAGGAAATAAACGGGTAAAAAGCGGACTTACCAAGCGTGCCAAAATATTTATCATTCCACCTTTTTCTCCGATTTTCATAATTCCCATCCACAAAGCTAAAATACCGGTTAAGCCCAAAGATAATTCAAAGCCGAGTTTTGCCCGGTCAAACAAGGCTTTCATCATTGTAGTAAAAATTTCCGTATCGCCCAGAAAAATAAGTTTAATCAATCCAACGATAAAAGCTATTAGGAAAAATCCAACCCAAATATAGTTTAAAGCCATAAGAAAATTAAATATGAACAAATATACATTTTATTTTGAAACTGAAAGTAATGATTTTGAATATATTGATTGGATATATTGTGAAATGTAAAGACAAGGCATGCCTTTAATTGTTGAGATAAGGTATGCCTTGGCTGTACTGTATGATAACGGTATTGTTGAATGTAGCTGCGATTTTGCCCCGCGTGAGGGGGTGAAGTGGTAGCTCCCGCACCGCAAAACACTACAAAAACACAAGCAAAAGAGCGACATGAGAAGCTCCTTTTACTTGTTTTGTTTTTGTGTGTTTTTGCGGGCGGGACTATAAACAAAACACCCGACCCGTGGATTTTGGCGGCTGGCAGAGGAAGGGACACGCCCTACAAATGAAAAAATCAGGAAATATTGTTTCAGATAATTGCTATTGATGTTTTTAACGGCATGTATAATAAAAACACTTCGGCGTTAAACCTTAATGAATATTTTTTTTCTATATAACCACCAAGCGACCAAAATGTAAAAAAATACTACGGAAAGTGCATATAAAAAAGATGCAAACTCGTTGTTGCCCAGTTGTGAGACAAACAAATTATAATATATCCAACCGTGAATGGTGGTTTTGGTTCCCGGAACTTTTAACAAATAAAAACTTTTGGTAATAAATACGGATAACGAAAAAATTATGATTGCATTCATACCTAAATACATAAAAATATTTGCCCATTTTTTTCGATTCATTATTTCAACAATAAAATAAAGAATGCCATAAATGAAATATGCCAATCCACCGGTGTATAAAACATAGCTGCTGGTCCAAAGTCGTTTGTTTAACGGAAAATAATGGCTCCAAAATAGTCCCAATAAAAATAGTATCAATCCGATGGAAAGAAATATAATGGTTTTGGCATAAGGGGAAATTCGTTGGTTGATGAGAATTAGTCCCAAAAAAATTCCCAAAATGGTGGTCCCGATAGCCGGCAAGGTGCTAAAAAGTCCTTCGGGGTCGTAATCTCCTTGCACATATCCGTTTTCTTCGTAGTGTTTCCACATATGGTTTTTGCCGAAAACCGCACGGTCTATCACGGAAGCCAAATTGTCCGTTTTGCTTAGTGCGGGTTTATGTCCGTTTATGGGTATTTGAGTCATTGCGAGCCAGTAACCTACCAATAAAATGATAAGAATTCCCAAATAAGCTTTCCAACTTTTGATGGAAACAAAAATAATGGCACTTACCAAAAATACCAGCCCGATGCGTTGCAAAACTCCGGGAAATCTTAGCGTTGAAATATTTTTAAAAAATGGAAAATGAAATGTAAAACCGGCGAGTAATAGACCGATTAGGATAATTTTTAAACTTCTAATGATAATTTTTTTATAAGGTTTGAAATGTGGATTTTGTCTTTTGTAATAATATGCCAATACTATGGAAGTTCCGACAATAAAGAGGAAAAATGGAAATATCCAATCCGTTGGAGTTATACCGTGCCATTTGGCATGATCCAATGGCCAATAAATATGAGACCAAGTGCCGGGGGTATTGACCAAAATCATAAATGCAATGGTCATTCCGCGAAAAATATCAACCGAAGTAATTCTTTTGCCGGACATAAAAATGTATTTTTGATTGAGTGAATATACAATTTTTTCGTAGAATTTTATATGATTGTCAATAAAAATCATTAATCTTTGCCTAATTCGTTTTTTTATCTAAAATAAAAGTTAAAAAAGTTGGTGTTGCTATGAATAACCTATCTTTGATGCTTATTAAAAATTAAAAAAATGAACAAACAACACACTTTTCATATTCCCGTAATGGGTGTCGCTTATACCATAGATACTCCGCTAAAAGTTGCGCCTTTCGGGATTGATTCGGTGATTTCATTGGTGGATAATGTTTTATTGGAAAAATTAAGGGAAAGTTACAGCAAAAAATTTCAACTTCCTTATCAAGCCATTACCAAAAAAATGGATGATTTTCAAGCCAAACGTATTACGGCTTATTTGGATATGATTCAAGAGCTTACTTATGCTAAATTTAACGAATTAAAGGATAATTTTGAAAATAAAAAGGAAGAGGTTTTTGATTATTTTGAAATGCTTCCCGATACTTCCGATATCAAACAAGAGTTTTTTGATAAAGTTAAATCTTTGGATATTGATACCGTTAAGACTTGGTTAAAGCAGAAATTGCAACTCGGAAGTATTGATGTAAATATTATGACAAAGGTAGATAAAACCAACTATAAAAATGGAGAAGCTTTGCCACAAGAATACAATGATGCCCACGCCGCATTAAGAGGTTTTGCAAATAGTAAATTGAGTTCTACATTGATTTTGTCTGCCGGTATGAGCCCGCGTTTGTATGCTTATATCGAGAATTTTGAGGATTTTTATCCTGATAATGAGGGATTTATAAAGAAAAAAATTGCACTGAAAGTCAGTGATTACCGTTCGGCATTGATTCAAGGAAAATTTCTGGCCAAAAAAGGCATTTGGGTTTCGGAATACCGAATTGAATCCGGATTGAATTGTGGTGGACACGCATTTGCCACAGATGGGTTTTTAATGGGCCCAATTTTAGAAGAATTTAAAGAAAATAAAGAAGACTTGAAAAAATCGGTCTTTCAGATTTTGCAAAAAGCATTAGCAGATAAAAACAAACCGGTTCCGGAAGATTTGGAGTTAAAAGTAACTGCACAAGGGGGAGTAGGAACGGCGGAAGAGCATAGTTTTTTATTGGAATATTATGATATAGACAGTGTAGGTTGGGGGTCGCCGTTTTTGTTGGTTCCGGAAGCCACAACAGTTGATGATTATACTTTGAATGAATTGGCCAAAGCAAAAGAAAAGGATTTGTATTTGAGCAATATTTCTCCTTTGGGAGTTCCATTCAATACTTTACGGACGGCTTCTGCGACTCTTAAAAAAATTGAAAAAGCTCAAAAAGGGCGTCCGGGAAGTTCTTGTCCCAAAGAGTATTTGGTTTCCAATACGGAATTTACTGAAAAACCGATTTGTACGGCTTCACGTGTTTATCAGCACAAAAAATTGAAAGTATTGGAAACTATGAATCTGCCAAAGGAAAAATTTAATAAGGAATATGAAAAAATAATAGCTCCCGAGTGTCTTTGTGTTGGGCTTTCCGAGCCGGCAATTCTTACGCATAATATAGATTATAAAATCAAAGATAACGGGGTAACGGTTTGTCCGGGTCCCAATATGGCTTATTTTGATAAAAAAGTTAGTTTGAAAACAATGGTTGATCATATTTACGGAAGAATAAAAATTATTAATGATGCCAATCGTCCAAATATGTTTGTAAAAGAATTGAATTTGTATTTGGATTATCTGAAAAATCAATTGGCGGAAGCCGGAAATGAATGGGATAAAAAACAACAGAAATATTTTCAAAAATTTAAACAAAATATGGAAGCAGGTATTTCATATTATGAAAATTTATTTGAAAATGTAAAAGGAAAATTTTATAACAAAAAAAATCAAATAAAAGAAGATTTGGCACAAGCCAAACAACAATTGAACAGGATTTTTAAAGCTTTTGAATCTATTTAACAACATTCATAAATAATAAGGATAAATTAAAACGGGAATTGTGTATTCCCGTTTTTTATTGATTTTCCGATGTGTTCTTATAATGTAAATGTAAATTTTCTTGTTAGATGATATTGCAATGGAAAAAAATTAAAATTTAGCACTATCGAACAAATGGACTATATTTTTTGTTGTAGAGCGTTATATTCAGTTGAGTTTAGTTTGTAATATCTATGTTCATCAAATATTTTGCAAATTTGGGTGTCCAGTGTTTTTTTTACTTTTATTTTATATACATCCGAAAAAAAAGCGCTAGTGGCACTATTAGTGTCCAAGTTATAGATAAAAGTTCCGGTAAATATAAGGTGGTTACCACTATCGGAAGTAGTTCTGATCCAGATGAAGTTAAAAATTTGGTTCAAAAAGCTAAGCAATGGATACAACACAAGTTAGGCATCATTGAGTTAGATTTTAAAAATAATATAACGTGAGTTCGATAAAAGAATCGAAGCAAAAATTCAATAAATACATGAGATTCAAACTAATTTTTCTTAAACTAACGGGTTAATTTAATAAAAATTAAAGAGAAATTATCCAACAAATAAGTTACAAGCATACAAAAAAGATTTTAGGAGGAGTAATAAGCGTTGTTTTTTATGATGCAACCACACTTTATTTTCAAATAGACAATGAGAATGATTTGCGAAAAAGAGGTTTTTCAAAAGAAGAAAAACATCAAAATCCGCAAATAGTTTTAAGTCTATTGGTAAGTATTGATGGCTATCCATTAGCTTTTGATGTTTTTGAAGGAAACAAGTTTGAAGGACATACAATGCTACCGATATTAGATACTTTTAAACAAAAACATGATTTGGAAAAATTGGTAATAATAGCTGATAACAGACTGTTATCATCACAAAACATAAAGGAACTACAAGAAAAAGGATATGAATTTATTTTAGGAACGAGTATCAAAAACGAAAGCAATGAAATAAAAGAAAAAATTTTATCATTAAAATTAAAAAACGGCGAGAGTAAAATTATAGAAAAAACAGACGATTTAAGACTAATTATAAGTTATTCTGATAAACGAGCAAAGAAAGATAAAAACAACAGAGAAAGAGGCTTAAAAAGGCTTGGAAAAAAAATTAAAATCAGGCAAATTAACAAAATCAAACATCAATAATAGAGGATACAACAAGTATCTTAAAATGGATGGAGAGGTAAAAATAAGCATAGATAAAGAGAAATTTAATCAAGACGGAAAATGGGATGGATTAAAAGGATATATCACAAATACAAATCTTACAAAAGACCAAATAATAGAAAATTATGGGCATTTATGGAAAATAGAAAAAGCTTTTAGAATGTCAAAACACGATTTAAAGATAAGACCCATATACCATAGATTACAAAGAAGAATAGAAGCTCATATAACAATAAACTTCGTAGCAATAAGGTTTATAAAGAATTAGAAAGACAATTAAAAGAAAAAAAAGCAACCTTAAGTCCGGGAAAAGCAATTGAAATAGCAAAAACAATCTATGAAATAAAGATAAAAGTAGGAGAACAATATATAAAAGAGATATTGTTACTTATGGATGAGCAAAAATATTTAGCAAAAATATTTAATTTGGGTGTCCCATTGGCGAAGACAGGTGGTGGCTCCAGTCACCAAAGGAAAAAATCCTAACCTTCCGCATACGCTGTGGAAGGTATTTTTTATACAGAAAAACAAGCCCAAAGAGCTTGCTTTTTTATTTAATTTTAATAAATATGATCAATTCTTAAACCTCACCTCAAAAGAACTTTTCTCCGGATGTTCTTCCATTTCGTCCAAAGGTATTTCAATTATCAGGGTTTTACCTTCGTCTGCAAATTTATATTCTCCATCAAATTTTACTTCTTTGATTTTTTTGGGAAAATGATAAACCAACCGGTAAGTTATCATTTTAAAGAACTTTTCTGCTTCTTGTTTTTGTTGAGTAGTTGTGCTGTCGGTTGCTTTATTTTTTTTACCTGTAACAATTCGCTTAAAATAACGACGGGTCATTTTATATTTGACTTGATTACCGGAATTCATACCGAAAAGCATATCCGATTTAACCCGATCTTGTGTCATATGGGCTTTTTTATCTATTTTTTCAACGACTGCCAAATCCTTAAAAAAATTCTCCAAATCGGATAATTTTTTAAATGGATAATTGAATTTAAGAAACATAACTCCCGCTTCCTCATTGACTTTCAGATGCATAGTCAATTCTTTCAGTTTTTCCAAACTATGTTTTTCTTCCGGACTTAATTGAATGCTGTCCTTATGCATCTCATAACTTTTATATAAAGAAATAATAGTATCGGTATTTTTTTTCTTTTTACCGGTTTGTAAACTATCATTCTTCTTCTTATCTTTCATCATACCCATCATTGGGCTCATATCTATCCCTATATTATAAATACCGCTACCGTTTTTATTCAAAGTAACTTCTTCCGTAACTTGACAGGAAGTTATCAAAACACTAATTAAAATCAAATAAATCAGTTGTTTCATATCTGTTGTTTTCATAAAATTAAATTGCCTGTAAATTATATTTCAAATATTACGCCAAAAAGCTACCGTATTAATTTACAGGCAATTAAAAAATTAATTATTTAAAGTCTTCGTCCGTAACCGTATTGAATTTTACATCTTTTAGTTTCAATTCGATTTTTTGCGGTCCAAAACTTTGCACTATTTTTCCGGGCATTTTTATTCCGTTTTTCTCCGTATAGTCTTTATACTCAACTACTTGTGTAATAGAGTTTCCATTCATCGTTTTCGTTTTGATTTGTTTGGTCAAAAATCCGGTTTTCGCATCAAAATAGTAAACCGTATCTCCATCTTCCAACACATAATAATCCTTTCCGTCAATAGTTTCCATTCCTTTGAGTTTTGCGGATTTATACAAACCGAACAAAGCAAAAGGTTCTGTTTTTTCTTTATAATCTTTAATCATTTCGGCCGGAAAATCTCGTTTTTGTCCTTGCACTTCCATATAGCCTTTTTCTCCGTCAAAAACTATTTTTTGCATAGTCATTCCCATAGCTTGGGTTTCCATTACTTCTTTATTAGGCGCTTTGGCTTTTTTAATAATTTGCAATACCGTTCCTTGAACATTGCCTTCATAAACCGCCTCAATAGATTTAATATTTTTCACTTTATCTTTTCCACCGATAGCCGCAAAATAATGGTCTAAAACGTGTTGCGGTTTTAAGTCCGCCGGTAAAGTTTTGGTTACAGGTGCTTGTGCAGGCTTTCCATACTTATCGTAAAATTTGATATTAAATCCGTCTTTCTTCAATCCCGGAACAATATCCGATGCTTTTCCCGCTATAATAATTCTTGCTTTATCGGGATGCAAATATTTTTGAGCAACCGTTTGAATATCGTCCACAGTTACTGCATCTACTTTTTGCAAAAAGGTTTCATAAAAATCTTCTGGCAGATTGTTTACATATATATTATAAGCTTGTCTGGCAATGGTTTGAGGATTTTCCATTTGCAAAACAAAATTTCCCATAAATTTTTCTTTGGTATTATGCAACAGCGTATCCGATACTTTCTCATTTCTGATTTTGTTCAATTGCTCCATTGTAACCACAGTAGCACTATCCGCTACCGAATTTCTTACACTTGTGCTTGCAGTAAACAAATCGCCGTATTTATCGGTACCGAATCGGCTACGCGCCCCGTAAGTCCAACCGTGCTTTTCACGAAGGGTCATATTCAGATAACTGTTAAAATCGCCACCTAAAATAGAATTCATCAACAATACTTTTTGATAATCGGGATTTGCCATTTGAATATCCGACCGATGCACCACTTTTAACTCGGCTTGTGCAGCTTCGGGCATATTGACAAAGTCCA
>Ga0256833_1001366_pt1 | contig 18090 bp, 19 predicted proteins | sample 356284metaG_FD_190535 | JGI IMG/M metagenome (GOLD analysis project Ga0256833, IMG submission 190535) | Hydrothermal vent microbial communities from Mid Atlantic Ridge, Atlantic Ocean - 356-284 | ecosystem: Environmental > Aquatic > Marine > Hydrothermal vents | place: Atlantic Ocean: Mid... | reverse complement strand
TACTTACCAGTAAAAGCCCCCACATTCTAACAGCCCTTCAACAGTTTCTTTACTACTCCCGTGAGAAGGTTTTCCCCCTTGCAAAAAGGGATTTTCCAATTTTTAGTCTTCCCTTCATCAAAAGACGGAATATTGACGATATAAACATGTTTACTGAATAATTTTGACCATGAATACACTCCTTGCGATTTTTGTTCTCTTTATAGGTAGATTCGACCTGGGTTTCACTTACGGCATTCCAACCGGGGACTTTTCCAGCATCGTGAAAAGCGGTTTTCAGATCAACGCATGTTACACAAAAGAGGTGTGGCAGGGAATTCATCTCGGTTTAAACGGTACAGCTTACAACTTTGAAGGTCTCGGTAGTGGCAAGTACAGGGTCAGCTACGAATCCGCAGGATTTACTCTTGGAATTTACCCCTTTGCTATTCTCGGATATGACGGGATTTTCGTAAATACCTCTTACAACATCGGGAGTTTTTCGAGAATTATGGGAAGCGGAAAGGAATCCGATGTTACAGGTAGCGTCATATCCCATGTCGCCCTGAAACTCATTTCGGCAGAGAGGTACAGATTGAACTTCCTTTTCAACCATGGGATACTCATGGGTAAGAAAAAGAACATAACTGTTTACGGCCTTGGCCTGTCCTTTACCATTGGAAATGAGGAAGAGTAGAGTCTGGGCAGAAATAGATCTGAAGGCTCTGGATAACAACTTTGAAGTTTTAAAAAAGCTTGCCGGAGAGGCGAAGATAAACGCCCTATTAAAAGCCAATGCCTATGGACATGGCCTTGAAATAGTGGGAAGAAGGCTAAATAGCAGGGTGGACTTCTTCTCCGTTGCAGCAGTTGAGGAGGCCATACAGGCGCAGGAAGCCGGCATCACAAAACCCATACTTGTTCTGGGGCCCAAATTTCTCAGGTGGGAAATTGAAGAATCTGTCAGAAGAGACCTGAGAATCACAATCTGCCACATGGAGCAGGCGAGATTGATAGAAGGGTATTTGAAGCCTGGAGAAAAACTGAAGGTTCACATAGAGGTTGATACCGGCATGACCCGTACTGGTGTTGACATCGATAAGTTCCCTCAACTTCTCGAGTTCGTTCAGGAAAGTGAAAGATTTCATCTTGAAGGTGTTTATACACATTACGCAACTGCAGATGACGAGCCTGATCTTGCGAAAGAGCAGCTTATGAGATTCGAGAAGGAAGTGTTGCCCTTTATTGACAGGGGCAGGTTGATCGTACATACGGCCAACAGTGCTGCTCTGTTCAACCTTGGTAGAAGTGCCATCTTTGACATGGTCAGACCCGGCATAGCCATGTTTGGTCTTCCTCCTTCACCTTCAATGGAAATCCATGAGTTGAAACCGGTGATGAGTCTGAAGGCGAGGATAATACAGATAAGAGAAATTCCAGCCGGCCGTGGAATAGGTTATGGCTTTAGATTTGTCAGTCGAAGACCGATGAGAGTTGCTGTCCTTGCTGTCGGTTACGGTGATGGATATCCACGGGCACTTTATAAAAAGGGAGAGGTAATTATCAAGGGAAAGAGGGCAAAGATCGTGGGTGTTATCAGTATGGATCTTACCACCGTTGATGTGACTCACATAGAGAACCTGAGTATCGGTGATGTGGCAACTCTTATTGGAAGGGATGGCGGGGAGGAGATCACGGCAACGGAACTTGCACAACTTACGGGAACCATAAATTACGAGATTACCACAGGTCTTCTCCCAAGGGTGGAGCGAATACCTGTTGGTGATTAAGGCCCACGCCAAGATAAATCTGTCCCTTTTTGTTACGGGAAGGAGGGAAGACGGTTACCACGACCTCCGTTCAATTTTCCTGAAAGTGGGTGTATTTGACACGATTTTTATAAAGCCCAGTTTCAGAGAGGAAATACATGCAAGCGCCGGTCCCGAAGGTAAGGACAATCTCGTTGCGAAAGTCCTCAGAAACCTTCCTTACCATGTTTACATCCAGAAAAAAATCCCCATGGGTGCAGGACTTGGGGGAGGAAGTTCAGATGCGGCTGCAATCATTAAGTATTTTTTCAAAGACGGTTCGAGAGCATTTGAAGTAGCTCTTTTAACAGGATCTGATGTCCCTTTTTTCCTGATAGAAGAAAATGCCGCAGTTGTCAGGGGAAGAGGAGAAGACATCGAGCCGTTCAATGTAATAGGTCACCTGTTTGTGGTTATCTATTATCCGGGATTGATCTTCAGCACCGCTGAGGGATACAGGGAGCTATCCAGAAAAAGGCTTTATTTTAACGAAGATGAGGCCGAGGAAAGGATAAGGGAAATTAAGGAAATCCTGCTTTCGGGAAGCTACACAAGGTTAAGAGGTCTTCTGTTTAACTCTTTTGAGTTGATCCACAGGGGAGGGGTAATTGAAGATTTCAAAGATTTTATGGTGAGAAACGGGGCAATAGATGCCCTCATGACGGGATCCGGATCAGCCATGTTTGCCCTGTTTGATCACTTTCCTTTCGGACTTTACAGAGAGTATCACGACAGATTCTTTTTCACAGCTCCTGTGTATTCAGGCCACTTTTTCCAATATTCTTCCAGCAAGATCCCCTGAGGGTTCAACACTGACGATTTCTACCTTCACCACACTACCTTCAGGACGACTTTTTAGTTTAACCACAAAGTCAACTTCCGGGGCGTCAAACTCTGTTCTACCTTCAAGATCATTATCAACGATAACGGGAATCTGCTGTCCAACAAAGGATTCCTGAACTTCGAACATGAGATCCTGGGCAAGCAGGATGAGTTCGCTAACCCGTTCGTTAACGAGTTCGAGTGGAACTTTCCCATCGAGTTTGTAAGAGTGTGCTTCTTTTTCGTCAGAGTACGGGAAAACTGCGAGTCTTTCAGGTCTCCAATCCTCAAGAAACATGTAAAGGTCCTTAAAATCCCCCTCGCTCTCTCCCGGGAAACCCGCAATTACCTCAGTGCGGATGAAAAACTCAGGCAGGTGGTTTCTGATAAGCCTGAACGATCTTTCGATAGCCTTTCTCCCCCCTGCCCTCCTCATCCTCTTTAAAATTCTGGAAGAGGCATGCTGTATGGGAATATGAAGGTACCGCACCACTTTCCGGCTTTCACCAATGGCATCTATAATTTTCATGTTCAGACCCGAAGGATAAAGGTACATAAGCCTCACCCATTCTATCCCCGGGATCAGGTCAATCTCCCTGATCAACCTGTCGAGCATGGGTCTCCCGTAAATGTCGTAACCATAGAGGGTGAGGTCCTGAGCAACAAGGACAACTTCTTTTATACCGATATTGGCAAGAGAGTAAACCTCGTCAACGATACTTTCCACAGGTCGCGATCTGTATCTCCCCCTCATTTTAGGGATAATGCAGAAAGAGCACCTCCTGTTACACCCCTCAGCGACTTTTACATAGGCATAGTTGGGAGAAAGAAGGACCCTGGGCTCGTAACCGGTGTAAATCCACCTTGAGGGGAGGATCTTAAAATCTTTTCTGGAATCTTCAAGTATTTCTGGTAAGGAGAGCTCGTCGTCTATTCCGAGAACGATGTCAACATCTTTAAAATCCCTCTTTATTTTCTCTTTGAATCGTTGGACGAGGCAGCCTGTGACCACGATTCTTTTTATCCTCCCCTCCTTTTTCAGGCTGACGAGGTGCTTTATGGTGGCGTAGGACTCTTCAACCGCTTCAGAGATAAAGCCGCATGTGTTTACGACAACAAAGTCGAGGTCCTCAGTTTCCTCGAACTGGAACCCCCTGTTTTCAAGTGTACCTATCAAAACTTCAGAATCAACCTGATTTTTGGGACAACCAAGAGAGATTACAAAAAACTTACCCTTTTTCATCAGTAACCGACTTCAAGTCTGTACGCCAGAGTCTCCGGAAGACCTGCATCCAGAATCTTTCTCATGGCCTTTTTCACATCGTATTCAACCCTGAAAAACTCAAAGTAGAGATCTTCCGAATCAAAAATACCAAAAGCAGCCCGCCAGTCCCTATCCCTTGGCTGACCGACACTCCCGGGGTTGATCATGTACCTGAAACCTTTGAGCATAAGTATCTGGTTCTGATTCAATCTCTTAACATTGCCGTCAAGATCCTGCTGGAAAATTGCCGGAATGTGGGTGTGCCCGTAAAAACCTATTTTGTACTTCATAAATTGAAACTGATACTTTGCCTCGTACGGATCAAATATGTATGTCCACGACTCCGGGGATTCCCATTCTGCATGTGTAATTTCAAAGTTGTCAAAGGGAGATATTCTGTAAGGTAGGTTTTTCAACCAGAGTTTCTGGGCATCATTGATCCTTGCCTCAGTCCACTCGATGGCCTCCCTGGCATATATGTTCATGTAGTCCCTTTCACGGGGATTTACAACGGCTTCGTCGTGATTTCCCTTAACAGCGAAAGCCCCCCTCCGCTTGACAATTTCAATACATTCACCGGGATCTGCCCCGTATCCAACGATGTCACCAAGTACGATAAGGGAGTCGTAACCTATTTCGTCTATCTTTTTGAGTACACTCAAAAGTGCCTCAAGGTTACCGTGGATATCCGAAATTATTGCAAATCTCATTTTTCCCCCTCTTTAAATCCCAGCTTTATTGCGATATTGTCCAGTACACCATTAACAAATCTCCCCGATTCCTCCGTTGAAAATAGTTTCGCAATCTCAATTGCCTCTGAAATTGATACCTTAAAGGGTACTTCGTCGATGCCCAGCATCTCTGCAACAGCAATTCTCAAAATCGACCTGTCAACTGTCGTGATCCTTTCAAGTGGCCAGTTAAGGGTGGTTTCATCAATCAACCTGTTGATTTCCTCGAGGTTCGCCCTGACAGAGTCTATGATTCTGTTAGTAAAATTTCTTACATCTTCCGGTGGTCTCTCCCTTTCGTAAATATCTCTCAAAGCCTCCTCCATGGGCTCATTCAGGAGATCATACCTGTAAAGGGCCTCAAGTGCGAGTACACGACTCAACCTTCTTCCTGAAAACTGATAGTACCCCATTATAAAACTTTCTCAAATGCCTCTAAAAATCTGTGTGTCTGGTAGTCATCTCCGACCGTTACTCTGATGCCTTCAGGCAATCCAAAGGCATCGAGTGGCCTTACTATTACCCCGTATTCAAGTAATCTATTAAAAATTTCAATTCCCTTCTCGTGAGTTTGCACATACACGAAGTTTCCCTGTGATGGCAGATATTTTACACCAAGTTCCTCGAATTTTTTATACATCCTGACTCTGTTTCTTTCGTTTGACGATCTCGATCTGAGAACATGCTCTTCATCGTCGAGAGAAGCAATACCTGCGGCCTGCGCAACTCTCGAAACATTGAACGGGAATCTCACATGTTCAAACTTTTCAACGATCTCAGGTGAGGTGATGGCATAACCCAATCTCAGGCCGGCTATGCCGTATATCTTCGAGAATGTTCGAATTATCACCACATTTCCTCTGTCGATAAAATCTGTGGTTACAGGGTAGTCTTCTGCGGTAACATACTCGTAATAAGCCTCATCGAAGACGATAATGACATCGTCGGGTACACTGTCCAGAAATTCTCTAACCTCTTCGTGGCTCAGGTATGTGCCTGTGGGATTATTGGGATTACAGATGTAAACAGCTCTCACATTTCCGTCAATGGAGTTCTTTATCGCCTCAAGATCGTATCTATAGTCTTTCATGGGAACGAGTCTCACATCTGCGCCCACAATTTTCCCTGAAATTCTGTAAAGTTGAAAGGTGTGCCTGGATGTAACGAGTGTTGAATTGTCGTTCAGGAAAACGAGGGATAGGAAGAGGAAAATTTCACTGGATCCGTTCCCAACTGCAATATTTTCCGCTCTGACACCTGTTTTTTCGGCTATCTTTTCTTTCAGCATTTTGTAGGAGTTATCAGGGTATATGTGACCACTGGAGGCCTCTTTTTTGATGGCGTTTATGGCAAGAGGTGAGGGACCGAGTGGATTTTCGTTGGACGAAAGTTTTACGATCTCGTCTCCGGAGAATCCGTGAGATTTTGCAAGCTCTTCGGCTGTTACGCCCGGGATATAGACCGGTACCTCTTCAATGTAAGTGTTAAATTTCATCAATCCTTCATCCTGCTACCTTTTTCGACTACGGTAAATATCCATCCTGCAATCTCACCCGGGTCAATGGCGGTCTCGTTGTTACCTTCAACAGGCCAGAAATCCTCACTCCTGTCGAAGAACGAACTCGTATCCCCGGCAGAAATTTCCTTCTCTCTCAGGATCATTCTAAACCACTCCTGCCACTGTTTCATATTTTCAGGCGTGAGGTCAACCCATTCGTTGTGCCTGAAATGCCTGATATTCTTACTGTTGACTTTCCAGGGTTTCTCCACCCAGAACTTCCTCCTGTATGTCAACATGTTTTTTGCAAATAACAGTCTCTTTCCATCAGACAGGAGTATGGGGATACCCACTGATACGATCCAGCTTCTCAGATCTTTGTTTTCTTCAATTTCTCTCTGCGCGACCTCGGAAAGTTTCTCAGGAGAATAGGAAAGAGCTTTTTCAATGGTCGATACTGTATTTTTCAGTATCTGGGCTTCAAATATGAGTTTTGTAAGTCTTGGAGGCCCGAGGATTTCAAAGGCGATACTTTCCTTCCCCGTCTTTCTCATCTCGTCCTCGAGTTTCTTAATGGCAAATTTTCTCAGGAAACCTGCCCTGTAAGTTGATCCCATAACCGAACCGTCCAGGGCATCGATAACATCCTTGGATGTGTTACCACCCTTGATCTCAAGAAGTGTGTTGACAGCAATCTCCTCGGGCGTAACAGCCTGCATCTGCCCAAGGGTTGTAATCGCTTTGAATTCTTCAAGTGAAAAAACACCGTTTTCCCCTGTATCAATAAAAACGGCTTTCAACGGGATACCGAGGGGTTCACCGATTTGAACCTCGTGAAAGTCGAAAATCTCACCCTCTTTCAGCTCAAATGCCCTATCGGGCGGGCAGTCAAAACGCTGAATAACCTGCCCGTGTTTTCTCACTTCACCTGAAGCAATCCTTTTCCATGCAATCAGTGATGCAGGCTTGATCTCCTTGATGATCGGTGCCCCCGGGGTCCTCGCCATGAGGAACAAAAGAAGTGTCTGTGCACCTGCAACCGCAGACTTGGATAGCAGAATCCTCGATGGCCTCTCCTCTCCGTGGGTGTAAGGGATGTTTAGACCCATGCCGCCTGTCCCTGTTGTACCTATTTTTACATACATTTGAACTTCGTTATCTATCATGGCACGGTAGAGAATCTGAATGTGTCTTACGAGCTGGGGAATGTATAAGCTCGTAACAAGTCTTGCAACGCTTACAGGAAACTCTGTGCTTGAGAAGTTACCTTTGTCAAGGTAACTTTTTACTTCAACTGCTGCCGAATAGATGTCCTGATAGGCAAGGGCAGTGGCTGTATTGATGGAGTCAATGATAATGTCAGGTCTGTGCCTCTTGATAATCCTGTAGAGATGCGAATTTTTTATAATTTCGTCAGTGATTTCTCCAAGTACATCCTCCATAACCTTATCCCGGTATTCAGGGGTGTTCAAAATCTCTTCTCTCGACTTACCAACGAGCTCCTCACGGACAAATATGTTTCCGTACTCAGCAATAAATTCTGTGGTGGGTCTATCTCTGTCTCTGAAAACACGGTCTATATACGCCTTCAATTCTTCAATTGCCTGTTCACTTTCCTCCCTGAAGAGGGAGGATATAATGAGTTTTCCTGGATTTTCATCGAGCATTTTCTTTGCAATTGCAAGGCCCACCTGACCTGCTCCTCCAAGGAGTAAAATGGTCTTTCCTCTAACATCCATGGAAATTTCCTCCTGTTTTTGGGATTAATACACCGGGGATCCAAATAGATGGCGGGTAAACTGAAAAAATCTTTAAATGAACTCATGCAACCCAATTTATAAACTACGGGTATCAAACCTGTCAACGAGATAGATGGAGGGTGTTCGAATAATTCACCTTTATCCATCTTCTTTAGGAGGGGGAACTAAGGAGGATGCCTACCGCTTAAAAACACTTTTATAAGTTTTTATTCACGGAGGGGGATTACTTTTATCGCTTTTGGTGAGGCAGGACATACCCTTACGCACATACCACATCCAACGCACTTTTCTTCCACCACAGAGGGCCTCATCTCCACATCAAGCTCGATAGCCTGCCTGGGACATTCATTGTAGCAGTCTATACAAAATACCTGGTTGTACGCATAACAGCGAGAGGTCGATATTTTTGCCTTCCCCATGATTAAATGGGACTTCGTAAGAGCCCCTTCCTTGCAGGCTTCTATACATGGAAAATCATCACAGTAGTAGCATGGAGTAACAGACGGAATTATCGCAGGTGTACCGGAGATGGGTCCTTTGTTTTCTCCCAGCATTATTATGGCGTCGTAGGGGCAGGCCTCTTTACAATCACCGCACTTCGTGCATAGCTTTATAAACTGATGTTCTGCAACAGCCCCGGGTGGCCTCAGATACCTGACCCCACCTTCAGCCTCAAGGTTGAATGTACCAAGGGTATCCTGAACCAGCCTGGTTCCCTCTTTTATCAACGAAAAAATGCCTTTTCTAAAAAAATCCCTCCTTGAAAGTTTATCTTCCTTCATAGCTCCCTTCCCAGTATCTTCGCCAGCTTCTCATGGAGTCTTTTTATGTGTGTGCCTTCCCAGTAAATCCTGCCACACTTTGGACACTTTTCAAAATGGTCAGTATTCTGAAAAACATAAAAGGGGACCTTTCCCCGAACCTCCTCTTTCTTTACAGCGACGAGAGGCTCGTTGCAGATGCTACACCTTGAAAAGGGCTTTATACTTTCCCAGAGGTTAAATTTGTTCACAACCTCTTTTAGCTGGACCTCAGATTTTTCCGACGAAAGAAAATAAATCCACACCCTGTGGCCCTTTAGTTTTTTTAAAATTTCCGAGTTCCTCGTTAAAATAATTCTTCCCTCTCTTTCAGCAACATTTACTATTTCCTCCGGACTGCCACTTGAAATGTAAACCACATCTATACCCAGGAATCGGAGCCACCTCGCAAGCTTTCCAACCATGGAGTCCGCCACGAATTTCATGTGTGTTATTTTAAGGCAATCAAAAGCTCACGCAACAGTACTGCAGCCGTAACAGCCGGATAGTGACCGGGAAAAATTGCAGGATTAAACTCCACGAGATCAAAGCCCACAAGTCTACCCCTTAAAATTTTGATAGCTTCAACGAGTTCCCTGAAAGAAATACCCCCTGGCTCAGGATTACTGACAGCCGGAAACTCAGATGGGTCAAGCACATCCAAATCAAGGGTAAGGTACACTTTACCGGGTTTTAACTCTCTTAAAAACGCTTTTAAAGGTTCAAGTACTTCAAACGGTCTGGAATACAAAGGAGGATACTCATCATCAGGTATGATCGATCTGTACCCCAGAGAGATAACTCTCTCTTCTCCTATTTCTTCAATCAGTCTTCTCAAAACACTTGCGTGGGAATAGCCGTTACCACGGTACTCATCACGCATATCCAGGTGGGCATCGAGATGAATGACATAAAAATCACGGATTTTTCTCTTTAAAGCCTTAATGGCAGGAACAGTGATGGTGTGGTCTCCTCCAATAATCCCAAACGGGCTGTCAACGACTTTCAGGAGTTCTTCCTCAATGGATTTCAGTATTTCATTATGAGCCTTTTCTCCCGGTATAAAGTCACCTAAATCCGTGTATTCCGGCATGTAATCCTTCTGGTAAATACTATAAATCTCAATTGATTCCAGTGCCCAGCGAATCTTGGACGGTGCGAGTGTCGTTCCCTTCAGGAAATTCTCTCCCCCCTCGTAGGGGACACCTATCAATTTAACCATACAATCCAGACCTGATGAAATTGGGAAGGACTCTTGAGGCACGATCGATTTCACTGTTATAATACTTCAGGTTCCCGGGACAATTTCTCACAGGGTCCTCGTACCTCTCATGAGATGCCATGAGGAAACTCCAGGTGCCGTCAGGGTAACCGGGCATGGGGGCAAGGTAGGGAGAGACATAAGGAAAATTGCCTCTTAGCTTGTTAAACAGGTCTTTTATGATGTGAAGTCTCGTAAATGGAGACTCACTCTGGAACACCACAATCCCTCCGTCCTTCAAGATTCTTTTCAAATTTTCAATAAAGTCCGTGCCGTAGAGAACAGCTGCAGGACCCACCGGATCCGACGAATCTACAAAGATTACATCGTACCTTTTAGCTGTTTCACGCTGAACAAACTTTACGCCGTCCTCGAAAATCAGCTTAACCTTTTGATCATTGAAGCCCTTTGAAAGATGAGGCAGGAATTCAGAACTTGCCTCAACAACTGCCCTGTCTATCTCACAGACGACTATTTCCTTAACCACTGGATATTTAAGTATCTCCCTCACAGTACCACCATCACCACCACCTATAACAAGGATCTCCGATGGATCCGGGTGATGGGTCATTGCAGGATGGACGAGCATCTCGTGATAAACAAACTCGTCCAGATCCGTGGTCATAACAAGACCATCAAGGATGAGAACCTTACCAAATGTGGGAGATTCAACAATATCTATCTGCTGAAATTCGGATCTTTTTTGAAAAATCACCCGATCTATCCTGAAGAAAAGGCCGTGATCCGGGGAATGATATTCCTTAAACCAGAATTCCTTACTCACCAGAGTGCGACTCCAGCAAATACGGTTGTGGGACCCCTGACTATGGCTGAAACCACCTTCGATTTAACTTCTAAAATCTTTACACCCCTCAGTTCAAGAGCCTCCCGGGCCATGGATTCAACCTTCTCTCTTGCCTCGCCTTCCGGTAGAGAACCCGAATATTCCATAATTACACCCACGCCGCGATCCGGTATTCCGACAGCAATGGCCGCAGTTATCCTTTTACCATCTTCAAAATCGCTGACAGCTCCGTAGGCAATGGGAAGGAGTGAACCTTCGGGTAGCTCGACACGGTTAACCTCTTTAAAACCCTCTGGCAGGATACTCGAGACCTTTATCAGGTTGTAGTTACCCACTCCGGCATCAAGCAGGGCAGCATCAAAGGATGTAAGGAGTGTACTTGCCCTTCCTTTACCTGCACACAAAAGGTATTTACCCTCAGGCAGTCCAAATATACGGGTCGGCATCTGTAAGAACTCTCCCTTCACTGAGTTTCTCGTCGAGGTATCGAGGTATGTAAAAAAGTCCCCTGTGGTATTTTGGAAGATAAAACCTTAGGTTCTCCACCCCTCTGGACTTCATTCTTATATTAAGCACTTCCTCACTTAAATCTTCGGGCCTTTCTTTTCTGGATGCTATGGTGAAGGCCCACAACATCTGAAATGACTCAATGTAAACAGTGTAAATCCCAACAGCTGGAAATATTTCCCCAAGTGTCCTGTACACGGATGCAGCAAAGTCGTTGTACATCTGAACGGCACTACCGGATTGAACCACGAGGACACCACTCTCTGTCAGAATATCGTTAACTCTATTGTAGAACTCTTTCGTGAAAAGATATTTCGAGGGTCCACCCTCGAGGGGTTCCGTGAGATCCGAAATTACCACATCGAACTTTTCATCCGTTTCAAAAATGTATTTGCGGGCATCGTCGATGATTAACTCCGTTCGGGAGTCGTCAAACGCCCCATCTGACCACTCAGGAAGATACTTTCTGGAAGCATCCACAAGTTCACCGTCAATGTCCACCATGACTGCTTTTTCAATTGAACCGTGTTTCAAAACTTCCCGGAGAGTTGCCCCCTCACCTCCACCAATGATAAGGGCTGATTTCGGCTCCGGATGAGTAAACATAGCAGGTTGAACAAGGGCTTCGTGATAAATGTGCTCGTCTATCTGTGCAGACTGGATCTTGTTGTCAAGAAAAAGCGTCTTCCCGTATGCATAAAGGTCGAGGATGTCAATTTTCTGAAACCTGCTTTGCCCGGAATATAGAACACGCTTCACCCGATAACCAAATATCAGATTATCGGTGAAAATTTCTCTAAACCACAAACCTTCCGGATTCATACCTCAGCCGTTAATTCAACCTTTGCCTTTTCCCTGGTTACATCGGGTAGAAGACCTCTTTTTAGTTCAACCGTACTGATTCTGTCAGGTTGAAACTCCTCTCTTAACACCTCTATTGCCCTGTCAATGTCGATGTCGTCCGCACAGTAGAAAAGGTCAACGGCAGCAAATCCGTGCTCAGGCCATGTGTGAATGGTATAATGACTCTCTTCAATTACCACCACTCCAGAAACTCCGTAAGGCTGGAACTGATGGAAAAAGTAATCAACGATCTTTGCGTTGGATTCCTGAGCCGCCCTTACGAGGGCTCTCTCAACATAATCTTTATTGGTGAGGGTTTCAGGATTGCAGTCAAAGAGTTCTACAATGATGTGGGTCCCCAGTGCTTTCTTCACTTCTCATACCTCCTTTTTTGTTTTTTGCCTATTCACCAGTTATCCCAGAAAAGTATCCCTACACGACCTACACACAGGTCTCCTTCACACATACTTACACCTCCTTGGTGAGGATTGAATTATATTAACCCCCTGATTAACTGTCAAGGATACAGGCTGTTTTCAAGAGGCAGCCATCCCCCTTGGAGAAGGGAGATACAGGGGGATTGAAATTAAACGGTAAACATCCCCCTTATCTCTCCCTTCTTTTGAAGGGGGATCCTCGTTACTCAAAATCCCCCTTGATAAAAGGTGGATTATCCGTGGTTTGTACTTTTTGGATTATAAGGCACGGGTATAAACTCCACACCCGGGCGTCCGTGCTGTGCCTGCGGATACAGATTCATCAGATCGTAAACCTCCTGTGGAACATCTGTTGAGACCTTGAGTCCCAGAGCCTTGGCTTCCTCCACTGTAATGGGGTAGTCGTGAGTATAGTACCCCTGAGAAAGTCTTTCTGCAATCTCTTCTCTCTTCTCATCTTCGAGTTTTCCTTCGAGCAGGTCGTAAACGATGTTTTTCACCTGGTCCAGTGCTTTTTTCGCCACATCTGCCTTAATCAGCGTCTCATCCTCAACATTTTGAACGCCCTTTTCTTCTACCACCTTTACAATTGAAGCTGCAGGTACGGCACCACCGCCCTGTGAATCCGAAAGCTGAGGATCGACGGGGCCGAGAACGGCGTGAGGATCCATGATGATTTCATCAGCGGCAAGAGCAATCAATGTTCCACCACTCATCGCATAATGGGGGACGATCACCGTTGTCTTTGCAGGATGGTCCTTAAGCGCCCTCGCTATCTGGGTAGCTGCAAGGACAAGTCCCCCCGGTGTGTGAAGGACAAGGTCAATGGGCGTATCCTTGGGTGTCATCCTTATTGCCCTTAGAATCTCTTCAGAGTCCTCTATGTCAATGAATCTAAAAAAGGGGATTCCAAAGAGACCTATCTTTTCCTGCCTGTGAATCATCGTTATGACCCGTGAATTTCTCTTCTTCTCAAGCTTTCTGATGAGAGAGAGTCTTCCACCCACCAGAAATCTATGTTGTAGTTGAGGATAAATCAGCCCTATCAGGAAAATTATGAGAAAGAGCAGAGAAATTGGATCGTACATGGCTTGACCTCCTTTTTAAAAATTTGGGGCGGCGCCGGAGGCGCCGCCCCATAAATTCTACACCAGCACTTCCTCCCATACCTTCCTTATCTTAGATAACTCCCTGAACGCCTCCACAAGGTACCTGCCGTGAGGCGTTAAATTCCTCGCTCCTATATACCTGACCCTCTTTGCAAATAGTACAAGATCCTCAAACAACTTCGAAGGTACACCCAGTTCCCTCTCCGCTTTCTTGAGAGCCCCCGATAAATCCTCTCCGGCACTCATCTCCCTTTCAACCTTATCAAGGATCTTTACAAGCAGCGGGTGAACAGGATATTGAACAGAATCAGGAACAGACTGGAGCGCCCTTTTTATCAACCTTCCGGCACCGGTCAAAACCACAGCGTTACCGGGCAACAGATCCACTATCCCGTCTGCATCCAGTGATGATAGTACCTCCGTTAGAGGTTTATCCTCCTTCCAGTACCTCTCCAGGTCTTCAACATAACTTCCATTGAAAAGAGGCAGTATCCTGAGTGCCTTGAGCTCGATGTTTTCAACAAATGGAATTTTCTCCGCATTGGATGCAATTTTTGCATATGTCAAACCCGCCCTCGAGGGGTATCCATTTCCCGTCAATCCTGCCTTCTCCCCATCTGTAAACCAGCTAAATTCAGGCGCCGTAAACTCCATCCTCGTAAGCGTTATGGACTTAACAGCGTGAGCGGGTACGGCCCTTTCGGAAAGCTTCTGGTGTTCGTAAACCTCCCTGCCCCAGTCGGAGAGTTTAAAAATCTCCGTAGTTTCAGAAAAATCTAATTCCACGAGCCTCAGGGCAAGTAATCTGTGCAGGTGGAGAGCCGGATCAAAGTCTTCAAGCTCGAACATCTTTTTTACTCTCAATCTTATCTTTTCCCGGTCGATCTCCTTCTCACCCTCTTCCTCAAGCTCTCGAATCGCCTTCAGGGTGTAAATATCAAAAAGTTCGAGGTGTAGCGATGGATTTACCGTTATAGGTCCGTCAAAGTAAATATTTGACGCTGAGACCAGGTGCTTCCCCGCCTGAAGGAGGTCACCTTCAGGCGTAACAAAAGCCATGGCAACGAGTTTCGGGAAAATTGGAGATTCTTTGTAACTGCGGTCGTAGAAAAGCTTCAAAACCTTTTCATCGATGACCACATCGTAAGCAGGGGCACTGTTGATTACAGCCGCCCTTATCTGCTGACCGAGTCCTGAAAGGGAATAAACTTCACTTTTTGGAATGCTGAAAGAGAGGAGTCGCATGGATTCAAGTTCAAGTAACTGAAATTTATCAATGTTTAAGAACTTTGTCTGTCCGGGGCCTGGAGGCATTTTTTTCAATGCCCCGGCAAGTTCCTTTGAAATAACGAGTCTTGGATGTGCTTTTTCGTAATGTTCGATAACACTGTAAGCGAGGGGAGTAAGATGCCCATTATTTGCAAGGCCCCTTTTTTCCAGTTCATCGTTAAAAGTACTATGGGTTTTCCCCTGCACCTGTCTTGCGGTGTAGAGCATGGTAATAATTTCTGAACCGAGAAATCTGAAGTTTTCATCCCAATCTTTCAGGGGGATACCTCCGAATTCAGGAACTCTTTCAACGGTTTCAGCGAGGAGAGATCCTGAATATGTAGTGGTAAAAACTCCCTCTTCGTCGAGCTCAATGAGACCCATTTTGTCGAGGTGGTCCAGGTACTGGATGTCGTCACCCATCACATCTGCAAATTTAACGCCCTCGTCTCTTGCCCTCAGAAGGAGTTCTGCGTGTCTTTTTAGAATAACCATTTTTCACCTCCCTGATTTTTTTAATTTTTGGGGGCGGCGCCTTCGGCGCCGCCCCCTGATTTTACTCAAGCCTCTCCCTTATCTGATGAAGCAAATCACTTGGACTTCTCACGGGATATCTCATGCCCTCAAGAATTTCCTCAACAGGTTTCCCCTTTATCTTCAATCCGGAAAGTCTTTCTAAAAGCTCCTCCCTGTTTGCCGGGAAGTCCAGTCCTTTTATTCTCTTCAAAACTTCAATTGGCCATGTAATTCCAAGCGTCTCAGATGCACTCTGAAGCGCAAAGATAAAGATGTTCAGGTTGTCCCTGCCTTCCTTAATCTCTTTGTACGCAATCTTTGCAAGTCCACCTGCAGTGTGGGCCTTCGGTGTCTTCTCCTTAAGCTCGCCCTCAATTTTCGCCATCACCAGTTCGGGATCCGCCCTTAAAATGTTTCTCACAGTTTGACGGGTAAGGCCAAGGAAAGCGGCTATCTCGTCTTCTGTTTTAAAAGCCTCTTCAGAAAGTACAATGGCGTAAGATGCCTCCATGAGAGAGGTTATCCATGTAAGGTTTCTCAATTCGATGAGCTTTCTGGGTCCACCAAGAATTTCAAGCGCCTTTAAAAATACCCTGATTGCCAGTGTATCAATGTCGTATGTTTTGATCTCCTCCGGCTGAAGTACCGGCATGTTCTCACCTCCCTTTTAGGTTTTTCTCAGCAGGTCCTTGAGTCTTGGACCTATTTTCACGAGACCACTCTCTGTTATCTCCATCACATGGGTGTCTGTATCGTGCCCGCACATACGGCACCCGTCAATGCGGAAAAACCTTATCAGTTCTCCTATGGGACGCTTGTATAGCCTTTCGTCGTACTGACTCTGAATCATTTTCTTCGTAAGCACCATGGTACAGTCAACTATGTGGGAGACGGCATAACCGCCCGCCGCCTCTGCAGAAAACTCCTCGTGCCCTGACCTTTTCTGAGAAACGAGAAGAGCCGTTTGATACCACTTTTTAAGAAAGTTGAATATCTGCCTCACGAATGTCCTGGCAAGCATCTCCCTGGCTTCGTATAGTCCGGTAACAGAGTCAACCACCGTGTACTTGATCCTGTAAGTTTTTATGGTATAAGCAAGGGTGTCGAGTAAAACTTTCAGGTCTTCCCGGAGTGCCCCGTAACTTGCAGCATCGATGATGTAAACATTATCTTCAACGGCCTTTGTATCCTCTATCCCCATGGCTCTCGCCCGCTCCTTCAGGCCGATGGAAAGAAATGTGGCTGGCGTTTCAACCGTGATAAATGCCACCCTTTTACCAAGTGATGCCTGCTTAACTGCGAATTGCTCCACCATCAAGGACTTCCCCGTGTCAGAAATACCGGTAAGGTTTACCACGGCGTAGCGGGGAATACCACCAAGAGGGATCTTCTTCACCTTTCCGTCCTCAATCTTTGATGTAAAAAAGAGCTCATCGAGGCCTTCAACACCTGATGGTACACCCTCAAGCCTGGGAGCCTCTTTTCCTACCTCACTCAAATTTTTTACGCTTTCCTTTATAATGTTTTCCATAGCGATATTATAAATAAAAGTGAAAATGCATTTTGTCAATGGTCAGTACAAAACTTCCACAGAGAAAGTGGACATGGAAGGTAAAGATTAAAAGACCTCCCTCTTCTGAAAAAGGGGGATACAGGGAGATTGAATTTTCAGGCGGTAGTCATCCCCCTGGCCCCTTTTTGGAATAGGGGTATTTCGTTCTGCAAAATCCCCTTTTGCCAAACGGGACTATTCGAATACCCTAAATTTTACTTGAGAGTGATCCGGGGGACCTGATAGCACGATTGAAAGTTACTAATGTTTGAGGGTATAATCCCCAGAAAGGAGGTACATGGAAATGAGCTATTTGATTGTTGCTGTTCTTCTGATAAGCCAGGGTCATACTGGAAGCGATAACTTTGGATATTACTTTCTCGACTCTGATACCATCGGACCTGAATTTTTATGGGTTGAGCCCGTAAATGCTGAGACTTTGACACTGGCCGACGATGACAACTCTTTAATTTCCCTTCCTTTCCCTTTCCCCTTTTACAATTCCACGATAAGGCAGATATATGTGGTGTCAAACGGATTTCTTACATCAACCAACACGAGGTCAGCCTCCAATGTTTCCATTCCTGATACATTTCTTAACAATTTGATAGCTCCTTTCTGGGATGACCTGAACCCTGCAAACGGTGGATGCGTCCTTTCGTTTTATGATTCAACTCTGGATGCTTTTGTTATACAATGGCAAAATATCCCGCATTATGGAAATGGTGGCCCTTATACATTTGAAGTCATTCTGTTCCGGAATGGGAACCTGGCTTTCAGTTACCTTCATGTCGGGGAACCGAGGAATTCTTCAACAATAGGAATTCAGGGTGGTAGTGGAGAAAATGGTTTTTTCCTGCCATACATATACAACGGTAGTCCTTTTGAGCCCCACGATAGTTTAACTGTTATGTTTTACAGGCCCGGTGATGTGCACTTAATAGATGTTTTTCCCTCCGATTTCGTTTATCCGGATACCTCCATTTTTCCCTCCGGTTTTCATCTATCTCTGGAAGTTGAAATATTGAACGGTGGTACGGACACTGTGACGACATCCGTTCACCTTGAATTAAGGAAACTCCCCGGGGATACTGTAATCTATTCGGATGTTCAGGCCATATCCGGGTTT
>Ga0256833_1001365_pt1 | contig 18096 bp, 17 predicted proteins | sample 356284metaG_FD_190535 | JGI IMG/M metagenome (GOLD analysis project Ga0256833, IMG submission 190535) | Hydrothermal vent microbial communities from Mid Atlantic Ridge, Atlantic Ocean - 356-284 | ecosystem: Environmental > Aquatic > Marine > Hydrothermal vents | place: Atlantic Ocean: Mid... | reverse complement strand
CCCTGGCTTGAGACCGCCTGGAGGCTAGCGCCCAGCCTGTAGAAGGCTACGGTCACGAATAGGAAGAGTATGATCGCGGCGAGCTCGCCGTGGAGCTCGAAATAGCCCCTCACCAGGGAGTAGAGCATACGCCCCACTATTATGTACCCTATCGCGCCCACCGAGAAGAGTAGCACGGAGTACCTCATAACCCCCGCCATGCCCTCTATTAGGTTCTGGGACTGGGAGAAGCTGTAGTACGCCGCCGCGGCGCTCGCGGAGGCGAATATGGCCATGATGACGTAGCCCGCTAGCACCAGACCGGGCCTGGAGGCTATCCACGACAGCTCCCTCCTAAGGGTGGGCTCCAGGTTGAAGCCGTAGAAGACCATGGCGAGGCCGGCCAGGAACGCGGCGGCCTTCAGGACTAGGCCGCCCAGCCCGAAGAGGCTCAGCAGCCCCGCGGTGGCCAGCAGCCCGCCTGGGATGCCTATCGTGTACTTCGAGAACCTGGGGTCTGTAACGGCCTTCCTTATGTACCTGGCTATAAGCATGTAGCTACCCTCAATGCCCAGGTGCTGCTCCACCACGACACGCTTAATGCCGACGATCGGCGCGTAGCTCCTCAGCACCTCCGCGATCAGCATGTCGTAGTCGCTATCCGAGACCAGGAGAATGGCCACCCTACCAGCAAGCTCCTCCACAGCCTCCTCGACCTGGCTGGCCACCCTCCTCTGGCCCTCCAGAAGGTCCGTGGGGTGGCCAGAGACCACTAGCACCTCGGCGCTGTAGCCCTCCTCGACTAGCCTACGGTACACGCTAAGCCCCGCGAAGAGCGTGTTAACATCAGAGTCCTCGGGGCGGCTGAGGGCGAACTGCACGGCGGCGTCGAGCGCGCTCTCATAGCCCCTGATCGGCGTCTCGATCCCCGCCTTAGATAGGTCGTCGTCCAGGTCGACTATCACGACTAGGATTACCCTGTCCTTGGCCCTCTCAAGTTCTAGCTCGCCCGAGACGCCGAGGTCGAGGCTGGCTGGTGGCATAAGGCTGCCGCCTCTACCCCGTGCATAGAAGGGGGGCTGGAACCCTAAAACCCTTAGGGGGAGGCCGAGGTCCTACCGCTCCGCCCCCGCTGCTTGCTTCCCATGAGCTCGTCGAACTCGCCGTAGAGCAGCTTCAGCTCCTGGAGGCTCAGGGGCTCGCCCCTCTGGTACTTCTCGAGGACCTCCTGCCTCTTCTTCTCGAGCTCCTGTAGCGTTATCTTGTACTGGCGGGCTAGCTTCAGCTCCTTCACCCGCACCATTATCTCCTTGTACACGGCGTAGAGCAGGTCCAGCTGCTTAGACAGGTCGTCGAGTATGGCGCTCCTCTCGTTTATCTCCTCGCTGAGAGCGTCTATCTTCTTGTTATACTCCTCTATACGCTCGACGAGGCTCTGGATCTCCCTCTTGACCTCGCCTATCTGCTCTCGGATCTCGTTGATGCGCTGGGTTAGATCCCTGTTCCTGAGGCGGAGGGCCTTCACCTCAGCCTCCAGCTCCATTATCGAGAGAACCTGCTGCTTGGCCTTCCTGACCCGGTCGATCAGCTCCTCTAGCCTCTCAATCTCCTGTATGAGCCTCTTCTCGGCCTCGGGCGGGAGGACGCTGGTCATCTGCCTCCACTCCAGCTCCTCTAGCCTCCTCTGCAGCCTCTTGAGGGAGAGCTTCGCTAGATCCCCCTCCTTCTCGGCGAGCTTCCGGGCGAGCTGGAGCTGCTCCCTCTTCTTCTCCAGCTCCTCCCTGACCTTATCGCGCTCCTCCTTGAGCTTCTTAAGCTCCTCCATGAGCTCGTTCCTCTTCCGGCGCACCTCCTGCAGCCTGGCTGTCAGCTGGCGCTTCTCGTCTATCAGCTGGCGCCGCTGGGCCCGCAGCTTCTTGTTCTCATCGGCCAGCTGGCGCCGCTGGGTCTTAGTCTGGACTATCTTCTCGCGGTATTCGTCGGCCAGGCGTAGCAGGTCGTCCTCGCTGAGCTCCCCGAGCTTCTCAATAACTTTACGGGCCTCCTCGGGCAGGGCCACCTGCTCCCCGGAACTCTGCTCCACTAGATCCTCACCCTCTGCTCACTATTATCCGGGCGTCCGCTATCGCGGCACCCCGCTCGTACGACATCACGGGGTTCAAGTCTAACTCTCGCACCTGGGGGAAGTCAAGCGCCAGCCGGGCTATTTTTAGCATTACGCCCGCCAGCGCCGCCCGGTCCCGGGGCGGCGAGCCCCTATAGCCTTCGAGCAGCCTCGAACCCCTGATCTCCGAGAGCATCTGGAGGGCTTCGCACGCCGTTATCGGGGCGACCCTCAGGGAGACGTCCCGCATAACCTCGACAAGCACGCCGCCCAGCCCGAAGAGGACCACGGGCCCAAATGAGGGGTCGCGCTTCGCCCCCACTATAACCTCCAGGCCCTGCGGCAGGTACTCCTGGATGAGGACCCCCTCGACGCGGGCGCCCGGGGCCCTGGCGGAGACCCTGGATAGTATCTCGTCGTAGGCGCGCATGGCGTCCTCCGGCGAGTGGAGGCCCAGAACCACCCCTCCCACGTCGCTCTTGTGCATGATATCGGGGCTCACAACCTTGGCGACGGCCGGGCGGCCGAGCCTCCTCATGCACTCCCCCGCCTCGTCCCGCGTCTTGGCGAGGCAGTAGCGTGGCACCGGGAGCCCGTAGGCTTCGAGAAGCTGCAGTGCCTCGTGCTCCAGGAGCTTCCCCCCGCCCCTCGAGAGCGCGGCCTCTAGGATCCCGGCGGCGCGCTCGCGGGCGTCGCCCGGCACCTCCCCCTCCCTCTCAGCCCTCGAGACGAGGTCCACCGGGCAGGCCTGGGCAGCCCACTCGGGCCACCTGCAGGGGGTGCACCTGGATAGGGCGTAGAGGGCGTTCGCGGCCCGGTCGGGGAAGTCGTAGACCGGTATCCCCCTTCCCTCCAGGTAGTCCCTCATGGTCTTCGCGTACTCCGAGCCTATGGTGACGGCTACGATGGGCTTGTCCTTGTGGGACCAGGCGATGTCCGCTATGATGTCAGCCACTCTTATGTGCATGGTGGGCGGCTGCATCAGCGCTAGCACCATCACCATGTCGGCCTCGCCGCTCTCGACGACTATCTTAAGGGCCTTCTCGAAGTCCTCGGGGGTGGCGTCGCCAGTTAGGTCGACCGGGTTGCCGACGGCCACCCTGGGCTCCGGGAACGCCTCCCTAAGCCTGGCCTGCAGCTCGTCACTGAACCTGGGAACCTCCAGGCCGAGCTCGGCCAGCTTATCGGCCGCTATCACCCCGGGGCCGCCAGCGTTTGTGACTATCGCCACGCGCCTGCCGCGGGGCGGCGTTAGGCGGGCCAGAGCCTTGGCCATGTCGAACAGTTTTACCGGCTCGTCAACCTCGATTATGCCAGCCTGCCTGAAGGCAGCCCTATACACGGCGTAGTCGCCCGCGAGGGCGGCGGTGTGGCTCGCCGCCGCGGCGGCGCCGGCCTGGGTTTTACCAGCCTTGAGTAGGACTATGCTCTTCCCCTTAGCCGTCGCCCTCCTCGACGCCTCAATGAGGGCGCGCCCCCTGCCGGGCTTCACGCCCTCGAGGTAGACTATTATCGTCCGTATGTTGTCGTCGTCGGCGAAGTAGTCTATGAGGTCGACCTCGTCCACGTCGAGCTTATTCCCGAAGTTGACGGCCATGCTTATCCCTATACCCTCCTCGGCAGCCCAGTCCATGACGCTGGCCAGGAAGGCGCCGCTCTGGCTTATGATCGCGGTTGGGCCCTTGTGGGGCCTCTTCATCCTATCCCTGGGCAGGAAGAAGGTGTCGACCCCGGAGAGGGCGTTGTAGACCCCTATACAGTTCGGGCCTATGATCCTAACGCCGTACTGGTCCACCACCCTGCGCAGCATCTCCTGCAGCTGGCGACCCTCCTCGCCAGCCTCGGCGAAGCCCCCGCTGACAACTATGATGCCCTTCGTGCCCCTCCTCGCGGCCTCCTCGGCTATCGCCGGCGCCAGCCTGGCCCTCACGGCGATCACCGTGAGGTCCGGGGGCTCTGGCAGGCTGGAGACGCTCGGGTATGCCCGGAGGCCAAGGATCTCCTCGTACTTCGGGTTGACAGGGTAGACGGCGCCGGTGTAGGAGGCCAGCAGGTTCTCGAGGATAGCCCTCCCTATGCTACCCTCCCTGGGGCTGGCCCCCACGACCGCGACGCTTCTAGGGTAGAAGAACACGTCTATGTCGGCCTTGGGGTGCTTGGCCAGCCTCCTCTCCTCAAACACCAAGCGGCCACCCATAGGCGGGCGCGGCGCGGGGGAGGTTATAGAGTGGCGATGGGTGCTTGTAACAGTCTAAGTTCCACCTCCCGCGGGGGAGTAGTCGTAGAAGCGGTAGTCGTCGCCCGCCGCCAGTATCTGCTGCAGCTTCGCGTAGAGAAGCGCCAGGCTGTCGGGGTCGTGGATAGACACGGGTAGGACCTCGCCTATGAAGCCGCTCGAGTGGAGGGCGCCCGCGATGCTCCTGGCGAGCTCCCTGACGAACTCGTCGACGTGCCCCATCGAGTCGACCAGGCCCTCGAGGAACCCCTCCTCGCCCAGCCTGGGTATGACGTCCTCTAGAACCTCACCCCGCAGCAGGTCAGCCTTACTGACAATATTCACCTGAGGGAGCTGGAGGCGTATGGCGACGCTCGAAGCGAGGGTTAGCACCGACACCATACCCATGGGCTCCTCGAAGAAGACAGCGTCCATCAGGAACACCGTGGCCGCCGGGTCCTCGCCCACTATCGCCCTCACCACGACGGGGCCCCCCACCCTGTAGGCGAAGAGCTCCATCTGCCCCGGCGTATCCACTATGACGTAGTCTGGGTTTATGTCGTCGATGGCGTCCCTCAGGCGTGAGACGTAGCTGAATGACGAGTCCACGGCAGCTATCAGGGCCCCGTTCGGCCCCAGGCCCTTATCCATGAACTCCTCCACGGTCACATAGTCACGCACGTCAATATCGGGCGAGTAGGGCAGGCTCGATGCCGCCGGGTCGTAGTTTAGGGTGGCGACGCTGGCCCCGAAGCCCCTAATGTGGTCGGCCAGCTCCCCCGTCAGGGTGGACTTCCCACTCCCAGCGGGGCCCACGAGGACGATGAACCTTGTAACGCTAGAGCCAACCACGACCCACCAGCACCCCCAGAGGGGGCACCGTCGGGGGTTGATAAGAGGCCGGGAGTGACCCGCCCCGTGCACACCGGCCCCCGATCTGCGGGGCTTCTTCACACGGGCCCGGGGTCCTCCACACCCAGGCGTGCACACTCAGGAGTTTATAGGCTAGAGGGCCGGGGGCTCGCCCAGGGGCGGAAGTAGTCCTCACCGCCCCCCCGGGTAGGGCTCGGGGCTGGAACGCTCGGCCACACCCCCGGCCGGGGGCTATGATGGGTGTTGGGGCGGTTTTAGTAGCCCCAGGGGAGAAGCTAGCCCCGGAGCTCCTCGCGGGCAGTCTTCATGCCCTTCATCGTCTTCCACATAGTGGGCGGTATCCAGAGGATCCAGGCTGGGACCTTCCTGACGAACTCGTAGGCCTCCTCCCACCCCTCAAGGCCGAGCTCGGCGGCGAGCTGCTCCAGGGTCATCTCGACCTTCACATACCTCTGGAGCACGCCCAGCACCTGCTCGTCTATCACTATCTCCTTCTCGCCAACCCTCACCTTGTACACCTTCTCCTCGGACACTCCCTCGGCACCCCACTGGGGCCCCGGGCTGGCTGGGGGAGTTAAAGGGGTTGCGAGGAGGTGGTGGGGCCGCCGGGATTTGAACCCGGGACCACCAGCGCTCCGGGCGCCCCCTGGGGGCGTGGGGTTGCGCACCCCAGGCTGGCATCCTAGCCAGGCTAGACGACGGCCCCGCCGCTCCAGCCAGCCAGAGCCTGGCAGGGCAGGGTTATAATCCTTAAGGCCGCCCTGGGGCTGTGCAGGTGGGGTGCAAGCACTTTGAGTGCCGCGATGGGGCTCCCCCCGGAGGCTGTGGAGAAGGCCCGCGAGTTCTGCCGCGACGAGCGGTTCGACTCGGAGCTCTACAGGAGCCTCGCTCTGATGGAGCGCGACCCGGCTAGGAGGAGGATACTAGAGGAGCTCGCCAGGCAGGAGGAGGAGCACGCGAGGTTCTGGGAGAGGCTCGCCGGCGGCTGCGGCGATAGGGCTGGGGGCGCGAGGATAGCCCTGGCGAAGCTGGCGAGGAGGGTCTTCGGGCTAACCTTCACTGTGAAGCTCCTCGAGAGGGGCGAGGAGGAGACGATAAGGGCGTACAGGGACTACCTGAAGTACCTTGAGGGCGGCTTGAGGGACGAGCTGGAGAGGATAATAGCCGAGGAGGAGGAGCACGAGAGGAGGCTCATAGGGGAGATAGACGAGTCCATAATCAAGTATATGAGCTTCATAGTCCTAGGCCTCGCCGACGCCATAGTCGAGATAACCGGCGTCCACGCGGGCGCCCTGGGCAGCCTGGCCAACACGCTGGCAGCCGGGGTCACGGGGCTAATAGTGGGCTTCTCGGCCGCAATATCCATGGGCAGCGCCGCATACCTCCAGGCGAAGCAGGAGCTGAAGAGGGACCCCGTGAGGTCCGCCATAGTAACCGCCCTAGCCTACATACTAACCGTTGGCCTGCTCGCGCTCCCCTACTTCGTGACCCATAACATGATAGCAGCGTTCTCCTCCTCGGTCATCCTAGCCCTAGCCCTGGTCGCCGGCTTCACCTACTACAGCTCGGTAGTATTCGACAGGCCCTTCTGGAGGGAGGTCCTGGAGACCACGCTGCTCACACTAGGCACCGCCCTCGGGGCCTACCTCTTCGGGGACTTCCTCGGGAGAGTAACCGGCCTCCGGGGCGCCCTAAACCTGGCCTAGCAGCCTCCACCCAACCTTCCTTCCTTAAATTCAATCAACACGCCATCATGCTAGCTCGAGCGGCGGCGCGCCCGCCGCTTCTCATTTGAAGAGCGGAGTGGAACGCTAAGGACGGTATCCCGGCACAATGGCGAGCCAGACGTGGCCGGTTTAGAGATGCGTGCTAGAAACCGGGTTGTCAGCGTGGGGTTTGGGGGCGAGGGCTAGCCTACGAAGATTAGCAGTATGGCCACGAGCAGGCCGTAGATGGCGATTCCCTCGCCCATAGCTACTATCAGCAGGGCCATACCGCTGACCTCGCTCTTCTCAGCTATAGCGCTGATTCCAGCGGCGCCGGCGACGCCGACCGCGTAGCCGCCGCCTATACCGGCGAGGCCGACGGCGAGGCCCGCTGCCAGCAGCTTGAGGCCCGTAGCGCTGGCGCCGCCCGCCTGGTTGCCCTCCTGGGCGGCGGCTATCATGGGGGCCGAGAGTAGTGCCGCGAACACAGCTAGGCCAGCGACGGTTGCCAGCACGGTTAGGGCTAGCCTCCTAGTCAGCGCCATCCCAACCACCACAGAGCCGCCCCCGCCTGGCCGGTATTTAAACGTCTAGGAGCCGCCGCTCCGGAGGAGGCAGCCCGGTACTACCCGGGTTCAACCAGCCCACACACGCCACGAGGGGGGCCGCCACACCTCCCCGCGGGGTGGCTGGCGGTGCTCCTGAGTGACCGTGATATTCTGGCTTTGATCCGGCTGGGGGAGCTGGTTGTCGAGCCCCTCTTCGACGATACTGTCAGGGAGAACGGGCTGGACCTCCGCCTGGGGAGGGGGTACTGCCTGCTCCGCCCCCGCCGGGGGGTGGTGGACCCTGAGGAGCCGCCGGGGCCGCTGGAGCTGTACGACTGCCGGGAGGCGGGGGCTGGGGGTATAGTGGTGCCCCCGGGGAGGAGGGTGCTCCTCCACACCCTAGAGTACATCAGGCTGCCCCCCTACCTGGCGGGGCTGGTGAACCTAAGGAGCACCTGGGCCCGCCTGGGCATCTACATACCCGCCACCGTGGTGGACGCCGGCTTCGAGGGCCAGCTGACCATAGAGGTGGTGGGGAGCGAGTTCCCCGTACGCCTAAGGCCAGGCCAGCGCTTCCTCCACCTGGTACTAGCCCGCCTAGCCACCCCAGCCGCCAACCCCTACAGCGGCGCCTACAAGGGCCAGCGCGGCGTCAGGCTACCCAAAATCTTCGAAACCCACACCACCCGCTAGCCCGCCGCGGCCCCGGCGCCCCCACCCCTTGGTGCTCCCTCCAGCTCGGGGCGCCCCGCCAGAGAGCCCGGCGCCAGGGTGGCGCCAGCGTCTAGTATTATCACCTGGCCGTTGATGCCCGAGGCCTCCGGGGAGGCCAGGAAGGCCACCACGCTGGCCACCTCCTCCGTGGTGACTAGCCGGTGGGGCGGTATCGAGTTCAGGTAGGCCTTCAGGGGGTCGGGTATCCCGAAGGTCTGCTGGAGCCACCTGAAGTAGCTGAGGCCCAGCCTGGTCTCGACGAACCCGGGGGCGACGGCGTTGACCGTCACGCCGCTGCCAGCTATCTCGGCCGCTAGCGACCTGGTGAAGCCAATCAGCCCCGCCTTGGCGGCGCTGTAACCGGCCAGGTAGGGGGCCCCGTGCGTCGCGGCTATGCTTGAGACGTTGATTATCCTCCCCCAGCCGCGCTCTATCATGCCTGGGAGGAGGGCCCTGGTGAGGAGTATGGGGCCCAGGAGGTCCGCGTGAATCTCCCTTACCACCAGGTCGACGCGGGCCTTGTGGAAAACCTGGGCGTAGCCCGTGCCCGCGTTGTTCACCAGTATGTCAACGCGGCCCATGCTCTCGAGCGCCTGGCGGGCGAGCCTCTCCACCTGCTCCAGGTCGGCCATGTCGGCCTGTATAACCGCGGCCTCGACGCCAGCCTCGCGGGCGAGCCTCGCGGTCTCCAGGGCCTCATCCCGGCGGCGCCTGTAGGTGACGACGACGCTCGCGCCCATGCCAGCTAGGCGGAGGGCGACAGCCCTCCCGATGCCCCTGCTAGACCCGGTTACGAGGGCCACGCGACCCCTCAGGAGTGCTGAGCCCGAGGCCAAGCCTATGCAGCCCCAGGCACCGGCTCCATGGCGGCAAGCTAAGTCCCGGGGATGTTTATGGAGTCTATACTGGGCAGGGCCAGATTAAGACCCCCGGAGCACCCCCGGGCCCGGGCTGGCCCGTGGTGGGGGTATTGTGGTGGGGAGGGACAGGCTTAGGGAGCTCCGGTTCAGGATGCTGGTGGTCGAAGCCCTGAGGGCCGTGAAGGCCGAGGGCTACAGCTACAGGGCGCTGGCCCGCGCGCTGGGTGTGAACCACACGCTGCTGGCGAGGTACGTGGCTGGCTCCCTCCTGCCGAGCCTGGAGCAGGCCAGGAAGATCTGGGCGGGCATAAGGGGTGTTGTGGACCTTGAGGGGAGGATCCGGGGGCTCCTGGAGAGGGACGGCGTTGTGGACCTCGGGGAGGCCCTCTCGAGCCCCCTGAACCTCCGCCTCGCCTCCCTCGAGTTCCTCGAGAGGTTCGAGGGCGCCAGCGTGGCTAAGATACTCGTCCCCGAGACGAGCGGTATAAGCCTCGCGACAGCCCTCGCCCTGGCCTTCGACGCCGAGCTGGTGGTCGCGAGGAGGAGGAAGACCGTCCCGGGGAGGAGGTACGTGGAGGCAAGCGTTACGATGGCCCCGAACATAATAAGGATATTCTACATACCCGAGGGGGCCCTCGCTGAGAGGGAGCCCGTGCTGGTGGTGGACGACCTAATACAGTCGGGGCTCACGCTTGAGGCGATGAGGAGACTCGTGGAGGCCAGCGGCGCCCGGCTGGCCGGCGTCGCTGCCGTGGTCGTCTACGGTGGGAGGTGGAGGGAGAGGGCCCGCCTGCCCCCCGACGTGAGGGTTGAAGCCATAGTGGAGGTGGGCCACGCCCAGGGCTAGGGGCCCGGCGGTTACCCCCCGTAGGCCTCGGGGAGTGTTCTGGCCAGCCTCTCGGCCTCCTCTAGGGCTCTCCTGTAGAGGCTGCGCGTCAGGAGCCCGTCGCTCCAGGCCCTGTCGAGTTCGTCGGCGTCTATTATCTCGGCCTCGCCTCCGGGCTTGTAGACCACGTCAACGTAGAGGTCGAGGTAGCGGATCCCCCTGCTGGAGAGCTCGGGCGGGGTGTTAACGTTGGCGTAGACCCCGAGGAGGCGCCCGTCGGGGGTCTGGTACTCGTGGACCAGGCTCCAGGAGGCGGTGTCGACCCTCGTGACCGCCCGGTCGCCGGGCCTCTTCTCGACGCCGAGCCCGTCGAGGACGCCGGGGCTCCTGAAGACCCTCTCCAGCCTAAGCGCCACGCCGCCCCGGGAGGGCGCCGCCGACACGACCGTGAAGGGGCCCAGCCTCACCCTCGCGCCGTCGGGCCTCCTGTGGTCGGCGTGGATGCGCCTGCCCTCCAGGCTCTTGGCTAGGTATAACTCCGCGTCTAGGCCAGCCTCCCGAGTGCAGTGGCCCCTCCTCATGCACTCCTCCGCAAAGTCCACCAGGCTGCTCTCCACGCGGCCCCCAGCCTTGAGCGTGTGGTGTAGCTCGACAGTGGGCTGGGCCTCGCCCCGGAGTGCGTCGAGCCTCCCCTTGGCGGGCCTGGGCAGGTAGACTATGCTCAGGTACTCGCCCCTAACCACCACCGCTGGCTTCCCCGAGGGGGGCTCGCCTGCGAGCCTGGAGGCCTCCGCGGCCAGCCTCTGGACTTCAGCCCTCAGGGCCTCCAGGGGCGCGCTCCTAGAGGCGCTCCTGAAGTGGACGTGGACGCTCTTAACGTCAACCCCCGCGGTCGCCGCTACGAGGTCCACACGCCTCTCGGGGCGTATGTGCTCGCTGAAGCTGAACCCCTCCCCGGGCACGTGGACCATGACGTAGTCTCCGATCAGCCTCACCCCAGGCCTGAGCAGGGGCTCAGACTCGGGGTCGAGCGCGTCCCTAACGACGGTCGCCCTAACCGGGGACCCCTCGGGTGGGCACTCCGTCGAGTCCAGCCTGCCCTCGCCGCCGCCGGGTAGGAGGAGCCTGCACCCCCCGAGGCTAAGGGCGTCGACTACCGTGTAGAGCCCGAGGCGGCCGCGCCTAGGGGAGGCGTACTCGACCTCGCCAAGCAGAGCCTCCTCGGCGGCTAGCCCAGCCTCCCAGGGGTAGCCGAGGATCAGGACCTCGTCGGGGCTGTCCTCGAGGCTCTTAACCGTAACCTGGGGGGCGCCGCTGCCAGCCACGACCCCGAGGGCCGCCAGCCTGGCCCGCATGACCTCGCTGGCGTCAACTATCCGGAACCCGCGGCGGTGGAAGAGGATCGAGAGGGCGGTGGCGTAGATGCCACGGACCCTGACGGAGTATGAGTGCAAGGCGCTGCCACCGGCGCTGCTAGTCCCTAACGGTCTCGAGGATCGATATGACGTTCCATATCCTCGTCCTAGCATGTATGGGCATGTTGGGGTCCTGGCTGACCTCCTCGAGCGCACTGATAGCGTTGGCAGCCCTGACAGCCGGGCTGAGGCTGAGGTCCCTCAGGTGGGTGAGAGCCTCCGCCGCCGCCCTCCTAATGTTCCTCGGGACCCCGGTATCGTTAACTATGCCAGCCAGGATGCTCATGGCAAGCCTGATCTTGGCCTCGTTGTCCATGGGCGCCTTAGCCGCCACCCACGATCACCCCCTCCTGCACCCCTGCCGGAGGGCGAAATATAACTAGCACGCCCGCCAGCCGCGGCCCCCCGGGAGAGGTGCTGGCTTGGGATGAGCGGCGGCAAGCCGGGCCCCGACGCTATGAAGAGGATGGTCCAGCTGCTCCAGCAGGGCGCGGTCATGCTGGCTGAGACCTGCCCCATCTGCGGCCTCCCGCTCTTCAGGCTTAGGAGCGGCGAGGTCGTGTGCCCGGTCCACGGGAGGGTCGTGATCGTCAGCAGCGACGAGGAGGAGAGGGAGGTTCACATAGAGGAGGCGGTGAAGATGGCGGAGTACAGGGCCGCCCTCCGCGTGCAGGAGGCCCTCGAGCGGGGGGAGCCCGAGGAGATCCTGCGGTGGCTGCAGGTAATCGAGGCCGCTGAGCGCATACGCGGGCTCCGCAGCCAGAGGGCCCAGCCTGCCAGCCGGGAGGCCCAGGGCCCGGGCGGGCCTAGTAGACGCGCTCGAGGCGAAGGCCCCTGAAGAGGTCGGGGAACTTCTCGAGGACCCAGCAGTCAACTATTATATCATCGCCCACCCGTATTATCCGGAGCCCCTCGAGCCCCGTCCTGGGGGGCTCGGGTAGCCCCGGGGGCTTCCTCCGGCCCACGTACCTCCACCTCACCCTGCTGCCCCTCCTCTCAAGGCGCCACCAGTACCTCCCATAGTACTCGTAGACCTTGGTCACCCCATCGTTACCCCTCTTGTAGACGTAGTGTACTGGCTTGAGGTAGTAGCTCGTCCCGCGGATGGCGAGGTTATAGGAGTAGACAGCCTTGCGGGCCATGAGGCTTAGGGCTTCAGCTGCCCCGGCGCCGCCGTAGACACGCACAACACAATTCTCAGAAGCACAAGGCTCGGGCGGCTCAGTCGGCTCTTCCATCCCATCCCCCCCTCCCAGGCGGGTCGGCTCGTCGCAGGCCTACTTCACGGCCGCCCAGTAGAGTGGATATGCAAAGCCTATATATGGTGGATGATTGGTGTACATGGCTCTCCGAGGGAAAATATTTAGACTTACAGACAGAATTAAATATATAATTATCACGTCAAAAATCATGATGTAGTAACCACTAACGGGTGGGTATAAGTGTGGCGGCTCATATACTGGGTACGTCTTGAGACTCAAAAGCCAGCGCTGGAGGTAGCGTATTCCGGTGTGGATAGGGTGGGCTACATCTGGCACCCGCCGAGGGAGGTGGTCGAGTCCTCGAACGTGCACAGGTTCATGGAGTCCCACGGGATACGGTCGTACAAGGACTTCGTGGAGCGTAGCACTCGCGAGATGAAGTGGTTCTGGGGCAGTCTGCCGGGCTGGCTTGGGGTGGAGTGGTTCCGGGAGTTCAGGGAGGTGGTGGACCTAAGCCGGGGGCCGGAGTGGGCCAAGTGGTACAGGGGCGGGCTGCTCAACGCCGCCTACAACGTCGTAGACAGGCCGGTCAAGCTGGGGCTCGGCCAGAGGGAGGCCTTCACCTGGGTCGGGGAGGATGGGTCGGAGAGGAGGGTCACCTACAGCGAGCTGGCAGATATGGTGGCCAGGTTCTCGGCCTACCTGGCAGAGTCGGGGGTGGGAGTGGGTGATGTCGTTGCGATATACGCTCCGATGCTGCCGGAGAGCATAGCAGCGATGCTAGCCGCCATGAGGATAGGGGCGATAGCCAGCCCGATATTCTCAGGCTTCGCCCCGCCAGCGGTGGCGGAGAGGCTGGTCCAGTCCGAGGCCAAGGTGCTGGTGACCGCAGACGGCTACCTGAGGCGGGGCAGGGTAGTCAAGCTGAAGGAGCAGGCCGACGAGTCAATAGAGCTCGCCGCCTCTCAGGGGGCCCCGGAGCCCCGCGTGGTCGTGATAGAGAGGCTGGGCAGGAGCGACGCCCCGATGAGGGAGGGGAGGGACGAGAGGTGGAGCAAAGCGATAGCCGGCAAGGCGAGGTCCGACCCCGGCCCCGCGGAGCTCGACCCCGAGACCCCGGCGCTACTACTCTTCACCAGCGGCACGACCGGTAAGCCCAAGGGCGCCGTGATAAGCCACGCCGGGGCGCTGCTCCAGCCAGTCAAGGAGCACTACTTCAACCTAGACATACACCCCGGCTGGGAGGAGCCTGGCGACCGGCTATGGTGGATAACGGACATAGGCTGGATGATGGGGCCCTGGCAGGTCATTGGATCCCAGTTCCTCGGCGCGAGCCATCTTGTGGTGGAGGGGCTCCCCACATATCCGAGGCCGGGGAGGTCGTGGGAGCTCATTGAGAGGTATAGGGTGACACACTTCGGCTTCGCGGCGACGGCCGCCAGGCTGCTCAAGAGGGAGGCGAGCCACCTGATAGGCGAGTACGACCTCTCCAGCCTCCGAGCCTTCGGCAACACGGGCGAGCCGATAGACCCCGACACGTGGATGTGGGTGATGAGGGACCTTGGAGGGGAGAGGAGGCCCCTCATAAACCTGAGCGGCGGCACCGAGATATTCGGGTGCTTCCTCCTCCCGAGCCCCGTGGTGCCCCTGAAGCCCTCCACCCTCTGGGGGCCCGGCCTTGGTATGGACGTTGACGTGTTCGACGACGAGGGGAGGCCGGTCCGCGGGGCGCCGGGGTACCTGGTAGCGAAGAAGCCGGCGCCCAGCATGACACGCGGCCTGTGGCGGGACCCAGAGAGGTACATACGCACGTACTGGAGCAGGTTCCCCGGAGTCTGGTACCACGGCGACTACGCCCTCATAGACGAGGACGGGTTCTGGTACATACTAGGCAGGGCGGACGACGTGATCAAGGTAGCCGGCAAGAGGATAGGGAGCCTCGAGCTGGAGGGGATACTCACGAGCCACCCGGCCATAGCGGAGGCGGCCTGCGTTGGCGTGCCGCACGAGGTGAAGGGGGAGACGATCGTCTGCTTCGCCATACCCAAGCCGGGCCAGGCTAGGGAGGGCCTCGAGGAGGAGCTGAGGAGCCTCGTGGCGGAGAGGCTGGGCAAAGCGTTCAGGCCGGAGAGGGTGTTCATAGTGGACGACCTCCCGAGGACGAGGAGCGGCAAGATAACGAGGAGGGTCATACGAGACCTGGCCCGGGGGGTCGAGCCCAGGGAGCTCAGCGTCCTGGAGAACCCCGAGGCTGTCGACACGATAAGGAGGCTCCTGGCCAGCCTGCGCGGGGCCAGCTAGGCCTTTGGCTAGCCTTTAAAAGCGCCGCCCCCCAGGGGATTAAGCCCTGTTTTACACGATTAACCATGCTATATAAATATTGATAGCCGCGGAATGGTGTCGTGAAGGCGACCCGTGGGTGGGCTAGCGTTGGCTTCAAAGAAGGTGCTAGTCCTAGGAGGCGGTACTGGGGGCTACGTGGCCTCCACGTACCTAAAAGACGCCGCCAGGGAGTATGGCGTCGACCTTGACGTGACGCTCGTCACGAACAGCGAGTGGTTCTACATGCCTCCACTCTGGCTTGACGTGGCCGTTGAGGGCCTGGCGCTCGACGAGACCAGGGCGCCCATACGAAACCTCTCCAAGTACGGCGTGGACGTTGTGGTCGACCCCGTGGCCTCGATAGACCCGGCGAACAGGCTAGTCACAACCGAGGGCGGCCGCGCGTTCGACTACGACTACCTAGTTATAGCCATGGGTGTGACCAACGCCTGGAGCCGCTACGAGGGCCTCAGCGAGGCTGGCCTCCACAACTACGACCCCGAGTCGGCCCTCCGGCTCCACGAGGCCCTGGCCTCGTTCAGGGGAGGCAGGGTGGTGATACTGGCCCCCGAGATGCCGTACAGGTGCGGGATCTACCCGCTGGAGATGAGCACGGTCCTAGCGGCGAAGTTCTCCAAGAGGGGCGTGAGGGCGGACATAACGGTCGTGGCCCCCAGGATGCCCAACGGCGCAACGATAGCGGAGGCTCTAGGGCCCAGCATATCGAGGCTGTGGAGGAAGTACCTGGACAAGTACGGGGTAAAGCTGGTGGCGCACGACGGCCTCGAGAGGGTTGACCCCGAGAGGAGGGTCGTCGTAACCAGGAACTCGGAGCACGAGTACGACCTCCTCATAAAGGTGCCGCCGCCGGGGCTGCCGGGCCCCCTCGACACGCCAGAGTTCCGCTTCGAGCAGGACCCGAGGTTCGCCAAGGCGAGGGCGCCGGACTTCAGGCACCCCACCTACGACGACGTATACCTGGTGGGGGACCACTCTATGCCCCCGACGGGCTTGACGCTGGCCGGAGTCTTCATACACACGGCAGCCATAGTCGCCGCCAAGTCCATCCTCGGCGACATCGACGGCCTGGCCGAGCCCGCATACGCTGCCCCGGTCACGTGCGCCGCCTACGTGGCGGACTCCGGCTGGCTCGGCACGTGCGAGGTGGCCTACGACACCTCTACGGGCATGTACACGTGGAACGACAAGTGCTACGTAACCATGGAGTCCCCGCTCATCAGGCTGGTCAAGAAGGGCTTCTACGCGGGCTGGCTGTCGCGCCTGCGCTTCGATGGGGTGGCCTAGTGGGGGTGGTCTAGGGTGAGTGAGAGTAGGGTAGGCGGGGCCGAGCTCGACGCGGCGGGCGTCGAGGCCCTGAAGGAGCTAGCGGAGCTGGCGGTGGCCCTCAAGAAGTCTGGCCTGCTGGGCATGGCGAAGCAGTTCCTCGACAAGAGCGAGGACATGCTGGACCTAATGCAGAACGACACGGGCCTGCTCAGGCTGGTGGCGGTGGCGGCCGCGATCCTCGAGGCCGCCAGGAGGGTCGACCCCGGCAGGGTCTACGCCATCCAGACCAACACCGAGAAGGCGTTCACCTGCCTGCTAGAGGGCCTCGGCAGCGCGGACCCGGCTAAGTCGAAGCCGAGGGGCCTCACGGGGCTCATGGGGGCCCTCAGGGACCCCGACGTCCAGAAGGGGCTAGGGTTCATCATAGACCTAGCCAAGGCCCTGGGCGGCTGCCTCAACAGGCAGGCCCAGGGCTAGCGCTGCCCCACACCCCCATTTTCTCGGGCTGGCCGGCTACTCGGAGATGTAGGCGTCGCTGCTGGCGGCCAGGTAGTCCTCGAACACCCTTCTGGGGGGCTCGCTGCCGGGCGGCGGGTAGACCCTCGGCGCGGGCGGCTCGCCCTCGTAGTCGTAGTCCTCGAGGAGGCTCAGGATGCGCTTCCTAACCCTCTCGATGCCCAGCTTCGAGTAGTATATGGTGCCCATGCTGGAGGCTATCATGTCGACTATGTGCTCGTCCCCGCGCTCCGCGTGTATGTGCGGGTTCCTCGTCTCCACCTGGTAGATGGTCACCCCGCTCGGGGCGAAGGGGCACTCCGCCTCCTCCAGCCAGCACTTCTCGAAGAGCCACGTGAGCTGGTACGACTCTATGGCGAATGCCCCCGCCCACTCCATGCGGAGGGCAAGGTCGATGCTCATGGCGTGCTCGCCGCTGTTGGCGGTCTTGATTATGTCGGTCTCTATCCTCCGGATGAGGGATAGGGCGTAGTTGAGCATAGAGTTGGTGTGCATCGACACCCTGCCCCTCCGGCGGAGGTAGAGGTCGCCAGTAACCTCCAGCTTCGCCTTGTAGGGCCACTTTATCCTAACCATAACCTCCCCCGACTCCGCCAGGCTGAAGCCGGTCAGGTAGGCCCAGGAGTACTCCGCCACCGCGCCCGGGACGTAGTTGTCGCTGTCAACGAACGCCACGTAGCGGCCCCCAAGGGCGGCGGCCGCTATGACGCCGAGTATCATGCCCTCGCCCTTGCCGCGCCTAACCCTACCCTCATCGTCCAGCAGCGGCTCCAGCCTGGTCCCGCGTAGCACCTCACCCCACGCCCTATCCCTCTGGTTGACTACGGCTATCCTCCTGCCAGCGGTTCTAGCGAGCAGCCTGGCGAGGTTGACCTCGTCCCTGTACCTGTCAATGGGGCTCCTGCTGGATGCTGATACGATCACCACCCAGCTCCCCTGAGGGATGCCGGAGATCACGCCCTCAAGGGTCATGATGTCCTCGTCCTTGACTGGGACCACGAACACGGTCTCCAGGGCGAGCCTCTCAGCCCGGTCCAGCCCGGCGAAGTAGAGGCTACCGTCGCCGCCGTGGAAGCCGAGTCCGTTGAGGCCCACAACCCTCACAACATCGAACACCCTCAGCGCACCATACCTCTCCATCCTCGTAGGATGCTCTATGATCAACCCCGGACTACACCCCCTTCGACAGGTGTGGGGCGCAGAGGATTAAACCTCGCAGCCGCGAGCAGGCCAGCACGGCTGGGTGGGCCGGTAGCTCAGCCTGGAAGAGCGCCCGGCTTGCACCCGGGAGGCCCCGGGTTCAAATCCCGGCCGGTCCACCATCCTGGGGGCTTCGCCCCTCAACCCCATGTTCTTGAGGGCCTTCCACTCTTCGATAATACGTTCTAGTGGGCCGACGTACTTGGTAACCACCCTGCTATCCCTACGATATTGCTCGTAGACGTACAGGCGGCCCTTGATCCGCTTAACTACGTAGCCCATGAGATGGTCCCCGCCTTCACTAGCCACACTTCCGGCCATGGTATAGT
>Ga0256833_1001364_pt1 | contig 18096 bp, 19 predicted proteins | sample 356284metaG_FD_190535 | JGI IMG/M metagenome (GOLD analysis project Ga0256833, IMG submission 190535) | Hydrothermal vent microbial communities from Mid Atlantic Ridge, Atlantic Ocean - 356-284 | ecosystem: Environmental > Aquatic > Marine > Hydrothermal vents | place: Atlantic Ocean: Mid... | reverse complement strand
CACAAGGGCTTCTACCTCTTTTAAAATATTAGATGATTTTACTTTTTCAATGGTAGGGAAGAGTGAAAAATCTCCATCTTTAACAAAGTGGTTATGACTATTTTTCTTAAATACAAGCTCAATATATTCAGAACCAATAATAGGTAACTTTGTATTGAGTTGTGCTTTTAATCCACCATTAACCAAGCTTGTAAGTATCTCCTCACCCTCTTTTGAGTTGTTTTCACCAGAAAAGCCTTTGGTGTGAATAATGGCATAAACCACTGATTCAATTTTTTTGCTTTTATTGTTAAAGTGACTCGAAATATCAATCACATAGCCCACTTGGAAACTTTTAAACTCAATAGGTGAACCAATTTCAAGTTTAGAGATACTTTCATGAAATCTAAATTTATAGACTTTGTCATTCTCTCCTCGCATTAGATGTTTGGCTTTCATCTCATTGAGATTTTTATATAAAGGGAAAAGATGATTTTTGGCTAAACTTAGATTGCTCTCTTGTCTTAGACTTTGTGTTGGCGTATAGATGGAGATTCCCCCTCGTGCAATTTGAGACAAGGAAGCGACTTTCAAATCAAGTTTTCCTTTTGAGAGATCGACCGACACCGTTGAAGTGGTATAAAATTGACTATGTTCATTAATATACTTTGTATATTTATCATAAACAAAAATCATAAAATTAACTCTTTTACCATTGGGAGCAAGCCCTACATGTTGCACTTTTCCTACTTTTATCATACGATAATAGACATTTGCATTTTTTCGTAAATGGTAAGATTTGGGGGCGCTAAGTACGTAGGTTTTTCCTTTTGCATCTTCAGCAGGAGCTTCTTCTAAGCCGACAAAATAGGTTTTTGTTTTACTACTTTTTTGTGCTTTTACTTCAATGTATGAACCTGACAAAAGGGTGTCTAAGCCTGTCACCCCACTCGAATCGACATCAGGGTGAACAATCCAAAACTTAGCAGATTTATTAAGATAATCAGAGACATCTTTGTTCATGCGTACCGTAACACTAACCCCATCTCCCTCTTCTGAGAGCGATACCGTTTCAACCGTACCCACAATGACATTACGCAACTTTACATGGCTCTGTTTGGCAACAAGTCCTGCATTTTTTTCAAATGTTATGGTAACCAAAGGCCCTACTTTAGAGTAGTATTGAAACGCCAACCAAAGTGCCATAATCATAGCAATAAAAGGTATCATCCAGATGGTAGTAAAGAGTTCTATTCCTTTTGATTTTTTTATTTTAGGAGAATTATATCTTTTTGCAGGCATAAGCACTGTGTCCTTTGTTGTAATTTATAATAAGTCGAGTGTCAAAACTCAAGGCTGAAAGCATTGTGAAAAAGACCATCAATGCAAAAGCTGTTGCTCCAACGCCTGGGTAAATTGTCACCCCAGAAAAGTGGATTAAGACAGAGAGTATCATCACAACAAACACATCAACCATAGACCACGGCCCAATACTTTCAGTGAGGTAAAACATTTTATGTTTATCTAAAAAACTTGAACGTGTTTGATAACGCGAAGCGATGAGTAGGTAAATCAATAGTAAGAACTTTAAAAGAGGTACAATCACCGAAGCCAAAAGAATAATAATTGCAATAGGGTAAGAGCCTAGCTCCCAAAGATGAATAATCCCTCCTAAAATAGTACTTTGCGTATTAACCCCAAACTGTTTGCTCACTAAAATAGGATAAAGGTTAGCAGGAACGTACAAAATCATCGCCGTAATTAAAAGGGCTAAGGTCTTGTGGTAGGACTCTTTTAATGGCTTATTGATGGCACAATGACAACGCCGACACTTAAGGATTTTAGGATTTTCATAATTAACTGCTTCACAAATAGGACAGCGTATTAAGTGTTCACTAGACATCTGATACACCATATATTTGGGTATGAAGCGTCCAGAGTTCACCAAACGCTAGATTTTTACTAATAATAACATCTAAAATAAGCGTTAAAATCAATGCCATAAAACCAATGCCCAATTCAATGCTTGCCACATCAAACAATTTGACCATCGCCACCAACAGCGAGATGAAAAAAATATCTACCATATTCCACGGTTTAAGATGGGCTAAAAGAATAAGCAGACGCTTGGTCAAGTAGCCACCTTTTTGAGCTTTCATAAACACAATAAGTACAAAGGTTGCTAAAAGTATGCCCACAGGGAAAAGAACCAACAGAAAAAGAAAGAGAATCTCTATAACATACTGCTGATGTTCAGCCAAAATGCTAAAAAAAGAACTTAAAGTAAGTGTTTGCTCTAAACCTTGAATGTCAATACGCATAATGCTAAATTCAAAAGCAATAAACAAAGAGATGCCTGCCGTAATGACCAAAGCCAAAGCTTTGTCTAACATCTGAGGGTCATTTTGGTAAAGTAGCACATTGCACTCCTGACAAAATGCTTTCTCTTTTGCTTGCAGTGCTACTTTTTTATGTAGGGTATGACACTTCTTACAAATAACAAGATTGTCTAACGCTTCTTCATTAATCATGCATCTATTATAACATAGATTTAAATAATTTTTATGTTATGCTTTTGTCATGAAAAAAATAGCCATAAGATTTTCCATAGATGAATACGATGATGTAAAATCTATTGCCCAACATCTACAACGTTTTGTGATTAACGATGATTATAAAACAGCTTCCATTGCTCAAAAAATCATTAACAATGAACGTATTATTTTAGAAGTGGGCATGGAAAAAAATATGCCAGACTTTGAAGCATTGGCTGAAGAGTTTGATGAAGATGAAATAGAGTATGAACTCTACAAATCTATCAATGGTGATTGGGATAAGTGTGAACTAAATGATTTAGAACTTGATAGAACACCTCAATGGATTAATAGCCTCATTGGTTTCAATCTTATTTTGTCTGCTATTATGACCTTTGTACAGACTTTTTATATCTATGATTGGTACACTCAAAAGTACGAATGGAATGGCATCGTCTCTACGATTGGCTCATTGATTGCTACGTTAATCCCCATCTATGGTTCACTTGTCGCTTATTGGTCAGCTACTGAACTAAGTCATTGGGGGAGTTATGAAGCATTTTTGGCATTTTTTGGCTACTATCTACCCATACTAGGCTTTTTTGTTTATCTTGCTTGGATAATCATTTACGCTTATTGGGGCGATAGCTGGCATCGTTTTTGGCACAAAGAGTTTAATTAATAAACCCCATCGTACTACCATTTTGCTCTTTTTTAAGCTTTATCTCCTCTTTAAGACGTTCAATAAACTCAGAAGCTGAAGCAATCTTTTTAAATTTACTTTGACGTGAAATGGTAGCAAAATCCCCAGGAGTGAGCTTTTTAAACGAACGTATCTGCTGGCGTTCAGATTCTGTCGGTTCATCTATATTTAGCTCTTTGGTGTAAGAGATAAATATTTTTTCCAACTGCATCGCTGTTAAAGTTTTAAACTCCATTTTCAAATCAAAACGACGCAAACTGGCTTGGTCAAGGTGGTCGATGAGGTTAGTAGTTGCCACAAAGATGCCATCAAACTTCTCCATCTGAACTAACATTTCGTTTACTTGGGTTACTTCCCAATTAACTTTGGCTTGACCACGCTCGGCTAAAAAACCATCGACCTCATCAAAAATGAGTACAGCTTCTTCTTCCATAGCTTCTCTAAAAGCATTGGCAATATTTTTCTCCGTTTCCCCTACCCATTTACTTATGAGTGATGAACCAGACTTAATGACAAAGGGTTTGTCCAACATTTTGGCTAGGTGTTTGGCAAAGGCACTTTTTCCTGTACCTGAAGCCCCATAAAGACAAATACGTGCCGATTTATGTTCCACAATTCCCTCCACAAGCTCTTCAAGCTTACTGTTTGTATTGACAAATTCTAAACTGTAATTTTTCGGTAAGTCAGCTGATTTATTTGGATTAATTTCCTCATAACCTTGGGCTTTAAGCGTATTGTTAAGCAGTTTCATAAAGGCTTTACTTTTTTGTTCTTGAGGCAAATGTTCAGCCACTTTGACAGCAGAAGAGATGAGTGCAGGAGCAATACTTTCGTGTTCACAAAGGAGTTCAATCTCATCTTCATTTAAAATGTTGTTAGAGTACTTTTTAATAATCTCTTTACGTTGGCTCTTAGAGGGAATAGGCAACTCAATGCTCATGTCAAAACGGCGTATAATTGCATTGTCAATGCTTCCAATGTTGTTGGTAATCCAAATGGTTGGCACATTGTTGGTCTCTAAAACTTTGTTTATCCACGCTTTGTCGCTTTGTTGTTTGGGCATCATAAAAAAACCACCCTCATAACTCTCAAAAACATCTTCAGCTTCATCATACATCAGCAGTGTTCGGTTATTAAAGAAGAGGGCTTGGGCTGTTTTGTAAAGTCTAAGCCGTGCTTCACCCTCTATTGGGTCGCCATCACTGTCAGCATAAGAGATTTCATAGAGTTTCATTCCCAACACATCGGCAATGGTTTTAGACAGCTCTGTTTTTCCTGTTCCAGGCAAACCATAGAGTAAGATATTTACCCCTTTTTGTTTGTTCTCTAAAGCTTGATGTAAAAAGGGCATTAAAATCTCTAAGTCACTTTTGATGTAGGAGTAATCTTTAATCTCCAATGAACCTTTATCTGAAAGGCGTACGGAGTCTTTTATCATCTCGGTGATGTCTTCATCAAGGTTTAACATATTGTCAGCAAACTCATGGTTTATGAGACTAAGCTTTGAGCCTAAAGAGTAGTCGTCTTCTGAATCCAAGGTAAGCAGAGCCGAACGGCTGAAAGTAGAATGAGGGGAAAATATCTCATTTATCTGCTCAATGGGAATCTCTAAGAGTACATTTAAAATACGTTTAGCACGAGAGGTACTAAGACTACCTCCAAGCATTCCTAAAGCGTTGTCTAGCATATCATACTGTTTAAGTAAAATAACAAACTCTAAAAGTTGTTTCTCATAAGGTGTGAGGAGAATGAGTTCTGAAAGCTTTTCAATGTTTTTTCGTAATAGGTCAGACGAAGAGAAAGGGGCTTTTTTTCTAAGTGCTTTAAGGCGTTTTTTGAGCAGTAAAAGTGGTTCAACTCGGTTAAAGTCATCATAATCAAACTCCACATACTTCTCTAAACCTAAAAAAACGGCCATATCTTCATGCTCAAAGTCATTGTCAGAGTCGATAAAGCGTTTATGCCCACCCATCTCAATGATGATTTTAAGTATCCAAAAGGTAATGCGTTCTGCTACATTTGCATCTATAATCTCTTCATCTATCGTATCGGTGTTAAATTCATTGTTGTTATCATTTCCAAATAGGCTCATAGTGACCTCCTATAAATTAAACAAGAAGTTTACTATGTTTTAGATAAATGCCACCCACAATGAAAAGGACAAGCATAAAGGGTGAGCTTGACACCTTTGATTCGCATGGAGTACTCAATTTGTTTTAGTGCTTCTTTTTTGTCTTCATAAAGGTACTTAAAGTCACCACGAGAATCAACACAAAAACAGCTATCTAATTCTGCTAATTTCTCTTCATAATCTTCGGTCTGTTTTTTGAGTATTGCTTTTATATGCTCAATGTGTGCTTTTAGCTCTTTGAGTGAACCCACGTTATAGTAGTCTAAAATCTCTTCATTGTTAAGTTCAGATAGATGTGTATAGGCACGTCGAATGGTGTGATAGAGTCTATTTTTATGCTGAAGCTTATTTTTTATGGGTTTGAGAGACTTTTTTAGATTCATTATGTAATAATAGCACAAAAATTACAAGGAATCGTCAATGGAATTACCAAATTGTCCAAAATGTGAAAGCACCTATACTTATGAAGATGGAGCATTACTCATCTGTCCAGAGTGTGCCTATGAGTGGGAAGCAAACCCAGCTGAAGAAGAGGAATTTACCGTTAAAGACTCGAACGGAGCAACCCTAAGAAGTGGTGATGATGTAACCATCATCAAAGATTTAAAAATCAAAGGAAGCTCTTCTGTGGTTAAAGTGGGAACAAAAATCAAAAGCATAAGACTTGTTCCTAGCCCAGATGACCATACTATTGATTGTAAAATCCCTAAAATTGGTGCGTTAAAAATTACGCCTCAATTTGTTAAGAAGGCGTAGGCATTACTACTTGAGAGGGCTTTACCCTCTCAAAATCTTATCTAAAATTTCAAAATCATACTTAACGCATCTTTACACACTTCTAAGATACCCTCTTCTATAGAACCCACTTTATCTGCTAATCTTTTTTTGTCCTTGAAAAAGGTCGATGGCTGATTTTTTAGTCAGCCTATAAGGATTTATTTATAAATACTAAGATATTATATCCTATAAATCGTAGTTAAAAAGGCTATAAAATGCAAAGTGTAACCCTAAGAGATATAAAGAACAATCCAGCTACTATGACTGCTTATCTTGCGAAAGGGAGTCCTGTTTTTGTAACAAAACATGGTAAACCCATTGGTGTGACTTTACCACTTGATGATAACATGGTCAATCAAAGCATTAAAGAGCTTCTCTATTTTGACCTCTATAAAAAAGATGAAATATCTTTTGGTAAATTAGCCGAGTTTTTAGGTGTAAGAAAAGACAAGCTTCGTAGAATGTTCGCCTCTATGAATATGCCTGTCATAGATTACAGCGTTTCAGATGTTGCCGATGAATTAGAAGCTTTTAAAGATTTATGAAGATAATTATTGCCGATAGTTCCACGCTAATAACGCTTTTAGATACACAAAATTTTGCTCTTCTTTTTGAGCTATTTGACGAGATTATCATTAGTGATGAGGTCTATTTTGAGATTACCCAAAAATTTTACCATAAAGAGAAGATTGATTTCTATTTAGCTGAAAATAAATTGGTGTTGATGGCTGTTGAAGACAATGAGATGCTTGAAATGTTACTAAAAAGGTTAGATGCAGGCGAATCAGCGTCAATAGCTCTAGCCAAGAAACTCGAACTTCCTTTGATTATAGATGAAAGAAAAGGACGAAAAGTGGCTAAATCTTTGGGGATTAATATAATTGGTTTTGTGGGAATAGTTCTGAAGCTTATGGAGAAAAAAATTGTTTCTAAAAGCAAAGCAATTGAGATAGTCAAACAAGTAGAAGCGAATGATTTTCGGCTTTCAGAGGTATTAAAAGCTTTAATTTATGATTTTTAATTTTGGAAAAATGTTGTGGGTATCTATCAGCATAAAGAGATGAAGCAAATGAATAAAGGGGAATAAAACTTTATCCCCAAAAACTTATTACCCTCTCAAAATCTTATCTAAAATCTCAAAACTATTCTTCGACAAATCTTTGGTCGCTAGGACTCTCTCTATTTCCACTTTCATAAGCTTTTGATTGGTCTCATTCATCTTTTTGTAGAGCTTAAATGCTCCTGCTAAACGTGAAGCAATTTGTGCATTAATAGGGTCAAGCTCTATGAGTTTGTCAGCTAAGTACTGATAACCCGAACCATCTTTGGCGTGGAAGTATTGGTAGTTTCCTGTAAATGCACCAATGAGTGAACGTACTAAGTTAGGAACTTTAATGTCATAAACTTCATCGCTCTCTAAGGCTTTAACCCTTTGGAGTAAGCCCTCTCGTGAAGAGGAGGCTTTGGTGGCTAAATATTTGTTCATCACCAAAGTGTTCTCTTTGTACTCTAGGTAGAAGTGTAGTAGTTCATACTCTTCGTAATGATTTTTTGAGTTTTCAACAATGTTCAATGCCACCATTCGGTCAGACATAGAGTTAGAATCCACATACTGCTTTTGAGCCAGTTCAATAATTGCTTTTTCATCAAGTACCGAGAGTTGATGCAAACAGATATTTTTTAGGCTTCGTTTGGCAATATTTTCACTCTCTATGCCTGATTTTGGCTCGTGATTTGCGTGGTAAAGTTCTAAAAATTTTGCTTTATGGGCTTTGGCAAGGGCAAGAGCAAAAGTCTCTTTAGCTTCTTGAAGCACTTCAAAGTCCACGACCTCTTGGCGTTGCATCAATGTACCAATGCTTGGTAACTCTAGCAACAGAGCTTTAAAAGAGAGGTCAATGTCCAATTCTAACACTTTACCATAGGCTTCAATGAATGCTTCATCAACAGCTTCACCTTGCATCACTTTCTCAATGCTCTCAATGGCAAAAGTTTGAGTAGCATCATATTGGGCAAAAGCATTTTTGTCGTGTTGCATCAAAAATGGATAATCTGCATTGGCATACTCCACCATAACAGGAGCAGAAAAGTCACGGTTAAGCGAAAGTGTTGGTCGCTCTTTTAGCCCCTCAAAACTAAAGCTCTCTTGCTCTTTGGAAACAATGAGCATCTTCTCTAAAATCTCTTCACCATTGGCATCTAAAAGTCCTATGGTAAATGGAAAATAGTACGGCTTTTGTTTGCTTCCATCAACAGCGTTAGGCACAATCTGTGTGAGTGTTAGCGTGTAAACTCCATTTTCAAAAACACATTCTACCTTAAGTGTGGGCGTTCCTGATTGGTCATACCAAAGTTCAAAATGGCTAAGGTCAATGCCTGAAGCCTCCTGCATCGCCCATAAAAAGTCTTGGGTCGTAACAGCTTGACCATCAAAAGTTTCAAAGTAGAGGTCGGTCGCTTTTCGGTACGCCTCTTCACCTAAAAGCGTGTGAACCATGCGAATAACCTCTGCCCCTTTTTCATAGACCGTAGAGGTGTAAAAGTTGTTCATAGAGAGGTAAGACTTTGGCTGAATGGGGTGAGCTGTGGGGGAAGCATCTTCAACAAATTGGTAGCCTCTCAAATCTTTCACATCGTTAATACGTTGCACCTCTTTGGAGTTTAAATCAGCCGAGAAACATTGGTCACGAAAAACCGTTAAGCCCTCTTTTAAAGTAAGTTGAAACCAGTTTTTACAGGTGACTCGGTTACCTGTCCAATTGTGAAAATACTCATGGGCTATGATGCTCTGAATACGCATAAAGTTATCATCGGTCGCCACATCGGCATCGGCTAAGACGGCTGAAGTGTTGAAAATATTTAAGCCTTTATTCTCCATCGCTCCCATATTAAAAGCATCAACGGCTACAATGTTGTAAATGTCAAGGTCATACTCACGACCATATTTCTCTTCGTCCCAAACCATCGCCTCTTTAAGCGACTTCATCGCGTGGTGACATTTTGATTCATTGCCTAAATCGCAGTAGATATTAAGCTCAACGCTGTTTCCTGAAGCTGTGGTAAATTCATCGCTCACTGAACCTAAATCACCTGCAACCAACGCAAAAAGGTAAGAGGGTTTAGGGTGTGGGTCGTGCCATGTCATTGTGTGTCGTCCATCTTCTAAGCTTGTGTAGTCAGAAGCTTTGTTCCCATTGGAAAGTAAAAGAGGATATTTTGAAGCATCGGCAATAATGGTCGTAGTAAACACCGACATAACATCAGGTCGGTCAAGGTAAGGGGTAATGCGTCTAAAGCCCTCTGGCTCATTTTGCGTACAATAAATCCCACTCGAAAGGTACAAGCCCTCTAGCTCTGTATTTTGTGCAGGGTAAATTTTATTAACAATTTTGAGGCTAAAGTTTTGAGGAACGTTCTTAATAGTGAGCCGTTCATTTTCATAGCTAAAATCTTTGCTCTCTACTTCATCTATAAAAATATGCTCTAACTCCAAATCAATGCTATCTAGCGTTAAACTATTAACGCTCTCATTGACTTTTGAAATCTCCATAACATTGGTCACGGTAGTATAATCCTCATTTAGCTCAAAGCTAAGGTTTACGGAGTTTATTTTGAAGTTTGGTTCTTCGTAATCTTTTAAGTATATGGCGTTTGCTTGGGACATTTTTTCTCTTTGTATTGGTATTTTAATTATTTATATAAAAACTGATTGAACAAATTTAATAATGGGACTAAACTCTTCTCTTGACAAGTCCCATAAACCTGTATCTCCATTGCTGTCTATAAATGAGAATTGGGCTTGATTTCGGTTACGAGGTTTTGCTGAAAATTTGATATAAGCTTCGACTTCATGTTTGTCTATGGCTCTTTTTTCAATCTCTTCTATGCTATTTGTTAAACATTTTTTGTACTCTTGGAAACATTGAAGTTGAAGAATTTCGTCTATATCCAATGACGATAAGAGTAGCGTTTCTAAGTTTCCTAGTTCACTATTGTTTGGTGTTAGAAATGTGCTAAATTTATTGCTATCAATTGTTGATTCTACAATGGCTTTCATAACAGACTGTTTTGAGGCTTCAAAATCTTTGTCGGCATCTGTCAAAATGGCAATTTTAGTAATTTTACGCTCCATGGGTTTAATAATATCTTCTAATGCTATTTTTAACTTATCTTGTCCATTTAAATTAATAATTCTAAACTCTCTGTACTTTATATTTTCAAAAGTTACAATTTTAGGCTTTGTTCTGCCTTTTGGTTCAAAATCATCAAAACTATTTTCATCACTCATTTTACTATAAATATATCGTACAAGATTAACATCAGTAATACCCTCTACTAATAAAATCTTCATTATCTTATATCCATCCCAGAATCTACAGTTGCTGTAAATGAACTATACTTTCGTATAATGGGATAAATAATATTGTCTTCATCTTTCTCTAATGTCACAGAAGTAATCTTCTTAAATTTCATATCCTCACTGGCTCTATTTAAAGCTTCTATCGATTCCCTATCATGGGTCGTCACAAAAAGCTGAATCTCTTCTTTTTCAACTATCTCAATGATGGCTTTCCAAATGTCATAGAGTTTTGTGTAGTGAATTCCGTTTTCTATTTCATCTATTAGAACTGTTCCCTTGGAGTTACTTAGTAAAGTACAAAGTATCTCAATATAACGGTTCGTTCCCTCTCCTAATTCAGAAGAGATAAGTGAGCGTTCAGGATTTTTAAGATTTATGCGTAAAAGCATTTCATCATCTAAAAGTTGTGGTTCTATCCACTCAATATCCTTGTCTAACAGTTTTAAATAGCTTAGAAACTTCTGCTGTATGCCTTTTGATTGAATATTTGAATAGAGTTTTACAAGGCTTTTATTTGTTGGTTTGGAGGAATTGATATAGCTAAAATACTTTTCATCTTCAAAACGTTTTTTTAAAACTTCTATAGGAGTTAATCCAATCGCACCACAAGTACCGATTATAAAACCTTCATAATCTTCTCTAAATTCCTTTGATTCTTCTTTTTCATCTGCACTTAACTCATATCTATTTTTATATTGTATATTGTTATTTGTAGATTTAAATAAAAATTTTTTTAAATATTTTTCTAAATTATTTTGAGATATATTTCTATTCTTCAAAATTTGTAAAAGAGGAAATGAACCACCTCCTGAATTATAAAAGTCACTTGTTTTAATTTCAAGAAAAAGAGCCTCCAACAAAGCCGTCTTCCCAATATTATTCTCACCACTAATAATATTGATTTGACTTAGATTATTGAGTTTTAGGTTTTTAAAACCTTTGTATTTAACGATTTCAAGCTCTTCTATCATTTTCATTTCCAACTTTTATTTTATTGATATGATTATAGCATAAAGCTTGTAGTTTAATCAAAAACCACACTTAATAAAAAAAGAGTTAGTTCTACTTTAAACAGTTCGTATTATATGCCCAACTCTTGAATACAAGCTACGCAATATAAGGACTCAGGCATAAGTTCTAACCTTGGTAAAGGTATTGGTTCTTCACACTCTTTACAAATACCATAATCTTTTGTATCTATTTTAAGGTAGGCATTTTTAAGTCGATTGAGGCGTTTAGTTGCTTCTTCAAGACGCTGTATATTGATACTTTGCTCTTGCTTAAAATAGAGATGGGCTACCTTGTCAGAGGGGGCATTTCCTTTTTTAGGATAGAGTGCTATTTTCATCGCTTCTATCTCCTCTTGTAACTCCTCTATTTGTCCGTCTATAATCTTTTTTAATTGTTTTTTCTGTTCTACTTTCATGGCTCTATTTTAGCCAAAAGCGTTGCAAAAAGTCTTTAATCGCTAAAGCTAAAGAGTAAAACCATAAAATATTCATACTTACATTTGAATGATAGTCTAATCCAAAATAGAGAATGGGTAAGCCAATCAGAATCAACCATTTTGTGTAGTAAAAAAAGAGAATCCCTGCCCCATATAGCCCTTTTAGAATTTCTCTCATTAGGCTAATATCTTGTAGGTAATAAAACTAAATACCCATGCCGTTACGGTGGTAAAAACAAACAGATATACCAAATATTTATAGCCTCCTGCCTCTTTTGCAAAGACCATAGATGCAGCTAGACAAGGAAGATATATCATCACAAATACAATAAAAGCCAATGCTGTTGCGAGACTATAGTTCTTGGCTAAAATGTTTCTTAAAGAGTTGTCTTCTTCATCAACTTCATCTCCGACAGCATAGAGAACCCCAAGGGTGGAAACCACTACCTCTTTGGCAGCCAATCCAGTTTCTAGGGCAACGGTTAATTTCCAATCAAATCCAAGAGGAGAAAATAGTGGTTCACTTGCTTTTCCTATTTGACCCAAGTAGCTCTGCTCTAGCTTTTTTTGTTGTAACTCATTTTGAAGACTTACAATGCTTGTTTCATCTCCTTTTAATTGCTCTATTTTTGTTTGATACTGCTCTTCTAGCAAAGGGTATTTAGGGTAATTTGAAGCAAACCAAATAAGCATACTTGCACCTAAGATGAAAGTCCCTGCTTTTTTGACATAGCCTTTTGCATTGTTGTAAACAGTATGCCATACCAACTTAAATGAGGGAAGACGGTACTTTGGCATCTCCATTACAAAAGGTTCATCTTCTCCTTTGAAGACCACAACCCTTAAAACTTTTGCCATCACCAAGCCCAATAATGCACCTGAGATATAGATGAGAAAGAGGATACTCCCTGCTTTGTCATTGGCGAAAAATGCTCCTGTAAAAAGGACATAAATAGGCAATCTAGCACCACAACTCATAAAGCCAATAATGAAAAGCGTAATAAGTCTGTCTTTCTCATTTTTAAGAGTTCTTGCCGCCATGTAAGCAGGAACAGAACAGCCAAACCCTGTCACAAGGGGAATAAAGCTTTTACCATGTAAACCAAATTTATGAAAAAAACCATCGAGGAGAAAGGCAACACGGCTCATGTAGCCTGTGGTTTCTAAAAGGGCTATTCCAATATATAAAATAATAATATTGGGAAGAAAGAGTAAAACAGCTCCCACCCCACCAATAATACCATCGACAATCAGACTTCTAAACTCATCATTGCTAATATGTAAACCTACTTCATTACCCAAAAGGCTAATCGCACTGTCAATATACTCCATAGGAATAGCACCAACCGTAAAGGTAAGCTGAAAAAGTCCCCACATAAAAAAGAGAAAAATAGGAATACCTGCATAGGTATTAATGAGTATTTCATCTATCTTTTTAGTAAGGTCTTTAACCCCTCGATTACGGTTACACTTAACGGTTTCCATCTTAATTCCACGTGCAATAGCAATGTATTCATTGGCTTTTATCTCTTCAATGTTTTTAGTGTCATGATGGGTATAGATATGCTCTCTAGCTTCCATAAGTTTCGCTTGGAGTTCTATCATAATAGGCTCTTCGTGTAACTCTTTATAGAGGGTTTTGTCTTCAAAAAGTAGGCGAATGGCTATCTCTCTTGGGCTTAAATCTCTTAGGCTAAAGGCTCTCTCTTTGAAAAAGTTATTGAGGGTATAAATCTCCTCTTCAATGGGATCAGAGTAGCTAATGTTTGAAACCCGTCTGCTTGTAGCGTCAAAGACTTCATGCACTTTATTAAGGAGTTCCTCTATGCCTTGGTTTTCATGTGCTGAAACCAAAACCACAGGTACACCAATAATCGCTTCTATCTGTTTAACATCAATGCTTAAGCCCTCTTTTTGAGCTTCATCTGCCATATTTAGAGCCACAACCATCTTTTTGTTGAGTTTTAAAAGCTCCAATGTCAAGAGTAAATTTCGTTGTAAGTGTGTTGAATCAAGTACATTTATAATGACATCATACGCTTCATTGAGGAGGTAGTTGTGTGCCACTTTCTCCTCTTGTGAAAACCCACCAATAGAGTATGTTCCAGGCAAATCGACCATCTCTAAGGTGTGAGAATCATGATGAAAAGAGACTTCTGTTTTCTCTACCGTAACACCTGAAAAGTTTCCTACTTTTAGCGAATTTGAATGGCTCATCGCATTAATAAGCATTGATTTCCCAACGTTTGGTTGTCCAGCAAGTACTATTTTTATGGTATCCATCTATATTCTCTTTACTAAAATTTTGTGGGCTTCATCAACCCTTAGTCCGATGTATGTGTCATCAACAATTATCTCAATGGTTTTTCTACCCAAAGAGCAGTTCTCAATCTGAAACTCTGAACCTCTTGTTACCCCAAATGAGAGTAATCTTGTTTTTAAATCACCTTCTGATTCTATCTTTTCAATTAGTGCTTTTTCGCCTTTTTTTAATGCTGTTAATCTCATTTTAATTCCTCTAAAAATTATAGTTTGCAAACATACGAAGATGTTTTGCATCATCTTCACCTACTCCTTGAGCATTGAGCTTAGAGGCTATAAGATGAAATTCCATCTGCTCACTTGGAGCATAAGAGACCAAGAGGTCTGTTTCACTCACCTCTGTGTTCTGCTCATTTTTTAGGCTAATTTTACCTAAACCAACTGACAAGTTATTGAGAATATTGTATTCAAGCCCGTAGTGTAATGCTTTAGCATTTTCTCCCCCATTATCTAAAATAAGATATTCAGAGTTGGTATAAAAGATGCCACCCCCAAAACCTGAAAAAGCACTGTTTCCATTAATTGTATTGTAAGAGAGATTAAAGCTTGTACCGACTGTTTCACTCGAAACACTTAAAGATGCTCCATAGATATTGGCATCGTGGCTGTTGGTGTAATGTTCATTGACATATTGTAGCCCTATCTCATAACCAATAGTGTTAAAACGCTTTTCATAGTCTGCTTGAAAATAACCAATCTTATCTATTTGGGCTTGGTTCATCTGATAATACCAACCATTAAGCGTTAAATCTTTAAACCCTTCATACTCAATCCCCCCAAACATTACGCCTCTTTTACCGTTTAGGCTAGTAAAACTATCTACCACAGGAGCATCAACACCTGACATTTTAGTGATGTAACCCATCAATACCCTAGCCTCTTTTAAGCTTTTATTCTCTAGCGTAATGGCTTCAAAACTATTGGGAATCATACCAATATCATCTATTTGGGCAAAAGGTGTCTCTATTTTTTGGCGACCAATTTTTACCATGTTTTTGTCTAATTTTAGTTTTAAATAGGCTTCCCCCACAATAGAGTAAGATTTATGATTTTCACCCCTCAATGGAACTAATTCTTGATTGTCATGCAGAAAAATAGCGTTGCTTGTGTATCCCGTAAGCCCCAAAGAAACCCCCTTAAGTGCATCTGTTTCAGCATGAATTGCTCCCCCTAATGCATCGTCTTGATAGGTTTTGTCATTTGTTACATTATGTATTTGGTAAGCACCTCTTACATAACCCTCTACCTCTACACTATGCCCTAAGCTCACAATAGTAGCAAACATAAATATTTTTTTCATATAAAATCTCCATTAAATCTATTGATACTTATTATCAATAGTAAAATAATACTCCAAGAGTCTTAATATAAAATAAAAATGATAGTAATTATCATAAACTTAATACTTATATTGCAAAAGAAAATATTAAAAAAAAGTTATGAGAAAAAAGATGTTAAAAAATAAAGTGATATAAGGGGAAGATAACACAAGGAAAACCTTGTGTTATAAGAAGAGAGCAAAGATTAGTTTCTAATGCCCATATCTGCTTTGATGGCATTCCATCTAGCTAAATCAACTTTTCTTAAGTATCTCATAAGTCTTCTTCTTTGACCAACAAGTTTAAGAAGACCTAATCTTGAAGAGTGGTCTTTTTTATTAGTTTTAAGGTGTTCTGTTAAGTATTTAATTCTTTCAGTAATTAATGCAACTTGAACTTCTGTAGAACCTGTATCGTTCTCACCTCTTGAATATTTAGCAATGATTTCTTGTTTCTTCGCCGTATCTAAAGCCATAATGACCTCCTGATTGGTAGTTTAATTTTTCACCTAATTTATATAAATGAAATGGAATTGACATTCTATCACGCTATGTTTAAAATAGCATTACAAAGAGGAATTAATCTATATTAGAGTAAAATAGTCTTAATTATACAAAGGAGCGTATTAAAGATGTTACTTACCCGTGCCAGTGAATATGCCCTGCTTGCGCTTGATATTATTCGAAATTCAGAAAAACCACTAGGAGCAGAACAACTAGCAATCAGTCTCTCTATCCCTAAAAGCTTTTTAGCAAAAATTTTACAAGCACTTGCTAAAGCAGAGATTTTAGAGTCTAAGAAAGGAGCACATGGAGGGTTCATCTTGGTTAAAAATGCTTCAGAAATCTCCATTGCGTCCATTATTATTGCAGCAGAGGGTAAAACTCCTGCTGTTTTTGACTGTAGCCAATACACTACTTCTTGCCCAAGTGTCGCCATGGGTACTTGTACCATTAGCCCTTTTTTAAACACTTTTCAAAAAAAAATAGATAACTTTTTACACGAACTTACTTTAGAGGATATTTTTACTTCATGAACATTTACCACCTTTCACACATTGACCTTGATGGCTATGGCTGTCAATACCTAAGCAATGCTTGTTTTAACGAACAACACAACTACAAATTAGAATCTTATAATGCCAACTATGGACCAGAAGTTAAAGCACGACTTGAAGAGATTATTGTTGCCATTAAACGCGAAAAATTTTTAGGCAATGATGAGGAACAAGTTATTTTGGTAACTGACTTAAACCTTACCACAAAAGAAGCCAAATGGCTAGAAGCACAAGTAATGGAAGTGGGTGCTAAAATCCAACTACTTGACCACCACGGCTCAGGTCAAAAAACTTCTGAACTCTATGCTTGGTATTTGCTAGACACCAATCGTTGTGCCACACTCATTACCTATGAGTGGTTAAAACAGCACCATAACTTTGACAAGGAAGGGAATTTTGCTCAAATTGTCAAAGCCATTAATGCCATTGACATTTGGGTAAGTGACGACGAACTTTTTGAATTTGGGAAAGTAGGTTTGGGCATGATTTCAGGAGCAAGGGAGATTAACCGAACCCTATTTCCTGCTGAAGATAGAGCATTAAAACTTTCTTTAATAGAGGCAATGAAAAACTATGTAGCTAAAGAGAATGCCCACATTGCCTTAGACAATGACCTACATCAGATTAAAAAGTCTTTTTTCAAACAAAAAGAAGACAACACCAAAGACAACTTAGCTGCACTCTACCTTACCCAGCTCTTAAGTGCTGACAAACAACGTCTTACCATTGAGTATCGGGGTAAAAAAGGGCTTTTAGGCTACAACTTAGGGAACACTTCTATTTTAGGGAACACTTTCTTAGTAGAGAACCCTGACTATGATTTCTACATGGACATCAACTGGCGTGGGAATTTCTCATTGCGTTCTAACAATAAGCTTGACGTTTCAAAAATGGCTGAAGAGGTAGGAAATGGTGGAGGACACCCCAATGCAAGTGGAGGAAAGATTAAAGAGTTTAAAGACTCTTTTGTCTATAGCGAAATAAAATTTTTTGTACAAGCGTACATTGATGAGAAGAGTGCTTAAAAAGCTCTCTTCTTTAGCCATTTAAACGGCTAAAAATCCCACACAAGTTTTCCATAAGCACCTGAAAAATCACTATCCATAGAGGTATCATCTATATCATTTAGTTTTAATTTCATTGTTTTGTAACCTGCTTCAAGCCCCAACCCTAAAGCAAAAGTATAACGTACCCCTGCTTCTGCATCATAAATGGTACTTCCATCATAGCTTACATAATTTCCCTCAACTTGAAAACTCAAATCTGTTGTAGGCACATCAAATCTAGCTTTTGCATAAAGCATTGGAATAGGTGCATTAAAGCTAGAAGTTTCATCTTTAGTGCTTGTCTTAACATTCAATGTTCCATCAATAAGTTTAACATTAATTCCTGCATCAACATTGACCCAATTGTCGAGTAGTTCATAATAGAGTGCAACATCGTACATTTTTAAATCTAAATTAGTCT
>Ga0256833_1001363_pt1 | contig 18096 bp, 22 predicted proteins | sample 356284metaG_FD_190535 | JGI IMG/M metagenome (GOLD analysis project Ga0256833, IMG submission 190535) | Hydrothermal vent microbial communities from Mid Atlantic Ridge, Atlantic Ocean - 356-284 | ecosystem: Environmental > Aquatic > Marine > Hydrothermal vents | place: Atlantic Ocean: Mid... | reverse complement strand
TTGGATGGTAAAAAGATTAAACTTTTCCCTCTATGGGTGAAAAGTTGCTAATCGCCGGCAATTGGAAGATGCATAAAACCCCAACCGAGACGGTGGAGTATTTCAAAGAGTTTCTACCTTTGGTTAACGAAGTAAATAACGTTGAAGTTTTAATATGCCCTCCCTTTATAGATATTCCTGCAGCAGTAAAAACTACCGAAGGTAGCAATATTCAAATAGGAGCCCAAAACTGCTATTTTGAAAAAGAGGGAGCCTTTACAGGAGAAATTTCACCCGTAATGCTAAAAGCGGCAGGCTGCAAATATGTAATTTTGGGCCACAGCGAAAGGAGACATATATTTGGAGAAAGTAACGAACTTATTAATAAAAAAGTTATATCCGCTTTGGAGGAGGGTTTAAAAGTTATACTTTGCGTTGGTGAAACTTTAGAGGAAAGAGAAAGCGGCTTAACCTTCACTGTAATAGAAAGCCAGTTAAGGTTGGGTCTTAGCGGAGTTGAAAATTTTCTCGACCGTATCGAGATAGCTTACGAACCGGTTTGGGCTATAGGAACGGGTGTAGCCGCAAAGCCCGAAGATGCCGAGGAAGTTCACAAATTCATCTATCAAATACTCAATGAATTAAACTCAAATCAAGCCGGAAATATCAGGGTCCTTTATGGAGGAAGTGTCAAACCTTCCAACGCCGAAGCGATACTATCCCAACCCCACATTAAAGGAGTATTGGTAGGTGGGGCTTCGTTAAAACCTAACGATTTTGCCCAAATAGTAAAAATAGGTGCAAAACTTGCAGAGGTAAAATAACTTCAAAGACCTTTAAAGGAGGCTAAAAATGTTTGGACCTTTCAGTGGATGGGAAATTCTCGTTATCCTCGTAATAGTTCTCCTCATTTTTGGACCTGGAAGGTTGGGGGAACTTGGAAAATCTCTAGGCGAGGGTATAAGAAATTTTAAAAAGGCCGTTAGCGGTGAGGAGGAAGTTTCTAAACCGGCAGCAAAAACGGAAGATAACACACAAAAAGTTGAAGATAAGACTTCAACCGAAAATAACAAAATCTAATGAAAATAGCTATTTCATTTTTATTAGGTTTAATATTTATCTTGCTTTTTTATAAAAATCTGTGGTGTTATGCAAAAATTAAAGGAAGGGAGTTTAAAATATCTGCTAAATATGGTAAGGACAGTTTCCAACTTAAAAAGTTTAAATCTAAATTTTCAACCTTTAAGTGTTCAAAAATTGTAAGATTTGTTCTTTTATTGTTATTTATTACACCCACATATCTAATAGGAGGAAAAGAAGGTTTAGGAGCCTTTATAGGAGCCGTTATCGTAGGTAATTTAACATTATTTTTCTGGGGAGTACTAAAAAACTTTCAGAGATAATTTAATTATCTTCGGTTTTGGCCTGCTATTTTTCTATAAATCAAACAAGCAAGTGCAAAAATTAAATGGCCCAATATAGGAAACGATAAATCCTCAAAAGGTGGAAAATTCCTTAAGGTAAGGAAAATAGAAAGGTCAGTATTTACATATTCTGAAAATTTTAATAATTGTCTGTATAAAGTTAATAGAGTTTTAGAATAGAACAAATAATGGAAGCCTTTACCATTGTTTGGAAGAATGTACCTATAGTTGCTTTTCTTCTATTTTTGCTTTCTACTATTTCTACCGCAATCTTTTTAGAAAGATTTCTTAATGCTAAGAAATCTAAGCTTTTACCAATAGGATGGAGGCAATTTAAACTGGCTCTAGCAAATGCAAATTATGAAGCGGCCATAGCTATTTTGCGAAGAGATAAAAAACCTTTTTCTCGAACACTGGCAAATTTATTGGAACTTTATATTCACAAAGAGATAACAAAGTCGGAACTTTACAAACTATTGGAAAATGAAATTGAAATTCTTTACCTGGAACTCTCTAAGAGGATATCTTTTATCTCTTCATCTGTAACGTTGGCTACTTTAATAGGCTTAATTGGAACTGTATTTGGGTTAATTGAAGTTTTTGGAGCATTTAGTTTAACCAGTATGGAAGGATTTAAACTACTAGCAAAAGGTATTGCTACCTCATTAAACTCAACGGCGGCCGGTCTTTTAGTAGCAATTTACGATTATATTTTGTATTGGATTGTAGAAAGTCGAGTGAAGGGGGTCTATTCCAAAATTCTTAAGGAAATAGATGAAGTAATGGAATTGTTAAAGTGATAAATATCATTTTTCATATTGGTCAATTTTTGCTATATTATTTAATTTGGTTGCGGAAGAGCTATACAGGCTGCTAATGGTGAAAAGCGGGGTGGAGCAGCCTGGTAGCTCGCCGGGCTCATAACCCGGAGGTCGCGGGTTCAAATCCCGCCCCCGCAACCATTTTGTAGAAACCTACAAGTTGGAATTTCCTATTCAAATAGCTTACTTCTGAAATTGGAAGCTTCAATTAATGAGACTTACGTGAAAGTCTAATATCTTTTTTCTCTATACATAGCAAATTTCTAATATACCTTATACAGGTTTTACAATCTTTATCCATGTGCACCGAATGCGGATGCGGTTTACCCGATAAGCACGAACACCATCATGAGGAAACTACCAACAAAAAGGAACTCCAAGTGTTTAAAAAGATTTTGGAAAAAAATGACCATACGGCGGAGCATAACAGGGAACATTTTTCCCGCTACGGGATTTTATCGATAAACTTAATGTCCTCTCCGGGTGCCGGTAAAACCACCCTTTTGGAAAAAACCATCGAGGCTTTAAAGGATAAATACACAATAGGGGTTATCGAAGGCGACCTCGAAACGGAAAGGGACGCGGAGAGGGTAAGGAATAAAGGGGCATACGCTTACCAGATAACCACCGGTCAAACCTGCCACCTCGACGCCTTTATGGTTCACAAGGGCCTCCACCACCTGCCGCTTGAAAAACTCGATATAGTTTTCGTTGAAAATGTTGGAAATCTCGTATGCCCGGCCTCCTTCGATGTGGGAACCCATTTGAATGTGGTTCTTCTATCGGTTCCCGAAGGGGACGATAAACCGGCCAAATACCCGGTAATGTTCAAAAAGGCCGACCTCTTTATCATTACCAAGGTGGACTTATTGCCTTACTTCGACTTTGACGTTGAAAGGTGCATCAAAGAATTTAGAGAGATTAACCCCGAGGCGGACGTGATTCTTCTATCAACCAAAACGGGTGAAGGTATGGATAAATGGCTCCAATGGTTGGAAAAGAAAAAAGAGGAAATAGCTCCTCAAAAGGTGGAGGTTTCCTAAATGGAACCCCAAGAGTTGGAAAAGGCCAAGGAGGTGCTAAAGAAGGCCTTTGAGGAAATTAACAAAACCTTTTCGGAAGATGAGATAGAGATTTTGGCCTCTATCCTCAAGGCCCTCGCCCATCCCGTTCGATTAAAAATCTGCTTTTTGCTTTATCAAGCTAACAATCAAAAAGTTTGCGTCTCCAACATAGTGGAACTCCTCAATATTCCCCAACCCAATATCTCCCAGCACCTTTTTGTCCTAAAAAGTGCTGGAATACTTTCCTGCCAGCGGGAGAAAAATTGGGTCTGCTACCGCCTGAACGAAGGAATAGCCAAAAAAATTATCGAGGTAATTTTTCACGATAAAGCCTGCTTTAAAGAGCAACCTACCTAAGCTCCCAAGTCCCCAAATTCCTCGGTTCGGCCCTTTTTATAGCCTTTATATTCCACTCTTGAAGTTGTTTTAAAACCTCCTCAACCGCTTTGGGAACCATTTTTTTTACAAGCGGTGTAAGTTCCAAACCGGTTTCCAACGACTGTGGTTGAACACCTATAACGGTAATCTCCTTAATAGGTTTTCCCATTAAATCGAACCAGGCGAGGACCTCCTGAATTCCCGCCTCGTGGCCGCTCACCTTTCTTTTGAAATACTTTTTAACCTCTTCGTTTTTAAAAACAAAAAAGGTTCCGGGAATAGCCTTTGCTTCTATAGCGTCAACTACTATTAACTTTTCCACCCCTTGGAGGAAATTTAAAAGGTCCCAACCGAGGGTTCCCCCATCTATTAACCTTATTTGGGGTTCAAAATCGAACCATTTGGCCAACTCTTGGATAACCCTTACTCCAAAACCTTCGTCCGATAAAAGGACATTTCCAACACCCAAAACCGCTATAGGTGAGTTCTCGTCTCCCAAAATCATTTTTCGGTTCCTCCACCTTCTACCTCTTCTTGGAGCTCTTCTGGAAAGAGTTCCTTAAAGAGTTCCAATGTTTTTTTTGCCTCCTCCTGGTCTATCTTTTCCATAGCAAACCCTACGTGGACAAGAACGTAGTCGCCTACCTTCAAAGGTTCGTTTAAAAGCATAGTGGACACTTTACGTTTTACTCCGAAAGTTTCAACTATAGCGGTTTTGGAAACTTCGTCTATTTCCACGACGCGGGAAGGAACGGCCAAACACATCGCAAGGTCTATTTTAGTCTCCAAACCTTTAAAAGGAATCGGTTTTGAAAAGGAAACCTCTAAGAGGATAGGTTATCTTTTTAAGAACCTGTAGTATTTCTTCATAGTTATATGTCCTTCTATTCGATGGAGGGTATCGAGAGCTACACCCACAGTAATTAGCGCCGTAGTTCCACCAAAGTAGAAAGGAATATGGGTTTTTACGGAAATTAATACGGGAATGATGGCAATAATAGCTAAAAAGATAGCTCCTACAAATAGCAATCTATTTATAACGGTAGCTAAAAACTCTTCGGTTTCTTTTCCGGGACGGATTCCGGGAATAAAAGCTCCCGCCTTTCTTAGATTTTCCGCAATATCCTGCGGATTAACTATTACCGATGCGTAAACGTAGGTAAAAAGAATTATAAGAACTATGTAAATTGCGTTGTAGATAGGGGAGTCGTATCGGAACCAATCTTGCAAGAATGCCAAGCTTTTAAGATGGAGCAATTGAACCAACGTTGCCGGCATAACCAAAATCGCTTGGGCGAAAATGATAGGCATAACGCTAACGGGGTTCAGTTTTATAGGCAAGTATGAGGCTGTTGGAGCTCCAAAACCCAAATTTCTTTGAGGGTATTGGATAGGTATTCTTCTTTCCGCCTCTTGGATTATTACTATTCCGACAATAATGGCAACTATAGCGAGAATAACCAACGCGAGGTCTATTATCGATATCTCTCCCGTTTGGAAGGTTTCCCAAATTTGCATGACCATAGAGGGAAAGCGGGCAACTATTCCGGCAAAAATTATTAGGGAGGCTCCGTTTCCAATACCGTTTTTGGTAATACGCTCTCCCAACCAGGTAACGAACATAGCCCCAGCAACCAAAATGATTACCGCGGTAATGGTAAAACCTATTCCGGCGTTGTAGACAAGGGGGGTTCCATTTTCGGTTGTTTGATTTTGGAGCCAAATTGTTAGGAATAGAGCTTGAACGGTTGCCACTAAAAGGGTTAAGTACTTGGTATATTCTTGGATTTTATAACGTCCATAGTCTCCCTCTTCCGTTTGAAGTTGCTTTAAGTAGGGAACCGAGGCGGTTAGAAGTTGCATCAGAATTGAAGCGGTAATGTAGGGCAAAATTCCGAGGGCAAAAACGGTCATCTTTGAAAGGGCACCACCGCTAAAAATGTTGTAGAGCATAAAAATGCTTTGGTTAAATTGTTTAAAAAAATTTTCCAAAGCTGCACTATTTATTCCCGGTAAGGGGATATGGGTTCCTATTACATAGATAATTAAAATTCCAAGCGTATAGAGGAATTTTTTCCTTAACTCTTTAATTTCCCAAATATCCAAAACCCAACGGAACATAAGTTTAAAGATGATAAGCTCTCAAAACAAAATAGTCGTTTCTCTAAAATGTTGCCTTTTGTATGGAAAAACAAAAAATACTCTTTGTTGTTTCTAACAATCCCTTTTCCAAAGATAGGAGGACAATCTTAAAACTCATTGAGGAACTTTTAATGTTAAATGCCCAGGTATCTATCTACCTGCACGGGAACGGTGTATGGTGGCTAAGTCTGGAGGATTTAAAAAATCTCCAACAGAAGGGGTTGAAGGTTTACGGAGCCCTTTACTCGGTTAAAAAAAGGAATCAGGAAGTTCCCCAATGGGCGGAGAAACTGGATTTGGAAGGTTTGGTGGAACTAATAGAAAGCTGCGATAAAGTTCTATTTTTTAACTGATGGTTGCTGCTGTTATTTTAAAATCGGACCCCTTTTCTTGGAAAGCGATACAGGCTTACAAAATAGCTACCGCCTTAAGTAGAAAGTTAAAGGTCTTTTTTATTCTTATTAGGGAAGGTGTTTACTTTCTAACCGACTGGTCGCCGGAAGAGTTGGGATACGAAAACTTTAAAAGTTATCTCTTTAATAAAGACAATCTAATTTTTGTGGTTGATAAGGACGATTTTGAGGTTCGAGATATCGATAAAAACCTCCTTTGGATTGAAAGTTCAAATATTCGGTTCCTCGAAGAGAAGGAGATAGCAAAAATTCTTAAGGAAGCAAAAACGGTGGGGGTTTGGTAATGGTAAAAACTCTTTGGTTGGTTAAAAAGAGCGATATTCCCTATTCCTACATAGATGAAAACGATATTGTGGTTCTTATAGAAGATGCGGTCTTAAAGGTTCCTACCAAACCCAATTGGTTTCTTTGCAAGGAAGATGCCGAAGCAAGAAATCTAAAAGTTGTTAATAACAAATTGCTAAGTTATAAGGAAATTGCTGAAATGATTTTAAAAGCTCAAAAAGTAGTTGTTTGGTAAAAATTAGCCTTCATTCTATAACCTATTTGCACTTATGGCCATTGCTCTTATATCGGTTTGGAATAAAGAAGGTATTGATTCTTTAGCAAAAGAACTCCACGAGTTGGGTTATAAAATCGTTTCCAGCGGTGGAACCGCCCGATTTTTAAGAGAAAAGGGTGTTCCGGTTGTAGAGGTTTCCGAAATTACCGGATTTCCCGAAATTTTGGACGGAAGGGTAAAAACCCTCCACCCGAAGGTCCACGGTGGTATCCTTTACCGCGATTGGGTCGAAAAGGATAAAAAACAGCTGGAGGAACTCGGAATAGAACCTATCGAGGTTGTGGTTGTAAACCTCTACCCTTTTGAGGAAAAGAGCAAAGAGGAACTACCTTTAAAGGAACTTCTCGAATTTATCGACATTGGGGGGCCCACCTTAATAAGGGCGGCTGCTAAGAACTTTCCCCGCGTTAGCGTTCTCGTAGACCCGGCCGACTACGGTTGGTTTGTGGAAAAACTCAAAAAGGGTGAACTTACCGAAAAGGACCGCGCAAAGTTGGCGGTAAAAGCCTTTGCCCATACCTCCTATTACGACAGCGTGATTTACAACACCTTAAGAGGTTTACTTGAATTTGATGAAACGTTAAAGGTGGAAACGGTTCCTATGAAACTTAAAGAGGAGCTCCGATACGGCGAAAACCCCCACCAAAGGGGTTGGCTTTTTGATAACCCACTGGAGGAGCTCGGTATTACCAAGGCCCAAGTTTTGCAAGGTAAACAGATGTCTTTTAACAACTACCTCGATGCGGACAACGCGGTAAAGCTGGTTAGCGAAATTCCCGAAAGGGCCTGCGCAATTATTAAACACACCAACCCCTGCGGTGCGGCGGTAGGTTCGACCGTTAAGGAGGCCTACCTGAGGGCGCTCGAAGGGGACCCCGTTTCCGCCTTCGGCGGGATTGTAGCCTTTAACGATACCGTCGATGGCGAAACCGCTGAGGAGCTCACCAAAATATTTTTGGAAATTGTTATAGCACCCGATTTTACACCGGAAGCTTTGCAAATCCTCTCAAAGAAAAAGAACCTTAGGGTGATTAAATACTTCGGTAGGAGCGTATGGAAGGACCTTAAAAAGGTTTCGGGAGGATTTTTGCTCCAAGATGAGGACCTCGAACTTTACAAGGAACTAAAGGTGGTCACCGAAAGAAAACCTACCGAAAGGGAGATGGAAGACCTCCTCTTTGCCTGGAGGGTGGTAAAACACGTTAAATCGAACGCCATAGTAATAGCAAAAGACAAACAGGTTTTGGGTGTAGGTATGGGTTTAACCTCCCGCGTGGACGCCCTAAAGCACGCTATAAATAAAGCCAAGGAGTTTGAAAAGGATTTAAAAGGTGCAGTGGTGGCTTCGGACGCCTTTTTCCCCTTCCGCGACAGCATCGATATAGCTACCGCCGAAGGTATTACCGCTTTTATCCAACCGGGGGGCTCTATTAGGGATAAGGAAGTTATAGAGGCCTGCAACGAGCACGGGGCCGCTATGGTGTTTACCGGAATGAGACACTTCAAACACTAAACTTTTTTTCCTCTTATGGAATTTGTTCAAAGCCTTAAGGAGGTTATCCTTGCCTACCTTCTTATACTCTCTGTGGTTCTTTTTGATATAAAGAACCGGTACGGTGTCTGGAAAGAGCTTCTACCCGTTTCGGTCTTTTCTTTAATCCAACTGACTTTTATAGGGTTTGTTATTCTCTACCTTACCAAGGTAGGTAATTCCTTTTTAAACCTTTTGGTGATTCTCTTTATGACCGTAAATGCTGCCTTTATATCCTCCAAAAGGTTCAAACTGAAAGCCTACAAACCTTTGTGGGTATTTGTCTTTTCCTTTTTCGCTATAGCTTTTACCAATTATCTGCTTCTCTTTCTCTATTGGCTTATAGATGTTTTAAGAACGGAAGCCCATATGATTATCCCATTTGCCGGTTTGCTTATAGCCGCCGGTATGCGTTCCATCTCCCTGTTCTCACAATATCTAACCGACCTGCTTATAAAGGAAAAAGATATCCTTGAGGGGATGTTTGCGCTGGGGGCTGGCAACAGGGTGGTAAGAAACTACCTACTAAAAAAGGCGATACCTTTAACCACGGTGGTTATTCGCGATATGTTAAAGGCGGCGGGAATAGTTCATATACCCGGAGTTATGGTCGGTTTGCTGATGGCAGGAACCCACCCTATTGTTGCGGCCACAATGCAGTTTCTAGTTCTTGCTTCAATGCTTTTTTCTATGTTTTTTACCCCTATAGTGTTCTATTACCTGATAACCCATTTTAGGGGGGTATTTTTAATAAACCCCCGGTAGGTTTAATTTTTTTACACCTTTTGGAGGTTTTGAAATTGACCGAACCCTTTTTGGAACTTAGAAATTTCTCCGTCTACAGGGGCGGCAGGGCTATATTGACCAACCTCAATATCGTCCTTCATAGGGGTGAAAAAATAGTCATCGCCGGCGTCAATGGTGTGGGAAAAACCTCCCTTGCGGAGGCCATATTGGGTTTTGTTCCCTTTAAAGGTGAACTTATTTTGGAAGGAAAACCGGTAAAGGAGAAAAAAGATTTTAAAATCCTTCGAAGGAAGGTAGGTTATGTCTTCCAAAATCCGGACAACCAGCTATTTATGCCTACCGTGAGAGATGAACTTTTGTTCGCACCAAAAAATTATAAACTGCCGGAGGAAATCGTTGAAAAGTTGTTCCAAAAGGTGGTCAACACCTTTAACCTTACCCATTTATTGGATAGACCTACATTTAAACTCTCGTTTGGTCAAAAGAGGTTGGTATCCCTCGCCTGCGTGCTTACCTACGACCCCGAAATGTTGATTTTGGACGAACCTACCAACGGTTTGGATAGAGAAAATTGGTTTAAAGTGGCCGAGTTTTTGAAAAAAAGCGATAAAACCTTAATGGTGATTACCCACGATAGGGAACTTATATCCTTTTTAGGTTGGAGGGTAATCTACCTTAGCAGTTTAAGTTTTGTAACAAGCTACCCACCGAAGGAAGAATTAAAAGAAAACCTCAGGAAGGGTTGAGGTTTTTCTTTCTCATACGGATATTTTGAGGTGTAACCTCCACTAGTTCATCATCGTTTATAAATTCCAGACACTGTTCGAGATTCATTTTTCTCGGAGCGTCGATTTTTACAGCCTCATCTGCGGCTGCGGCCCTTATGTTGGTTAGTTTTTTCTGTCTGCAAACGTTGACCCAAAGGTCCTTATCGCGGTTGTGTTCTCCCACTATCATACCCCTGTAAACTTCGGTTCCCGGCTCGACAAAGAAAACGCCCCTATCTTCAAGACCTTTCAAGGCGTAGGCGGTTACTTTGCCTTCTCTATCGGAAACGAGGGCCCCGTTTTGACGGTATTTAATCTCTCCCTGCCAGGGGGCCCAGCGGAGGAAGGTTTTGTTCATAATCCCTTCACCTTTGGTTATAGTCATAAATTCCTGGTTGAAACCTATAAGTCCGCGGGTTGGAACTTCGAAGACCAGTTTTACACGCCCGCCTTCGGCGGGGGTCATATCTTTCATTACACCTTTGCGGCGGCCCAAAGCCTCTATAATGGCACCGCTATACTCTTCGGGAATATCCATAACCACCTCTTCAACCGGCTCGTGCTTAACCCCGTTTATCTCCTTGGTTATTACTTTGGGCTTGGAAACCTCAAATTCGTAGCCTTCCCTGCGCATCTGCTCTATCAAAATTGCCAGCTGGAGCTCACCCCTACCGCTCACTTTAAAAGCCTCGGTGCTGTCGGTAGGTTCCACCCTAATGGCGAGGTTGGTTAGAGTTTCCCTTTCGAGGCGGTCCTTTAGGTGCCTGGAGGTCACAAATTTGCCTTCCCTTCCTGCAAAGGGCGATTTGTTCACCGAGAAAATCATGCTGATGGTTGGCTCTTCAACCTCAATAGGTGGCAAAGCTTTGGGATTTTCAGGTATCGAAACGGTATCGCCAATCTCCGCATTTTCAAAGCCGGCTATAGCCACTATCTCTCCCGGCGGGGCCTCCTCTACCTCTTTTCTACCGACCCCTTCGTAGACAAAAAGTTTTTGAACCTTACCTTGAACGGTTGTTCCATCTTTTTTTAATAACACCACCGGTTGTCCCTTTTTAATAGAACCGCTAAAGATTTTTCCGATAGTAAGCCTACCTACATAGGGGTCGTAATCTAGCGACGAAACGAGCAGTTGGAAGGTGTCTTTTTCTAACTCCCTTGGAGGTGGAACATGTTTAACGATAGTCTCAAAAAGGGGTCTTAAATCTTTGCTCTCCTCCTCGAGGGAGTATTTGGCTATCCCTTCCCTTCCGATGGCGTATAGAACCGGAACCTCCAGGAGGTCTTCATCTTCACCCAGTTCCAATAAAAGGTCGTAAACCTCTTCAACCACCTCCTCGGGACGGGCGTTTGCCTTGTCTATTTTGTTGATAACAATTATCGGTTTTAAACCCTGCTCGAGCGCCTTTTTTAAAACGAACCTCGTTTGGGGCATAGGACCTTCCGCCGCATCGACCAAAAGGAGGGCCCCGTCGACCATTCTTAACACCCGTTCAACCTCGGCGGAAAAGTCGGAGTGCCCCGGCGTGTCGACTATGTTTATCTTGGTATTTCCGTACCAAACGGAGGCAATTTTTGCCATTATGGTTATTCCCCTCTCCCTTTCGAGGTCGAGGTTGTCGAGGATAAGTTCTCCCACCTCTTGGTTCTCCCTAAATAGGCCCGACTGCTTTAGCATATTGTCAACGAGGGTGGTTTTTCCGTGGTCTACGTGGGCAATAATTGCAATGTTTCTTATTTCGTAATTTTTCATAGGAGAACTATTGTCGCTCGGCTTAGATGCAGAAGGAGAGAATAACCTACCGCTATGGACGATCTATTCAATTTTCAAAATGAACTACCCTGCCTCAAAAATGCGGGTTGGTTCACCTCTATCTGTCCTTTAAAGATGCTCTTTGATAGATTAACTCTTAACTGAAAATGGATGCAGTTAAAGAGCTTAAAAAGGAATTGTTAATAAGGAACTACAAAAATGGGCTTTGGACAATTATCCACCCGAGGGAGGATACGGAGGTAGTATCGCTCCAAGTTTGGTTTAAGGTCGGTTCGGTCTACGAGAGGGCCAACGAAAAGGGTATAGCCCACTTTTTGGAGCATATGCTCTTTAACGGAAACGATAAGTACGCCTACGGTGAGGCGGAGGCTTTAATAGAGAGCCTCGGAGGGCATATAAACGCAGCCACTTCCAAGGAATACACCTACTACTACGTAAATATTGCCGCTCCCTATTGGAAGGAGGCGCTAGATGTTTTGTTCCATCTAACTATGAGGGCCTCCCTAGAGGAGAAGATGATAGAAAAGGAAAAGCCGATAGTGTTGGAGGAACTTTACCGAGCGAAGGATAATCCGACAACCCAACTGTGGTGGACCTTTGAAAAGGAGGTCTATAAAGTTTCACCCTTTAGGGACCCGATAATCGGTTATGAGAGAACTATAAAAAACTTTAATAGGGAGATGCTTTTAAACTTCTACAAAAGTTTTTATCAGCCGAAAAATGCCACCGTTGTGGTGGTTGGTAAGGTAGACCCAAATGAGGTAAGAAAGTTTATAGAGGAAACTTTTGCTGTGGAACCTTCAAGACCGGTCCCTAAAAGGTTTATTCCCGAAGAACCTCCCCAACTTAAGGTAAGGAGTAAAACTTTAACCGACCAAAGGATTGGAAAGGATAAGGCCTACTCCCTTATAGGTTGGAGAATACCTCCTTTAGCCACTTTGGAGGATTACGATATTCTCGTCCTCAACGAGATTTTAACGGGCGGGAGAACCTCGCTTTTATACAAACGGCTAAGGGAGAGCGGAATAGTTTATGCGGTTAACTCCTTCGATTTTGAAAGGAGTAGGGATAACCTTTTTGCAGTCTCCGCAAGCCACCATCCCGACAATTGGGAGGTTTACAAGAAAGAACTCTTTAAGGTTTTTGAGGAGCTTTACGAGACCGTTGACGATAGCTTGGTTGAAAGGTTCAAAAAACGCCTTATTAACTCCGAAATTTTTGAAAAAGAGGAGGCGGAAAACGAGGCGGCCTTTTACGGGTATTCCCAAACGGTGGCAGGAAAGATTAATTACGCCCTCTACTTTTTTGAAAATATAAAGAAGGTGGAACCGAAACATATAAAATTGGTGCTGGAAAGATACTTTTTAAACCGCCCTTATACCGAAACTTTACTTCTTCCCGCTTAATTTTTTAAAATCTTTCCCGCCGAAGGCGGGCTTAAAATCTTTTAAGTCAATGCAACGACTTTACTACCATTTTGGAATTGTCCTTATTACAACTTTATTGGCTATCTGGACAGTCGTATCGAAGCCGGTAAATTTTGGTCTCGACCTTAAAGGGGGAATTGAAGTTATTATCTACCCGCAGGTGGATAAGGCTTTAAAGGAGCAATACAGCAAATATGCGGAAAGTATTATTTCCCTTTTGGAAAAAAATGGATACCCGGTTGTGGATTACAAGGTATCCTCCAAAGGTATTGTTTTAGAACTCCTTGAAACTCCAAATGTGGAAAAGGTCAAAAGGCTTCTACAAAAGGAGTTTGGAAATATATTTCAAGTTTCCGTAGAAGGGAAGGTCTTAAAAATCTCCCTAACGGAGGTTGCCTATAAGAAATTTAAGGAAACAATAATTGAGAGAACCATTGAGGTTTTAAGAAATAGGGTCGACCACCTTGGGGTAAGTCAGGCTGTTGTTACCCGTTTGGGGGATAAATATATCTATGTTGAACTGCCCGGGGTTTTGAATATAGAGCAGGCCAAGGAGATTATCGGAAAGACCGCCAAGTTGGAATTTTTGCTCGTCCTCGATATGGCAAAGGATAAAAACAAACTCCTTAAGGAAGCTCAAGGTTTAAAAGGGGTAAAGGTTCTGCCGGGAGATAACGGTTATTGGTATCTGGTTAAGTATCCACCCGCTATTACCGGTTCCGACCTTTCGGACGCCTATCCGACGACCGACAGCTACGGCAAGCCGGCGGTTGGCTTTTCGCTCTCGCCTTCGGCTGCCCAAAGGTTTGCCGAGTTTACCCAAAAGAATATAGGCAAGCCGATGGCTATAGTGCTTGACAACAGGGTCGTTTCCGCTCCGGTTATAAGGGCGAGAATTTCCGATAAAGGGATAATTACCGGCCAATTTACACCGCAAGAGGTTAAAAATCTCGTTGTAATCCTTAAAGGTGGAGCCCTTCCTACCGACCTCAAAATTGAGGAGATAAGGGTTATAGGTCCTATGCTCGGTAAGGCGGCTATCAGACAGGGAATGTTGGCCTTTATCGGGGGAATAGTTCTCTTAACTTTAATTCTCTTTTGGCGCTACAAAGTTGCCGGCATTACAGCAACGGTTGCGGTTTTCCACAACGCTTTACTCCTTTGGGCGGGCCTTGCCCTTTTGGGTGCTACATTAACTTTGCCCGGTATAGCGGGAATTATCCTCAATATGGGTATAGCGGTTGACAGTAATGTTTTGATATTTGAGCGGGTCAAGGAGGAGCTGCGCAAAGGCGCGACCCTTTTAAGAGCTATCGATTTGGGCTACAGGAGGGCCCTTTCCGCAATTGTCGACTCCCACATTACCCTTTTGGTTGCTGCCCTTATTCTGTCGCAGTTCGATGCGGGGCCGGTTAAAGGTTTTGCCGTAGTTTTGGCCATCGGAACTATAGCCTCCTTCTTTTCCAACGTTTATATGTCCAAAGTGTTGCTCGATTTTGTAGCCCGCAAAAGGTGGGTAAAGTTCTCTATCTAACCTCCGATGGGTTCCAAAGTTCTCATTCTCTCCGGCAGGGGTGAACTCCCCCACCTTTTTAAATCCCTTGCAAAGGAAAAGGGTCTCGAAACTTTTACCGTTGGCGTAAAAGGTATTACCGATAAAAGGAGCGATTTTGAAATTCCCTTTTTAGGTTTTGTAGAACTTGAAAACCTACTTAGGGAACTTAACAATCCTTACCTTGTAATGCTCGGGAAGTTCGAACCTTCCCTTACCTTTGCGATAACTCAAAGTCTAATAAACCGCTTAAAGGTTCTTTTTGGTATCGGAAACTTTAAGAGGAATTTTGAAATTTTTAAAACTTTAAAGGAGCAAACCCCCTCCCTCCTCCCGGAGGATGCGGTTAAAACCTTTATCCGATATATGGAAAATAAAGGCTTTAAGTTCCTACCTTCGGAAGAGATTAGAAGAATTCTCCGTTCGGAGTTCGCAACGGAGGGAAACCTCAACGGAGTTCCTTTTAAATTGGAAGACCACCATTGGGAGTTTTTTAAAAAGGCCAAAGTTTTAGCCGATAACGATATTGCCCAAACGGTGGTTATAAAGGATAAACATATAGTCGCCGTTGAGGGTATCGAAGGAACAAACCGAACCATCGAAAGGGCCTATAAGCTTGTAGGTTCCCACTTTACGGTTATAAAGGTTGGCAGAACCTTTCAGGACTACCGAATAGATATTCCCGCCGTAGGTTTGGAGACTTTAAAACTCCTAAAGCGGTTCAAAGTAAAAGCCCTCCTTTTGGAGGCCGATAGGGTTTTGATAGTTAACAAAAGGAGATTTTTGGAGGAAGCAAAGAAAAGCGGTATAGCGATTATAGGTTTATCTCCTCGTTTGCTTTAATAACCTTCTCTTTCATCTTCTCGCGGTATTTTTTTAGCTTTTCCACAATTTGTGGATATTTCAAAGCCAGTATTTGGGCTGCCAATACGGCGGCGTTGGTTCCTCCGGCCTTTCCCACAGTTACGGTAGCCACAGGAATACCGGGAGGCATCTGAACTATGGAAAGTAAGGCGTCCAAACCACCCATTAAAGGTGAACTATCTATAGGAATTCCTATAACCGGTTTGATAGTTTTAGAGGCAACTACGCCCGGCAGGTGGGCCGCATAGCCGGCGGCCGCTATAAATAGGTCAATATCTTCCCTTTTAACAAACTCCTCAACCAGCTCGGGTGTTCTGTGGGCTGAGGCTATTTTTACTTCATAGTCGATACCTAACTCTTTCAAAGTCTTAATGCAGGATTCGATGTAAGGTAGATCGCTTTTACTTCCAAGAATTATGCCTACTTTTCCAACCATACCTTTCCAATTTCACTAGGAAAAGGTTAATTTTTCAATAAGGTTGGAAAACTATCACAAGGGTAAAAACAGAAGCGATTTACAAAAAATCCCTATAAAAGCTCCCAATGATAGAAAGGGAACAAAAGGAACGGTGAATTGTAGGCTCTTACTCCTAACAATTTGCGGTAGGAAGAAAAGAAGAGCCAAAAGCGAACCCAAAAAAATGGAGCAATAAAGAACCGAAAAACCTCCAAAGGCTCCTACCAAAGCTAAAAGCTTTGCATCGCCCAATCCGAGTGGAACTACACCTTTAAGTTTGTAGTAGACAAAAATCAAAACAACTATTAGTCCAAACCCTGTTAGGGAGGCCAAAAAACTCTCCAAAGGGCTTATATCGGCTCTAAAAAAGGAAAGTATCCAACCTGTAATGGTTCCACCTATCGAAAGGATATCTGGAACGGTAAAGGTATACCAATCCACAAAGGAAAGGACAAGCAATATATAACCAAACAAGGTGTAAGCTAGAACTGTAATCCACCCGAAGGTGTGGAACTTCCAATAGACCATTATGAGGATTAATCCGCCTAAGAGTTCCACCAAAGGGTAGCGGAGTGGAATTTTCCATCCGCAGTATCTACACCTACCTTTTAATACCAGATAGGAGATTATTGGAATGTTGTCGTACCACCTTATAGTGGTTTTGCAATTGGGACAGTATGACCTCCCAGAGAGAATTTCTTTCAAGTTCTCACCTTTAGAGAAACGGTAGATGAGAACGTTTAGAAAACTTCCAAAGACTAAACCCACCGCAAAGAGGAACGGGTAGATTAAAAAATCCATTTGAGGTTCTTTAATGCTAACCGAACCTTCCTTTGGGAGAATTTAAAAACAATGGCACTCGGTTTGGCTATAGAAACTTCCTGCGACGAGACGGCGGTAGCCCTCTACGATACCGAAAAAGGTCTTATAAAAGATTTGGTCCTCAGCCAGGTAAAACTCCACTCTCCCTTTGGAGGTGTGGTTCCCGAACTCTCCGCAAGGGAGCATGTAAAAAGTATCTCTTACCTCTTGGAGGAGCTCTTTAAAAATAGCGGATACCAATTTAAGGATTTGGATTTTGTAGCGGTAACAGTTGCTCCCGGCCTGCTACTCTCTTTGGTTGTCGGTGTAGCTTCCGCAAAGGCTGTTGCCCACGCTTTAAAGGTTCCTATAGTTCCTGTTCACCACCTTGAAGGGCATATCTACTCGGTCTTTTTAACCCAAAAGGTGGAATATCCCTTTATCGCCCTCATAGTGTCGGGTGGCCATACTGAACTCTATTTGGTTCAGGATTTTGGTAAATACCACTTTTTGGGAGGAACACTCGACGACTCGGTAGGTGAGGCCTTCGACAAGGTCGCCCGTATGCTGGGAGGAAGCTATCCAGGTGGGCCCTTTATAGATAAACTTTCCCAAAAAGGGAAACCTACAATTACTTTTCCAACTCCAAAAGTGGAGGGTGAATTTAACTTCTCCTTTAGCGGTTTAAAGACGGCTGTAATGAACTTTTTAAGGAAAAATCCGAACGTCCCAAAGGAGGATATTGCTGCATCGTTCCAAAAAAAGGTAGCCGATATTTTGATTGAAAAAACTCTAAAGGCGGTTGAAAAGTTTAATGTTCCACGTTTGGTAGTGGTTGGAGGAGTTGCCGCCAATAGTGAGCTCAGAAAGAGATTTGAGAACCTAAAAAGGAAAGGTTTAAAAATCTACCTACCCGAGCTCAAATATACCGGCGACAATGCGGCAATGATAGGGTATGTTGGAGCCTTGAGGTATAAAAGGAGAAAGTTTGCACCGCTCGATATAAATGCCTATCCCAACTACCCGCTCGAAAAATTTGGAAAGGAGTGGAGTTAAAAGTTGTAGCGGTCAAAGATAAGGTCCAAAATCAGCGGTTGTATTTCCACCCTCCACTCCCTCATAGGCATATCGTTCTTCCCGACTATCATAACCATTCCGCTGTTTTCGAGGTAAAGCAAAACCTTAACAACATCGACATAATCGCAAGGAAACAGCTTTGCCAGTTCTTCTATATCGTAGGAGGGAAAGGGAAGGTTAGCATTCTTATAGCGTTCCAAAAGCTCATTTTTTAAGTCGTATAGCAAATTTTCAAAATCGCAAGGTCTTTTTTGCCTTTTTGCCTTTTTCTCTTTTAAGCGAGGCATTTCGCCCTTTTTAAGGAAAGCATCCATAG
>Ga0256833_1001362_pt1 | contig 18096 bp, 14 predicted proteins | sample 356284metaG_FD_190535 | JGI IMG/M metagenome (GOLD analysis project Ga0256833, IMG submission 190535) | Hydrothermal vent microbial communities from Mid Atlantic Ridge, Atlantic Ocean - 356-284 | ecosystem: Environmental > Aquatic > Marine > Hydrothermal vents | place: Atlantic Ocean: Mid... | reverse complement strand
AAATTCATTAAAGGCAACCAGCTATACAGGCATATTCCTCTGATTATAATTTCCACTGAGGGTAGCAAGAGGGACAGAGAAAAGGGACTCGCTCTGGGTGCCGACTCATACATAGTAAAACCCTTTGACCCGGAAGATCTGCAGGAAGTTGTTAGAAAATTTTTAGTGGAGAGTGGTAATGCCTGAATTCTCCGAAAAGGCCTTCAAGGAATTTGTGGCTGAAGCGGGGGAAATGATAAGCCGTTACCAGGAAGGCCTTCTCGATATGGATGAAAGTTTTTCCTCATCCGGGGTCCTTGATCAGGATATACTCAACGAAATTTTCCGGGCTGCCCATTCTCTCAAAGGTGCAGCTGGCATGTTCGGACTGGAGGATCTTTCAAAACTAAGCCACGCTCTTGAAAACATGCTGGATAATTTGAGACTTGGAAAGATAGAGTATAACAGTGATGTCTTTGATGTACTCTTTCAGGGGGGGCAGAAGTTAAGCGAAATCTTAGAGAAACTGAGCAGAAAAGAGGAAATTGACAGAGCAGAAGTGGAGAGCTTTATTTCAGAAATTGATGATGCCATTAAAAGAAACAAGAAAACCACCAGTGAAAACCTGGCAAAGGAAGCAGGTATTGATCCGGAGATACTGGCAGTTCTTACAGAATATGAAGAACACAGAATAAATGCAAATCTTGAAGAAGGAAAAGGCATATACAGAGTCAAAGCTTCGTTTCCACTTGAAGAATTTGACGTAAGACTTGAAAAACTTACATCTTCCCTTAAAGAGATAGGTGAAGTTATAACCACCCTACCTAGCTCAGAACCTGCATCAGAGGGAGAACTCAGATTCGACATGGTGGTCGCAACCGACGCCAGTGAGGAGAAAATAAAATCGCATATTGGAGATGAAAAGGCTCAGATAGAATTGCTGGGGAAGCTGAAAAGAGAACCACCTAAAAAAAAAGCCCTGAAGAAGAATGACATTGCTTCCTCCCTGACCAGAAAAAGTGACTATGTACGCGTCAACATAGAAAAATTAGATTACATAATGAGTTTAGTTGGGGAACTGGGTCTCTCAAAATCAGCTATTGAGAGGAGTATCGAGGTTTTCAAAGATTACAAAGAACTGGCCCCCCACGTACTTGAACTTCAGAAAAATGTAAAACTCCTGGAGAGGAAGTTAAGGGAACTTCAGAATGGAATAACCGAAATAAGAATGGTCCCACTCAGCATGATCTTCAACAACCTTGCCAGAATCGTTAACAAACTGGCAAGGGATTCAGGGAAAGAGATTAATCTGGAGATTTATGGAGCAGATACAGAGCTTGACAAACTCATTGTGGAAGAACTCTCAGATCCTCTGATTCACATTATCAGGAACGCCATAGATCACGGGATCGAGTCAAAAGAGGAGAGACTCCTTGCTGGTAAACCCGAGAAGGGGACCATCATTATAAATGCATATCAAAAGGGTAACCATGTTGTCATAGAAATTTCAGATGATGGGAGGGGAATAGATGTTGAAAAAGTGAGGAAAAAAGCTATTGAAAAGGGCATCATCTCTCCGGATGAGGAGCTGAGCAGAGAGGAAATCATAAACCTCATTTTTACACCAGGTTTTTCCACGAAGGAGGAAGTATCAGAAATTTCGGGACGCGGTGTCGGAATGGACGTTGTCAAAAACAACATAACCAGACTCAGCGGAATGATAAATGTTGTAACTGAAGAGGGTAAAGGAACAACTTTTATTATTACACTCCCCATAACCCTTGCAATAATTCAGGCTCTTCTCATCAAGTTCTGTCATAAAATATTTGCAATTCCTCTGAACTCCATACTTGAAACTGTGGTCATCACACCTGACGAAATTAAAACAGTTGAAAAGAAAGAGGTCATCGAATTGAGAGACATAACACTTCCAGTGATAAGACCTGGAAAAATTTTCAATTTAACAGATTGTCCTGAAGATCAGCAGGAGTATTTCATAATCGTGGTTGGACTGGCGGAAAAAAAATGGGGGATCTTAGTGGATCAGATCATAGGTCAGCAGGATGTTGTCATAAAACCCCTCGGGAAATCTCTTTCATATCTGAAACCAATTGCGGGAGCCACAGATCTCGGGGATCAAAGGGTGGTTCTGGTAATAGATGTGGCATCATTTATTGAAGAGGCTGAGGCGTATGTATAGAGAATTTTATGGCCTCAAATTAAAACCATTTTCAAAAACTCCTGACCCGGAATTTCTCTACCTGGGGAAACAGCACAGGGAAGCTCTGGCAAGAATGGAATACGCTCTTGAAGAAAAAGACCTATTTCTCCTGACAGGGGAAATAGGAACAGGCAAAACGACTCTCACCAGAAAATTGATGGACAGTGTTGACGAGAAGAAGTATAAATTCATCGTTATTCTAAATCCACGACTTTCTCCATCTCATTTTTTGAAAGTAATTGCCAGGGGACTTGAGGTGGATAAAATCCCCTCAAGCAGAAGCGACCTCAACGAGGCTATCTATGAGAAGCTCTATGAACTTTACGAGAACGGGGTAACTCCAGTCATAATTATTGACGAAGCACAGCTGATACCTTCAAAATCAACCTTCGATGAGATCAGACTACTCACAAACTTCCAGCTTGACGATGAAAATCTTCTCTGCCTGATGCTTGTTGCTCAGCCAGAATTGAACAGGAGATTGAAACATCCGGCCTACAAACCTCTGGTGCAGAGAATAGGAATGAGATACCATCTGGGGCCACTGGATTTTGAGGAAACAAAGAATTACATCAGGTTTCGAGTGGAAAAAGCTGGAAGAAAGGAGCCACTCTTCACCGAAAAAGCGGTTGAATTGATCTATCACTATTCTGAAGGATTGCCAAGAGTGATAAACAACATTGCCTCCAATGCCCTGTTAGCTGGCTTTGGAAAAGAAGAGGATCCCGTAACAGAGAGCACAATTCTGGATGTGGTTGAGGATCTCAGACTTGGTAGAGCATGGAAAACCAACTCACTGGGAGGGTAGTAACAGGTGGATATTGCCGAAATAAGAAAGAAAGCGAAAAAGAAAAAGGAAGAAAAGAAGGAAGAGGGAAAAGAAAAGGAAATCCCTGAAACAGGGGTAGAGACTCCTGCAGAAGAACCACAGGTAGAAAAAGCTGAGAAACAGGAAGAACAGGAAGAAAAATCCCTTATTGAGCTCGCAGCAGAGACCCTTCTGGGACAGGGGGCTCTCAGGGAAAGAATCCAGATAGATCACAATCTTAACGAATTTCTTGGAATCAAGATAAACGAGGATGAATATGGTCTCTCCATCGAAAATGTAACAGAAATAATCAAGGTACCTCAGATCACCGATGTTCCTCTTACTCCAGATTACGTCTTAGGGGTGATATATCTGCGAGGAAGAGTTATAACCCTTATCTCGTTGAGAAAAAAGCTTGGTTTTCCAGAGAAAAACATGGACAGAAAAACCAGAGTCATTATTGTCAACAACAGTGAGGAAGAGATTGGCCTGCTGGTGGATGAAGTAACCCAGGTATTCAGAATACCTGCAGATAAAATAGAACCCCCACCAGTAAATCAGAAGGAAAACGAATCGGTTTTTGTTTCCGGGATTGCAAGATATGAAGGGGTCTTTCTCAGAATTCTCAATATAAATGAAATAACAAAGATTGAGTATTCACTGAAGAAGGAGAAGGCAAATGGATGAAAAGGAGCTGCAATTTGCCATTTTTAAATTGGGAGATCTGGAATTTGGAATAGACATTATGAAAGTGAAGGAGATAACCCGTTACCATAAAATCAGCAAAATACCCGGGACTCCACCATTCATTGAGGGAGTGATAAATCTGAGAGGAGTAATAATTCCCATTGTGGATCTGAGGAAGAAATTCGGCATGGAACCAAGAGAACCAGACAAGAAAACAAGAATAATTGTTGCCACGATTCTGAAAAGAATCGCGGGTCTCTTAGTTGATGAAGTTATTGAAGTTTTACGGATACCCGCCGAAAACTTGAAACCACCCCCTCAGCTTGGAGAATCCTTCAAAGCTGATTTTTTATCTGGAGTCGCAGAGAAAGGGGAAGAAATCATTTTTATCATTGATTTTGAAAAGCTTCTCTCCCAGAAGGAGCAGGTGGATTTCAGTAAATTTCATGAAATGCTATCAGACACTCAAATGGATAACAATAAACCAGACAGCGAAGATTCTAAACAGGAAAAGCAATATTCAAAGTCAACCAGAAAATCTTCAAGAAAGAATAAAAAGAAAAAATCGAAAAAGAGTGGAGACAGCAATGAAGAATAGAAAGACGCTGAAAACAAGGCTTATATTTTTTATTAGCCTGCTCTTCGTGATCTTTGGACTTGCATTCAGTGTATATTTTTATCATCAAACAAGGCAGATCCTCCAGCAGGAGCTTGTAAAAAGAGGAAAAACTCTCGTATATGATCTCGCTAGAAACTCCAAAGTGGGTTTTCAGGCAAGGAATAAGATTGTCCTCAAACAACTCCTTGAAGGGGTAATGGATAACCCGGATGTCGTCTATGGGATGATAGTGACTGAAAAAGGAGAAGTCCTTGCAGAAGAATACAAGGATGAAAGATACAAAGAAGAAATACCCTATGTGTCTCCACCATCAGCAGGGGTCAAAATCACCTCCTTCAAAATAGGGAAGGAAAAATTCTATGATTTTGTGGCACCAATCATTATTCCGGTTGAAACAGCCATAAATGATGAGTTTCTTTTTGGGGGCCAGACCACCGCTCCCACAGAAAACTACAGTGTGACTACACCAAAGGAAAGTGTTCAGGGATTTGTGCGGCTGGGGATGAGCACTTTTGGAATAAGCATGGAAATAAAAGAAACTGAAAGAGTTGGGTTAATCATACTAATTATTACCCTGCTCCTTGCCATTACGATTCTCTATCTCTATATAGAGTATGCCATCTCCCCTCTTGCAGAATTAACTGCTGTTGCCAAAAGGGTTTCCACGGGAGATCTGACTCAGCGGGCAGAAGTTAAGAGAGAAGATGAAATCGGTCTCCTTGCAGGAGTATTCAATCAGATGCTCACAGACATTAAAAATGTAATCAAAAAGATACAGATCATAACAAAGAAATTAACATCCCTTTCTGACGAGGTACAGGATACAGCAGAAGAGGTTTACTCCGGTGCAACAGCTCAGTTCAAGGCAGTTGAGGAGACTGGTTCCTCCATCGAAGAATTAAATGCATCAATGAGGGAGATTACAGAAAAGATCGATGTTCTTTCCTCCTCCTCTGAGGAAAGCTCTTCTTCCATAACAGAATTAACTGCCACCATTGCAGAAGTGGACAGAAACATGGAAAGCCTATCCTCTGCAATTGAAGAAACGAGTTCCTCGATTTCTCAAATGACAGCTGCAATAAAGGAAGTTGCTTCTCATATTGAAGAACTCTTCAAAGCATCAGAAAACACCGCAGCCTCAATGAATCAGATAGACAAATCCATCTCCGAGATTGAGAGGAATACAAATGAAACCCTCCAGTTATCAGAAAAGGTTACAGAAAATGCCACCAGAGGAAAAGAGGCTGTTGACTACACCAGAGACAGTATAAGGGAAATAAAACAGACATTTTCAGAAGTTGCAAAAGCCATAGAAAGATTGAATGCCAAAACAGAGGAGATAGGATCCATCCTACTCGTAATAGATGACATTGCAGAGCAAACAAATCTTCTCGCACTCAACGCAGCAATAATCGCTGCACAGGCAGGGGAAGAGGGAAAGAGTTTTGCCGTTATTGCCGACGAAATAAAAGAGCTGGTTGAAAGAACATCTCTTTCAACAAAAGAAGTCGGTGATCTCATCAATTCATTGAGGGAAGAAAGTACCTATGCAAAGGAAGCTCTGGAAAAAAGTGACGAGAAAGTAAACAAAAGTGTAACTCTATCTGAAGAAGCCGGAAAGGCGCTGGAAGAAATTTTAAACAGTGCCATGCTATCCACCGAAAGGATGAAGGAAATAAGCAGATCAACAACTGATCAGGCAAATGGGTCTCATCAAGTGACAGAATCCATAAACAGAATAGTTGAGATGGCAAGGAAAATCTCCATTGCCACAAAGGATCAGGAAGCGGGATCAGAGAGAATTCTCCATGCCATTGAAGATATGAGGCAGATAGCACGAAAGGTAAAGATCTCCACAAAGGAGCAAACACAGGGAAGCAGGCAGATTATGGAAGCAGTGAAAAATATCAATCAAATGGTGCACTTTATTTCAAGGAGTGTTCAGGAACAGCAAAAGGGTGTTGAACATATACTTGACGCAATGAACAGAATACAGGAGATAACAAGGCAGAATCAGCTAAATGCCTCTTCCCTTGAGTCGGTGGTTAAAAATCTCAACGAGCAAATTGAAGGTTTATATGAAATAGTCAAGTACTTCCGAATTGAGGAAGAGGAGTGAGATGACAAGATTCTGGTCACTTAAAATAAACAGAAAACTTTTGCTGATAAATGGAATAATTATTTACACCATAATCTTTTTCCTCACAATATTCCTCCTCATCAATCACAGGAAGAGTGTCATTGAAAGTGTAACATCAGGAGCTGAAGCGGTAATAAACACAATTCCAAAACAGCTCCAGAGCGGTAAATTTCCTCCCCGAATATTTACAATGGAAAATTCACTGGCGACATATAATTTTGCAATCTATGATAGAAGAGGAAAGAGATTAACCTCAACTTTTCCTCAGTTATTTAATGAGCTTCACATGAAATACTCCGCTGAAGAATTAACACCAGGTAAAACTTTCCTCGTGAGAAACAGAATAATGAAACTGATCATCAAAGATAAAGGACCTTACCATATTGAAGGATTGATAGACCTGACAAAGATTGACCAGAGTATGTTCTCATATGGGATAAGGTTGAGTCTCATAATGTTTCTTATTGGTCTGGTTATAATTGCTTCTATTTCTCTTGTGACACATTTTCTAATCTCCTCACCTTTACTTCGATTCAAAGAAGGTTTGATAAGCATTTTTAAAGGAGAAAAATTTTCCTTTCCTGAACCCGATAGCATGCGAGAAGATGAAATTGCAGATATCTTCCATCTGGAATCAAAACTGACCCTTCTCTGGAAGGAGAATCTCTCAGAATTATCCTCTACTCTTCAGAGGTCAATAGATCTGGTTGATAAAATGGAAAACTCCCTCAACAACATTAAAAACGCAGAGGTTGAACCGGACAAATTCTTCAACGATCTGGAAAGAATAACCTTTCAGATCCAGGTGATGAAAGATTTCCTTGATGAACTCAGAAAAATGACTTTCAGGGAGGATTTCAATAAAAATATTTCAACCCTTCTTACTGAGTTTGTAAAAAAATGGGAAGTCTTCGTCAAACTCATAAGTGAAGAAATTTCTCAGCATCTGCAAATAGAAAAGGAGAAAGAAAAGTGGAATGAAAACCTTGTTCAGCTCAGAAAAAACATTGTAAGAGCGGAAGATGAGATAAGAAAACTGGAAGAAATAACTGAAAATGTGAAAAACAGAAGCCAGGGCATTCTCCCATTAGTAAATGCCATAAGAGAAAAAGAAGAAGTTATAGAAAACTCAATAAATGAAACCATGTCAACCATTGGAAGGATTCGGGAAATAATTAACAGCATGGAAAACAACAGAAGTTTTATCCGAAACACCCTTAACGAAATAGAACTAAAAATGGGAGACATTGAGGAGTTTACCGATCAGACAAACCTTCTTTCCCTCAATGCATCAATTATATCTGCACAGGTGACCAGTATCGAAGGCCGTAGCTTTGAAATCATTGCAGAAGAAGTAAAGGGGCTTTCTGAAGTAGTTTTCTCCGCTATACAGGAGATGGAAAATAAAATAAGGGAAAGCAGAGAATTCAGCAACGCCAACAGCGGACTTGTGGAAGAACTCATGAAGGAACTTGGAATGATTACAAAGTTTGTTGACATAATAAAAAAATCACTCAACGAAAATACCACGAATTTAAAAGAAATTTCGGAAGAAATTAGAAACACAGATACCCTTCTTGACCAGCTTGTCACACAGCTCAATAAGATAAACTCTGTTATTGAACCTGTTGCATCAGACAATCTTGAATGGATAGATGAGCTCAATACAAGGATTTCCCAGATTGAAAAATTCATTGCGTCTATCTACGAAAAAGAAACTGAACTGACACCTGACATCACAAAGCTTCGGGAAAACATAAATCTCTTCAAAGAAGAATGGGCAAGATATGAAACACGACTGGAACATATCATTGAAAACCTCATGGAAATAGGTGAAGGGAACAGGAGTTTATATTATAATAAAAATGAGATGGAGAAGTATCTCGATACCATTTCATTAACCTCCGAAGAAGTTTCCAGGAGATTGAAGAGAATGAAGCAAAATCTATTAGCAATAATGGATCTGGTAGAAAGAAACACTAAACAAAAGAGAGGTAGTGAAAAATGATTGTCAAATGTCCAAAGTGTGGTGCCAAGTACAGACTTGACCCAAAAAAATTCTCCGGTAAATCACCAAAGATCAAATGCAAGCATTGTGGAGAAATATTTCCAGTATATGAAAATGTTGTGGACTGGGAAGGAGCAACTCCTCCTTCTGAAGGCAAAAAGGAAACACCTCCCCCTTCAGGGAAGGCAAACGCCATCATTGCAACAGCAAACTCTGAACTGGCAGGCGTCATTGAAAAGATTCTTAAATCCGCCGGGATTTCTCCTCAGATAATCCGTGATGGCATAGAGGCTCTTTACAGGATCACCAATCAAAATCCCTCCATTGCAATCATTGATGTTGACCTACCGAGACTTTATGGTTTTGAAGTATCTGAACTCGTAAGAAGAAATGACCCTCAGAAAAACATAAAAATAATCCTTATAGGTTCCATTTACAACAAGGATGCATACAAAAGATCACCCGAATACCTCTACGGTGCTGATCACTACATCGACAGACATACCATTGAGGAAGAACTTCCAGGTATTATAAACCAGATTGCACCTTCGCAGGAAGGCAAAGTATCAGCACCATCTGAAACTGTCCCTGAAGAAAAACCAGCACCAGCAGAGAAAAAGGAAATAGATCTCTCTTCTCTTTCACCAGAAGATCAGGAATGGGTTAAGAAGGCTCAGCGAAAGGCACGGCTTATAGCAGCTGACATAGCTCTTTACAATGAAGATGCCATCAGAGAAGGCCTGATTCATGGTGATGTGTATGAAAGAATAGCCAAGGATCTCAAGGCAGGAAGAGAGCACTATGAAAAAACAATTCCAGAGCATATCAGGAAATTGAAAGACTTTCTTGGAGAAGAGATTGAAAAAATGCTGGAGGCAAAGAGAAAAGAATTTGGACTCTGATTCTGGAGCAAGGCGGGTTAAAAAATGACGGAAAAGAGGTTGATTGAGAAGTACAATGTGATAGAGGATGAAAATGAAAAAATAGAATTTCTCGAATCCATTGCAGAATTGCATGATCCGGAGGCTCTTGAAGTTTTCAAAGAGGCAATGGGTGATAGCCGCTGGAGAATAAGAAAAACCGCCATAGAGGGACTTCTGAGATATTATGACCTTTCCGCCGTCATAGAACTCCTGCTCCAGCTGGTTCATGAAGAAGAAAATGCAAACCTGAGAAATTCTGCAATAGAGGGACTTGTAAGACTTGGTAGCAAAGCGACATACAAAATAATTGAGGCTCTTCCCAGAGAGAACGATGAAATAAAAAAATTCTATGTTGACATACTGGGCGAAATTGGAGATGAATCCGTTGCACCTTACCTGATCAGATTGCTTGATACTGAGGATGAGAATCTACTTTCAGCTGTAATAGAAGTTCTTGGAAAAATAGGAAATGCAGAAACTATAAAAATACTCATAGATATTCTTGAAAAGAGAAAGGACAACATAAATATTGTCTTCTGTGTCCTCTCAGCATCGAGAGATATTCTTTCCCGCTACCCCAAAATTCAACTCGAGTACAGGAATTTTCTACCATACATTGACGAACCCCTTCTGAGAAAAGCCTTCCTGGAACTTGCAGGCTATATATCTGATCCAAAAATCATCCTGCCCATTGTGGAAAATCTCAACATTCCTCAGAAAGGGATCAGGGAAGCAGCTTTCAGAGCTATATACAAATTCTACATCCACAATCCTCAATACAGGAAGGAACTTCTGGATGCAATCAGGAAAAATGAAATAAAGAAGGATTTAGTCTATAAAGCTCTGAACAGCAGTAACATTGAAACGAAAAGTGGTGCAGCACTGGTACTTGCAGCGAGGAGGGATACATCTGCAATACCTCAGATTCTAAGGAGCATAGAAGAAAACAGAGAATTCTTCCTGGAAATAATGGAATTCTATGGGGAAGAAGTAGTTGGAATCATTCACGATATATGCTTTGACTTTGATGATGACACGAAATCCTTCATGTGCAAGATTATTTCAAAAATGGGCAACCAGAAATCTGAAGATCTCCTTCTTGATCTGATCCAGGGTGGCTCTGAAAAATTGGTGGCATCAGTCGCAGAGGCTCTTGCAAGGGTCGGGACAGAAAAATCAATTGAACCTCTGGTGAGATACCTCACAAAGGGAGAAAATGTTGAAACAGTAGAAGCAGTAATAAACGCCCTCAAAAGGCTTGTCAGGGATTATCCCTCTGTAGCCTCCCAGGTTATTGAGAAATATCTTGACTCATGCACCGGGAAAACCTGTAAAAAAAATATGCTGTGGCTCATTGGTGACACTGAGTCCACCCAGTACTGGAAATATGTCACAATGCTTCTGAAGGACAATGACCCTGAGATAAGGAAGTGGGCATTGAGAACTCTGAGACAGTTAAAAGTGAAGGATTCCCTCTTTCAGGTTCAACCTCTCTGTTTTGATGAGGATGAAAAGGTCAGGATAGAAGCGATAAAAGCCCTTGCTGCCATAGGAGGCAGAGAGGTACTGGATTACTTCAAGATACTGAAAGAGGATCCCAACTTCTGGATCAGGCTCGAAACCCTGAAGGCTCTTGAAGAAATCCTTGGTGACGAGGTGGTGGAATATCTGGTGGATAAAATGGATGATCCAATTGGAGCCGTGGTGGTGGTTGCCCTTGAAATTTTAGACAGGCACTGGTCAGAAAAGTACAAAAATCTTCTGAAAAACGCTTTGAAACATCCTGATCCAGAGGTAATACACACTGCTATGGAAATTGCCATTAAAAGGAAGGTATTTGACATTATCCTCGAAGCATACAAAGAGCTACCTCCTGAAAGCAGAAAGAAAATAATCAATTCTCTCTACAGAATTCCCCTTGATCCAGATTCAGCAGAGCTGATAAAAAAGATGATCAAAATAGAAACAGACAGTGAAATAAAAAATGCGTTAGTGGGTCTAGCTAATGCCCGTTAATTATCATCATATTACATTACCAGACTACGAATTTGAAGTACTCAGGGAAATCATAAATAAAAAGTCAGGCATATGGCTCACTGACAACGACAGGAAGATTCTGGAGTACAAGCTTCAGAAAAGATTATTTGATCTGGGGTTCAATTCATTCAGAGAGTATGTGATTTTCCTCAAGTACAACAGAAGAAAAAAGGAAGAACTGGATACCCTTATAAACATTGTAACCACCAACGAAACATATTTCTTCAGAGAAAAATTCCAGCTGGATGCCTTTTCCGAAGAAATTCTCCCACTGATAGTGGATAAAAAGAAAAAATCATCCCTGAACATGATAAATATCTGGAGCGCGGGATGCTCATCTGGTGAAGAACCCTATACCATTGCAATGCTTATCCTTGAAAAGTGCAAGTACCACTATCTATGCAACAACGGGAAAATAGTGTTCAATATTTTTGCCAACGACATCAACTATGAAATGCTTGCAAAGGCAAGAGAAGGTATATATTCAACCAGTTCATTCAGAGCTACTCCAAGAAAATACATCGAAAAATACTTTGTCAGAATGGAGGATGGGAAATACAAAATTAAGGAAGAGGTTAAGGAACTGGTTACATTTTCCCATCTCAATCTTCTTGACTCAGAAAAAATAAGACTTCTCCCCTTTTTTGATGTTGTATTCTGCAGGAATGTTTTGATATACTTTGATATGGAATCGAGGAAAAAACTTGTTGACAACCTTTATGATAGACTTTTACCCGGTGGCTTTTTACTGCTGGGACATTCAGAAAGTCTTATCAACATTACAACAAAATTTAAGCTGGTCAACCTGAAAAATGACATTGTCTACCAGAAACCAGAAAAATAACCCTGCGGTTCTCATTGTTGATGACTCTGCATATGTGAGAACAACATTGAGTGAACTTCTATCAAAACAACCAAACATTGGACAGATAGTAACTGCAGTTGATGGGGAAGATGCACTCAAGAAAGTTATAAAGTACAATCCAGATGTCATCATACTTGACCTTGAAATGCCCAAAATGGACGGTTTTACTTTCCTGAGGCTTCTGCTTGACAGAAAACCGATACCAGTGATAGTGCTCAGTGCCAAAAGCAACTACTACAATATCATAAAAGCTATGGAGCTCGGAGCTCTCGATTTCATCCCCAAACCGATGAATGGCGGAATTCCCGAACTGGAAAAAATTGTTAAAGAGCTAAACGACAAAATAGTTCTTGCTACATCCTTCAATCCCTCCGGGGCCAGAAAAAGATTTAACGATTTCTGGAAACATCGTAACAATTTTTACTCTTATGAATCCCTTTTTCTTCCACCCGAAAAAACCCTTATTGCCGAAGAAGATATTGACAATCTTCTCACAGTGGCAATAGGAGCCTCTACAGGGGGCCCAGCAGCCCTGTACCAGATTATGAGCTCTCTGAAGCTAAATGAGAATGTTGCAATTTTAATAGGACAGCACATGCCTGATAACTTCATTGAACCTTTTGCAGAGCGACTTGATAGAGTATCATCATACATCGTGAAAAAGGGGGAACATGGCGAAGTTGTCAGAGGAGGAACTGCCTATATATCTCCAAGTTCGAAAAATATGGTAATTGCACGAAAAGGGAAAAGAGTTATAATTGAACTTAAGAAAACCACCGAAAGTGACAGATATGTTCCCTCAATAAACAAGTTATTTTTTTCAGTTGCCAGCGTGATGGGAAGCAGAACAATGGGCATTCTGTTAACTGGAATGGGTGACGATGGTGTGGAAGGATTGCTGGAAATCAAAGTCAATAATGGATATACAATTGCGGAATCAGAAGAAACGGCTGTTGTTTTTGGAATGCCGCGGGAAGCAATCAGGCGAGGCGCCGTGGATAAAGTTCTTCCTTTAAGGGAAATTCCTGCAGAGATAAACAACTGGGTTGCAACAAATGTCAGGAAATTCATAAAAAAGTAAATTAGGGAGGAAACATGAGTGACGAAGAAAAAAAAGAGCATCAATTGATGGATGAGCACTTTAAGAAAAGGGTGGAAGAATTTCTGAATCTCTTCAAAAAAGGTAGTGAATTTACCCAGGAACTTCTCAAAGAAAATGAGAAATTAAGATACAAAATAGTGAGACTTCAAACAGAAAATGATGAATTGAAGAAACAATTACAATCAGACTCTGTCATTGCAAATCTTCAGAGACGAATAATAGAGCTTGAAGAGGAAAAGAAAAAGATACTCGAAAGATTAAAAGAAGTTGAAGAAGAAAACAGAGATTTTGCTCAGCGATATGTTGAAATTGAAGAGGAAAACAACAGTCTGGCCAATCTCTATGTTGCCAGTTACCAGCTACATGCAACTCTCGATTTTAAAGAAGTTCTACAGACAATCATTGAAGTAGTGATAAATTTAATAGGAGGCGAAGTATTTGGGATCTTCCTTTATGATGAAAAAAATTCAACACTCAACTTTGTTGGAGGAGAGGGATTTGAGGAAACATCTCCTCCCCCATTTAAAGTTGGTGAGGGTATAGTGGGAAAAGCTGTAGCCTCTGGAGAAGTTTACATAAATCCTGAGCTTTTAGTCAGAAGAGAAAATGAGATAGATCCCGACAATCCACTGGTTGTAATCCCACTAAAAATTGAAAATCAGAAAAAACTGGTGGGCGCAATAGTAATTTACAGACTTCTGATACAGAAAACTTCCTTCGACAAGGTTGATGAAGAACTCTTCACTCTTTTAGCAGGTCATGCCGCCACTGCCATCTTCAGTGCAAGACTCTATGCAGAATCTGAGAGAAAACTCACAACCTTTCAGAGCTTCATGGAGCTCCTCAAAAAAGAGTGATGAAAAACTCTTCAAAAAAGTTTCACATCATAAGCCTGGGATGCTCGAAGAACCTGATCGACTCTGAAAAGATATTTTACCAGTTTGAAAAGTTCTCCTTTTCATACACTCCCGACCCCTCTTCTGCAGATGTGGTCGTAATAAACACCTGCGGTTTCATAAGAGATGCAGTTGAAGAATCAATTGACACGATACTTGAAATGGGAGAAATCAAAAAGAAAAAACCCGGAATGAAAATAGTTGTATCAGGGTGCATGGTCCAGCGATACCGGGATCAACTTCTTTCAGAATTGCCTGAAGTGGACCTCTTTGTGGGGACAACTGATTTCTACAGAATTCCAGAATTACTGGATGAAAATAAGCGTCTCCACATCACCAGACCCATCTACAAAGCATGGGAAATTCCCAGACACCTTCTGACCAGACCTCCAGTGGGATACCTCAAAATTGCAGAAGGATGCTCTGCAAACTGTTCCTTTTGTATTATTCCAAGGCTCCGTGGTCCCCAGAGAAGCAGAACTGTTGATAAACTACTTGATGAAGCGAAGTGGATGAAAGATCAGGGGGTCGAAGAGCTGATCATTATTGCACAGGATACAACTGCATATGGGAGGGATCTTGACGACGAAACAAATCTTACCACTCTTTTGGAACGACTGAAAAAGATTGAAGGATTTCGGTGGATAAGAGTTCAATACTTATACCCGGAAGAGTATGATGAAGAGTTTATCGAACTTTTCGCTGAACCGCCACTTCTTCCATACTTTGACATCCCCATCCAGCATTTTTCAGATACCATTCTGAAGCGGATGAACCGCAGAAGCGACAGCAAAACGATAAGAAATCTCTTTAAAAAAATTAAGAAAAAAATTCCCCAATCAGTCATACGAACAACTGTAATAACAGGTTTTCCCAGCGAAACTGACGATGACTTTGAGAGGTTAACTTCCTTCCTGGAGGAAGATCTGGTTGACTTTTTCGGTTTCTTCAAATTTAGTCCTGAGGAAGAGGCAAGGGCAAGCAAATTTCCTGATCAGATAGATGAAGAGATAAAAGAGGAAAGAGCAGAAATTCTCTCGCAACTGGCATGGGAAAAGCTGGAAAATTTTTACAATAAATTCTCAGGTAAAAGTGTGTCTGCAATAGTAGAAGAGGAGTGGGACGAGAAATATAACATTGGAAGAGCATGGTTTCAGGGACCAGATGCTGACGGGTCGTTACTAATTAAAAAGACCACCACTCCCCCTCCCTTCTTCACAGAAGTTGAAGTGAAAAACGAGGTAAGCGAATTTGACGGGGAAGTGATGGACACCACTTACTTATCCACAGGAACAAAGTAAACATCAGTTGGTTTAAATTGCGAATTTCTTCTGAATCTTGGTTTAACCTCCATTCCTATCCAGTCAAGTGTGGGATTGTTCACATCCACCCCCACCAGTCTGGTAAGGAAAAGGGTATCCACCCCATCAAATTCAATCAGGGCAAGGATGAAAGGCGTTTCTTTAAGAAACTCCTCACTGCCAAAGTGACACACCGTAAATGTGTGAACTCTACCCGTCTCCGGTAACTCCACCCATTCAGTTTCAACTCCACAGTACATGCAATGACCCTTGGGAGTGGCATATGTGTAGCCACACTTTGGGCACCTCGTTCCAATCAATCTCCCATTAGCAAGAGCAGCAAAAAATGGGGAATCCTGACCATAACTGTAAATGTAATTTATGAGATACTGCCTTTTGACAATTATGGGGGTCATCTTTTTCAGTACAGAGAGATCCTTATCCTTGGGAAATGGAACATTAAAAACCTCTGTTCCCTCTTCAAGTTCAGGTAATTTTACTTTTTCACTCATCCTTACTCCTCCCTTTCAAGGATACTGACAGTTACATAAGTTCCAGTCCCTGCATGACTGTGAATTGCGCCTCTCTTTGCATTTTTGATCTGCAGAGTTTCATCCCCAAAATGTTTACCTATGGTCCCCTGCAACTGCCAGAGAGCAAAAACAGCCTGCATTAAACCGGTTGCCCCTACGGGGTGACCAGCTGCAATCAAACCACCTGAAGGATTAACAGGGATCTTCCCCTTGTGGGGAAGGGGCTTGTCAATTCTGTAATCCACATTTGGCATAAAAGGATAACCCTCCTCAACAAATTTACCCCCTTCTCCATATCGGCACAGTCCCATATCCTCATAGGTCTGGATTTCTGATGAGGTATAGGCATCATGCAGTTCAATAAAATCAAGTTCTTCAAGGGGATTCGTTATGCCTGCCATTTTGTATGCCTGAATTGAAGCCATTCTCCCCGCCCTGAAGGAATGGATACCAGGATACTTCAGCTTACCCCCAAGAAATTTGTCGCCCACATAATCTTCAGGCTTCTCATGTGGTAAAAGAGGAACATCTCCATGTGGTCTGTCAGCCATTCTCATCGCATCTGTTCCCCTTCCTATTCCCGTCACTTTAACCTTTGGTAGAGTTCTACCTGCAGCATCCTCGATCTTCTTGAGACCCTCTTCACTTGCCAGAATTATTGCTGCAGCACCATCGCTCATGGTACAGATATCAAGTCTGGTAAGGGGCCAGGCAACCATTGGCGCCTTTCTCACATCTTCAATGGTAATATCCATAGGAGCCTGAGAAAAGGGATTGTACATCGCATTCTTGTGATTTTTAACAGAGACCATTGCCATTTGCTCCGGAGTTGTACCAAACTCCTTCATGTGTCTCACAACCATCATTGCATAGTAGCCTGAATAGAATCCTCCCACGGGATAATCAAAAGTGGTATCTGAAGCAAGAGCAATAAACTCGTTTCCCTTCCAGGTGTTAACCTTTGACATCACTTCAAAGCCATAGGCAAGAACTACATCCATATAACCAGAGGCCACTGCCTTCCACGCCTCCTGAAAGCATATCCCCCCCGTCGCACCACCTCCCTCCACCCTGTGACCCGGCTTGGGTACAAGGCCAAGGTAATCCTGCACCATAATTGCAGCCATCAACTGATACTCAAAGTGATCAGAAAAGTATGAACCCACAACTCCATCAATCAACTCCACCATTTTGGGATGCTCAATACACAGATCCTGCAGAATATAATCGTACGCTTCCTTAACAAGTGCCTGAAATGTCTTATCGGGGCGTGCCTTTGCAAATTTGCTTACCCCACCTGCCACCACATAAACTGGACGCATTTACAACCTCCCTTTAAATTTTTTCAAAGTTTAGTACAACATTCACGAATTGTCAAAGTAAGTACTTATTAAGTTATATGAAAAATTCATGAAAGAAGAAACTGAAAAGGGCTGAAATCAGGAATTACCCCACCATCCCCCTGTAGTACCTTACCATTTTTGCGAAGGTCCCATTCATTGCCAGAAGCTCCTTAAAACTCCCATCTTCAACAATTTCTCCACCCACCACAACTATGATCCTGTCAAAATTTTCAAGGATTTTCATATCATGGGTAGCTGCAATAATGGTTGATTCAGGAAAGTAATTAAAGAGATTTTTCAGGATCTTCTCAGCCGTTTCCCTGTCAAGATACTCAAAGGGTTCATCTAAAAGAAGGACTCTGTAATCTCTGGTAAAGAGCCTTGCAATGCCAATTCTCTTCGCCTCCCCTCCGCTTACCCTGTAACCATCCGGACCCAGAAGGGTGTCCACACCCTCTGGCAATCTTCTGACGAAATCATCAAGATACACCTTTCTTAGTGCCGAGAGGATAACCTCTCTATCTTCAACGACACCAAGGCCAATATTGTTCTTGAGAGAATCGTAAAATATGTAAACATCCTGTGGAAGAACGCCAACAGTTTCATGAATCGGACAGGTATGAAGGGAGAGCCC
>Ga0256833_1001361_pt1 | contig 18109 bp, 11 predicted proteins | sample 356284metaG_FD_190535 | JGI IMG/M metagenome (GOLD analysis project Ga0256833, IMG submission 190535) | Hydrothermal vent microbial communities from Mid Atlantic Ridge, Atlantic Ocean - 356-284 | ecosystem: Environmental > Aquatic > Marine > Hydrothermal vents | place: Atlantic Ocean: Mid... | reverse complement strand
TCCATCCAATGAGCCTTCTTAGAAAGAGGCTTTCTGAAAAAGGGGCAGTCTCTGCCTCCTGCCTTTCCCGTATGCCTTCTGGATCCCTAATCTTAATTGCCGGCCTTGTCATATTCTTCCATACCCCTCCAACCCGTTCTGGGAAAAGGATAATCTTCGCCACCCTTGAAGATGAAACAGGGCTTTTCGATGTAACCGTTACACCTTTTGTACAAAACAGATGGGGAAAGATCATATATACCAGCGAGATCCTTGCCCTTGAGGGCCGACTGCTACGGCAGGGTAAAGATGGAACATCGGTCTCCATAAAGGCAACCAGAATAATCCCTACCCTTTGCGGACAGGTTGAAGACCTACTTAGGTGCATTAACAAGGCCAATAGAACCAACAAAAACAAACCTTAAAACATGAAAACCAGGAATATGAGAAGACCTACCTTTCCATTTTTAAATAGATGTCAACAGATGGCCTTTCTCCTGTCTCTGTCTCTATTTCTATGTGACGGGAATAGTCATAACGAAGCATGACTCTTGTGACCTTGTCGTTAAAATCATTTATGAACTTAAGATATACATCAGGGCGAAGATATGTGCCCACAACAAGTGATACATCATCAGATGCCTGCCCCGTCTCCACCTTGATTTGATCCACGAGGCCAAGCCTTTCCCTCAACTTGGACAAAAGTAGGTTTGCACCACCTGCAACAATATCACTCGTGCTAACACCCCTACCCTTTCTACCTCCAAGAAGATATCTTGCTATCTCAGACTCGGGCATTGCCGGATCTGAAAATAGCTCAACTATAGGCTTATTCAGGGTACCACTTACCCTAAAACCCACTGTTACATCACTGACCTTTCGAACCGCCTCAATATCTACCACCGGATCGTCAATTGGACTTGAAAAATAGGAGAGCCTTCCCTTTTTTATCGAGACAGTGGTACCAAGGGCACTATAGACCCCGTCCTTAATTTTAAGTACGCCTGTCCCATAAAGCCTGCCACCGTTACCGCGTGTAAGATCAAGCCTGCCCTGAACCTTGCCCTTTAGGCCATAAGCATCTATTATTACGTCCTTTCCTATTTCGACCCTGAGCCCCAATTCAAGCGGTACCGGCTGTGACCTTTTGGCTGTCACCTTCTTCCCTATAAGTTTAATGTCAGGTGATGGAAGAATCGCCCCTTTTGAAACCTCTATCCTTTTTATTCTTGCATATGGTATCAGGAGTTTGCCGCCAAGCCTTAAAAGACGTCTGTCAAGAGAAATGGCAAGATCAGGACTTATGTTTATTCTCATATGGGGCATTGTCACTGCCCTATAGTTCTTCCCCGTAACACTCAGAAAAATGGCAAAATTCCTTTTATCTAAACTTCCATGTCCTTTTACGAAAATAGGGCCTGTTTCTGATTGCAAGGTTCCACTAAGCTTCATGGTTTTATCCTCTACTTCCAGGAAAAATTGCCTGGTCAAAATGGGTATTCCATAACGAGGATATTCTGCCTTAAGGCCCTTAAGCCTCGCCTTTGCCATAAGAACAGGCCTTTTAAAACTGCCTGTGATTCTTGCCTCTCCATCAAAGGAACCTTTGTATATGAAAATGTCGCTTGAAAATTCATGTAGCCATCTTAAGTCCCTTGACTCAACCTTTACTTTCATATCCAGAGGCTGGTTATTGCCCATAAAAGTGGCAAAACGATAGCCAGGAAAGGATATGTTTCCGCTTATATCTGCCTTTTCAGGAATATCCCCTTTTATTTTTCCAAAAAGGCCCTTTGGTGAAAGTCTGCATGTGACAAGAAGATTCATCTTCTCGCCTTTTGAGTAACCTTTTGGTAAAATCCTTGCGTCCTTTATGGAAAGATAGGCATGCCCCCGTGTTTTCCTTTTCCCTTTTTCTGAAAGCCTTAATGAAAAATTCGCCCTGCCCTTTATGGAAAAACCCGCATCGGTAAAAAACAAAAAAGGCTCAACAGGTATATGTCTGCCTTCTGTCTCTATCTCCTTAAAAGATTCCCTGTTAATTAACTTAAGAAGGAATAGCCCGTTATTTTCCCTTTCAACGAGCCTAAGTGGCGCGATGATAATACCTTTTTGAAAAAGCTCTATATTGGCCTTTTTGCTTAGTTTCCAGCTTCCAAGTCCCTTTTGCTTGATAGTAAGTCTTTCTATCTGACCTGCGTACCTGGCTCCCTCCTTGAGGCCACAAGTTGCACCAATTTGGATCTTTCCATTTTTAAAAGTTACTTGTGCCTTAATTTGGTGTCTTGAAAGTTTTCCAAAAAAAGATGCAGAAGAGTCATAAATGGCAAGATGGCTGTAGTTAAGACCTCTAAGCTTGACATCTCCTCTGATCCTTGAATGAAATATGCCACTTGAATCAACTCGTATCTTGATGTCAGAAAGCCTGCTTTCCTTACAGTAAATGTCTTTTCCATCAAGAGCCAAATTCACCCCGGGGTCCTTTCTCGGGCCTGTAATCCTGCCTTTTAAGAATACATTTCCCTTTAAAAAAGGGTGAAAATCCGTAAGATCTTCACTTTTTAAGGAAAAGCTCACATTTTGGGCAGTTTTTTCCACCCATCCAGAAAGCTTGCCGGTTGTGGCCCTGCCGTTAAGAAATACTTTTTCAAACAAAAGCCTTTTCCCCTTAAGGCGAAAGATACCATTAAGTGCTATCTTTCTTTTTTCTGTCCCTGCTTCAACTCCAGTAAGTGTAACAGTTGCCCACCTTTTGCCTTTAATGCCTCCTAATGCACCTTTTGCCTTAAGTGTGCCGTTAACACTGCCTTTAAGCCTTGGCCATATCTTTTCCAAATGGATGGCCCTTACGTGTATCTGACTCTTAAAGCCTTTTGTAGAAAGGCGATAGGTTCCCTTGGCAGTTACATTTCCTTCAAGGAGTCTAAGGTTTGCCTCCCTAACGGACAAAACGTCTCTTGAAAGACCTGCCCTTAACCTAAAAGATCTTACCCGAATCTTTTTAAAAGAAAGCGCCCCCTTTGCAACGACATCTACCTTGTCTCTTTCACCTGCTATTTTGCCTTTTAAAAAAACCTTTCCAGTCGGAAGCCTTTTAAAGAGTATGTGCGGATCAAGGCCATTTATACAAAAGAAAAAATTGTAGGTAGGATTTATAAAAAGATCATGAACCATGCCCTTTAAATTGCCACTTACATCACCTTGGGCCTTTGACAAGATATGCATGTGGTAAGTGTCACCCTTGATGAAGGTATTGATCTTTATAGAGGGATTTTTTGCATTAAACTTTTCAACATATAGACTAAGGTCAAGCCTCGTTCTTATACCCTTTTTTTGCCAAAGCCTTCCCTTTAAATTGAATGAAAGTTGTTGGCGGGAAAATATGCCAAAGATCCTTTCTATGGTTAAATTTTTTTTTGCCAAGGAGGCGACAACGTCCAAGTGGGAAATATTTATGGCAGTTTTTTCCTTACCGCCTGATACAATATCGAGCTTTTTTATAAAAAGCCGCTTAAGGCCAATATCTATTGGAAGATCGGGAAACTTGATATTTGTTGTTTTATTTCTGTCTCCCTTAGTTTTTTTATCAGAAAGGATTAGCTTTGTCTTTTCAATCCTTGCATCTATTACAACTCTTTTTTTCAAAAGCGTAAAAAATGCAGGCCTTAAAGAAAGATTTTCAAGGTTCAACATGTAATCATTGGTTTTAACGCTGATCCTTTTAAGGGTGAAACCTTGGCATAGAGTTCCAGAAACTGGCCCGACCTTTACGCTTTTTTCTGAAAATGTCTGGATGAGCCCAAGTCCAACTCTAAGGCCAGCATTTGTACAAAAAAGGAAATAGATTAATGCTGTTACCAAAAACAGCACCATAAGAAAGGATATGGATGCCTTTTTTGCCATTTCCCCTGACATCAAAAATCCGGCCCGACACTAAGATAAAATTTGAAGGGCACTGATTTGTGACTTATACCAAATCCAAAATCCAGCCTGACAGGACCAAGCACAGTCTTAAATCGTAAGCCCAAGCCTGTTCCAACCTCAATCTTGTTTTGATACTTTGGGTCAAAGGCGTTTCCCGCATCCACAAAAAGGGCACCGCTTACCTGTTTGTATAAGTGCCTTTCAAGCTCCAGGCTGCCCACTGCAAGGTATTTTCCACCTGTTACCTTGCCAGTTTCCTTGTTTACTGGCCCAAGCTCCTCAAGGGAAAAGCCTCTGATACTGTTTTGCCCACCTGCATAAAACCTTGCAGACGATGGAATATCCGTCACGTCCGAAGTAACAATGGCCCCTGCATCCAATCGGCTTATGATCCTATAATTTGGATTTAAGCGCCTTATGAATTTGGTGTTTAAAAAGGATGAAAGATACGATCTGTTTGCAAAAAAATTACCTACTTCACCACTTAACCCTATTTTTATGGAATATCCCCTGTTTGCATAAAGTATATTGTCTGCTACAGACTTATACCATGAGATAAACGGCACTAATTCGCCACTACTTTTTTTTTCACCAGCTGCATCATAGTTTTCGTAGCCAAGGTTTATACCAGCGTTTCTGCGCCACCCGTTTGAAAGTACAACTGAATAGGTCGTGGCAACGTTATATTTCCAGCCGGTTCTTGAATCCGTGTCGTAGTGCTCAATAAAGGGTCTTAGGGAAAAATAGTCGCTGTAGGGCCGATCAAGCGGTATGAAATACTCACCAGATAGCATGGTTTCTTCTGAGGAATATCTAAACTGACCCCTTAGGTGGTGCCCATTTTTACCAAAATACCTACGACGCCACTCAAGACTTACCCTTGGCCCTACGTCTGAGACATATCCAAGTCCAAACCTAAAGACGTTCGGCTTTTTCATAGGACATGAAACCACAACTGGAACCAAGTTCCCAGAAGCATTCTTACCTTTTGAGTAGTCGATCTTTACGTCTCTAAAGTAGTCAGAATCAAGAAGTCTTGACCGAAATCTTCCAAGCAAAGTCACATCAAATGGCTGACCTTTTTTAAAATCTGCATAACCTCTTAATAAGAGCGGAGATAAAGTGGTCTCCTTAAATGTAAGCCTTCCAAAATGATATCTTGGACCAGTATCAAGGCGTAGATGAATGTTGGCTTTGTGATTTTTGACATCAATAAGCACCTGATGAATCTTAAAATGTGCATCAAGATAGCCAAGGCCCTGTGCCCGTTTTAGTAACCCGTCCTTGAATCTTTCATACCGCCTTTGCCTAAACCTTTCCCCTGGTTTAAAGGGCATGCTTTCTATTGGCAAAAGGTCATCACGTCCTGGTCCAACGACTTCAACCTTTATGGTGGCAATCTTCGTAACAGGGCCTTTTTGAATCAGGTAGGTTGCAACAAGGCCACCCCTTGCGTCTCTTTTAAGGGTTCCTGAAATTTCAGGATCAAAATAGCCAAAAGGAATGAGGGCCTTTTTAATATCTAAAAATCCTTTTTTAAAGAGCGTCTCTATCCTCGCCTCTGTTAGGGGTTTTTCATTCCTTTCCTGATATATTTCAAGAATAGCAAAGACATTATCCTTTAGTCTGCCTTTTACACCCTTCACCTCTACACGAAGCCCTGGCGAGGCGGCATAGGAAATGGTGTAAAAAAAGAGAAATACCAAAATGAATGTTGAATATGGTGAACTTTTAGAAATCACTATTAGAGTTACCAAAAGTTGTTGAAATATGACTATAGACTACTTATTATCAACATTAACTGTTAAGTACAAAATGCGTCTAAATAAATAGGGCATAAATATTGCGTAAATAATTCTTGAAAACGATTAAACAAAGGTCGTTAATCACCTATGTATTCAAAAATCCGACTCATTATCAATATTACATTAACAATTGCAATACTTATCTTCCTTGTGCCTTTGCCAGCTTCCTTTGCCCTTGATACCCTATGGAGCCTCTACCAGGAAGCGGTAAAAAAGGATCCGCTACTTAAGGAGGCGCAGGCACAACTTAAGGCATCCTTGCAGGAAAAGCCCCTTGCAAGATCCCAACTTTTGCCCCGCTTAGAGGCCCAAATAGGGCAAGGCTACTATGACAAAAACATAACAGGCATTGGCCCAAAAGGCATCAAAAAGGACTACTGGGGAGACAACTATGGGGCGCGACTTGTTCAGCCCATCTTTAATGGACAGGCGTATGTGAGTCTAAAGATGGCTGAAAGCATCATAAGCGCCCAAGAGGCCCAGGTGATATATGCACGGCAGGATCTTATTAAGCGTGTTGCCCTTGCCTATATTGATCTTTTGGATGCCAAGTCCCTACTAAGGGTCGCAAAAGACAGACTCAGGTTAGACAGCAAGATTGTGGAAAGGGCAAAGGATTTTCTAAAGGTTGGCACTGGAGATATCGTCTCTGTTAGGGAGGCAGAGGCGAGACTTGATTCAGCAAAGGCAGGAATTGTTAAGGCAAAAAATCTTGTAACCATAAAAAGGACAAATCTTTCTGTTATAACCAAGACCTCAGTGGGCAAAGTTGCAGACATAAATCGTTTCATCCCTCTTCTGCCTGATCCTGATGATAAAAATGCATGGATAAAGGCGGCCCTTGACAATCAACCCATACTGAAAAAGGCTCAAAAAAGGCTTGTCTTTGCCAAACAGAGCATAGAACATGAAAGACGGGCAAGATGGCCCCGCGTGGACCTTGAGGCCGTTGCCGACTATGCAAATGGACAGTTTCTCCCAGATGTCATCTACCGTGAGGCCCACGGGGTGTTCAAAATAACCTTTCCTTTCTATCTTGGTGGGGCTATTGGTGCAAGAACGAGACGGGCAGAAGAAGAGGCAATTGCAGCAAAACACAGACTTGAACAGATAGAGGACAGGGTGACCATTCAAACCACAAACGCCTTTTCAAGGCTAAAAGACAGCGTTGCCTTGATAAATGCCGCAAAGAAGGCCCTTGAATCAGCGAGGGTTTCCATGGATGCCACAAACAAAGGCTACGAGGTGGGAACAAGAGACGTTATCGATGTCCTTGATATGACGGATAAGTACCTTGTTGCCAAACAAAGATACCTACACTCCCTCTATGATCACTTAAGGGCAAGGATCCTCCTAAAGAGTGCCTCTGGTACCATTTCGGAAAGGGATTTAAAATCTATAGAGGCATTGCTTGTGGCTGATGGACAAAAAGGGGAAGGAAGCCATGGCGCAAAATAAAAAGAAGATCTTGATATTGGCGATAGTCTTATTGCTGATAGCCTCGGCTGGTTACTTTTTTTATCAGAAAAAAGAAGAAGGCAGGAACGAAGGATACCTGACCATTTATGGAAACATAGATATCCGGCAGGTCCAGCTCGCCTTTTTCGATGAAGGGAGGATCAAAAGGCTTTTTGTGGACGAAGGCGCAATGGTAAAGGCTGGTGAGCTTCTTGGTATCCTTGACGATTCGAGGCTAAGGGCAACAATGCTCAAGATCGAAAAGGATCTTGAGGCACAACAGCAGGTGGTCAATAGGATGCATGCTGGAAGTAGACCTCAGGAAATAAGGGCAGCAAGGGCCAGGGTTAAAAAGGCAGAGGCAGCCGTTACCGATGCCCAAATAACCTTCAAAAGGATCAAAGAGCTTTCAAAAACCAAGTTTGTTTCCAAGCAGAAGCTTGATGATGCCAGGGCTCGTTTAAATATGGCGGTAGCACAGCTTAATGAGGCAAAAGAGCTTTATTCTCTCACCCTTGAAGGGCCGAGGAAGGAAGATATTAGGGCAGCAGAGGCCCGCCTTCAGTCCCTAAAACATGCCCTTGAACTGGCAAAGGAAAAGCTTAGAGACGCCAAACTCTATAGTCCGTCTGATGGAATAATCAGGGACAGGATACTTGAGCCTGGAGACATGGCCTTTCCACAGAAACCGGTCTTCACCCTTGCCCTTTCAAACCCCATGTGGGTAAGGGCATACGTGCCTGAACCTGATCTTGGAAAGATAGCACTTGGCATGAGGGCTAGGGTGTTTGTTGACAGTTACCCTGACCACGAATTTAAGGGTTGGGTGGGCTACATCTCACCAACGGCTGAATTTACCCCAAGAAATGTTGAAACCCCAGATCTTCGCACGCGTCTTGTCTACCAGGTGCGGATCTATGTATGTAATAGTGAAAACAAATTGCGACTTGGGATGCCTGCAACAGTCAAGATCGATCTGAACGGGAAGAGACACTCCGGCCCAATAAGGCCCTCTGAGATCTGTCAACAGGGAAACTCCACCAAGTAGGTGGCACGCATGTCAAGCCCTCCAAAAAGGGAAGATGAGTATTGCATTGTCTCATCAGGACTCACCAAAAGATTTACATCCGGGCAGAAACAGATAGTTGCCCTTGATGACTGTTCATTCAAGGTAAAATCAGGAATAGTCACCGGATTGATAGGCCCTGATGGGGCCGGCAAGACCACTTTCATGCGCATCTGTGCAGGCCTTCTGGTGCCAGACCAGGGGAAAATAGAGGTACTTGGCTACGATGCCACAAAAGATTTTCTTCATGTCCAGACAAACATTCGCTACATGCCCCAAAGATTTGGTCTATATGAAGATCTAACCGTAAGGGAAAATCTGGAGCTCTATTCAGACCTGCTTGGTATCCCAGTTACCAAAAGACAGGCCCGATACGATTCCTTAATGGCCATGACAGGGCTTGCCCCCTTTATGGGCAGGCTTGCAGGAAGGCTTTCAGGCGGCATGAAACAAAAGTTGGGCCTTGCCTGTACGCTTCTTAAGCCCCCAAGACTACTCATACTTGATGAACCAACCGTTGGGGTTGACCCTGTATCAAGAAGGGAACTGTGGGATATTGTCTATTCTCAAGTGCATGAACATGGCATGAGCGTGCTTCTTAGCACTGCCTATCTCGATGAGGCCGAAAGGTGCCAGCAGGTCATCCTCATGCACGAAGGACATGTCCTTGGTAAGGGAGTACCACAAAGCTTCAGTGAGCCTCTAAAGGGCCACTGTTTTATGCTTGGGCCTCCTTCAGGGCAAAAAAGACGTCTTCAACGAGACCTTGCAAACAGGGACGAGGTCATAGACTCATTGATCCTTGGCGAAAAAATAAGGCTTGTCACCATGGATGCCTTGGATCCTGGAAAAGTGCATAACACATTTCATCTTGGTGAGGAAATTTCCGTGGAAGAATCCTCACCCAGGTTGGAAGATGCATTTATATGGCTTTTAAAGAAAAGGCTTTTAAACCTTGGAAGAGGTGTGAAATTCAAGATTATATCTCACCACAAGGTTGCAGGACCACCTGATGAGGACGTAATCGTTGTACGAAATCTAAAACGCAGATTTGGTGACTTCTATGCCGTTGATGGCATAAGCTTTTCTGTAAAAAGGGGGGAGGTTTTCGGGCTTCTTGGGGCAAATGGTGCTGGTAAAACAACGACTTTTAGGATGCTTTGTGGCCTTTTACCCGCCTCTGAAGGTGAACTGTTTGTGGCCGGAAAAAACTTGAGGAAAGCAAGGGCAAAGGCAAGAGAAAGAGTGGGTTACATGGCACAGAAATTTTCTCTTTATGAAGACCTTACTGTTATGCAAAATCTTCGCTTCTTTTCAAGTGCCTATGGCCTATATGGCAATAGGCAAAAAGAGCGTGTGCGCTGGGCACTTGATGCCTTTGAATTAAAGGATGAGGCAAACAGCATCAGCCGGGATCTTCCCCTTGGTTACAAACAAAGACTTGCCCTTGCCGCCTCTCTCATGCACGAACCAGACATACTCTTTCTCGATGAGCCCACATCAGGCGTTGACCCCCTTGCAAGACGTCAGTTCTGGGTACATATAAATACCCTTGCAGAGGCAGGGGTCACAATAATGGTTACCACACACTTTATGGAAGAGGCAGAGTATTGCGACCGAATAGTCATTATGAAACAGGGACGTATCCTTGCCAAAGGCACCCCTGAGACACTAAAAAGAAAATTTCATCCACCAGGCGTTGAAAATCCCACCATGGAAGATACGTTCATCACCTTGATAGAACAGGAGGCAGGTTGAAAGAGTGAAAACCAGTCAGAAGTCTCTATCAAGGATGCGCCTAAGTGGGCTGATAAAGAAGGAGATAAGGCAGATCCTAAGAGATCCTTCAAGCATAGGAATTGCCTTTTTCCTTCCAGTAATCCTTCTCATTATTTTCGGATACGGGGTTTCACTTGACGCAGAGCACGTTCCCCTTGGAATAGTTATAGAGCAGCCTAGCCCCGAGGCCAACGATTTCGTTTCAGGCTTTAAGGACTCGGAATATTTCGACCCTGTCTTTTTCAGGAGCATTCAGGAGGCAGAAAACGCCCTGATCCAAAGGCGCATCATGGGTATCGTCTGGACTCGAAACGACTTTGCAAGGCAGGTTCTCAAGGGTAAAGAGGCCCCAGTTGGCGTCATCGTAAACGGGGTGGATGCCAATCAGGCAAGGATCGTAGAAGGTTACATCACAGGTGTCTGGATGAAATGGCTCGTATCCTATGCAAGAAGTCACGGTTTGGACATAATGGCACCTGTAGAGGTCAAGCACAGGATATGGTTCAACTCAGCCGTACGAAGCAGGAACTTTCTTGTGCCTGGACTTATTGCAGTTATTATGACCCTCATAGGAGGGATGTTAACAAGCATGGTAATTGCGAGAGAGTGGGAACGAGGAACAATGGAGGCCCTTCTTGTTACTCCTGTGCGCGTAAAAGAGATCATCCTTGGAAAGGTGATACCCTACTTTTTTCTTGGAATGGGTGGCATGACCCTCTCTGTTTTCATCTCCATTGTCATATTTCATGTGCCCTTTAGGGGATCTTACCTGGCCCTTGGTTTTGCCTCAGCCCTCTTCATGTTAACTGCAATAGCCCTTGGCCTTATCATATCTACAGCGGCGGGAAGTCAGTTCGTGGCAGGCCAGATAGCTATTGTCATAACATTTCTACCTGCCTTCATGCTTTCTGGCTTTGTTTTTGACATAAACTCCATGCCCTTTCCCATTCAGGTCATAACCCATATCGTTGCAGCAAGATATTTCGTAAGCATACTCCAGAGCCTGTTCCTTGCAGGTAATATCTGGCCAATATACCTTGTCAACTGTCTGTGGCTTGCTGTTATGGCACTCATATTTTTTCTCATTATCAAAAAGAAGTCCCATAAAAGACTTGTGTAGGAGTTACCTTGTTAAGACGAATCCTTGCCCTCACCATAAAGGAATTTATAGGCATCCTTAAAAACAAGAAGAGCAGGATGGTCCTTATACTTCCTCCAGTTGCTCAGATAATAGTGTTCGGATATGCGGCAACCTTTGATCTGAAAGACGTCCCGGTTGCCATATACAACGAAGACAACGGTGAGATCTCAAGACAGATAGTCGCCCGTTTCCAGGGCTCTAAGGTCTTTCACATAATTGGCAACCTTGAATCAAACGGCCAGATTGCACCGGTAATAAATCTTAAAAAGGCACTCATTGTCCTTCACTTTCACAAAAATTTCTCAAAGGATATGGCAAAAGGCGCCACAGGCAAGCTACAGGTCATACTTGATGGACGAAACTCCAACACGGCACTAATTGCCTTGAACTACGTACACACCATCTTATCCAAATTCAACAGGAAATGGATGCACCAAAACAGAAACATACGGATTCCAGCAAGACTTGTCGTTCGTTCCTGGTTCAACAGGATGCTGGACTCTCATTGGTTCATTATTCCTGGCATAGTTGCCCTCTTGACCATAGTTGTCACCCTGGAGGTAACGGCACTTTCAGTGGCAAAGGAAAGAGAGGCAGGGACCTTTGACCAGCTCCTTGTCACCCCCATGACTCCCTTTGAGATACTTGTTGGGAAATCGCTTCCAGGTCTTATCATTGGTCTTATAGAAGGGACTTTTATCATCTTTGTAACATGTTTCTGGTTTGAAATCCCCTTAAGGGGCAGTCTCCTTGTACTTTACTCAGGTCTTTTCACATTCCTGCTATCTGCAATCGGAATAGGACTGATGATATCGTCTATTTCTCTTACCCAGCAGCAGGGTCTTATGGGGGCCTTCATGTTTTTGGTACCATCTGTTGTCCTTTCTGGCTTTGCAACCCCCATTGCCAACATGCCAAGGCTCGTTCAGGAGTTAACACTTCTAAATCCCATGCGCTTCATCCTTGTGATTGTCCGTTCGGTTTTCCTTCAAGGCGCTGGCTTTAACCTCTTATGGACCCAGTATGTTCCAATGGCGCTAATTGGTATTGTCTCCCTTGCCATTGCAGGCTTTTTGTTCAAAAGAAGACTCTACTAATTGGATGGATAGGATCGGCGCTACTGATTTTTGCTCAGTTTCTCTTTTGTTTGTACCAATAGAGAAGGCCAAAAGTTGCAATCAGGGCCAAGATCCCACAAAAAAGAAGCGTCTGCCTGATACCAAGTGTTGAGGCAAGACGTCCCTGAACAAGGCTTCCAAGGGGGAAAAGCCCCATGAAGGATGTGGTAAAAAGCCCCATCATCCTGCCCCTTAGCTCATCCTTTGACTCTATCTGAAGAAGACTTATTGCACTTGTTGAACAGATGACCATGACAAATCCACTAAGAAAAAGAAGAAAACACGCTTCATAAAATGTTCTGCTTAATGAAACTGCCACTATGGATGCAGGAAAGAGGATCGAGCCAAGACGCCACCACCGCTTCCTGTTCCTGCTGTGGCCGTACTGTGCAACAAAGCCCGCACCCAAAAGGGCACCCAGGCCGTTAGAAGCGCACATAAATCCGTAAAATTTTGCATTAAGACCAAGTACGTCCCTTCCAAGAGAAGGAAGTAGTATGGAATATGGCAGAAGCAGGATACCAAACACCATTATGTTAAGAAGAATGGATAGCAGGAGCGGTCTTTTCTTCAAAAATGCCCTTACCTCCCTCATGTCGGAAAGAATGGATCTTTGCCCAGATTTAAGGGGCCTGTTGAATCTTGGATACATTGCCCTTATGTAGATAAGACTTGCCATAACAGCAAGAGCAGAGATGGCCTTTAGATAAAAACATTCTGCCATGAGCCCAGCCTCCATAAGAAAACCTGCTATGGCTGGGCCTCCAAAGCGGGCTATGTTGAATGCAACGGAATGGACGGCAATGCCATTAGTGATGTCTTCCTTGCCAACCAAATCGAAAACAAGAGACTGTCTTGCTGGCACCTCAAAGGCCATTCCTGTACCGAGAACGAGGGCCAGGCACAAAATGGCAAAAAATGTTATGGCACCGGTATCTACCAGCAGGCCAAAGATTAAGGCCTGGACCAGTATGAGCCCCTGAATAGTAATGAGAAAAGATACCTTGGGAATTCGGTCGGCAAGAACCCCTCCTGCAAGAGAAAAAAGGAGAATGGGAAAACCAGCCACCGCACCAAGTATTCCCACATGGAACGGATCCCCAGTAAGCTCAAGGACGAGCCACCTCTGGGCTGTGCCCTGTACCCATGTGCCAATAAGGGCCAGGGCCTGACCCATGAGAAAGATCCTGTAGCCCTTGTGTCTAAAGCTTGATAGCCCCCTTGGTACGGCCGGTTTAACTTGAGGCCTTCGCAAAGTCCTTTGCAAAATAGGTGATTATTATGTCAGCACCGGCCCTTCTAAATGCCATGAGGGATTCGTACACAACATGTTCTTCACTAAGCCAGCCGTTTTGGGCCGCTGCCTTTATCATGGAGTATTCACCACTTACCTGATAGGCAGCAATGGGTAGGGAAAATTCCTGCCGCAACATGCTGATAATGTCAAGATATGGCATCCCAGGCTTCACCATAAGGATGTCTGCACCTTCTTCCATGTCAAGAGTGGCCTCCCTTAGCGCCTCTCTGCTATTGGCTATATCCATCTGATAGGATCGTCTGTCACCAAATTGTGGCGCACACTCTGCTGCGTCACGAAAAGGGCCATAGAAACTTGATGCGTACTTAACCGCATAAGACATGATGGGAACATGCTCAAAGCCGTGTTCGTCAAGGGCCTCACGTATGGCCCCTACCCTCCCATCCATCATGTCGGATGGAGCAACCATGTCTGCTCCTGCCCTTGCGTGTGAAAGGGCTGCCTTCTGGAGAAGCTCAAGGGTTGCGTCATTGTCTATGCGAAAGACCCCCTTTTTTTCTTTTACCACCACTCCGCAGTGGCCATGGGACGTGTATTCACAAAGACATACGTCAGTCACTACAAGGAGGTCTGGAACTGCCTTCTTGATGGCCGAAACCGCCCGCTGAACGATTCCAGACTTAATCCAGGCATGAGAGCCCTTTGAATCTTTCTTTTCTGGTATGCCAAAAAGGAGTACTGCGGGGATCCCAAGGTCAAATACCTCCTTGGCCTCTTCCACCAGATTATCAACAGACATCTGATAGACCCCGGGCATTGAGGAAATGGGTTCCTTTACCTTCTTTCCAGGGGCAGCAAACAAGGGATAAATTAGATGATTTTTAGACACATAGTTTTCTCTGATTAAACTTCGAAATCTCTCTGTCTGCCTAAGCCTTCTTGGTCTGTATTCTGGAAACATCATGGGGCCAGCCACTCCTTCAGCTTTGAAATAACGATATCTGTCTCTTGAAGGTCTTTGATACAATCGTTACATCCTGCGTCCTGAAACTTTTCCTGGTCTTCAGGTGAAAAGTCTGGGCATATGACAAGGATCGGGATCTTGTCTGTGTTGGCAGACTGCTTCAACAGGACACTTACCGACATGGCATTTAGAATAGGGACATTCTTTCTGATAACAATAAGATCAGGCTCTTGTTCCCTGGCAATGTCAAAACCCTCCTGGCCGTCTTCGGCAACAAGGAGATCGAAGGGAAAATCCTGAGCTATCCGGGAAAAGATCTTTTTGCCCTCGGGTTTGTCATCCACCAATAAAACCACAGGTTTGCTACTACCCATAAATGGCATTCTCCTATTTTTTTGATTCGTAACAAATACGGATCAGGCGATTTATGAAAAGCTCGGGATTTTCCACTGCGTCTGATGGCACGTTGAACTCAGCCTGGCCTGTACGTTCCCTTATAAGGGTCAATCCATATTCCAGTATACTGCTTAGTCTCTCGCACTGGCTATACAGGCTAGCCGGGTCGAAACGGCACGCCTCAAGGATCTTGTCAATGGCAGCATCATCAAAGGTTATCTCTATCTCACAACGGTTGTAGAAAGAGGCCTCATAGCTCTTTATCTGCTGAATCCAGAAAAGGACATTGGATGCAGCCTCCTCAGTTGTCATATCCTCCTTGAGACAAAGATGCGCTATTAGATCCTTCCTGTTTTCATTGAGTACTACGCCCTGCTCCTTCCAGGATGGGAGCTGTTCTATATCAAGGCCTTTTATTATTTGTTGTTTTTCATGATGCAAAATGGCTTCATAACGCTTTAGCCTTTCTTGGCTGTGGGGTGATGACAGTAGCTGCTCAAGTGTCTTTGCAGGATCTTCCACCAGCTCCTTGGTAACCACTAAGTAATTGATGTCGGTTGACGGAAGGGCCTTTTCAAAGGGAAGAAGGGCCCTTTCAATAACGCTCACAAGTGCCCTGGCACCTGTTTTTTCCTGATAGGCCTGAGCGGCAAGAAGCCTAAGTGCGTCTTCTTCAAACTTAAGATCAATGCCGTATGCCTTAAAGTCGTGCTTTTTGCTCACTATCACTGGGCTTTTTGGATTTTTCAGTATCTCAAAAAGGTCATCCTCCGTAAGCTCTTCAAGTACGGCTATGACTGGCAGTCTCCCAATGAACTCATTTTCAAAACCAAACTCTACAAGATCCTGCGGCTTGATCTCCTTAAGCCACTCCTGTTCATCCTTAACGTCAAGTTCTGCGCCAAAGCCTATTCCCTGCTTGGAAAGTCTCTTTTTTATGATTTCAGAAAGACCAGAAAAGGCACCGCTAACTATGAAAAGAATGTTTTTGGTGTTAATGGTCTTCTTCATGCGTTTGCCAGTCTTCCTGAAGTGCTCTATGGCCTCAAGTTGGGAGATCGGGTCATGAGGTGTTTTCAGATCCACCTCTGTTTCCTCAAGCGGCTTTAAAAGGGCCCTTTGAACACCTGACCTTGAAACGTCTGGACCTCGCAGACCATCTGTGGAGGCAATCTTATCAATCTCATCTATATAGATGATGCCGTATTGCGCCTTTTCTATATCTCCATCTGCCTCTTTAACAAGGTCCCTGACCAGGTCTTCAACATCACCACCAACGTATCCTGTCTCACTGAACTTGGTGGCATCACCCTTTACAAATGGGACACCTAATTTTGCGGCAATAAGCTTGATAAGATAAGTCTTCCCAACACCTGTAGGACCAATAAGAATGATGTTGTTCTTTATATTGCCAACAGGCTGTTTGCTGCGACCACGTTTTTCAAGGTAGGCAATCTTGTTGAAATGGGTACAGATCTTGGTGGCCAACACTGCCTTGGCCTCATCCTGTTTAACCACGTACTCATTAAGATATGCCTCAAGCTCCTTGGGCTTGATGGAAAAATTTATCGTGCCAGACTTCTTCTTGGCACCTTCGTTGGGCTCATCCTGCTCGGTCTTTGTCTGGCCGGGAAATACCATTTGCGAAATCACCTTCACCCTTCCACCGTACTTTTTGGCAAGATATTCACTGATCTCTTTTTCCAATGTCTTTTGCGATGGAAAAGGCCTTTCAGATTCGTCACCGGACCGCACCTGCTTCCTGGAAATATCTTTTTCAGCCGGTTCCTTGACTGAATCTGAAGATGCTTTAGAGCCATTAGATCCGCCATTTATGTGGTTTGGGGTATCTTTTTGAATATTACTCTTTTCCTTGGATATATCAGCCCTACCAGGCTGTTTCATATGATCATCCATAAGGGTCACCTTACCACAGTCGATTTTTCTTCTCAACTTTATGCACTTTTTATTTTCCATGATTTCAGTTACTATTCAGAACGATTTAAGTTTTTCGCAAAAGTTTTTGTGAATAAAAATATAATTATTCGAGGTAGTTATGCAATTTACTGAAAAACAGAATATCCTTGTCCTCGATTTTGGCTCCCAAACCACCCAGCTTATTGCAAGACGGGTTAGGGAGGCACAGGTCTACTGCGAAATCCATCCATTTAATATAGAAATTGAGAAGATCAAGACAATAGCCCCAAAGGGCATCATTCTTTCCGGAGGCCCATCAAGTGTCTATGATGAAGGCGCACCAAGGATCTCTAAGGAGCTATTCGAGCTTGGCATACCTATTCTTGGGATCTGTTACGGCATGCAGCTAACTGCCTATCTATTTGGAGGCAGTGTTGAAAGGAGCCATCACAGGGAATATGGGCATGCCAAACTTATCATAGATGAACCTGATGAGCTTTTTCATGGGCTTTTAACAGGAAAGCCTGGCCATCAGGTATGGATGAGTCATGGTGATAAGGTTGAGAAGGTGCCAGAGGGATTTACCGTTCTTGCCCATAGCAGCTCCTGTCCGATTGCAGCAATGGCCAACACCAACAAGGCAATTTATGGGGTGCAGTTTCATCCAGAGGTTGCCCATACCGAGATTGGCATGGACGTCCTGTCAAACTTTCTTTTTAGGGTATGTGATTGCCGGCCTGATTGGACAATGGAATCTTTTGTCTCTTCAACTGTTGAGAGCATCAGGAACAAGGTTGGAGATGGCCGGGTGATATGTGCCCTTTCCGGTGGGGTGGATTCAACAGTTACGGCACTTCTTATCCATAAGGCCATTGGCAAAAGGCTGGTATGTGTCTTTGTAAACAACGGACTCCTTAGAAAAAATGAACCAGAAACCGTACTTGCCTTTTTGAAACAGTTTAATCTGAATGTGGTATATGTTGATGCTGAGGAGCGTTTTCTCCAAAAACTAAAGGGTGTTGAGGACCCTGAAAAAAAGAGAAAGATAATAGGAAACGAGTTCATATCCATTTTTGAGGAAGAGGCCTCAAAGATTGGTAAGGTGGATTTTCTCGCCCAGGGAACCCTTTACCCTGATGTTATTGAGAGCGTTTCATTCAAAGGGCCGTCTGCCACCATTAAGAGCCATCACAATGTTGGAGGATTGCCAGAGGTAATGAAGCTTGCTCTGATAGAGCCCTTGAGGGAGCTTTTCAAGGATGAGGTAAGAAAGGTAGCCAAGGAGCTTGGCATGCCTTACGAGC
>Ga0256833_1001360_pt1 | contig 18112 bp, 14 predicted proteins | sample 356284metaG_FD_190535 | JGI IMG/M metagenome (GOLD analysis project Ga0256833, IMG submission 190535) | Hydrothermal vent microbial communities from Mid Atlantic Ridge, Atlantic Ocean - 356-284 | ecosystem: Environmental > Aquatic > Marine > Hydrothermal vents | place: Atlantic Ocean: Mid... | reverse complement strand
AGACCTTGAGTTTTCCCGCATACTCTTCGGCAAGTTCCTCAATGACCGGAGCAATGGCACGGCAAGGCCCACACCAAGCAGCCCAAAAATCTACTAATACAGGAATATCAGACTTCAGAACCTTCTCTTCAAAGTCCTGATCTGTTACGTGGCAAATCGCCATATCACGCCTCCTGATGGAAAGTTTTAAGAATTTTGAGGCATCATAATGCGACCGCTTAAGGGGTGCAAGAAAAAATAATTTTACAAAATTAGTATTTCCAGGGCCTCTTGGAGGTTAGAAACTTCTATTATTTTGCTAGGGCTTTTGTTCTGGAAGTTTCTCAAGTTTCCTTGCGGAAGGCAAGCCTGCTTGAAACCCAATTTGAAGGCCTCTTTGAGACGGTTTTCTGCTTGTGTCACCGGGCGAACTTCTCCGGTGAGACCGACCTCTCCGAAGATCACGGTTGCAGGGGGGAGCTCTTTCTCCAGCCGGCTTGAGGCCAGGGCCAAAATGACGGCAAGATCCGCTCCTGGTTCGTCCAGGCGAAGACCTCCTACCACATTGAGATAGATATCTTGATCGTAAAAACTCAGCCCGGCCTTTTTTTCCAAAATAGCAGCAAGCATGGCCAATCTTTGAGGGTCAAATCCTACACTTGTGCGCCTTGGGGTACCCCAAGGCGTGCGAGTTACTAGGGCTTGCACCTCTACTAAAAGGGGACGGGTTCCCTCAATAGTAGCGCAAATTACGGCCCCTGGAGCCTGAAAAGTCTTTTCTGAAAGAAAAAAAGACGAAGTATTTAAAACCGGGATAAGCCCTGCCCCTGTCATTTCGAAGACTCCTATTTCGTTTGTGGAACCAAAACGATTTTTTACCGCTCTCAAGACACGAAAACTTAGCCCGCGCTCTCCTTCAAAGTAAAGCACAGTGTCTACTAGGTGTTCGAGTACTCTTGGGCCGGCAAGGGAACCCTCTTTTGTGACATGTCCCACCAAGATCACCCCGATTCCTTCCCCCTTGGCAAAATCGAGCAAACGAGCAGCACATTCCCTCACTTGAGAGACACTTCCCGGGGCAGAAGAAATTTCAGGCCAATAGACGGTCTGGATAGAATCGACGAAGAAAAAGACAGGTTTTTCTTCTTTTGCGGTTTCAAGGGCTATGGAAAGGTCGGTTTCAGAAAGGAGTAAGATCTCTTCGGCGTTAACTCCAAGCCTTTCGGCCCGGAGCTTTATTTGAGCCAAGGACTCTTCGCCGGAGAGATAGAGGATCTTTCCGTAATTCTGGGCCAGGTGTTGGGCGATTTGAAGCAAAAGGGTAGATTTACCTATCCCCGGGTCACCCCCCAAAAGGACGAGAGAGGCTGGCACCAGCCCTCCTCCTAAAACCAGGTCGAGTTCTGAAAGGCCAGTTTTTAGGCGTTTATGGGCTTCTTTCTCAACTTTCCATAAGGGGAGGGCTTGAGTAGCCCGGGGGCTTGAAGTTTTCTGCGGTTTAGTTCTTTCTTCTACAAGACTCCCCCATTGTCCGCATCCTGGACACCGCCCCAGCCATTTCAGACTTTGGTAACCACAATTTTGACAAACGAATTTAGCCATCTTGTGGACCAATATAAGGACATTTTTGGAGTCTCTTCCCCCGATAAAGCAAAATGCGACGGGTTTTTCCGTAAATAATTCGTTTCCACTCTCCTAAATATTCCATTTTTTGGAAACAGACGCTATAACGACGGGCCTGTGTTGGTTTCTTGAGAAGGACAAGGGCGTCTTCGCCTAGTCTTCCAGAAAGTCCGTCCCAAAGATCATATTGGTTCCTGGGATGTCCTTCCCAGAAGGTATAAGGTCGCGGTTTTCCGGGAAGATAAAAGGCCATTTCCGCGGCATAATCTCGCCGCAGGGCAATGATGATTTCTTCCCTTTTCTGATGAAACGCAACCCAATGGGCAAGATCTTTCCAACCCTTAAATTTGTAAAGCAAGCGTTGAATTTTGGGAGGGAATTTTTCTGGGGTGCGAGGAAGCTGGTAAACCGTAACCATTATAAACATCCCCAAAAGTACTCCGAGGAGGAAAACCCTTCGCAGAAAAAGCCTTTTTTGGGAGGGCCAATTCCCCCGCAAAATCAAGGCACTCAAAAAGACAAAACCCGAAGCGTAAAAAGGGTGGGGCCAGTTGGCGTTTACTTCCCGGAAAAAAGAAAGGGGAAAAACCAAAGTTAGAGGGAGAGCGGAAAATACGAAGAGAAAACGAAGTTTTGGGTTTTCCCTGAGTTTAGGACGGGTGAGAAAGAGAAGAAAAACATAAAGAAGGAGAAGAAAAATTATCGGCGTAATAACTCCAGCTTGTTCCAATAAGAATTTGGCCGGACCCAAAAGAAAAAGCCCTTCCCCTTGAAAATGTTCCTCTGTGTGCCGGAATGTTACCCAACTGTGGGAGGCATTCCACCAGAGATTGGGAAGAAAAAGCACAAAAGCTACCAACAAAGCCAAGTAAGGTTTAGGCCCCCTGAGAAGGGCTCTATTTTCTGGAGTCCACCAGAGCCAGAAGAAAAGAAGAACAACAAAGGCTAACATAGTTTGCTTGGTAAGGAGTCCCAAACCGAGGACTAATCCCAATTTTAAAAAATCGAAGCTCTTTTTGGTCTCAACTGCCTGCCAGGTAAAACAAAGAGCTGCAGTCCAGAAGGCGAAAAGAGGGGGGTCAATGGTCATAACAAAGCCATAAATGGCAGAAAGGGGCCCAGCTGCAGCAGCAAGGGCCGCCCATAATCCTACCTTGCGGTCGAAAAGCCTCTGGCCCAGATAATAGACCAGGGCCAAATAGAAGGTATGACAGAGGGCTGCCGGCACCCGTACTCCATATTCTGTGTGTCCGAGTTTTAAAGTAAAAAGGTGAATAAGCCAGGCAACCAGGGGAGGTTTGCTGTAATAACCCCAGGCAAGAGTGCGTGACCAATCCCAATAATAGGCTTCATCAGGGGAAAGCTCTAGGCCTATTTGTTGGATAAAAGTAAGCCTTGCAGCCAAAAGGGCCAACAAAATAAGACCAGCAGCAGAATAGAGGGAAGAAAAGAAGCCTTTCATAGGATTTTGAAACGCAATAGAAGCCAACGCCCAAAAGAGCCGACCAATATACCTAAAAGAAAACCCGAAAATACGTCAAAAGGATAATGTACTCCCAGATAAATGCGAGAATAACCAACTCCTAAGGCAAAAAGCCAAAAAAGCCACCTGAATCTTGGTAGAAGAAAGGCAAAAAGGGAGGCGGCACAAGCTACATTGGTGGCATGACAAGAAGGAAGAGAATAAGCCCGGCCTTCAAGAGGCTCCTGAGTGAAGCGCCATTTATGCCCTTTATAGAGATAAACCTGTTTTAAAGTGAGATAAGGACGTGGGCGCTTGAAATATGGCTTTAAGACCTTTCCACAGAGAAAATCTCCGCCCAAAACACAGAACCAAATCAAAAGTATCAAGAGGAGGCCTTTTAAGCGCCAGGAAAAGATAAATATAAAAGCAAAGAGGGCAAAAAAGGTATAAATAACCCTTTCGTCTGAAAGATAAGGCATTATTTGATCTAACCAGGGATGACGAAAATGATTAAGCCAGAGAAAGAGCTTCTGATCCGCCAGGACAAGTATTTTTTGGGGTTCAATCTTGAGGTTAGCCATTTTTCGTGACTTTACCGAGATAATGGAGTTTTGAAAATCAAAATTTTCTCGAAAAACCCCTTAGATAGACGAAAATCCCACTTAAAAAGCCTACTATACAACCCAGAAGCAAGACATTTTCCGTTCCAAATTTTTCGGCAAGTGTTCCGGCAAAGAGACTTCCTAAAGGGAAGAGGCCCAAAAAGCACAAACTAAAGATACTTAAAATACGACCCCTGAGCTCGTCGGTAGCGTTTAACTGGAGATGGGCGTTGGCAGAGGTAAACATACATACCATGTGGAAACCTGCCAAAAGCAGGCAAAAGGAGGCTGTGTAAAGATGTTTGGTGAGCACCGTGGCTGCCAGCCAAAAACAGAGGAAAAGAAGATTCAAAATGATAAAACGGTCTCTTTTTAACTCTTGTCCAAATCCGGCCATAAAAAGGGCCCCACAAAGGGCTCCCAAACCGTTAGCCGCCATCATAAAGCTGAATTCTTCTGCTGCCCCGCCAAAACGTTCCCGCGTAAGCACCGGAAGTAGCACCGCATAGGGGAGCAGAAAAATACTTGTGACCGCTATAAGAGAAAGTGTAGCCCTGATGGGCAGAGTCTTCCAGGCGAATTCAAGCCCCTTTCTCAATCCCTGAAGAGGTTTTTTTACTCCTGTTTTTTGAGCGTTAGGGAGCCTGATAGCCAAAAGGGCCAGAATAACTGGAAGATAAGAGAGAGCATTGACCAGAAAACAACTGCTAAGACCGAAACGAACCATGAGAAATCCGGCCAGAGCTGGTCCTAGAAAACGGGCTAGATTGAAAGCTGTGGAATGTAAAGAAAGGGCAGTAACCAGAGGCTCTTTCCCTACCAGTTCGTAGATGAAGGAATGGCGGACAGGGAATTCGAGGGCCACAGTGCTGCCAAGGACAAAGGCCAAAGTCAAGACGTGCCAGACCTGAACTAAATCTAAATAGACAAGCCCGGCCAGAACTCCTGCCTGAAGGGAAGCAACAGTTTGGGAGAGCAGGAGAAGGTTTCTTTTAGGAAGATGATCAGCTAGATAGCCAGCTGGTAAAGAAAAGAGAAGGACCGGCAGACTGGTGATGGCCCCCAGCACCCCAAGATAAAAGGCCGAATCTGTAAGTTCGTAAAGGAGCCAACGCTGGGCGGTGGTGTGTACCCAGGTGCCGACCAAAGAAATACTCTGACCAAAGAAAAAGAGCCTGAAGTTACGTATACGCAACGGCAAAAGGAGATTGCTGGCAATTTCTTCAAAAAGAGGCATGCGCCCTTTTTAACGCGAAAAGAAACGCTGGAAAAGAGAAATAGCCCTCTCTATGTCTTCAACAGTAGTGAAACGCCCCAGTGAAAGGCGAATAGTCCCCCGGGCAATCTCCGGAGGGACTCCCATGGCGTAGAGAACATGGGAGATACTTTCCCCTCGATCGTGGCAGGCAGCTCCAGTGGAGGCACAGATTTCAGGGAGAGAATTTAAAATTTCTTCTCCCGTATAACCAGGAAAAGAAACACTTAAAGTGTTGGGGATCGTCTTTTCCGGTGCCCCATGACGTACAAGCTTGGGAAAAATTTCTTTAAGCCCTTGGTAAAGTATTTCCCGCAAGGCCTTTTCTCGCCTGCCTTCGGCTTCAAGATCTTCTGCTATTATTTGGCAGGCCTTTCCAAGGCCGCAGGCAAGGGCTACAGGCTCGGTCCCGGGTCTTAGCCCCTTTTCCTGCCCGGCTCCAAAGAGAATATTTTGGAGTTTAATTCCTTTGCGGACGTAAAGGGCCCCTATCCCCTTAGGGGCATACAGTTTGTGCCCCGCTATAGTTAGGAGATCACAAAACTTAACAGATATGGGTATTTTGCCTACCGCCTGTGCCGCATCGGTGTGAAAGACTATCCCGGCTTCGCGGCATAGATGGCCGATTTCCTCCACGGGTTGAATAACACCTGTTTCGTTGTTAGCCCACATGATAGAAACAAGCCTGGTGTTCGGTTTGAAAGCCCGTTTGACATCTTCCGGATCAACCTGCCCTTTGTCATCTACCGGAAGAAAAGTAACATCGTAACCCCATTCAAGAAGGCGCACACAAGGGTTTAAAACCGAGGGATGTTCTATACGGGAGGTGATAATATGAGCCTTTGGGGAAGAGAGTACCGAGCCCAGAATGGCGAGATTATTGGCCTCGGTGCCCCCACTCAAAAAGTAGATCTCGTAGCTTTCAGCCCCAAGGAGAGAAGCTACGGCTTCACGGGCCTTTTCAAGGGCTTCTTTGGCCCATCTTCCTAAATGGTGATTGCAAGAGGGGTTTCCATATTCTTCGGTGAAAAATAAATTTACCGCCTCAGCCACTTCAGGAAGCACAGGGGTCGTAGCATTATAGTCAAGATAAATGGTCATTTCGGGCACCTAGAAATTCCTTCAAGGCTTTAGAAAGTTCATCAAGACTTACAGGCTTAAAAAGAACTTTGTCAAGGGAGTCTTTGGGTTTAATGCCGTCTTTGAGACCTGTGAGTAAGATCACAGGAAGATCCGGCCTGGCCTCTTTGAAGATTTCCGCTATTCTATCACTTCTGCCGCCGGGAAGCAGAAGATCTGTAATCACCAGGTTATAACTATGAGGTTCCTTGAAGAAAGCATGAAGGGCCTCTTCGTAGGAGCTACAAGGTATTGGTTTATAACCCAAGAGGCTCAAGGCTTCTGTAAGGGCTTTGAGATTTTGTTCGTCATCTTCAAGAAGGAGTATCTTTTCGCCCTTTCCCGATAGGCCACCAGAGGAAGAACCGGTATTTTTCGGTTCCAGAGGAGGTTCTATCAGCGGAAGGAAGATTTCAAAAGTTGTTCCCTGCCCAAGAGAGCTTTTCACTTTGATAAAGCCTCCCGAGTTCTTTACGATACCCTGCACCACTGCAAGCCCCAGTCCAGTACCTTCTTTGGCAGGTTTGGTAGTGAAGTAAGGGTCAAAAATGCGAGGCATGATTTCAGGAGGAATACCTTCTCCTGTATCTTTTACGCTTAAACGGGCAAAAGGTTTTCCTTCAACGACAGTGGGTTCTAGGAGGATTTCTAAAACTCCGCCGCGTTCTTTCATAGCGTGAAAGGCATTACTGGCGAGATTGAGGAGAATTTGCTGAATTTCAGTGGGATTGCCCAAAACATAACCACAAGGTGAAATTTTGATTTTAATTTCGATGTTTTTGGGCAAGATAGCGCCAACTAATTTGGCTGCTTCTTTTACCATGCTTTCGAGGAGGAGAGGTTCGCGATCCAAGTTGCCGCGGTGACTAAAGGTTTGGATTTGAGCTACAAGTTCTTTGGCCCTTTTGGCACAGGAAATGATGTTTTTAAGGTAACCTTTAAGAGATTGATTTTCACTTTTCAAAAGGGCTACTTCGGCAAAACCCAAAATGGGGGTGAGAAGATTATTAAAGTCATGGGCGATACCTCCGGCCAAGGTCCCTAAAGCTTCTAAGTTTTGTGCCAATACAAGCTTTTCTTCCAGCTCCCGCTTTTCGGTAAGGTCTGTAACGATATGAACAAAGCCTTTAATTTTCTGATTTTCATCCCTTAAAAGGGAAACATCTACCCGCACAACGCGTCCCAGGAGGTCGAGCTTCATTTCTTGAAAACTTTGCCCTTCTCCTTGGAAAAGCCTGCGGGCCGGGCAATCCGGAGGGGGCTCTTTGGTACCATGGAAAAGCTCAAAACATTTTTTGCCAATTAAATCTTCCATCTTTAGGCCTAAAAACTCTTGGGCAGCCCGATTGGCTTTAATGATCCGCATTTCTGGATCATGAATAGTGACTACATGAGGAAGGGTGTTAGATACCGCTTCGCAACACAGAGAAACTTCGCGAAGTTCTTCCTGTAGGAGATCGTTTTCTATTTGGAGAGCCAGATTTTGAAATTTTTGGAACACTTCTTGGGAAATTTTAGGAAGGCCTAAAATTACTTCCCAATCTTTCCCGACTTTTTGGGAAACTGTTTCCAAATCTGGAGGTAAATCTCGCGGATCTTTAAGAACTAGCCCCTTTTCAGCTTTGACAAAAAATTTTTCTTTTTGAAAGACTATAGCCAGAAATCCCCGTGAAAACTCCTTTCCTAGGAGTCTTTCAAGAGTTTCTATAAAGTTTTTCTGCCAAAACGATATTCGAATTTGGATGCTTCGTCCCTATATTCAATATTTTCGAAAGAAATATAAACCTTTACTGAAATCTAATACAAATTCCCGATTTTTAAAGTCGGTAATTATTTTAAAAAGCTTTATTTTAGAAGATTTTTGGCCGAAAGATATTCATATGAAGGTAAGAAGTGGGTTTACATTGGTAGAAATGGCTATCGTTTTGGTTGTTATTGGTCTCCTGGCTGGTATGGGGGCTTCACTCCTTGGAATCTTGATGAAACAGAACAAATTTCGCGAGAACCAAAGGCGTTTAAAAATCAATGCGGAAATATTGGTACAATATGCTTTGGAACACGGAGGAAAACTTCCTAAAACAAAAAAATGTTTGGAGGAACTACGTTACCCTAAAGATGCTTATGGCCAATTTTTTCTCTGTAAAATAGCACCAGAACTCGAAAATAAAAATGCCTGTTCTGTCAAAGCTACTTCCCTCTATATTAAAGATTTAGAGCAAGGGCTTTCAAAGTCACGCCCAGCAGCATTTATTTTGATAAGTGGCGGGAGAAATCACAATATTCAGACACGACCAACTTCGCCGGTGATAATATATCCTTTTGAACACCAAGGAGTGGACGATTATACGGGAGATTTCAAACGCCTAGAACCTTATGACGACCAGGTCGAATATTACCTGTTGCTACAACTTAAGGCCAAAATAAATTGTCCGCCTCGAATAAGGCCTTTTCCTAATCGGCGCTGAGGTTTTGGGCTTTTGTGTTAAGATTTTTCCTTCATGGAAAAACCGCAAGTCTTTTCCCGTTCTCCTTGGAAGCTTTGGGGGGTTTTGGCTCTCTTTTTCTTTTTGGGGGCATTTTTTTTCTCTTTTTTTGTGGGGCGCTTTAAGGCCCCTCCTGGGGCTCTTTTGAAGGCCCTTTTTGAATCACAGGACCTCACTTTGCACACCATTGCCAAGTTGCGCCTGATACGTACTCTTTTAGCAGCTTCGGTGGGGATGGCCCTTGCCCTTTCGGGAGCGGTTTTTCAAGCCCTTTTGCGGAATCCTTTGGCTGAACCCTATACCCTGGGTGTTGCTACGGGAGCAGCCTTTGGAGCCACGTTGGCCCTCTTCATTGGCGTAACTTCGGGGTTTTTTCTCTCCCTCTTTGCCATGGCCGGGGCGGGGCTTACTCTTCTAGTGGTAATTTATCTCTCTCGTACCGAGGCCGGAGCTTTTCGTCCGGCCACATTGATTTTAGCGGGGCTGGTAGTGTCTTCTTTTCTTTCCGCAGCCATCTCTCTTCTCAAGAGCCTTGCTGATGAAAGTGTTTCAGCCATTGTTTTCTGGCTATTGGGAAGCTTTTCAGGACGTGGCCCACAAGAGCTATTTTTCTTGTGGATTTATATTTGGCCGCTTTTTGTTGTGGCTTGGTATTTTTGGCGGGAATTAGATCTTCTTTCTTTAGGAGACGAAGAGGCCTTTGAACTTGGAGTCCCGGTGACAAAAGTACGGGCCATTTTTACCCTGAGCGCCTGTATGGCAGCAGCAGCGTGTGTGGCGGTAAGCGGGGTAATTGGCTTCATAGGGCTTATTGTTCCTCACCTGGTAAGGCTTACTTGCGGAGCCAGACACCAGTTTCTTCTGCCCTTGAGTATCCTTTTAGGAGCAACTTTGCTGATCTTTTCCGATCTTGGCGCCAGAATCCTTCTTCCTACAGGTGAAGAGTTACCCGTAGGAGTAATAACCGCTATTTTTGGCGCTCCCTTCTTTGCCTGGCTTCTTAAACGAAAGAAAAAGGAGATTGAATGGCTTCCCTAAATCTTCTCACCGCCCGCAATGCGGTTTTTGGTTATGGCCAAAAGGAGGTCGTTCGTTTCTCTTTAGACCTTAAAGCCGGAGAATGGGTGAGCCTTTTAGGCCCTAATGGGGCAGGAAAGAGCACTATTCTCTATGGTTTGGTAGGACTTTTGCCTTTAAAGGCCGGAGAGGTATATCTTCAGGGAGAGCGCCTCTCGAAACTATCTCCCAAAGAAAGGGCCAAGCGAGTAGCTCTCATGCGCCAAATGCCTGGCATTTCTTATCCGTTTACGGCCTTTGAAATCGTTCTTCAGGGCCGTTATCCCCATGGCCCCTCAAAGGCAGATGAAGAAATAGCCTGGCAGGCCCTCCAAAAGGTAGGAGCCACTCATTTAGCAGAAAGACCTTTTGCCTCTTTGTCTGGTGGAGAGCGGCAAAAAATCTGGCTTGCCAGGGTAATTGCCCAGCAAACTCCCCTTCTTCTCTTGGATGAGCCCGCTTCTCATCTGGATCCAGCGGTCTCGCATGAGATTTATCAGCTCCTTAAAAAACTTTGTGCGGAAGGTAAAGCGGTTTTGTGTGTATTGCACGATCTCGTCTATGCTTCTCTTATGAGTACCCGGGTCATCTTGCTTAAGAAAGGCCAATTTTTGGCCGCAGGGCCTCCAGAGGAAGTCCTGTGCCCGGAACTTCTTGGAAAGCTCTTTGGGGTGCCTTTCTCCCTTATAAATCACCCCATCAATGGAAAGCCTCTGCCTTTCCCTTCAATAAGCCTCTGAAAGAAGATGTCTGTTACCGAGGTTTATCCGTGTAAGACCATAGCTCTTGGCAATGCTTAAGGCCATTTCTGTGTGTCGGCGAGAGGTGGTAGGGAGATCGTCCAGATAAAAGGTCGGATAAAAGGCTAAAAGTGACCAGGGTATGTCCCGGGATAAGCTGGCGATAAAAGAGGCAATTTTTTCGATCTCTTCCTCATCTACGTATCCGGGAACGAGGAGGGTAGAGGCTACAAGAGCCGGGGGGTTCGGACGTTTCAAGGCCATTTGAACAAGAACTTTGAAATTTTTTAGAGTCATTGCGTTTGAAACCCCGCAAAGACTCTGATGAATAGGTTCTGAAAAGGCTTTAAGATCAACCTTTAGGCAGCCTCCAGAATTAAGAGAAAGACGCATCATTTCGCGGATAATAGGGGTATTTTCAGCTCCGTTGGTCTCCCAGCAAATGCGAAGGATTTTTCCTTCTCGAAGTCGGAGGGCCTTGCGAGAGAAGGAAAGGGCATGAGGACTCTGGGGGGCGGGGTCTCCCCCGAAGTAACAAATACAGGAAACATGTTCTTTGAGGTCGGCAAACATTTTTGTGGTAGGTACGGGAGGAGATGAGGGGCTGCGGAGTTTGAAATGCCAGTTCTGGCAATAAAGGCAGTTGAAATTACAGGCCTCGTAGAAGACCGCCAGGTTGGCATAGCCTCTTTCTGGCCCTGGAAGATGGGCAAAACGCGGGTACCCTTCTCCAGTGCCTCCAGGGCAGACGAAGTCTGCCACGCAATTGGTTGGTAAGGGGTCAAGGTACCAGGAAACAAAAGCCCCTTGAGGATTAGGGCCTAGCAGGTGGCCTTTTTGGTTCTGCCAGACACCACAATACCCAAATTCGCCTTCTTTCAGACGGCAAAAATGGTGACAAAGACGACAGGGAATCCCCCCTTCGGACTGGGGAGCTTTTTCTGGAAGGCCGAATGCCTTTCTGGTGCGAGCATGAAGGGCAGCTATTTCTGGAGCTATTTCATCCCCATAGCGGCGCAAACAAGCGGCACAAAAACCAATTTTTCCGGAGATGGTAGGGGCTTCTTTCTGACAAGATTTACAGCGTCCCATTCTTCACCGGCATAACTTCTAACGTAAAGCCCTTGATTTTCATAACAATAACTTCTTCCCCGGGTGGAATTTCTTCCGTACTTTTTGCCTGCCAGATTTCGCCGTGAACAAAGACTTGCCCTCCTTGGGGACCAACTGCTGAGATAGTCCTTCCCCTTTCACCAATAAGGCCCTCCGGGCCGGTGGTTGGTTTTTGGCGTACTGCCTTTACTGCTAGGTATGTAACACCTGCCAAGAAAAGGGCCATACTGGTCAAAACGGGTATCAAAACTTGGTAAGAAATTTTAAGCCCCTCAGGATTTCTCTCAAAAAGCATGAGAGAACCCAGTACCAAGCTGATAAAACCTGCCAGTGCCAAAAGGCCGTAACTCGTAATCTTTATTTCCAGGAAAAAGAAAAGGCCTGCCAAGAAAATGAGAATCAACCCTGCATAATTCACAGGAAGGAGATGCATGGCGTAAAAAGCCAAGATAAGACAAAGTGCTCCTACTACTCCTGGCAGAATGGCTCCGGGATGAGAGAGCTCAAAATAAATTCCCGCCAATCCCAGCATTAAAAGAATGTAGGCGATATTAGGATTGGTAATAAGGCGCAGGATACGATTCCGAAAATCTTCTTTGAGACGGACAATCCGGACCCTTTTGGTATGAAGGACCACTTTTTTTTGCATTAACTGGACTTTACGCCCCTCCAAAGAAGAAAAAAGTTCAGAAAGATTTTCGGCAACCAGATCAATAACTTTGAGTTTGAGGGCTTCTTCTGCGGTGACTGATACGCTTTCACGCACGGCTTTTTCTGCCCAATCGGCATTGCGCCCCCGGAGTTTGGCCAGAGAGCGGGCAAAGGCAGCCAGATCGTTCTCGGCCTTTTTGGACATCTCTTCATCCATCTTTTGTCCCATTGTTACGGGATGAGCTGCACCAACGTTTGTTCCTGGAGCCATGGCTGCTACGTGAGCGGCAAGAAGAATAAAAGTGCCTGCTGAAGCGGCTTGTGCTCCGGGAGGATATACGTAAACCACCACAGGGACTTCGGCATTCAAAATCATTTTTACAATCTTTCGTGTGGAGGTTACCAGTCCCCCGGGGGTGTCAAGTTCTATAATAAGGGCCTCAGCACCAAGAGTTTCAGCTTTACGAAGAGCTTCTTTTATTTTGGCGGCAGTAAGTGGGGTTATGGCCTCTTGAAGATTCAAGATTACGATAGATTGTTCTTGAGCCTTACAAAAGGCCCCGCCCCAAAGAAAAATAAACCCTATCAAATAAAGACAAGTTTTTTTCAACCTTTTTATCCTTATAAAACCCCTATTTGTTCGCTCCATCGTTAGGGTGAAAAGCGGCAATTTTTGTTTGGCAAAAGCCTCCTATTTATTCTAATTCTTGATAAAGCCTTTTTAAAAGCCTTAAGTCTTCCAAGGCCTGGACCTTATACGAAGGATAGCGTAAAAGAAAGGCGGGATGATAGGTAACAACTACTTTAAAATCCTCTCTTTCGTGAACTTTGCCCCGCAGGCGAGCTAGAGGTTGGGTGGTGGCAAGGATGGTTTGGGCTGCTACCAGCCCTAAGGTGCAAATAAGACGTGGGTGTATAATCTTGATCTGTTTGCTGAGATAGGGGAGGCAGGCCTCGATTTCGTCTGGTTCTGGGTTCCGGTTACCCGGAGGACGGCATTTTACCACGTTGGTGATATAAACCTCCGCACGTCTGAGGCCTATGGTCTCAAGTATTTGATCAAGTAACTTTCCGGCCCTTCCCACGAAAGGTCGACCTTCAAGATCTTCGTCTCGGCCCGGGGCTTCTCCTACAAACATTAGTTTGGTTTGTTCCGGACCTTCCCCTAAGACAATATGGGTTCGGGTACGGTGGAGTTTACAGCGGGTACAATTTTTTATTTCTTTGGCAACTTCTTCTAGATTTTTTGGCGGGGGGCTTAGATCCAGCTTTAAAAAACGTTCGAAGCTTTTTCTTTTTGGCAAGGCCTCAACTCCTATAGCTTGCAAATATCTAAGGTAGAGAGCCAATTCATCCCAAAAAGTCCTCATTAGAGCACCAGACGTCTTTCTTTTTTAATCCGATGGTCAAGATAATAGAGGATGGGCACTACCATACGAGAAAAGAGAGTAGAAGCCACTTCTCCAGACATGAGTGAGAGGGCTAGACCATTAAATATCGGATCAAAAAGGATCACAAAACTTCCAACTACCACGGAAAGGGCTGTAAGAAGCATAGGTCGAAACCTTATAGCCCCGGCATCGATGACAGCTTCTTCAAGGGGCATACCTTCTTTAAGCCGCAGTTCGATAAAGTCTGCCAGGATAATGGAGTTGCGTACCACGATGCCGGCTCCAGCAATAAAGCCAATCATAGAGGTAGCAGTAAAGAAGGCCCCGGCCAAGGCGTGGGCAGGAATAATTCCGATAAGAGAAAGGGGTATCGGTGCCAAGATGACCAGAGGCACCGAATAGGACTTAAACCACGCTACGACCAAAATATAGATCAGGACAAGACACACTCCGAAAGCAATTCCCAGATCGCGAAATACTTCGTAAGTAATGTGCCACTCTCCATCCCACTTGATGGCCCATTCTTTTTCAGAAAATGGCAGGTGAGCATAATAGATTTTGAGCTTTTCTCCGTTGGGGGCCTTAAGCTCCTTCAAAATTTTGTTAATTTTAAGAATGCCATAGACAGGGCTTTCTTCCAGCCCAGCCATATCACCTACCACATAAACTACGGGATGAAGATTCTTGTGGTAGATAGGATGCGGGAATATAGCCTTTTCAAAATGGGCTATTTCTGCAACGGAGATGAGGTCTCCCCTCAAAGTCTTGATTTTAATGCCTGAAAGATCCGGCAAGGAAGAACGATCTTCTCGGGGAAAGCGGACCTTAAGATAGACGTCTTCTCGGGCGTAAGGATCATGGAAAAGGCCGATTTTTCGCCCTGAAAGGGCAGTTTCTACTACCTGAAGGACCCTTTCCGGGGTAACACCCGAAAGCAAGGCCTTTTCGCGATCTACCGAAAGGCGCCACTCTACCTGGGGATCGCTCATATACCATCCTATGTCCACCACTCCAGGGGTCTTTTCAAAAATTTCTTTAATCTGTCTCGCAAGGGCAATTTGTTCTTCGTAGTTATCGCCGTAAACCTCAGCTACTAAAGTTTGTAGAACTGGTGGCCCTGGAGGAATCTCTGCTACGGTAAGGGTCTTGACCCCAAGCTCTTCGGCTAGAGGAGCAAGGAGTTCTCGGACCCGCTTGGCAATATCGTGACTTTGAAGATCGCGCTCATGTTTGGGTACCAAGTTTACCTGTATATCGCAGACATTATCTCCTTCGCGAAGATAGTAATGACGAATGAGACCATTAAAATTGAAAGGGGCAGCAGTTCCTACATAAATTTCAAAGTCTGTAACATAAGGCTCTTCAAGAAGCTTACGCCCGAGGGCTTCTGCGACCTGGCCCGTCTTTTCAAGGGGTGTACCTTCCGGCATATCAATGATGAGCTGAAATTCACTTTTGTTGTCGAAGGGCAGCATCTTGACCCGTACAACTTTGAAGTAAAATAGAGAGCAAGCAGCAAAAAAGAGGACCCCCACTAGAAAGAGAAATCCCCAGCGCCAAATTACACTACGGATAAGATGCCCCATCATCCAGCGGTAATAGCGAGTGATGAGGCCTTCTTTTTCTTCTTCTCCTACTTTCTTGGGAAGGAAATGATAGGCTGTCCAGGGGGTAATGATAAAGGCCACGATCATAGAAAGAAACATGGCCACCGAGGCGCCCACAGGCATGGGACGCATGTAGGGACCCATAAGCCCTCGCACAAAAGCCATAGGAGCAATGGCTGCAATTACGGTGAAGGTAGCAAGAATGAGAGGCGCTCGGACTTCGTTTACCGCGTAAACAATGATGTCTCGAAAGGGCTTGCCGCGGTTTTCTGGCAGACGTAGGTGACGGACAATATTTTCCACGTCCACAATGGGATCATCCACCAGAATACCAATACAGAAGATAAGGGCAAAAAGGGTTACCCGGTTTAGGGTGTAGCCGTAAAGCCAATAAACAGCAAGGGTAATAGCAAGGGTTACCGGTACCGCCACCATAACCACCAGGCTCGCCCTTGCTCCCAAAAAGAGACCTACCAAAGTGGCCACAGCAGCAGTGGCAATGAGGAGGTGTTCTAAAAGTTCGTCGGTCTTTTCGCGGGCCGTTTCACCATAATTTCTTGTAACCGTGACCTGCACATCGGCAGGAATAGTGTGGCCTTTGAGGATTTCGATTTTCTCTAAAATTTTTTCGGCAAGTTTAGTGGCATTCTGCCCTTTACGTTTAGCAATGGCTAGAGAGACTGCCGGAAAAACTTCTCCGGGGCGGGCTTCGATCTCCTTTTCTTTGGCCGCTGGGCCGGGAATAAAAAGGACGTAGCTTTCCGGTTCCTCCGGGCCATCAATAATTCTAGCCACGTCCCGCAAATAAACCGGTTTGCCAGCTACAACTTTTACTACAGTCTGTTCTAGGTCCCGTAGATCCCGGAAGAAATTTTCAAGCCTTACTTGGAAATGATAGTTTCCCTCCCGAAAGGAGCCTACTAGCCGGGCCTGGTTTTGACGACGAACAATTTCTGCCACTTCTAGCGGATCAAGGCCGAGGGCATATATCTTTTGAGGGTCAAGCTCGATCCTTACCTCACGCCGAAGCCCACCTTTAATAAAGGTTTCCGAAATGCCGGGAATATTTCGGATTTCATCATCAACTTCGTCTACGATCCGACGAAGAGTAAAATCGTCATAGCCTTCACCCCAAAAAGTAAGTACCACGATGGGAACATCATCGATGGAGCGAGGCTTGAGAAGTGGCATGGAACAACCTGGAGGTATCCAATCTAGGTGCTGATAAAGTTTGTCATAAGTCTTGACGAGGCTCTCTTCTACGTCTTCCCCCACATAGAAACGCACCACGGTGAGGGCGCGCCCGTTCATAGCAGTAGAATATACATATTCTACTCCCGGTATTTCCCAGAGGAGCTTTTCCATAGGATAAATGACTCGGCTTTCGATCTCTTTGGCCGTAGCGCCGGGCATCTCTACAAACACATCAATCATGGGAACTACAATTTGGGGTTCTTCTTCACTGGGAGTATTGAGCACCGCAAAAATGCCCAGGAGCAAAGTGGCCAAAATGATGATGGGAGTGAGTTTAGAATCTACAAAATAAGAAGTTATTCGGGTCAGAAAGGTGTGTTCTCGCTCCATGGTTAGATAACCAGGTCTCCGTCGCGGACAAGATTAAGGGGAGAGATGACGATCTTTTCCCCAGCTTGAATCCCGGCTAAAACTTCCACCCAAAGCCCCTGATGCTGGGCCTCCTCCCTTTTAAGGGGGGTTTTGACAGGAAGAAATTCTTGGTCCGCTTTGCGATAAGAGCTTCCTAAACGCACTACTCGAAAACGGGCACGCCCATCTTTTTCGACCACCATTACTCCGGTTAACTCTCCCCGAAACACTATTGCCTTCCAAGGGATCAAAGCCACGTTTTTTACGGCTACAGGAAAATAGAGCCGCCCGTAAAGACCAGAGCGCAACCCTTCACCCTCAACGGACAATTTCACCAGAAAGGTTCTGCTTGCCGGATCAACGTGGGCCACTATTTCTCTCACCGGGGCTTTAAGAGAAAGCCCAAGGGCCGGAAACTCTACCTGGAAATGTTCGCCTATTTTTAGGCGTTTGAGAAAGGCCTCATCTAAACGGACCCGAAATTCAAATCCTGCCGAAAGATCGTCAAGAAGGAGGAGAGGAGTTCCTGCGTTTACAAAGGCCCCTTTATCAGCTAAGCGCTTAGCTACAAGCCCTTTTACTGGGGCCTTAAGACGAGTATAAGGAAGGATGCTTTCAATTTCTTTCAGTTTGGCCTGAAGCTCTTTTTCTTTGGCCAAAAGGGCCTTTTCACGGGCTAGGAGGGCCTTGTACTCGGCTTCCGTGCGATCAAGTTCCTCTTTAGTGGCAGCCTTTTCTCGGAAAAGATTTTTAAAACGTCTGTAATTAGCTTCAGCATACCGAAGCCTAGCAGCTACTGCTTCTCTTTCTTTAAGAACCGCTTTACGAGCTGCAATTAGAGCTTTGCGCTGGGCCTGGATATTGGCGTCGTCAAGAGAAAGAAGCGGAGCTCCCTTGTCTACAATTTGACCCTCTTCTACATACACTTCTTTAACATAACCAGAGATCTTTGAAGAAAGAGAAAGCTGATTTTTGGCTCTTACCGTACCAGAAAAAACACGCACTTTGGCCACTGATTGGGGGGTTATTTCCATAAGAAGGGCTTTAATGCGGCGTGGCTTTTCTTGGTGGGCTTCTCTTTCTTTTTTGCCGCACGCCCCGAGTAATAAAAAGATCAAAAAGATAAGCCAATATCGCTTCATTTTTTCCCTCCGGAGAGGAGCCCAGCCCGGAAATAAAGCTCGGTAAGGGCCAGGCGGTAGTTGTAAAGGGCTTCTAAATGTTGTAGCCGGGCTTTTTTGAGAGCCGTCTGAGCATCAAGCAATTCTACGATGATTGTAAGTCCTTCCTGGTATCTCTTCTCTACCAACCGCAGTCCTTCTTCGGCTTCTTCTACAGCTGCCTGGGTGACTTCTACCTGTTTACGAGCCGTATGAAGACCAAGATAAGCCTTTTCTACTTCGTGTTTGACCTGGGCTTCGTA
>Ga0256833_1001359_pt1 | contig 18116 bp, 12 predicted proteins | sample 356284metaG_FD_190535 | JGI IMG/M metagenome (GOLD analysis project Ga0256833, IMG submission 190535) | Hydrothermal vent microbial communities from Mid Atlantic Ridge, Atlantic Ocean - 356-284 | ecosystem: Environmental > Aquatic > Marine > Hydrothermal vents | place: Atlantic Ocean: Mid... | reverse complement strand
ACGATCACCGGCACCGGTTCCTCCATCTCGTTGATCTTCGCCAGCAGCTCGATACCGTTGAGGCCCGGCATATCCATGTCCGAAAGGACCACATCCACATCCTCCCTGGCAAGGATCTTGAGGGCGTTCAGGCCATTGGTGGCGGTGAGAGTCTCATAGTCGTCCTCCAGGGCCATGGACAGGGTCTGCAGGGTCATGTTGTCATCGTCGACGATGAGTATCTTGTTCTTTTCCATAGCAGCGTGTGTGGATATTTTTTGCCCAACCGCCGTACATCGGACGAAAAGGCGATTTTCATGGCGCCCCGATACGATAAAAAGGTTATCGCGACCATGCAGCCTAGAGATACTGCGATCCCGAGTCAATGGGAAGCCGTATTGTGAAAACAGTGCGCTTTCCCGGTTCGCTTTCACAGGATATCTGCCCGCCATGGTCTTCGATGATCCGCTGGACAATGGCCAGGCCGAAGCCCATGCCCTGAACCTTCTTGGTAAAAAAGGGCTCAAAGATCTTTTCCAGATCAGCGGCCTCGATCCCCTTGCCCGTGTCCGAGACCCGCAGAAGGACATGCGCATCCTCCCGCCGGGTGGACAGCTTCAGGGTGCCTCCCTCGGGCATGGCCTGGATGGCGTTCATGCACAGGTTGAGCAGGGCCTGGGTAATCTTCTTTTCATCGAGCATGATCGGCTCCAGGGACCCGTCCTTTTCCACCTCGATACGCACACCGGCATCACTTGCGCTCTGGTGCACTATCTCGGCGATCTGGTCGACAATGGCGTTGAGATCGTTCCGGTCGAACTCGGGAGCCGGGAAACGGGCATACTTGACAAACTCCTCTATGATGCCGTTGATACGGACGATCTCGTTGTTGATGAGACTGGTGATCTTGAGCATCTTCTCCTTCTGCGGCTGTTCCCGGACCTGGGCCTTCCTGATCTCCTTGTTAAGGAGCTGCAGGTTCATGTAGAGGACGTTCAGCGGCGTCTTGATCTCATGGTTGACCGTGGAGGCGATCTGACCCAGGGTGGCGATCTTCTCCATGCGCAGCAGGTCCTTCTGGGTCTTGCGCAACGAGGCCTCCGAGGCCCGCAGTTCGGCTGTCCGTTCCTCCACCAGCCGCTCGAGCTCGCGGTTGAACTCCTCCTGCTGCCGTTCATGCTCCTGCAGATTCCGGGTCATGAGGTTGAAGGTGGAATAGAGAGCACCGAGCTCGGTCTTGGAATCGGTCTGCACCCGGACCGAGAGGTCGCCGAAGGTCACCCGTTCCGTGGCCTCGGCCAGGTGCATGATGGGAATGATGGTATAGCGGGTGAGAGCGATATAGCCGATACAGGAGGCGACGATCCCCACCGCGCAGGAGGTCAGGTACAGGAAGAGAATGTAGTACATCTTGCCGTTGGACTCGTCCACCAGCTTCTCGATGGTCCCGAAATGGGCCCGGTTGATGCTCTCCACCAGTTTCTGGATCCGATAACCGCGTCTCTCCAGCTCCTTGAGGATTCCCTTGTCAACGGGACCGGTCCCGTCGAAGCGGCTGTCGATCCCGTGCAGCAACCGCTTGATGGCACGGACATTCTCTTCCATCTGCTGAAAAAGGAGAAACATCTTCAGGCCATACTCCCCCCTGTCGGTTTCTTCTTCCTTGGAGAGTGCCACCTCCCGTTCCACATCCCCGACCACCGACAGGGCATACCGCAACCGGTCCCTGTCCAGCCTGATGACCGAGTTCTGTACCAGAAAAACAGCTTCCTGGATCTTGTTATTCATGTCATAGATACGAACGACATACTCTGTCTCCGTCTTCATCTTTTCATTGTCCCGGGCCATGTCCCGCACCAGAATGATGCAGACCCCGCCGACGCTGATTATGGCGAAGATATTGAGAAAAAATGCCGCCAGAATATAGTTTGCCAGTTTACGTTTGATCTTCATTGCCTTGCGTATCCGCTGATCGGTGGCTGCCCTGCAACAGGTGTCTTTTTGTAATAGTTCACCGCCATCGGCAACGGCCTGGAAATAGCAGTACTTTTACATCTTTTTTTCCGGGCAGCCGAAAGAGATTACCCGGCCCGTGTAATGGTTGCCTCCTGGCCACTATACAAGAACGATACCACCTGACCAACAAGAATAAGCGGGGCAATCCCGGCCATTCTCCTGACTGAAAAAAAACACCTGCCAGATCATGCAACAGAATCCCATCCGGCCGCCGGTTACGGGCCGCTGTTTTGTCAATGCCCCTTTTGAACGTCTCAGCCACGACCTGCTCGACCTCTTTCTCAGCCACCGGCTGCAGCCGGAGATCGGCCTGGACGGCGACTGTCTCTGGCAGTGCAGTGACACCGATTTCAACCGTGTCGCGCACTGTCTCAGGGAAAAAAAACTCGCCTGCACCCTGCATGCGCCCTTCACCGATCTCGCACCCGGTGGCGGGGAAGTACGGATCGTCGACCTCAGCCGGCAAAAACTCGGCCGGGCCTTTGCCCTGATCAGGATCTTCCGGCCGCGCTCCATTGTCTGCCACCTCGGTTTCGAGGCACACAAACACGCCGCCCGTTTCGACCAGTGGCTGCAGCGCTCCCTGACCACCTGGAACGAACTGATCCCCGTGGCCGAACGGGCGGGCACCCGGGTGATGTTCGAAAACACCTACGAGAAGGATCCCTCCGTCCACAGGCGGCTGCTGGAGTCCCTGGACAGCAGAAGCACCGGTTTCTGCCTCGATGTCGGTCACCTGCTGGCCTTTGCCGGCACCGGCTGGCAACAGTGGCTCGACGAACTGGGCCCCTGGCTCGGCCAGCTCCACCTGCATGACAACGATGGCTCCGGGGATGCCCACCTGGCCATCGGCCGCGGCACCTTTGACTTCCAGGGCCTGTTCACCTATCTCCATCAGCATGGCCACCGGCCGCTGATGACCCTGGAACCCCACAGCGAGGAAGATCTCCGGCAGTCGATCGATGCGGTCAGATCCATGGCCCTGCCCTGCGGAACACACGGAAAACGGACCTGACACCACCGTATTCGCCGCAACCCGAAACGGCAGGCAGCCCGGGATCATACCGGTGCCCGTACCCCCTCACGGGATGACGAACCACAGGTTTTTCCGAGTACAATGGTGTAAGCGCTCTCAGGGACCGCAGGGAGACTCCGATAGCCTGCCTATGCGGGCAGGCACGGCCGTGCAAAGAGGTAAGCGAAGACTCTGTGCGGTTTCTGTGAGCGCATACCTGCTCTCCCGGTCACAAGGGCAACCGGCCGCCCCTTGCAGGAAAAAGTGACCGTGGAAGACGCTTTTCGGGTTGTTTCCGACAGGAAAGATACCAGGACAATCCACCCGGCCCTGCTTCCCATCCGCGGCGAACAGTTGCCGAAAACCATTGGGCGGCAACGGTTTTCGCTATATTTTTTTCAGCAACATCCTTTCCATTGTCCGGAAATCCCTATATACTGAAAAAAACCGTCGCAAGGCCTCCAGGCCGGATCAGCCCCTGGACCGCAGTTATAACCTTTCATGCGAACTTTCACTCCACCGACATGCCGCCGCCGGTCCCTCCCGGCCTTTCCCGCGGAAGCCGGAATCCGGGCCAGGCACAGCCGGTGGCTGGTCCCGCTCCTCTGCCTGTGGCTCCTCTCCTGCCTTCAGGCACAGTCTCTGTCCGCCGCGACACCACAGGGACACTTCATCATCGCCGGCACCGGCGACAGCCAGCGGCTGCTGCGCAGGGTGGCCCACGCATTCATGGACCTCTATCCCCGCATCAGCGTCGAGATCCCCGACTCCACCGGCAGCGGCGGCGGCATCAGAGCGGTTCTTGCCGGCAGGTGTACCCTTGCCCGGGTTGCCCGCCCCCTGAAGGAACGGGAAAAACAGCAGGGACTCAGCTACCTGCTGTTCGCCCGCGCGCCGGTGGTCTTTGCCATCCATCCCTCGGTGGAAGGCGTGGACGATCTCACCTACGAACAGATCATCGCCATCTACACCGGCCGTATCACCACCTGGGGCAGGCTGGGTGGTTCGCCCGACCGGAAGATCTATGTCGCCAACCGTGAGGCAGGGGACTCGTCGCGGCGGGTCCTGGAGACCTTTCTCCCGGGATTTCGCAATATCCGCCGTCTGGTCGGCGAGACGGTCTACACCACCCCGGAAACGGTGGCGATCCTCAGGACCACTCCCTTCACCATCGGCTATGTGCCACTGAGCGCCACGGCCGGCACCGGCCTCAGGGTCCCGACCCTGAACGGTTTTGCCCCGACCGGGGAGACTCTCGAATCCGGCGAATATCCCCTGGCCATCCCCCTTGCCCTGGTCTGGCAAACCGAGCCCCGGGCAGCGGAACGACTGTTCATCGATTTTCTCCTGGGCCCGGAGGGACGGCGTATCATCGAAACGCACGGGGCCTTCCCGGTACAGTAGCATGTGGTGGCGCTTTTCCATCCGGGGAAAGATCTTTCTCTGGCAGCTCTGTCTCATCCTCGGCTGCATTCTCACGGTCTCCTTCTTCAGCTACTATGTACTCGCCCGTCCTCTGCTCCAGTGCCGTCGACAGCATCTCGAATTTCTTGCCGAAAATCTCGCCTCCCGGATCAGCGAGCATCTGGCCGACCAACAGTCGTCGCTCCTGGAAATAGCCCGGGGCAAGCCCGTGGACATGTATGCGGTCAACTACGAGGAAGGGCTCCTGCAGCAACACCTGGCCAGGCACGCCACTTCCTTTCCCTTTCTTGCCTATGTCAACGCGGAGGGGAGGGAAGAGATCCGATCGGTCTTCGGCAGGATCGAGGAGAGCGATCTTGACGTCAGCGCACGCCCCGTTCTGCGGCTGGCCGGGGAGACCCCCAACCGGGTGGTTATCGGCGCTCCGGTCTACAGCGATGTCCTGCAGGCGCTGGTCGTTCCCTTTGCCATCCGGCGGACCGCCTATTTCGGTGACCGGTTCATCGGTACCCTTCTTGGCGAGATTCCGATCGCCACCATGGTGAAGAAGGCCGGCACCGGGTCGGCGGACAGCCGACGGATCTACCGGCTGGTATCCTCCAGCGGCACCATTCTCTACTCGACCCGGCCCGGGGAGGCCATGCAGCAGCTCGGCGCCCCGGCAGAAGAGGACAGGCGACTCGTCGACGAGATCGTCTCCGGCACGCCGGGCTATGGCCGTGCCTCCCTGCTGGGCCTTGACTCGTTCGTCGCCTTTGTTCCCCTGGCCGGTACAGACTGGAGCAGCGTGGTCTCCTGGGACGCGGCAGACTTCCTTTCCGCCACCAGAACCCTGCGGAACTCCATTCTTCTCCTGCTTGCCATCCTGGTCCTGCTGATCCTCACCCTCTCCTACCTCCTGGCCGGAAGTATCATCAGGCCCCTGCGCGAACTGGTCAATGCCTCCCGGGATGTGGCCCGGGGAAACTTTTCCGGCCAGATCTCCTTCCGCAGCTACGAGGAGCTCCGCGAGCTCGAGGACGCCTTCAACACCATGACCGGCGAGCTGGCCAGGATCATGGCACGGGAGAGGAACCTGGCCGAGGAGAAGCTGCAGATGGAACAGCGGCTCACCCAGGCCCGCAAGATGGAGGCCATCGGCCTCATGGCCAGTGGTGTTGCCCACGACCTCAACAACATCCTCTCCGGGATCGTCTCCTATCCGGAACTGATCCTGATGAGGCTGCCTCCCGACAGTTCACTGAGAAACGACCTGGTGGCCATCAGTGCGGCCGGCCTGCGGGCCTCGGAGGTGGTGGCCGACCTGCTCACCGTTGCCCGGGGCACGGCCAGCACGAAAAAGGTTATCGATTTCAATCAACTGGTACGCGACTACCTGAATTCGCCGGAATACCGGCGTCAGAAGGAGCGGTATCCCGACGTCCGGCTGGAACTGGACCTGGCCGACTCTCCCCTGCCCGTTTTCTGCTCGGCCATTCACCTGCGCAAATGTCTCATGAACCTGGTGATCAATGCCCTGGAGGCGGTGACCGGTTCAGGCACGGTGACCATTGCCACGGCCCGGATATCTCTTGATGCCGCCCTCCCCGATTGCCAGGCCATGGCGCCGGGCGAACATGTTCTGCTCAAGGTCATCGATACCGGTCCCGGAATCGACGAGGATGCACGCCGGCATATCTTCGAACCGTTCTTCAGCAGGAAAAAGCTGGGCAGAAGCGGCACCGGTCTCGGCCTGACCATTGTCTGGAACACGGTGCAGGAACACCGGGGCTGTGTCACCGTGGCCAACAGCGACCAGGGCACACTCTTCTCCGTCTACCTGCCCATGGACAGCCGCCTTCCCGAGCAGGACTGTCAGTCGCTGTCCGGGGCAGAGCTCCGGGGTAATGGCGAAACCGTGCTGGTGGTGGATGACGAGCCCATGCAGCGTGATATTGCCGCCAAGATGCTCACCCGGCTCGGCTACCGGGTCAGCAGCCTGGCCAGTGGCGAGGAGGCCGTGGCCCGTCTCCGCAGAGAGAAGGTCGATCTGCTCCTCCTGGACATGCTCATGGGCAGCGGCATGAACGGCACCGAGACCTATGGCGCCATCATCTCCTTCCGTCCGGACCAGAAGGCCCTGATTATCAGCGGCTATGCCGAGGACAGCCACGTGCGCCGGGCCCTGCAACTGGGCGTCTCCGGTTTTCTCAGGAAACCCTACACCATCACCGAACTCGGCCTGGCCGTGCAGAGGGCGCTGGCCGGGAGCGAACCGGAAAAAAACATGGCCTGACCATTGGTTTTTTCCTAGTCTGACGGGCCGTATCTGCCGATAGGAAAACAGGCGACTGCACAACGGACCGGCAGATCGCCCTACCTCCTGAACCTGAACCATGTCCGGCCGCACCACCCGCGACAGCGCCCGGCCATACTCCGTCAATTCAGCCATCAGCCTGCCCCTTGGATCAGCACCGCAACAGCACCAGCCCCACCTGTTCTTCGCACCCGGTCTTTGTCGTGGACGACACCTTCTTCCGTCCGCGAACCCCGACCACACCGCACTGGTCCATCGCCTGGTCCGACCTGATGATGACCATGTTCGTGCTCTTCCTGACCCTGTTTGTCTACCAGCTCGCCCACCGCGACTTTCTGAGCAGGGAGAAGGTGGAGGTGGTCGGCGGCAGGCCCCTGACCATGCCCCTGCCCCCGTCCGCGGCCCTGCCCTTCTATCCCATCTATCCGGAAGTCGCCAAAAACGGCTCCAGGCTCCTGCGACCGGTGGAGGACGTGCGGCAGGATGCCTCTTCCGTGGACTCCTCCGGTTTTCCTCCCCACAGGAATACCGGGGCCGTGGCTGCGGAACCTGCTGAGCCTGAACAGCCTGCAAAAACCGCCCCCCGCATCCCGGAGGAACTGGAGCCCCGACCGTTGTCGGACCTGGTAAGGCCGGCCGCGGCCAACGCCGGGCCTGCCGATGCCGATGGCACCGGCACCGGACCGGCTCTCTCCGAACCCAGGGCCGACGACGGCGGAGAACTCATCACGGAGATCTTTGATCTCTCCCGCACCACCCTTGCCAGCGAAAAGCTGGAAAAGTTCGCCTCTGTGGAACTGATTCCGGACAAAACCATGCGCATCATTCTCACCGGTGATCTCCTCTTTGATACCGGTCATGCCGAGCTGACCGACACGGCACGTCGCTCCCTGCGCAAGCTGATTCCCATCATCCGGCAGACCCCCTACATGATCAACGTGGTCGGCCATACCGACTCGGTGCCCATGAGCTCTCCCCGGTACCCCACCAACTGGGAACTTTCCACGGCCCGGGCCTGCCAGGTGGCGCGTTTTCTCATGGAGGAAGCCGGTATTCCCGGCTCCCAGCTCATTGTCACGGGATACAGCTACTTCCGGCCGGTCAGACCCAACAGCAGCGAGGCCGACAGACGCGCCAACAGAAGGGTCGAGATCATTCTCTCCCGGGAGCCGGCACCGGCCGGAACGCTCTCCGCGGAATATTCCGGTCAGGCAGGAGGCCAGGACACCGCTGCCTGGACAGATCTCTTTTCCATGCAGGCCAGACACTGATGCAACGACAGAACCTCATTGCCCTCATCCTCTGCGGCCTGGTCTTCGTGGCCGGTTTTCTCCTCAAGGGCAACCTCAGTCTCTATTTCAACCTGGCCGGTTTCATGATCGTGGTCGGCGGCAGCACGGCCGCGGCCCTGCTCAGCTTCCGCATGGAACGGCTGAAGATAGTCTCGAGGGTGGTCCGCGCCTCCTATGGACGGCGAATCAAGTCGGAAAGCGAAATCGTCGATATTCTCATCGATCTTGCCATCAAATCGAGGGTGCAGGGGATTCTGTCCCTGCAGGCCGACGAAAGCGAAACATCGATCCTTTTTCTCCGCCGCGCCCTCGGCTGCCTGGTGGACAACTATGAACCAGGGCAGATACGCGACATCCTCAACACCGAGATGTACTTTTTCAAGCTGCGGCGCGAGGACTCGGAACGGGTCCTGCGCACCATTGCCGACTTCCTGCCCGCCTTCGGCATCATCGGTTCCGTGGTCGGCCTGATCTCCATGCTGGCCGGCATCGGCGACACCTCGGTCATCCTGTCGGCCATCCCGGTGGCGCTCACCTCCACCCTCTACGGCCTGATCCTCTCCAACTTTCTCTTTCTTCCCTTTGCCGCCAACCTCCGCGAGCGGACCAACCAGGAGCTGCTCCTGCAGAAGATCATCATGGAAGGTGTCATCGCCATCAAGAGCGAGCTCAACCCCACCATTCTCAAAACCAAGCTCCTCTCCTTTCTCACCCCCTCTGAACGAAAAGCCGACCTGGTCCCCCTGGCGAGGATCAGGGAACGCTTCCACATCCGGGGATAAGCCGGCATGGCCGGATCAGGTCATTTGGTCGCAGCCAGAACCGATTATAAAAAAATCAGGAACATGGCATAAGGATACCGCCAAAGGCAGCACTCTGTTCCGTCCTCTGTCTTCCGTCCTCTGTCCTCTGATTTTCGGATAAATAGATGCCAAAAGCAGGACGAGTGTGTAAGATACTGACAGCTTCCGATCCCGGGAGCCGAGACGCCTCTTTTCCCCATTTTTTTCACCATCGAGGTTGCCATGCAACGGATTTCCATCGTCATCTGCGCATTGATCCTCTCTGTTCTTGCTGCCTGCGCTCCCACAAATACCGGGAAACTGGAAAAGACCCGGGACGCCAGGCAGCTTCCGCCGCAGGAGGTCCTCTCGCTGGTGGACGGCAACACCCTGTTCATCCATTCCCATGACGAGGACACCTATCTCTTCTTCGACCACTCGGGTCACCTGTTCGGCAAGGACATCTTCGACAACAAGGATACCGGCAGATGGGACGTGAGTGAAGACGGGGAACTCTGCCTGCGGATGGCAAGCTGGTGGTACGGTGACCTGCGCTGTTTCCAGGTCCTCGATGCCGACAACACCTACTACCTGGCCAACAGCGCCGGTGTGCTTGCCTACAAGGCGGAACAGATGGCCGGCGATGCAAAGAGCCTCTACCACGAGATCAAGGCCAGGCGAAAGAGCTATCGCCGTTCCATTCGCAGGCAGAAGAAACAGCACCAGGCCGCTCCCGCACCGTCCGGGAAGTCCGTGCAGCCGGCGCCACCGGAACAGGAGCCGGAACCGGCCATTATCGAGGAGAACTCCCGCCGCAGCCCGTCCATGGACAAGGATCTCCGCTCCACGGTCAAATGGATGGCCCGCGACTGTCCCGGCTGCAACCTGGCCCGCACCGACCTGAAAAAGGCCGATCTGGTGGGGGCCGACCTGGCCGGCGCCAACCTGAGCGGCGCCAGCCTGCGCATGGCCAACCTGCGGCGGGCCAATCTGGAGGGGGCGAACCTGGAGGATGCCAACCTGACTTATGCCAACCTGCCGGGCGCCAACCTGCGCGGCGCCAACCTGCGCGGTGCAAGTCTCAAGGGCGCCAACCTGCTCCGGGCCGACCTGACCGGGGCCCGGATGGACGGCGCCGACCTGACCGATGCCAACCTGGAGGGTGTCAGGGGCCTGAACAGCGCCCGCTGAACCTGCCCGAGCTACAGATCACCGGAAGAGAGAACATGTCTGCTCCCTTTGTCCATCTCCATGTCCACACCCAGTACTCCATGCTGGACGGCGCCATCCGTCTGGCCGATCTCATCCGCCAGACCCGGGAATTCGACATGGAGGCCGTGGCGATCACCGACCATGGCGCCATGTACGGCGCCCTGGAATTCTATGAAAAGGCAAAAAAGGCCGGTATCCGGCCCCTGGTCGGCTGCGAATTCTACATTGCCCAGAAGAGCCGGCTCCTCCAGGACAGGACCGCGGGGCACAACTTTCACATCGTTCTGCTGGCCATGAACGAGACCGGCTATCGCAACCTGATGAAGCTGGCCACCATCGCCCAGACCGAGGGGTTCTACTACAAGCCGCGCATCGACCAGGAGGTCCTGGTCCGGCACCAGGAGGGACTGATCGCCCTCACCGCCTGCCTGCACGGCGAGATTCCCTGGCGGCTCACCCACAACGATCCGGACGGCGCGCGGGCAAAGGCCCTGGAGCTGCAGGGCATCTTCGGTGACCGGCTCTATTTCGAACTCCAGGAGAACGGCATTCCTGAGCAGAAGGCGGCCAACGAAGGGCTCATGGAGCTGGGCCGGGACCTGGGCATCAAGCTGGTGGCCACCAACGACTGCCACTACCTGCGGCAGGAGGAGTCCTATGCGCACGAGGTGCTGCTCTGCATCCAGACCGGCCGCACCATCAACGATCCCAAGCGGTTCCGGTTCTCCACCGATGAGCTCTACTTCAAGTCGCCCGAAGAGATGGCACGCCAGTTCTCCTACTGTCCCGAGGCCCTGGCCAACACCCTGGAGGTGGCCGAGCGCTGCAACCTGGAGCTTGAATTCGGCGCCCACCACTTCCCGGTCTTCCCGGTGCCCGAGAACGAGACCCTGGAAAGCCTGTTCGAGAAGGCCTGCCGGGAAGGGCTGGAGAAACGGCTCGATCACATCCGCGAGGTCAGGGGGCTCAGCGACGACGAGGAACAGCAGTACCGGGACCGGCTGGAGATGGAGATCGGGGTGATCCAGGAGATGGGATTTTCCGGCTACTTCCTGATCGTGGCCGATTTCATCAACTGGGCCAAGAGCAGGAAGATCCCGGTCGGTCCCGGCCGCGGTTCCGGCGCCGGCAGCCTGGCCGCCTTCTGCATGTCCATCACCGATATCGACCCCATCCCCTACGGTCTGATCTTCGAGCGGTTTCTCAATGTCGAACGGATGTCCATGCCCGACTTTGACGTCGATTTCTGCAAGGAACGACGCGACGAGGTCATCGAGTACGTCCGCGGGCGCTACGGCGGTGACCGTCACGTGGCCCAGATCGTGGCCTACGGCTCCATGAAGGCCCGGGCCGTGCTCCGCGACGTGGGCCGGGTCCTGGAGGTGCCGCTGCCCGTGGTCGACCGGATCGCCAAGCTGGTGCCCGACGAACTGAAAATCACCCTGGAGAAGGCCATCGACGCGGAGCCCCGGCTGCGTGAGGCCATGAAGGACGACGCGGTGCGTGAACTCCTCAGCGTGGCCCGGACCCTCGAGGGGCTCTCCCGGCACAAGACCATCCATGCCGCCGGTGTGGTCATCTCGCCCAAGCCCATGGTCGAGTACCTGCCGCTCTGTGTGGGGCCGAACAAGGAGGTCCTGACCCAGTATGACATGAAGTACACCGAGAAGACCGGCCTGATCAAGTTCGACTTTCTCGGCCTCAAGACACTGACGGTCATCGACCGGGCGCTCAAGCTGATCAGGAAGGATATCGGCATCGACCTGGCCATGGACAAGATCCCCATGGACGACCCCAAGACCTATGACCTGCTCTGCCGGGGTGACAGCCTGGGGGTCTTCCAGCTCGAAAGCGACGGCATGCGCGAGCTGCTGATCAAGATGGCGCCGGAACAGTTTTCCGATCTCATCGCCCTGGTCGCCCTCTACCGGCCCGGGCCCCTCGATTCAGGCATGGTGGACACCTTTGTCGAGACCAAGCACGGGCGACGCGTGGCCGACTATCCCCTGCCCCAGATCAAACCGGTGCTGGAGGAGACCTACGGGGTCATCGTCTACCAGGAACAGGTGATGAAGATCTCCAACATCCTTGCCGGCTACAGCCTGGGCGACGCCGATATCCTGCGCCGGGCCATGGGCAAGAAGATCCCCGAGGTCATGGAGCAGGAGCGGGAAAAATTCATGGCCGGGGCCAGGAAAAACGGGGTACCCGAGGACAAGGCCACCTATATCTTCGACCTGATGGCCAAGTTCGCCGGCTACGGCTTCAACAAGTCCCACTCGGCGGCCTATGCCCTGATCGCCTACCAGACCGCCTACCTCAAGGCCCATTACCCGGCCCAGTTTCTCGCCGCCCTGCTCTCCTGCGACGTCGACAACACCGACAAGGTGGTCAAGTACATCAGCGAATGCCGGCAGCAGGGTATCGAGGTCCTGCCGCCGGACATCAACGAATCCTCCAACGACTTCACGGTCATCAGCGACCGGATCCGCTTCGGCCTGGCCGCAGTCAAGAACGTGGGCGGCGCGGCCCTGGAATCCATCATCGAGGAACGGGAGGCAAACGGTCCTTACGCTTCCCTGGGTGATTTCTGCAGCCGCATCGATCCCAGCCGCGTCAACCGCAAGGTGATCGAGAGCCTGATCCGGGCCGGCGCCTTTGACTCGCTCGGCGGCCGCAGGGCCCAGTACATGGAAGTGCTCGGCCAGGCCCTGGACCGGGCCAAGGCCGTGCAGCGGGACCGGATGAGCGGCCAGATGAACCTCTTTGCCCTGGCGGCCGAAGAGTCCAGGCCGCCGACCACCGAGATCGAACTGCCCGAGATCGATGAGTGGCCCAAACTCAAGAAACTGGCGTATGAAAAGGAGACCCTGGGTTTCTTTCTCACCGGGCATCCCCTGGAGGGCGTGATCCGTGACCTGCGCATGGTGGTGGACACCGAGATCAGCGGCCTCGATGCCTGGCGCGATGGCCAGGCCGTGCGCATCGGCGGGCTGATCCAGCATGTCAAGGAACATAAATCCAGGAAGGGCGACCGTATGGCGTTTACAGTGCTCGAGGACATGAGCGGTTCCGTGGAGGTGGTCGTCTTTCCCTCCACCTTTGCCGCCTGCTCCGCACTCCTGGGCGGCGGGGAACCGCTGGTGGTCCTGGGCACGGTGCAGCAGGGGGAACGGGGTGCAAAGGTGATCGCAGAGGAGGTCACACCCCTGGCCGATGCCATGGCCAGGTATACCGAACGTGCCTGCATACGACTGCAGGCGAGCCGGACATCACGCCAGCACATGGAACGCCTGAAGGAGATGCTCTACGAGTACCATGGTCCCACGCCCATCCACCTGACCCTGCATTTCGACGGCCGCGGCGAGGTGGATATCGAACTGCTCAAGGATCTCACCATCCGCCCCTGTCCGGATTTTTTCCACAAGGTGGAGGAGTTCTGCGGCCCGGCCAGTCTGCAGGTCCGCATGCGCCGTGCCGAAGTCAGGCGCCGCGGAGGCGGGAACGGCAGGGGCAATAACGGCAACTGGAAGGGGTAACCGGCCTGAAAGACGGCAACAGATCACCGCCACTGACAACCACTTGAAATAGCGATATTTTCACAAGAGACGACCGTTTACGGCCAGGAGAAAAGAACCTGGCGGACACCGCGGGCGGAACAGCGTCCCGCCTGCGGCGTCGTGAAGATGGTGAAATGTCCGGGTCGAGGGATCAGGTCTTGGGCATGGGCGGCTGGGGCACGTTCTCACCATGGCAGTCCATGCAGTTGTACTGACCGGTGATACCGTTCTCCTTGGCGCAGGAGAAATCGCTGGTTGCCTCGTAGTCGCCATCCTTCCACTGATTGAGCAGCTCGACCAGCCGGAAGGCGGTGCTGGCGGCGACCCGGGCGCAGCGATCCTTGCGCTCCTTGCTCTTGAGCGGCTTGTTGGCCGCCTTCATCCAGCGGCCCACGGAGATATGACAGAGCGGCGAATCACTGGTCGTGGTCGGCAGTCTGGCGGTGATCTTCGGTTTCTTCGGCGTGTAGGTCGGCAGCTCGGTCTCCGAGTACCACTGCATGATGTCGGCGGAGATCTCGTGGCCCTCGGAGGTACCGCTGATGCGCGGGCCGATGATCAGGTTGGCCACGATATTGGCACCGGCGGCGGAGCCGCAGATGGTTCCCCAGCCGAGCTGGCCGCCTTCGAGAAAGACAAAGGCATCGGACGGAAAAGAGGCGTAGGGTTCGCCGACCTTCTCCTTGAGCTGGCTGAAGACGGAGTTGATGACCGCGGCACCGCAGAACACCCGGTACCACTCGTTGTAGGCAATCTCCGCGGTTGCGGCAGGATCAAGCTTCCTGTAGGGCCAGGGCCAGGCGGTCATGTCCCGACCGGTGGCATGCGCGGTACTGACCAGGCCACCCAGGCCGGCCAGGGCGACACCTGCGGCCAGGGCCCCTGTTCCTGCCAGAACCTGGCGTCTTGCAACACTCTCCACGTTGTTCCTGTCGTTGTTCAGCATAGTTCCTCACTCCTCACGGGTTGTCATGCGCTCATGGCATGGCAGCACGGCCCGGGCCCCATGCCCCGGCCACAGACTCAAAGATCGTACGTCGTCACAGCTACCGCATCTCCGCGCAACCACTGCCGGCCGTATGGCGGCCAGGAGCAGGTGCACGGACCTGCGGCACCTGTGTCAACGTACAACACGTCGAAGCCTGTACAACCCTGGAGTTGGAATGTACGTGAGCTGTCATCGCCACGCTGTGCTACCAACAGGTGATACAGTGTAGCAGAGATTACCATGGTGAGCGCCCCCTGGGAATGTGGCATGTTGTCGCACCATGGCGACTCGGAGTGATCTTTTCGCGGCGGAACAGGTCAACGGCTCCGGCCGGTGTGCCGACCTTGCCGGGCTGCGGGTTCAGGGATGGAAGGGAAAAAAGACCGGTGTCAGAAGTACCGTGATCAGGCCCACCAGCAGGGAGAGCGGCAGACCGATGCGGACGAAGTCGCCAAAGGTATACTCTCCCGGACCATAGACCATCAGATTCGTCTGGTAACTCACCGGCGAGATAAAGGAACAGGAGGCGCCGACCATGACGGTGACGGCAAAGGGCATGAACGACACGCCAAGACCATGGGCCATGGTCAGGGCCATTGGAAAGATGAAGACCGCCGAGGCCACATTGGTGACCATGGCATCCATGAGAATACAGCCGAGGAAGACCACGGCCAGGGCAATATAGGGAGAATCGCCGCCCAGGGCCGCCAGGCCGTTGCCGATGACCTCGGACAGGCCGCTGGCCGTGACCGCCGACTCGAGCCCCATGGCGGCGGCGATGATCACCAGGGTGGCGAAATCCACGGACCTGCCGGCACTGGTGAGATCCATGCAGCCGCTGAGCAGCATGGCACCGGCGGCCAGCAGGGCGGCATTGAGCATGGTCAGCCAGCCCATGGTGACAGAGACGACCATGGCAAGGGTGATCAGGCTGGCGACAATGGCCTTGTCGGTCCGCTGGATCCGGGCCCCCCGCAGCCGCTTGGTGAGGGAAAAGTCGATCTCGTTGCGGTTACGATAGAAAAAGCGGTCCTTGACCTCCAGGAGCGCCACGTCCCCGGCCTGGATGATGGCATCGCGCAGCGGATAGTCCATGGCGGCGCCGTCACGGGCCATACCCACCAGCCAGACCTCGTATTCCCGGTCCTCCTGTTCGGCCAGGTCGCCGATACGCTGCCCGAGGAAGGTGTTGCGATTGGAGACCACCACCTCCACCAGGTGGTGGTTGTGGCGTTCGGTCTTGTTCTTTTTCGTGGCATAGACCGGCTGCAGACCGATGGTGGCCCACAGGGTCTTGGCGCCATCGATGTCCGCGGCAAAGGCGATCACGTCGTTGGGCTGGAGACGGGTGCCGGGTCCGAACTCCAGTGTGCTCTCCCGGCGGGTGATGGAGATGATCTCGAACCCCTCCGGCGTGGTCAGGCCCGCCTCTTCCAGGGTCCTGCCCACAAGGGGGCCTTCGGAGTCCACCTTCAGCTCGACGCGGAAATAGCGGCGTTCCTTCTTGTCATGGACTATGCCGCTGCCGGGGGTCCGGGGCAGCAGCCAGCGGCTGGTGAACAGGATGAACATGATGCCGGCCACGGTCACCGGCACACCGACGGTGGACAGATCGAACAGGCCCACCGGTTCCATGTAGGGGAGGTTCTCTCCGCCATCCTTGAGGGCATCGGTGATCATGCCGGCGATGACCAGGTTGGTGGCGGTGCCGATGAGGGTGCAGGTGCCACCGAGAATGGAGGCATAGCTGAGCGGAATATAGAGCTTTCTGGCATCCAGGTCACAGGAGCGTGACAGGTCCCGGATCACCGGGATCATCATTGCCACCAGGGGGGTGTTGTTGAGAAAGGCGGAGCCGAAGGCGATACTGGGCAGGATCTTGAGCTGGGCCCGGAACACGGATTTCGGCCGGCCGATGAGCCTGTCGCTGAGGATGGTGATGGCGCCGGTGGAGTACATGCCGGCTGCGATCATGAACAGGGCGCCGATGGTGAGGACGCCGGGATTGGAAAACCCCTTGAGCGAGGCCTCAAGGGGAGCCAGCCTGAAGGTGATGGTCAGGGTCAGGGCGCCGACAAAGACGGCCACCGGCGGCAGGCGGGTAAAGATCAGCAGGCCGAAGGTGAGGGCGAGGATGGCCAGGGTCAGATACATTGCGATCATGGCTGAAAGAGTCCGTTTTCCATGGTAGTATGAACAGAATGATGCAACAGACGCAAGAAACCTGCCCAGGGCAGCAGAGCGCAAACCGCCGGCAATGGTGCGATATTGTCCCTGGTGTCCGTATTCCGCTCTCCGAGATCTCGTTTTCCTTTTCCCGCAGCTCCGGCAGCGGTGGCCAGCACGTGAACAAGGTCAACACCAGGGTGACCCTCCGCTTTGCCGTGGACAGCTCGCCCAGCCTCTCCGCAGAGCAGAAGGCACTGATCCGCAAACGGCTGGCTTCCCGGATCAGCCGGCAGGGAGTCCTGCAGCTCCATGCCGACCAGCGACGCAGTCAGCGGGCAAACCGGGAAGAGGTGCTGCAGCGCTTTGCCCTTCTCCTCCGCCGGGCTCTGCACCGGGATAAAATACGGCACAGGACACAGCCGGGCCGCAGCGCCAGGGAACGCCGACTCAAGGCAAAAAAACTGCGCAGCCGGCTCAAGGCCCAGCGACGGCGGAGTGATTACGATCGCGACTGACCGCTGCTGCCGGCGGCCGCCATCGTGACGCAACAGTTCACCTTCATGGACAACTGCTCTGCAATTCCGGAATTATTACTCGTTATCAGGCGAAACAGAGACCGCACTCCGGGCAGGTGGTGGTCGTGGTGGGAAACCTGCAACCGCAGGCCGGGCAGGTGGCCTCCTGGGCAGCGGTATTGAACACCGCGTTGAGATGACTGGTGTCATGCTCAGTGAGAGCGGTGCCGCGGACATGCTCCTCGGCCAGAATCCGCATCACCTCGGAGGCGTCGTCGGCCCGGACCCGGAGGATGAGATCGGTTCCGCAGCAACCCTTGCCGCAACCGGCGCCGCCTTCCTTCACCGCCAGGGAGGGAATATCATGCTCTCCGAGAATGACCTGCAGCTCCTTGATCTGCAGGACCGGGCCGCGCCGGACAGCGACCAGTTCCTCGTCCGGCCCGATCTGCCGGGGCCGCCCCGTCTTTCGCCGATGCCGCTTCTCCTGCAGCGCCTGCATCTCCACCCCGGTAAGCAGCTCGACACCGCACTCGGCGCAGGTGACGATATCGGCCCGGTACTCATCATGGCATTGCGGACAATATTTCAGTTCAGGATCGATATATAACTGCATCTCCCCTCCTTTTTCCGGCCTGCCGGCCCGGCGGCGGCGCGGTCATGACTGTTGCGCGGCAAAAAATCCGTAACAGTTTACCCCTATCGGCAACCACCTGAAAAAAACAGATACTTTTTGGTAAAAATCCAGCAGCACGCCGTCGGCACGGGCGCGGCTACAGGATATATCTGCTCAGGTCCTCGTTTTCCGAAATATCGGCCAACTGGTTCCGTACATAGTCGGCGGTGACCGTGAACGTGGCACTGTCA
>Ga0256833_1001358_pt1 | contig 18118 bp, 20 predicted proteins | sample 356284metaG_FD_190535 | JGI IMG/M metagenome (GOLD analysis project Ga0256833, IMG submission 190535) | Hydrothermal vent microbial communities from Mid Atlantic Ridge, Atlantic Ocean - 356-284 | ecosystem: Environmental > Aquatic > Marine > Hydrothermal vents | place: Atlantic Ocean: Mid... | reverse complement strand
GACCATTAACCCTTAAACCCTCAAGCACAGGGTTACAATCCCCTAACCCATCAACGCACCTCACACGCCTCACCAAGTACATTGGCTAGGGTAGCCAAAATCCTTAACGGCTAGGGAGGAAGCAACCATACTTAACGAGTTAATCATGCATTAAACCCCCGATGAACCTCAGAGCCGAACAACGGGTTTAACCGACCCTAATTGAAGAGCTAACCTAACTCGAATGAAATAATTAGAAACACCGTGAGGCACTAGGGCTTCACCACTCACTTAATCCGTGAAGGTGTTAATGGATTACGTCAGCTTAAACACGGCTCTTCATCCCAGGCCATCAGCTCACGGCAATATCATCACTCAGCATGAATACCTTAGCCTAAGGACATTTTAAATCCTACATAATGATGCAAAGCATTTTAATGTTTGGTGAGGAATAATTAAAATATTTTACAATTCATCGAATGTATAACAGATACATGTAAGCTCCTTCAATAACGCCTCAGGAATTAATTAACATGGTTGGGGGTTAATATACGGGCTTATTTGCCACGTTAACTTAGTTACGGTAAAAAGAATTTAATATCTGCAAAACTACAGTATCATGCAGTCATATGTCGAGAAACGATTATTAGTTTGGGGTGAGGGTCACGGGCATGGTGCTAAGGACTACTACTCCTGGGTTCTACATGTTTGTTAGGGTTAAAGCTATTCAGAAGTACATGGGTGTGGCTGGGCTTTGCGGCTGCGATGAGGCTGAGGTCACGCACTTCGTGAGGGAGACTGTTAGGTCTAACTTTAAGAACTTGCCTAAGGCTGTAGTTGATAGGATTACTAACGAGGTAAGCGCGGCTCTTCTTAAGGACATGGCTGAGGAGCTCTGCAACCCGTGACCCAAGGAACTAATTAGCGCAGGGAATTAGTGTCGCTGAGTAGCGTGCGGTGCCTTGATGGGTTACCGTGCGTACTCACTACTATCGGCTTACCTACGCCAACCTTTAATTATTGTCTCCATGAAGGTTTTCATGGGGATACTCATTGATCTCCTCGAAGGACTTGGACGTGTGTGCGTTCGGGTACGTGACGCGTGAGTGGGAGGTCTTCCCTGACGGTGTTGTGCGTGAAATCATTGCCGGCCCTCCCTACTACTTCAGCGCCGCGCTTGCTAAGCTAGGTGATAAGGTACGCGTCGTGACTAGGGTGGCTGAGGAGGACTCAAGCATCCTTGAGGATCTGCGTAGGTTGGGGGTGGAGGTCGTAAATATTCCGGCTAGGTCAACTATGAAGAGCAGGCTACTCTACAAGCCCTCCGGCAGGGAGATTGAGGTGCTGTCACGGGGTGAGCCCTTCAGGCTGGGAGACTTAAAGCTATGTCGTGAGGTGAGGGCTAAGTACGTTTACTTGGGGCCCCTGAGCACTGACGACTTCAGCTTAGAGTTCGTTAGGGAGGCATCGGGCGTGGCTCCCGTCGTGCTAGATGTTCAGGGCTTCACGAGGAGAATTACTGGGGGTAGGGTTGAGTACGTTGATTGGGGCTGGAAGGCTGAGGCAGCACCATACGTATCGGTGCTTAAGCTCGATGATAAGGAGGGCAAGTTACTCACGGGGGCGGGGAGGCCTGAGGACATCATAGACTCCCTACACGGCATGGGGTTTAGGGACGTGTTGCTCACCACGGCTTGGGGGGTATTCATAGGTGTTAAGGGGCGCGGGATATTCTCGGCTCCATTCAAGGTCAAGGAAATTAAGGGTAGGACGGGTAGGGGCGACACCGCCACCGCGGCCTACATGCACTCCAAGCTTAAGGGTATGGAGCCTGCTGGAGCCGCAGTGTTCACTGCCGCCGCAACCAGCTTAAAGTTAATGAAGCCCGGCCCACTGAGTGTTGATGAGGGAGGCGTGCTTAGGTTTATTAGTGAGGCGTACGGCGTGAAGATTTCCGTGCAGTAGCACATAAATACCTCAAACCACAGTACTCACGGTGAATACCCGGATGATTAGGGTGGCGATACCGGCTAACGGACCTGACCTGAGCTCAGAAGCGTCGGAGCACTTCGGCCGAGCGCCGTACTTCATCGTGGTCGACGTGGAGGGAGGTAAGGTAGTCGGGGTGAGCGCCGTTAAGAACCCCACGCTCGAGCACCACGTTCATGGCGAGGTCCCCCAACTCATGGCTAAGCTACGCGTTAAGGTCGTTGCGTGTAAGGGCATAGGGCCTAGGGCGTTAAGGGTGCTTGAGGGCTTAGGGATTGAAACACTTATCGCTGACCCAAGCACGAGAACCGTTAAGGAAGTCCTTGATAAGGCGCTAAAGCACTTAGGCCTCAGCGCCTAACCCCGGCACCGGCACTCTCCGGTATGCCAGTAACGTAATAGCCTCTTTCCCTCAACCACTCCTCAATGCCTGCGGGCTCCCTGACCCACTCCCGCCTGAGCGGGTCGAAGTTCCGGAAGGGTATCGTGAACCTTGCCCTAACGTTGGATATGTCCGTGGTGAATAAGTGGTTAATCTCCTCAACACCGAATGCCTCCTTTAGCGCGAACCTTAGCCTCGTTCCCCAGGCAGTGTCAAGCCTTAAGATAATTGTTACGTAGTCCCAACCCCTCCTCCAGTACGCCTGGCCTAAGTATGGGTACCTCAGCAACACCCTCACGAGCTCCCTCAAGACCCGCCTACTCCCGCCAACCACCTTAATGCCCGTAACCACAGTCGCTTCAGTAATGCCTAGTATTGACGTGCCCCAGAACGCCTCGGACTTGCGTAGGTGGGCTACGTGAATCCCCACCTTCCTCAACGGGTAGGCAATCCTGAGACGCTCCTTCATTATCTTAGCTATGTCCGTGTATCTCAGGAACACATTTATTTGGAGGGCAGCGTATATGAAGAGGTCGAATATGTCGTTGGGCCTATCCCGCGCATTAATGCTTGGTTCCAAGATCGGTGGGTGATCTAGGGCCCGCCTAAACGCCTCTATAGGGTTCATCAAGCGCTTCTCAATTAAGTACCTATCAATGAATAGTGCCGGCCTGGCACCCTCATCATGGATGACGTACCAAACCACCCTGCTACCGTACCTCTCCTTCAGGGAGTCAACTATGAATTCAGGGCCATCCTTAAACGGGTATGTGTAGATGAGGAGCGTGCTGTCAACGCAGTCAGTGACGGAGACTAGCCAGGAACGGCAGGGCACGTCCTTAACGCGTCCAACGTTTCCTTTAATCTTCGTGAGCAGCCGCCCTAGACCCAAGGGGGCTGTGGCGCAGTTAGGGACGAACCTCACGCCAGCCGCCCTGAACCTCCTGACGTAGGACGTCACTTTAGACTGCGAGACCCCTAACGCGTTAGCAAGCTCCTTATACCGAATTGGAGGGGTGAGGGTCATGAGGGTATTGACGAACTCGGCACCATACCTTAATTTCCTTACAAGGCTCACTAACGCGTTATGTCTTCTCCTGAACAGTGCCCTAACCGCTTCAACGTCCTGCTCAGGGCCCTCAAGGCTGAGGTAGTGCTCTAGCTCGCTCATAGCCCAACAGCCGCCGGAGTTAGTGGCTTAGGAAAAGGAACGCGGCATACTTCACTACATGTGCGAGGGCGAACGACAGAGCCATCCCTAATAGGTGACCGGCCCAGGAGCTGAGCTCCTCGGACGCCGTGCGCGTTGCCCCCCTAGCATACCCTGCCACCTCTGGCGAGACTATGGACGCCCGCATCGCGCCCGTAACACCTGCCACCGCGCCAAGCACCCTTCCCCCGATACTTAGTAGAGCCACGATGACGACCCATAAGGGAAGCTCGCTGAGGGCTGAGGCCACATTACCTAAGTTAATGACGTAGGACATTATGAAGGCCGCCACAACGATGGCGACAGCCGTGCCGCACGCCTCCTTAATGACTTCGTGAATCCTCATGCGCATCTCCACTACTATAGAAGCATTCTCCTAAAATAACAGTAGTGGCGATCAAAGTATTCGTTAGTGCCTGCTGAACTCGATAAGCAGTAGTGGGGCATACAGATACAGTACTGCGAGGGTCAGCGCTATCAGCAAAGCGTGGGCAAGGGCCACATGGCCAGCCTTAATGAGGCGCGGGAGTATCAACACCAGCGTCCCCGCCCACCCGTGGAGTAAGGCTAGCGTTACGAACCCAAACCTAATGAGCACCGTTGAGTGAACAACTACACCCTCACCATACCTCACGCCGAAGAACTTGCCCGTGGTTTGGGGAGCTATTAAAGCGTAACCGCTGAGGATCATCGAGATCGTGAGGATGAATAGCGGCGGCGCCGTTAGGGCTACCACGTGCCGAAGCACGTACACTAACTTAAGTAATCCCTTCCCCGCATTATCCGGGCTCGTTACCCCTCACCTCTCTGCGATGAGTACCAGCTATCTATTTCCCGGAAGCTCGGGTGCCTTACCTCCTTAGGCACGCCGACAGGTATCACGTAGAGCGGGGCCTCATCCTTACTTGCCTTCACTACAGACGCTACCCAGTCGTCATGGAACGCACCCACAACGACCGTACCTAAGCCGAGCGCTGTGGCCATTAAATACACGTTCTGTGCCGCATGCCCTGCCTCCATGTAGACATACCTAACCCCCCTCTCGCCGTAGACCCTCGTCGTGCGTTCAAATACGGCGCACATCACTAAATCCACTGGCGCGTTCTTAACCCAGGGCTGGTTCAAGGATGCCTTAGCCAGCTCTCCCCTCAAGTCACCTTCCCTAACCATGGTGAGGGCATGCTTCATGACGTCATACCTATACACGCCTGCCCTCATGTACTTACCCGGCTCGAGCAGAACCCCCTTACTCCCCACGACCACATACAGTACCAAGGGGTACGTCGCGCCCGCGCTGGGGGCGGCCCTGAACCTGCGGGCAGGATCCGTTATGCCTTGCGCGGCCCAGAGAATCATTGAGAGTTGAGTTACCGTCAGCGGCTCGTCCCTGTACTCCCTCAAGCTCCTTCTCCAGAGTATGGCTTCCTCGACCGTAACGTTACTTACCCGACGCGGTAGTGGGAGGTAGACCGTGTTACCTATGATAGAGTACTCCGCCCGCGTGCTTACTGCGGTGGTAGTTGTGGTGTTCGTGCTACCCACCGTGGGGCGCTCCGTGCTAGTTATTGATGGGGTCGCGGATGGCGCCGCGGTGCTTCCCGGGCTTCCGGGGCGTGGGGTACCATGGAATAGTGATGCCGCGTAAGCCGCTAAGAGCGCGGTAATTACTAAGGTAAGTACCCACATGGCGGTTACTGGTTTAAGCCTAGCTACTCTGAGCAAGAATTGAATCCCCGGTTCCCTCGCTATCACAAGTAATTACGTTTACGCTTCATTCAGTAGTAAAGCAATAATTCATCTCACATAACCTTACCTAGTCATGGTGGGTGTGGTTGACACGTGTTGACGTGCGTGACGTGAGGAACTACGCGTTAAGAGGTGTGACCGCTTCCTTCCCCTCAGGCAAGCTCTCCGTCGTGCTGGGCCCTAACGGGGCCGGGAAGACCACGTTGCTTAAGGTGATTGCTGGGCTCACGGATTACGAGGGAAGCGTGCTCTTCGATGGCGTACCTGTTGATGACGTTCCACCCTTCAGGAGGGGCGTGTCTTACGTTCCTCAGAGACCCTCACTATTCATTAACATGAATGTATGGGAGAACGTTGCCTTCGGACTTAAGGTGAGGGGTGTTGAGGGTAACGTGTTAAGGGAGCGTGTGTTGAGGTTGCTTAAGGCGTTAAGGATAGAGCACCTGGCGCTCTCCTACCCAGCGTCCTTGAGCGGCGGTGAGGCACGTAAGGTCGCCATCGCCAGGGCCCTCGCCGTTGACCCCAAGGTCCTACTCCTGGACGAGCCTCTGGCGGGCTTAGATGTTGAGGCACGTATGGTAACGGAGCAGGAGGTGATGTCCCTCATAAGGAAGCTCTCAATAACCGTCATAATGGTTACGCATGAAGTCGGCAAAGGGTTAGGGATGGCGGACACTATTCATGTGCTGTGGGACGGTAAGATCCTTTACTCCGGTAAGCCGTCCGGGCTCAGCGCCTCAACGCTCCCTGAGGACGCGGCGTTCTGGTTAGGAACCACTATCGATGACGTGGAGGTGACCGCTGATGGCGGGCTCTGCTACGCTGTCTTAGGCGACTTCAAGGTGCCTGTTAAGTGCGTGACTGAGGACTTGGATGAGGGTAGGCGAAGGGTGCTAATACCGGTTAGCGACGTTAAGATCTGCAGGAAGGGGCCCGTTAGGGGCGTGGTTAAGCGCGTGTCGCGGGGTGAGCGGGCGTTCAAGGTTGTGGTGGATGTGGGAGGGACTGAGGTGTACGTCCTCTCACCCTTTAACCTCTCTCCCGGCGATGAGGTGGGGCTTAGGATTAATGGCTGCGTCGTCCTTGGGTGAGGGGCTATACGGCGCCCCTCCAAGCCCTGCGCATCCTCGTGGTGACGTCGGCTGGCTTAGCGTAGTAGGGGGCGGTCGTCACTATGATGTCGGGCCCCGCCCTGGCGTACTCCGCCACGTTGTGCTCGTCAATGCCTCCAGCAACGGCGATGACGACGTTAGGGTTTGCACGCCTTAATTCGGTCACTGCCTTAGCGACTTCCTCGGGCCTAAACCTCTCCAGCTGAATCATCTCCGCCCCGGCCTTAACGGCCTCCAACGCCTCCTTAAGCGTGTGCACCTCAACACCGACTTTCCTGAAGGGATACCTCCCACGGAGCTTCCTTATTTTAGTTAGTAACTCCCTCCACCCCCCATGCATGAACGCGACGTGGTTATCGAAAACAAGTATTGAGTCGGAGAGCCCTGACCTGTGGAGTACGGCGCCTCCGGCTATTACGGCCTTAGCGTATATCCTCCGTAATCCCGGAGGTGACTTACGCGTGGCCGCTACGCAGACTTCCCTGCCCGAGGAACGCGCCTTCTCCACAAGCCTCCTGGTCTTCGTCGCTACGCCCGAGCATATAGCTACTAAGTTCTGCGCCAGTCTCCACGCGGCGTGGAGTGCTGAGGCATCTCCCCGCGCCACCAGGAGGGTCTCGCCGCTGGTGGCCTGCGAGCCACTCCCCTTAAGCACCTTAGCGGATCTAGCCCCAACTAACCTGTATATCCTTGCTGCCTCCTCCGTGCATGCAACCACTATGGGTTCACGCGTAACTAGCTCAGCAACCCCCTCCCCTCCTATGCCTAGCGCCTCAGTCGTTATGTCGAGTAACGTGATGTCTTCCCTAATCCAGGAGAGTATTGTGTAGTCATCCACCCACACGTGCTTTAAGCTACTCATTACGATTCACACCGATAGAACTACTATTCATTCGTGGCTTTATGTTGTTTGGGGAAAACTTTAAGCGTTTTACCTCCTAAGCCCACGCCTCAACGCTTCCCTACCTCTTGGCCAAGGCCAGCGCGATGCCAGCAATTACTGCGGCGATTACCACGCCTATAACCAGCATTAACGTCATGTTAATGCTAATGCTGGGAGCCGCTTGAGTCATGCTCACTTCCGTTGAGGTAGTGGTGCTAGTCGTTATGATTACCGTGCTGGTCGTTGATGGCGTGGTTGAGGTGGATGGCTGCGTGGTTGAGGAGGGGGGTGCTGGTTTCTGCGTTGTGGTTGTTGATGATTCTGGGGTTGAGGTTGTGGTGTTTGTGAGGGTTACTGTTATTGTTGTGGTTGTTTTCGATGTTGCCTGTGTGGTTGTTGACGCGGTATGCGTTACTGTGACCTTGACTTTCCCGAGCTCGCTTAGCGGTACCTTTGTTTGACTTACCTTAACGCCTCCGACGCCCTCGATTAGGGCTTCGCTTCCGAGGGCCTTACTCAGGGCTTTCTTCACCTTCCTGCCCTCACTGCTCTTCATGGTGGTGTTGCTGAGCTTTGACTCCAGCTCCTTCACAGCGTTGGCTAGTGCCTTCAGGGTGTCTTCAGGGGTCTTCGCGCCCTTAGCCCTTATTCTGAAGGTCTCGAACTTCACGTGGACGTATTTCTTAGTGAGGTTCACGGAGATGTAGGCGCTTGATGGGAGTACTTCGAACCTGTTTACTACCTCACCTACATCACTTAGGATTTTCTTGAAGTCCTCAACACTCTTAGTTATGTTCGCGTGGATACGCACCGTCCCTGGGGTGGTGGGCGCGCTCGTGAATACCTCAGCGTACTTGCTTAGGGTGTTGAGCGTTATGTTCACTATCTCCATGATTGAGAGCGTCGTGTAGACCTTCAGGAACGCCTTAAAGTGGTCGTTGTCCAGGAGTACCGTGGCCTGGTATGTCGCGTTGTAGGGTATGAAGCTCGCTTCCAGTAACTTCTTCAGTTTCTCGGGGTTAATTGCTGGTTTGCTTGAAGCGTTTATCTTTCTCTGCTCCTCCTCAATCATCTTAGTGTAGTTTATGCCTATGTCGAAGACTATGTTGGCCCCGCTCGGGCTGGTGGTGGTCTTAAGCTCCTTTATGTCCACGTACGTTACGTTCGACTTAGCTAGCTGGCTCTCTATGTACCCCTTATTCAGTAGTGACAGGGCGAATATCACTCCTATGGCGTTACTGCCCGACACAGCCACGCTCACGTTGCCCCTCACCTCACCGTAAAGGTTTGACCTGTTAAGCACAGTCCTCACAGGCCCGTTGCTCCACGCCTTGATCTTGATTTCGTTCTCCTCGCTGTAGAGGTATAGGTTGAAGTTCGTGCTGGATCTGACCGCCTCCTTAGTTGACCTGACCTTGCCGTTTACGTTTAGGGTGAATACTACCTTACCCTTCGCCTCAGCCTTGGACAGGCTTGATAGGTTCTCCACATCAGCCCTCACCACCAGCTCCGTTCCTTTCTTAAGCTGCGTTAAGTTAGCTAGGAATGATACCTTAGCACCCTTAAGTGAGGATGGGCCGGTAGCGTTGTAGTACTCACCAACCCACTTAACGGAGGCGTCGGGGTAGACCTTCAGCGTTAGCTTTGGGCCCTGCTGCGCTGTCGACGCATTCATTACTGCCGGGGCTGTCAAGGAGGTTGCGAGGGTGAGTAGTAGCGCTAGCGCCATTACTGCCTCAAGTGTTCTTCTCTTAATCATTACTTCACACCTCAACGTAAGTGTATCGGCCGACATATAAAAGCACTGCTATTACTCTGAGAAACAAAGTTAATGCGCATTAACATGAAGGTGATTCACGACAGTGTGTTAAGGTAGCGTTTCTCAAGTGATTGTGTACGTCAATGCCTCGGCAACACCCTTAACGTGGGTACCCACCCACCTCCTCACTACCCTCTTTTCCAGGGCGTCAAGTCCCTGCACTATGGTTAACGTTATTGCGGCAAGGATGGCTACGACCGCTATTAATCCATCCGTTTCTAGCGTGGTTGCATACGTCATTGCCAAGGCCCCTAAACCTGTAGGGAGTGCAACCATCTCAGCGGCGAAGGTCGTCTTCCAAGCCACGACAGCCTCCGTCTTTATTAGGGGCAGCGTCTTCAGCAGTGCCTGAGGTATCACTATCCTCCTCAATACTGTGGAGGGTTTCGCGCCGAGCACCATCGCCACCCCGACCTGCTCGGGATCCATTGTCCTGACGGCGTTAACGAATCCGTAGAGTACTGGCGGGAAGGAGCTTAGGAAAGACGCCACGACGGGTAGCTCGAACTCCCTGAAACCCACCCACACGATGAGTATAGGTATCCACGCTATTGAGGGCACCGCAAAGAATATCGTCGCTATGGGCATTAAGTACTCGTTAATCGACTTAACGCTCAGGAGTAAGCCGGCAGCAAGCCCGAAAGCCAGGCCCAAGGCAAAGCCTGCCGTGGCTCGGGCTGCCGTCCACGCGAGGTTTGTCAGTATGGTGCGGGCATTTGCTGGGTTAATTAAGAATAATGCTACGTCGCTTGGCGCCGGAACTATTATGTGGGGGAGCAACCCTGCCCTGACCGCGGCCTCCCAGGCAGTGATGAATGCTGCTAGTGAAAGCAGTGCTTTGCCCTTCACCCTAACACCCTTATTAGGTCCTTAGCCCTCTCCGTAACCCCTAAGTTGCCTTAAGGCTTAACCGGTACAACTATTTTGGAGGCGTTTAACCTTACCTTAAGGATGTGGTTCTCGTACATGAAGTCAATGTACTCCTGAATCTGCTTAACGTCCACGCTTGTGTTCCATTGAAGCATCTTTATGGAGTGCTCAGCAACGGTGACGGGTATCCCCAGCACCTCAGAGTCTATCTTAGCCGCCCTGATAGGATCCTTCTCCAGCTCCCTGATCCCGGCGTAGGTAACCTCAACGAGCTTCTTAACTAATTCGGGATCCTTCCTCAGCACGTCCTCCGTAACAACTAAGTAGCTTCCAGGCATGTTGGGCCATACGTCCTGAGCCCTCAGCAATACCTTTAGTCCCCTAGCCTCAGCCACGCTGGAGTAGGGTTCCGGTATCGCACCTGCCTCTATCTCCCCGCTGAGCAGTGCTGCGAGCATCGCTGGGGGCTTCATGAACTTTATTGCCGCGAACTTGATGCCGTACTTCTCCTCGATTTTCAGGAGGAGTAGGTAGCATGGACTACCCTTCCCGGGGGCGTACACCACCTTACCGCTCAGGTCTTTCAAGCTATGCACCTTCTTTGGGTTGACTACTAAGGCGTAGCCATAATCATGTACCTTAGCAACTATCCTCAGCGGCACCCCCTTAGCTATAATCATTAATGCTGGCCCTAAGCATGCCCACGCCACCTTAACCTCCCCCCGCGCCAAAGCAGCCGCTAGGTCGAGACCTGTCTTGAACTTAACTACCTTCGTAACGTTTAATCCGTACTTCTTGAACAGGTTATCGTGAAGCGCTATCCATATCGGTGTGGCGTGGGTGTTATACTCGACCCCTAGAGCCACGGAATATAGGCTCCGCACCCTCTGACTGCTGATGAAATGTACGTACGCGTAAGCACTGATTAGGGAAGCCACTATAATTACGGTGACTACCCCTGCAATAGTTTTAGCCTTATCCATAACTTACCACAATGGTTACGGTGACGACACTATTAAATAGATTTCGTAATTAGTTTAAATTACGTAGTTTACGAACCTAGATTAAGGGCAGGGACAAAAGGTTCTCTACCAGTCTTAAACTATCAAGATAAGTAGGGGTGTGCGCAGTTATTACTAGGGATTAAGTTGACGTACAGCATACTCATACTCGATAAGACTACGGGGAGGGCCGGTGTGGGTGTTGCTTCAGGCTCCGTAGCCGTGGGCTCGCGGGTGCCGTGGTGCAGGTACGGAGTCGCGTGCGTTGCGACGCAGGCGTACACGAACCCGTCCTTGGGTCCAAGGATACTGCGCCTGATTGAGGCAGGAGGGCTGAGCGCGGATGAGGCTATGAATCAGGCGCTGAACACGGATCCCGAACCAAGTAAGAGGCAGGTAGCCGTAGTTGATTTTAAGGGTAGGGTGGCGTGCTTCACGGGTAATGAGGCCCCCTTAAAGAGGAAATGCGTGAAGGGTGCTGGAGAGGGGTTTGCGTACGTTGTTGCGGGGAACCTGCTCAGGAGTGAGGGGGTTGTTGAGGCGGCCGCCTTCACGTTGCTTAGGGAGATGCACGCTTCCGGCGATATTGTTGAGGCTATCCTATCGGCGCTTGAGGCTGCTGCGGGAGCCGGTGGGGACGCGCGTGGTGAGAGGAGCGCCGCCATACTGGTGGTTGGGGAGACTTCCTGGGCCCCGGAATACGATAGGGTTCTTGACGTGCGTGTTGATTACTCTGAGGATCCCTTGAGCGAGTTGAGGAGAGTGATCGACGCGCTTAGGGAGTCTTAAGGCCAGAGCCTTTTGATCCTAGCCACTTTAGAGGGCTCAACCTTCGCTATGCCTGTTCGTGTCGCCACGACTAACTCGCCCCTAGCACCGTACCCCATCACCTCACCCTTAACAATCCCCCCGCCACGTAGCGTCACCTCAACGTCTTCCCCAATGTTCACTAACTTCCTCCCGTAGTTCACGGCGTGCCTTGCTAAACGCCCCTCCACCACGTCCTGCAGGGCGGAACTCAGCGCGTTAATTAATGAGTTAACTCGCTCCTCACTGCACGCGTCGGTACCGAGCACATCGCATCTTAAGCGCACGGTACACGTTAAGTGATCGCCGCTAACACTAACTGCTCCCTCACCGACGACGTCGTTCCTGACCACGTACTGGTTCGGGAACAGGATCCCTCCCCACCCGTCGCTTACCTCATCAAGCCAGGAGACCGTAGCTGACCCCGTAGCAACTAGGCAGGAGTCCAGCAACTCGCTTAGGCTTTCCCGAACCTTGCCCCTAACGTCGGTAGTCACGATTATGAATACATTGTCCCCTTCCCGTTTAATTGTAGCGTTAACTTCGTTCATAGAGTCACCTTGAGGAGTATTGGTTGTGGGGGTAAAACCCCCTTAGTCCCCGTGCTTTAGGTGTTTAAGTTGCTCTTCACCTAATCCTCAGTTTCTGGGCGAGGTCCCTGAGTTCCGGGTGCACGTACTCGCCATTCTCTATTATCTTGGTTCCGTCGTCGAGGCACTCTAGTGTCGGGTTAAGGCATATTCCGTCCGTGTGTGAGGGTGCTGGGCCAAGCGATCCTTGAAACGTTGATGATTGAGCCCCGAGGCCCCACTCGATGGCGCCCCAGACCCTCTCGTCCTCCAGTATGTTCCCGGTTAGCTTAGCACCAGGGTTACACCCGTAGGAGAGGTGGGCTACCCTAAGCATTCTTTCGTCGTTAAAGGATCTGAGCCATGCCTCGAAGACCCTTGCTTCGGGGCCTCCCTCTACCTTAACTACCTTGCCTTCCTTGACGCGTAGTTTTATAGGCTCCCTCAGGAGGCCTAGCTCTGGCGGCGGCCACACGGACCCATCGAATACTATGACGCCGTCTATGCTGCCCTCTACTGGGGCCCAGTCAACTTGGCCGAAGAGCATGTACTCGCCCGGCCCGCTCACCTCACCCTCCGTCAGGACGGGGCGTGAGGGGTCGTTCTCGAAGGTTACGTCCATTCCTGCAGGTGAGGTTGCCCTCATCCTCCTGCATGACCTAGTTATCTTGGCTAACCTTCTCTGGAACTCATAGAGCGTGGGTACGTCCACACGACCTATGTTCCTGACCATCATGTCAGCATCCATACCAACTAAGCATATGTACCTAGTCCTACCGACCCTCATGGCCTCCTCGTAGGGCGTGGAGTACAGTAACCACGCCTTATTGAACTCTATCCAGACGTCCGACACCTTCAGTAGCTCCGTTAACGCCTTGACGGGGACGTAGGGCTCGACCGCCTTCCCAACCCCGGGGGCGGTCGCGTGCCACGCAACCAGCGCCTTAGCCCCAGCCGCCTCCGTTGCCTTAGCGGTCGCCTCAACCACCCGCCAATCACTCGCGGTGTCAGCCGTTATGACGACCTCCTCACCGGGCCTAACCCTCATCACATCCTCAATGAGCTTCCGCGCAGCTATGGCTAACTCGAAATCCAGCCCCGTGGGCAGGTTAACCACCAAGGAAAATACTGGGGGTTGGCTTAAAGAATTTTAAACAACGCTAAACAATAATTACAGTAACGACTAATGGAGCTAAACAGCATGTAATTACGTTAAAGCAGGCCCGCGACGGGGGGATAATCAAGACTAATTAACTATGAAGCCTCCTCCACCGCGGATGATGAGGGTTGGTCTTAACGAGTGGTGAGTGGGGGAGCGATTACTGACGCAGGATACGTCCGTATCTGAGTCAATTAGGCTATTCACTCTTGGGTTCTTTAGGGGACATGTCAAGTACTTTAACATCGTTAGTACAGCAATCATAACGGGGATTAATGTTGAGTGGTGAGTATTACCAGCTCCTGCGGAGACGTGCTAACAGGTTCCTTACGCGGGCATTGAGGGATTTAGAGGAAGGCGACTTTGACGGCGCCTGCTTTAATGCTGAGGAAGCTACTCAACTAGCTGTGAAGGCTATCCTCTATAAGTACTTCGGGGAGAGGTCAAGGGTTCACGGGTCAAAGACGCTTCTCGCTAGGTTAAGGAACCTGCTTATGGACTCAGGTAGGGACGACCTTGCCAGCGTCGTGGGTAGGTTCGTAGCCGATAACCGTGACGCTCTGGACATTCTCGAGGAGAGCTACGCCATGGCCAGGTATGGGGAGATATCCTACGGCGGGAAGCAAGGTGAGTTATGCGTGGATACCGCCAAGAAGGTAATGGAGGTGATAGGGGAGGTTGAGAGACGGCTGGCCTAGGTATGCGTTGGAAAGGTACTCGCTACTCAAGAAGTGGAGGGACCTCGTCGATATTGTGGCGAGGGCCTGCAAGGAAGTTTTAAGCGATGAATGCGTCGGCGTCTACGTTGTCGGGGGAATTGCTGAGGGCAGGCCTACAGTTCTGAGCGACATAGATGTCGTGGTGGTAGTAAGTAACGCAGGGTTGAAGAGTTTAGAGGCTATTATAGCGCTGAGGAGAAGATCAGAGGAGTTGGGGGTACCGATCGATGCACCCATCGACATAAAGATATTGACTAAGGAGGAATTCAAGAAGTTAATCGATGAAGGCACGTATAGGAAGACCTTAAAAGTGCTTTAGCAGGTATGCAGGAAACGTTAGTACAGTAACACATTACCGAGAACCCCTCCCGGAGGGCTCGCGGGAGCAATCCGTCATTTGAATGTGGAACTTAAATTATGGAGGGTGGTGCTTAAGTACTTGGGTGTATTCGGTGGTTCATGAGTGGGCACTTGCGGAGGCCATAGCTGATTACGTCTTCAAGACAGCGCCCCCCGCCAAGAGGGTACGCGTCACGGTGAGGTTGGGCGAGCTTCAAGCAGTGGATGAGGAGATACTTGAGTTCGCGTTAAGGGAAATCATGAAGTCTCAAGGCATTGAGTGCGAGGTCGTCCTTAAGCGGGAGGACTGCGTCCTTAAGTGCAGGAAGTGTGGGTATGAGTGGCCACTTAAGGACGTTGGGTTTGAGGAGGAGGTTCGTGAGGCAATACACTTCGTTCCCGAGGTCGTTCACTCCTACCTTAAGTGCCCCAGGTGCGGGTCTAGGGACTTCGAGGTGATTAAGGGTAGGGGCGTGTGGGTTGAGGAGGTGGGTTGGGAGTGATGATCGCTCAAAGCGATCCTAGGTTAGCGGTGATTGAGAGGAGGTTAGCGCGGGTCGCTAGGGTTGTGCCGGTCATGAGTTCTAAGGGCGGCGTCGGTAAGACCTTACTCTCATGCCTACTCGCCCTAGCGCTGAGCGAGCGTGGGGTGAGGGTAGGGTTGCTGGATCTGGACGTAACTAACCCGACGGCCCACGTGGTGCTTGGTGCTGACCTGAGTAAGTTCCCGGAGGAGGATAGGGGCGTGGTGCCGCCGTCCGTAGGTGGGGTTAAGTTCATGAGTGTCGCGTACTACTCCCGCGATAACCCGTTGCCGTTGAGGGGTTGGGAGATTGATAACGTTGTTAGGGAGGTGCTCGCAGTCACTATTTGGGGAGACCTAGACTTCCTAGTGATTGACACGCCGCCCGGGATAGGTGATGAGGTTCTGGACGTGCTGAGCTACTTCCCCAAGCACGAACCATTAGTTGTTGCGACTCCCAGCCCACTAACCGTGGCTTCGGTGAGGAGGTTACTGAAGCTACTCACGGAGGTTGTTGAGGGTGAGTTAATCCGCGTCGTCGAGAACATGGCCCGCAGCGACTCAAGCACCGTCACTGACCTAGCTAAGGAGTTCCGCGTGAAGTTCCTCGGCAGGGTTTGCCTTGATGAGAACGTTGATGAGGCTGTGGGGGATGTCAACGCTTTAAGGAAATCACGGATGTATGGGGACGTCAGCAGAATTGCTGAGAAGCTTTTGAAGGGGAGTTGACCTAAAGCTTCAGCTTCCCTACGGCCTTCACCCTTACCTTCACGGCGTTACCTGGTAGGTAGGGTAGCGCTATCTCCTCGGCCTCAGCCACCTCAATGCTCGCTGGATCAGCGCCGGCCTCGACGGCTTTCTGCTTGGCCTCATCCGACGCTATCCTTATGGCTTCCTCCCTAGTCACGTGGTCGTAGGAGAACGCCTTCTCCACCACCGACCCCACAAGGGCTGTGGCGGCCCCTAACGCGTTGGCTGACTGCGCATGTTCCGGCCTTATCACTTCCTTAGCCCCCCTAAGTCTTCTTGGCCACATAAGTGATCCTCCACCAACTAATATCACCGTTATTGGCTCTGCCGACGTCTTCACCTTATCTATGGCTTCCTCAACGCTTCTGACCATGTAGTCGTAAGCTACGTCAATCACCTCCTTGGAGACCAGCTTGGCGGGTCTCTCCGGGTCGCAGTGAGGGTCATCTATCCTCATCACGCCCTTAGCTAGGGCTACATCGGTGGCCGTGAGCACGTCACCGCCCCACGCAATGCCTTTCTCAATGAGTTCGTAACCTACACTTACCGGACCCACCTTAACGGAGCCGTCAGGCCCGACACTAACTACGGAGCCGCCCGCAACGCCGACAGCGACGACGTCGGGTGACCTTATGTTCGTTCTGACCCCTCCTATCTCCACCTCCAGGGCCTCCCTTGGGTATCCCTTCGTTAGCACGCCCACGTTACTCGTCGTCCCCCCAGTATCAACAACTACCGCATCCGGTATTCCGGTGAGAACGTACGCCCCCCTTATGCTGTTGGATATCGGGGCAACCACCGTGAATACGGGGTACTTCTCGATGAACTCTGACTTAGCGGTTGTCCCGTCATTCTGCGCGAAGTACATGGGTACATCCTCTATTCCTAGGGAAGCTAAGCTCTTTTTGAGGGACTCTATCGTCCTCTTCATGACACCTATTGTGGCTGCGTTGAGTATGGATGCGTTCTCCCTCTCCAGCAGACCCATGCTGCCGATCTCATGCGACAGCACTATGGGTACGTTGGGTAGCTCCTCAGCGACTATTTCACGGGCACGGAGTTCATGGTTCGGGTTAACTATGGAGAAGACCCCCGTTATCGCTACCGCCTCAACCCCTGCCTTAGCGAAGGCTTTAGCTGCGCGCTTAACGCCATCCTCGTCTAGGGGCGCTATCTCCTCACCCGTGTACTCGTGCCCCCCATTAACGATAACCTTAAGGTTGCCTACGGCGTTGCGGAGATCCGCCGGCCAATCGAGCATGGGGTCTATGGCTGTGGTTGCCGGCGCCCCTATCCTTATGACGCCTACCTTACCTAACCCTCTCCTCTGAACTATCGCGTTCAGCACGTGGGTCGTTCCGAACATTACGGCAGCGACTTCATCAATAGCGAATGCCTTCGTGTCGAGCAGCTTCCTGAGGCTCTCGATTATGCCTGTAGTTACGTCTGGCGTTGTCCTGGCCTTCACCGTGGCGAGCACGTTGCCCCTCTCATCCACTGCTACTGAGTCTGTGTGGGTGCTCCCCACGTCTATGCCTACCCTAACGCGCGCCATGGATTACGCCCCCACCCTCTTCACAGCCTCCTCTATGGGTACGTAATCAATGTCGTAGCCAAAGTACCTAGGGCCGACCACCCTAAGCGCTTCAGGCGTCCTCCACTTCGGGTCGCAAGGTATCCCTATGACCGCTACCCGTAACCCGTACTTCAGCCTCTCGGTAGTTATTGGCTTAGCCGAGTCCTTCTCGACAACCGTTATGAGGTCCGGCACTGACGCTATGACCGTACCATCACGTATGGCGACTAAGTTCTCGTTCTGGAACCTTATGAGGAGCTCCGAGCCCTTAAACTCCTCCAAGCCCTCTATCCTTGCCTCACCCCTAGCGAACCCTCCCGTGGCTCTTCGAAGCACGTCCACGATCTTGCCCTTGAAGAGGAGGAAGCCTCCCGTAGCATCCAGTAACGCGTCTAGGGGGTTCGCGCCGCAGGCCTTCGCCTCCCGCAGGGCTTGACCTATGCTTATCTCCTTACTGAGTGAATGCCTTACCGCACCTGCCTTGAATTGCCTGCCGCTCATCGGGTATATCGCTATCCAAGCGACGCCCCCGAACTTAACCGTTATTGCCCTCGCTATCCTCTCAGCCCAGAAGTTATCGACCGTGTCAAGAATGACTGAGTTACCCTTCTCATCAGCCATTGACATGGGGGTCGCCTTAACCCCTACTAGGTGGAAGGTAACCATCTGCAATTCAGGGAAAGCC
>Ga0256833_1001357_pt1 | contig 18120 bp, 12 predicted proteins | sample 356284metaG_FD_190535 | JGI IMG/M metagenome (GOLD analysis project Ga0256833, IMG submission 190535) | Hydrothermal vent microbial communities from Mid Atlantic Ridge, Atlantic Ocean - 356-284 | ecosystem: Environmental > Aquatic > Marine > Hydrothermal vents | place: Atlantic Ocean: Mid... | reverse complement strand
AGTTAGTTACAAGCAGGATCAGCCCCAGGCCAAGCATGAATTTGGTGGTCAGTTTACAATTCTTGAATTTCACAGCCGACTGGTTAACACTCCTCTATCTTGCGTGATCGTGCTCTGTCCCGTGGAGAATATCCTCTCCCGGCCACTACTCCAACAGAGGTTTACGGGCATGGAACCTACGGGCACACTCCTTGGCCATCTTTTCATCATCCAGGGCCACATCCAATAACCTGGTAACCGCAAACATCCTCCCTAACACATTGATTTTCTGCAACAACTCTTCCTTACTCTCGGCCTTGATGCGTGCTTTTAAAAAATCATTGTTAACGGATACATCAAAACCAATTGGTTGCAGAATTTCACTGATCAGGAGGACGCGCAGATATCTTCTTTTCGTTTCCGCCGCCCCCCCCTTGAAGGACAGCGAGATATAATTGTTGTAAGGATCCCCGGCTATGTAACAATCCAGGGTAACGAAATGATAGCCCATGCTCAGGCTGAGATTTAGATATTCAGGAGTGACAATGGCATAGCTTTTCGCATCTTCAGGTTTAGTCTCCAGGGCCGATGTCCGCATCATGGCCGACATCAAATCCCGTGCGCCCATATGCCGTTCAGGTCCGTTCCAGGTGACATCCGTTGCCGTCATTCCCTGCCAGAGTTCCCGGAAAGGAAGTGAATTGACGTCCGCCGGCATAATTTCCCTGCCCTGAGCTTCCTGCACAGTGGTACCGAACAGATCAAAAACAAACAATTTAAAGGGCAGGTCCGTCTTCACCCGGTAGACGTTTTTCAAGGTATTGACCTGACCTTTCCGCTTGAGAAGAAAAATCTCGTTCAAAGCTGTTTCATGGCTGAACCTCAGGATATCATGCCATGTTTTACAAGCGCCTTCACGGAAATCACTGACCCTCGGATCGGTCAGATGCAGGGGAAAAATATAGGGGGCCATTCTTGAGAGTAACCAATGGGATTCCGTCTGCGTCACATCGGTCGTCGGGTCTATGACCGCCGCATCGTCCGCTGCCAGCAGTTCATCGACCCGACCGGCGTAGATGGCGCCTTCCGTGGCATCAACGGTAATTTCCTGTCCATCCTCCAAGGTAGAAAAGATTGAAGGTATTTTCACGAGACAGGGAACGTTCAACTCTCTGATCACCGATGACATATGGTCGGTGCGATTACCCCGCTCCACCACCACGGCAGAGGCCTTGGCCAGGGCACCGATAAAACGAGGCGACGAATTTTTGATCACCATAACGCCGCCTTCAGGAAAGGAAAACACCTCATGGATATCAGAAACTTTGCAGACTTTGCCGGCACCGACGCCACCGGCGACCGCCCGGGCATGACTGACAATAACCGGGGCGGTAACCGGCGCAGTCAGATTTCTGCGCCGGCTTTGGTCAAGTACATGCAGAGGACGGGTCTGGACAATCAGCAGTTTGCCATCCTGGTCAAAGCACCATTCAATATCCTGCGGCGCCTTGAAATGTTCCTCGATACGCACACCGGTTTCACCGAGTATTTGCAACTGTTCCCTTGTCAGACAGGGTTGGCGGCGTTCATCCGCACGGAGCATATCGTGCCGGACACCTCCCTCTTCCTGCCATTTCAGGCACATTTCCTTCTGGGCGATCTCTTCCTTGACAACTGGAAAACCCGCTTCTCTTTTCAAGACAAAGATATCGGCGGACACAACCCCTTCCACCAGCAGCTGCCCCAGTCCCCAGATGGCGGACACCACAATCTCGCCGGAATCCGGCCGCATTGGTTCAGCTGTATACAGCACTCCGGAGCACATGGGCCGAACCATTTCAATAACACCGACACTCATATTGACATCATCAACCCGGATATCCTTCATCCGTTGATACAGCATATTGCGGGCATTGTATTTACTGGCCGCCACTTCTTTATACTTTTCCAGAATCTGGTCGGTGGGGACATTGAGAATACTGGAAAACTGACCGGCGAATGAATTTTCCAGATCCTCGCCGATGGCGCTGCTGCGCACGGCCCAGAACATGGATCTGCCGTGCTTCTGTTCCAACTGTTGGCTGACCTTATTTACAGCATCCTCTATTTCCGGTGGAATCACCGCGTCCAGGATAACAGCTTTGATTTCACGTTCAGCCTGCAGAAGCTGCTGGCTGTTTTCGATGTCCAGATTTGCCAGGATACGATCAATCTGTCGAGACAGCTCGTTGTACTCGGCGAAATGGGTATAGGCGCAGGCCGTCAGAGCAAAGCCATCGGGAACCGCGATGTTATAGTGATTATGCAGCTCACCGAGATTGGCCATTTTGCTGCCGACTTTGTCAATATGACCGCAATGGATATCGTCCATGGGAATGATAACAGGGGTATAAACGGGAACCTTGCTTCCCGTTAATATTTTACGTATTTCACGTTCAATATTATCATAAATATCGCTTAAGGCCGTATACTCCCCGCCGGACAACAGTTCAAGATTACTGACAACGCTGAAGACACTTTTCGACAGATTTTTCACCATATTTTTCAGGTAGGGGATGCTGATCAACCGGTTGTCCAAGAGGTTTTTCTCCAACTCAGTCATCAGTTCAAGCGCATGGGAATTTTGTGCCAATATGGTCAAAAACGCCGCATATTTTTCCCGAATGAGTCGTTCGGTATCACTCTCTTTCGCCTTTTTGGCATCATGCATTGATTTCCATAATCTGATCATTTTCTGATTCTCCTAGACCAGCATTCGCTCTTCAACCGCTCGTTTAACACTGGCCTGCAATTTCTTAATGTCGACCGGTTTTGCAAAGTAATCAAAGAGTTCTCCCTTGAAATCCTCAATAAACTCTTCGTCCATATGAGTAATCATAATAACCTGGGTCTGCGGTGAGATACGTTTGACGAATTGCAGAATTTCTTTCCCGGTCATCCCCTCCATCATCATATCCGTGATAACAACATCAAACTGGCTGGCCTCAAATCGTTGTTTAGCAACATATGGGTTGGTAAAGGCCTCCACCTCGTAGCCGGATTTTCTTAAGTACACCTTAAGCATACTGCACACCGCCTCCTCATCATCAAGAACCAGAATGCGTGGTTTGCGCCGCATCAGCTCATCCTCTTTCTCCTGCATGATATCGATCAGACGCCCTTCTTCTTTTCTGGCGGGTAGATAAAAATAAATACCCATACCGACCATGATAATGCCGAGCACCAGGATGGAACCGTCCATAATGGTCCACCAGCCGAGGCCAAAGTACCGGGTCAGGGCGCTGCCCAGCGCGACCAGGGCGACACCCGTTCGGATGAAGGCCAGGTGGGTCCGTGCCTTGGCCAGGGTCGTTCGCTGCTGGGCCATGGATGTCCGTTTTTCCGCAAGGAAGGAACGATTTTTTGCCAGCAGGGTTCGAATGCGGGCCAGACCGCTTCGTTTTTCGGCAAGCTCGGTTCTTATTTGGGATCTGCGAGTACGTTTTTCTCCCAGAAGGTTGCGTTCCTCGGCCATGATATTACGTTCTTCGGCCAGCAGGGTTCTTTCAATGGCATATTTTGTGCCAAGGAGTGATAACGCCTTATTCAGGGATTCCTCCTCAAGTATGGCCTGCATGATCTCATCAAGATCCCGCTTAAGTTCTTCGGAATAGACCTTGCGGGCCGGAAATATCTCTTTGAGAAAATCTGTTCTTTTACCGGCCAGACGCTGATGTTTCAGCGCAAGTTCAACCGGTTGAAAAACAGCTTTTCGTTCCTCACTCAAAGGGCCGGCATGAGGTTTTCTCTGCTCCATTAATTACAATTCCTTTTTTCACATCTTTGATATCATAGTAAAAATTTCGATCTACTGCGGGGTGTATGCTGGGACGATTCGCAACATATTAGTCCTCGGAGTCTTGCAGATAAACAAAACCTAAAATGAACTATTCAGGTAGAACGTAGTGAATACTTCGGGCTCGCTTCCATGCATATCTATGTTTTTGCTTCACCATGTCATTGATTGCTTTTGACTTGTGACGAGTTCATCTTCTATAGCAGGTACGCCAGGCATCAACGGAATTAGAACAAATTATTATATTTACCACGTACAACATATCTATGCGACTAAAAATGCCTCATTGCCGGTGGGTTCAGAGAGAAACAGCATAAATATCTTTTCCTGCAGATACTACACTGTGCCTACATCGCATAACTGTTCTATGCCTGACGGCTGATCATGGATTATTGCAACAGAAAAAAGTATGACAACTGAGAGGGCGAATGGGTACATGGTCTTTCCGCACCACAATCGTCGGTTAAGATATTCCGTCCGTAGAGGTTTACGGAATAAGATGGGGCAGGAACCGATAAATTATTATTCTTTTGTCGAGATTCTCATTACCTGTTGCCTGGAAACAAACACATATGGTTTACCGCAAAACAAGCAGCGACGATTGAGTAGTTCCGAGCAGCCTGTCTACCATAGATCGGGAAAAGAGTTTTCTCAACAGGGATTTTTTCCCGCCCATCCAAAGGGCGACAATCCCCTCCCTGGAGGATGTAGTGACATAGTCTTTAATCTCTTGACTGTTCAGCAGTTTGATCCAGGCATTAATCCGGCGTTCATTATAATATTTCAGCAGTTCAACCATCTGCCTTTCGATCTTGTCCTGCCTGGCTCCCTGTTCCTTAACTCCGACAATCTTCAGGCCGGCATCGTGCAGGGTTACCAGCTGATTGACCATCTCAAGAGATTCCTGACTGACTGCTGACTGGTCAAGGATGGAGACAATCTGCTTGACCCTGCCCACTTTCTTGATCACCAACACCGAACAGGGCGCATTCCGGGCAATACGCAACGGCACATTCATCTCGCCATCCCATTCACAACCGTATTGACTGCTACAACCAAGAATAATCAAATCGCTGCCTATCTCCGCAGCCAGAGAGATGGTTTCTTTTGCCACGCTACCGGTTCGTATCCTCAGGGTAAATTTTTTCATACTGCGAGAACTGAGTAACCAGTCTCCACACTTTTTTTTCTGCCATTCCATATTGGAAAATTCTTCATAAGGCAGATCTTCAGGAGAAAAAGAACTATATAAATCATGCTGATATCGCAAGAGAGCGGCAACCAGGGATCTTTCCGGCTTGCTATTACTTTTTTCCTGCACACCCAAAAAAACAATATCAGCCAAAGTGTTTGTTGCAAGTCTGGTGACATCCTGCATAATATTTCGGCTGTATTCATGCGTATCCAGCACAACCAGAATTTTCATATATTCACTCCCTGTCTCTCTCCTGGGTGTGGCATTTTCAACGTAACAACAGCACAGATGCCAGTGAATTGGCCAAAGTTGACATATGCATGCTTTTCCTTGCCGGTAAGGTGGAGGCTACCAGGGCATAATCCTTGAGATAATCGCCCACCTGTTCAGGAGTCCCTGACAGCACAATGATATTATTCGCTGTTTTACCATTTCCATCAAGCAGGGCTTGAGCTTGCTTGAGATTACCTCCGCCTTCTTCGGCTGCCAGAATTTCCAACTGTTCATTTTCTTTGAATTTAAAATAGACGATATCGAAACCGAAGGTCGAATCTCCCAATATCTCCATACTTTTTTCAACCAATATTTTGGAGTCAACACTGTCGGCACAGAGCAAAGCACATTTTTTACTGATGGAAAGATTCTTAACCAGCAATACGGAGCAGGGTGCCTGGGCATAAAGCGGTGAACTGATCACCTGGTAAAACTGCTCTGAATCGGCGATGTTCAAATATCCCTCAATATACAAATCGTATGAACCACTTCGTAATTCATACATGATCTCTTCCGTCCGATTGCCGACAAAAATTTTAGGACGCCCGGCCAGCGGGCAGTCGATATTTTCCGTCCGCAGCATTCGCGCCACCGCCCGCCGGCCATTGGCGCCTACTCCCTCCTCCCAGACTCGCTGAACCCAGCCTGAACCGACCTGTTCCTTTTCGTCGGGTTGCTCTACATGAACGACAAAAAGCGAAAGAGAAATAAATTTATTGAGATATGCTGTAAAGCGCAAGGCTATGCTTGAGGCTAAATTCTCATCGACACATAACAGAGTTTTTAACATGATCGTCACGAAATTAAAGGAATCATATCTTTCGGCTTTTCTTTATCTTTGCCTCAGCCCGGCCTATAATATCGACGATTTCTCCCAGTTTGAATGGCTTGGCAAGAAAATCAAATACTCCCTTGTTAAATGATTCCCTGGCGATGCCCATGGTGGCGAATCCGGTAATAACAATGACTTCGGTGGCAGGGTATTTTTCCTTGACCAGGGTAAGAAACTGCATTCCGTCCACTCCTTCCATTTTCAAATCAGTGACCACAATATCAAACGGACGATCTTCAATACGTTCCAAGGCTTCTTTACTGCTGGTAAATGCCTCTACTTCATAGCCTTTTTTTTCAAGTGACGGCTTCAGTCGTTTACCGACAATGGGTTCATCATCCAGAATCAGGATACTGGTTTGTTTATTTTCCATCTTTTTGCTCCATGATGCCTCTAATCTCGTTAAAAAAGATGTCAATCGTCTCCTCGTTGACCATTTCCACATCAAGCTGCCGGGTAAACCCGACAAGGAGGCCGAGAAGAAACAGGCGTTTCAAGATCCTGTCCCTGTTCGTTCTTTTTAATCTGGCTACTACAATATCACCATATACCTCACAAAGGAAATCATAATAGGTAAGAATTTTTGCAAGTAAACGTGTTCGGCGTGACCGTCTGATTGTTTCCGTAACCCCGCCGGAAAATCGGAAATAAATATGATTATCCAAGATATTGTCGGAAACAAAGGCATCTATCACCGTAAAATGATAACCAAGGCGGAAATTTATATTCGTGTATTCCGCTGAAACCACGGCCAGATTCCGACCTACATCCTCGGGGCTGGTAGCACGAACGGATGAGGTCCTGGTCAAACTTGACATAAAACTTGAAAAATCGACCCCGGCCGGAGCCATGTCCCAGATACCCGGATACGACATACCCTTCAACAGCGCCTGCATGGGTACCGAGGTAATTTGCTGTGGACGAATACCTTGCGCATGCCCGCCTTCAATCCCGCCTCCAACATCTATCAGGATGAGATCCAAAGGAAAATCCCACAGGAGTTTACCGGCCTGGCTATCACGATGATGGGCATGATAGAAATTTAGATCAATGATGGTTTCCACAGCCTTTTCATGGACAAAACGGGTCAGGTCATGGTAGGTTTTGCAACCTTCAGGCGTGAAGTTGTCAGCCGTCGGATCGGTCAAATTGAGAGGTTCTATCTTTTTCAGTACCCGCCTGAGCAGTCGGTATTCATACATTTCTTCTATGGGTTCTTCCTGAATACTATAGTATTGCAGTTCCTGAACAATCCCCTTATAAACGGTCAAACATTCGGTATCCAGAGTAATTTCTTCACCATCAGCAATAACCTCGGTTCCATTTTCCGTTTTGAACAGCGCCGGCACTCTGAACTCGCGGGCAACCGTGGCCAGGTGGCCGGTGGTGGAACCGACATCGGTGATAAATCCGGCAGCCTTATGGATTACCCGGGCCAGCTGTGGAGTGGCATGACAGGCAACCAGAACTCCCCCCATGGGAAAATCATTGAGATTTTTTCCCTCGGAGAAGACCCAGGCTGGACCGGTGGCAATTCCCTCCATGGCGGCAATCCCTTTTCCCCGGATCAGTACCGGGTATTTCTCACTAAGATCACTCAAATCACAGGCCCTGGGCGCTCTCGTATGCTGCAGGCGCAATTGTCTGGATTGAAGGATGATAATCCTGTCCTGCTGATCAATGGCAAATTCGATATCCTGGGGCCGCTTGAAATACTTTTCCAACTGCATGCCGATCTCGGCAAGCTCTCGCAGTTGTTCCTTTGTCAGGCTTGATTGCAACCGTTGTTCTTCCTGAACACCATCAATGCCGGTTCCTCCGCATCCGTGCAACACCATGGTCTCACTCTTATGAACAATTTCCAGCTGACGAACCTCATACGGAGGTCGACGGTCGATAACGAAATGGTCGGTGGGTACTTCCCCCGCAACTATGGGTTCCCCCAGACCCCAGGCAGAATTCACAATCATCGTTTCATCCTCCGGGCGTACGGGATCATAGGTGTAGAGTACACCGCTGGCCCTGGCCGGCACCATCATTTGACAGGCAACCGCCATCATGATTTCATGGGGACGAAAATCCATCATCAGCCGGTATTCCATGGCTTCCGGGCTATACAGGCTGGCAAGAACCTCCTTATACGCCTGAGGGATTTCATCAAGAGGGATATTGAGCCGGCTCAAATACTGGCCGGCAAAAGAAGATATTTCATCCTCTCCCAGAGCACTGGAGCGAACAGCAAAACAGGGAGTTATATCTTTATGCCGTCGACTGAGAACCTCCGCAGCCGCCAGGATCTCAAGCCGTAATTTATGCGGTACTTCAGCCTCCATAATGGCCCCCCGTATGCGGCGGGATGCCTCATCAACGGCTAATTCACTCTGATGCCACTGTTGCCGGATGGAGAGAATCCTGTCCCGCAGGTTATTCTCTTCCAGAAATAGAGAGAATCCTTCAGTTGTAATGGCAAAACCATCAGGTATACGATGATCAAGTAAAGTACCGATCTCGGCCAGATGGGCATTTTTTCCGCCTACGGAATCGGTCAATGCCCTGCTGATCATCGCATAGGGCATGATATAATCTTTTACCTGGCCCAATGCCCGTCCCCGTAACAATGCCTCAATCTCTTCTTCAATTTTATGAAAACTCGTATACAGGGCCGAATATTTCTGTTCCGTCAGATGATTGATAGTAACAATGAGTTGTCGAACCAGATCCGCCAACCTGCGGCAGGTATGCTGTATATACTGCTCTCCGAAGATATAATCACCGCTGAGTTTGTCATTGGCATCGGCAATGAGGTCAAGAATCTGGTTGTTCAGTTCAAGACTCTTTTTAAACTCGGCAAAGAGAATTTTAAACGGAACGATTTCCTTTTGCTGCCCGCGAAAAAATTTGTATATTCGGTCAAACAGTTTCATCGTTCGTTCACTGTCAACATAATTAGGATATCAATGGGCACCACCACCGCCTTTGAACAGAACACCAATCAAAAGCCCGGCGGCAACGGCTATGACAACTGCCATAATACCAAACAGCAGCGAATGTCCATAGGAAAGGGAGGCAATTATTTTCGGCAGTCCCGAAAGTTCTATGGTCAGGTCTTCACTGCTCTGACCAAGAACCTTCCCGTCTCTGATGGCAATGGCTTCCACCCGGTAGGTGTCAGCATGCATCTTTGGCGGAATCTTCAGGGTGACCGTAAAAGTTTTCCGTCCTGCTTCCGGTGTTCCATATTCCACGGTACCATTAAATACACCGTACACCCCTGCCTTTTCCATCAGTTTGATATATTCGCCAAAGACAAATTTTTTATCCGCAGAAGCAGGCTTGATCTCAATATCCTGTACCAGTGATTTATACCCTATTCCCAACATGGCAACATCTTTGACCATCGCCTTGTAACCCATGTCGAGCTGAGAGAGTAACAGATCTTTACCCACTTTCTCGGGAGTATAGACCATGTACACTGCCGGTGTATTCTCCAGCTCCACATCGGTTTTGTTCATCCATAACAAACCGGCCACCCTGCCTTTAACCTTGAGAGCCACATTTTTTTTCGCTCCCAAAACATGGAGTAAGGCATCCGCATCAGCAGGAATGGTTCCCGAGGCCTTTAAAGTTGTGCCGTTGTAAAATGTTGTAATTTTGAGTTTTTTATGGGCGAGGTTAAAGCTGATCACGTCGTTTGCCGCCACAGCCGTAGCGGCCCAGCCCAAAGCCAGCAACATGACTGCTATCCACTTATAGTTATTCCGAGACATCGTATTGTCCTCCTTAAACCTTTTAATGTCCGCCCTTCAGCGCAACCATAATTGAGGGCGTCATCAAGAGACCCGCCATCATCTTCACACAGACAAGCAGGACCAGGCTGGCTAACATAATTTTGAGCTGGTCGGCGTTGAGTCGTTTGGAAACCGCCGTACCGGCTTGAGCGCCGATGGTGGAACCTAAAAGCAGAAGAACCGCCAGGACAAAATCGACGGTGTGGTTACTCCATGCCTGCATGATGGTAACATTGACACAGGTAAAGAGGATCTGGAAGAGACTGGTACCGACAACGACATGCATGGGCATACGCAGCAGGTACACCATGACCGGCACCATAATAAAACCGCCGCCGACCCCCATTATGGCAGCAAGGACACCGACCAGAATACCAAAGGCAAAAGGAAGGAGCATGGAAATCTCGCAGCCGGATTTTTCAAATTTATACTGAAAGGGCAACCGCTGAACAAAGGATTTGCGTTCTTCGGCAGCAGGACGGGCCTTTTTCTTTTCTATCGGCAATCCATTATCATGACGCATACCCTGCAAACTTTCCCAGAACATATAGCCGCCGACTCCACCCAGCATGATGACATAAGTAATGGCTATCAGAAAATCAGCATTGCCCATGGCCTTAAGAAGCTTAATAACCTGAACCCCGACGGTACCTCCCGCAACACCACCGATAAGAAGCATAATCCCCATGGGGATATCAACATTACCAAGCCGCATATGGGCAATGGTTCCCGAGGTGGAGGCACCGACGATCTGGTTGGAATCGCTTGCCGCCGCCACCGTCGGCGGGATACCGAACATCATGAGAAGCGGTGTCATGAGAAACCCGCCCCCCACCCCAAAAATTCCTGAAAGCAGGCCGACAAATCCGCCCAGGCCGAGAATCAGCAAAATATTGACGCTGTTACCGGCAATGGGTAAATACATATGAAACATGATTATCTATTCCTTATAATTAAAAGTACCAATTTCTGTCGCTACCACGACCTTCCAGACACTCCGTTTGCGGTGAAGACGTTAATCAATCAATAGTCACTAAAGGGGACAAAAAACAAAAGTCCCAATCTCCGGATCAAAGAGACAATCCTTTTTCAATCGCCTTCCCGTCAACTAATTTATGGGCTGTAATCCGGCTGTTGCCTCTTCATATTTCCTCCTTCAAAATCAGTTAGGTAATAAACGTATAAAACCACAAAACCAATCTACTATATGATTAGTAAAAACAAAGAGATGCAGGAAAGATAGCCTGAAATTTTCACTACGTTCCGCTTATCCACCAGACTTCGAGAAATGCAGGCTATTGTGAATCATCCCGGCATTGCACGACACGATAGATAGAAATTTAGTCGACACCATCAATCAAAGCCGTCCGAAAAAAGAAGTTTTTCAAAAAAAGATCCGCAATTTTTCGAAAAATCATGCAAAGAGACCCTGCTGGACAGGCATCAACTACCACCTAAATTGAGCATTTCTCTCATCTGCAACCTACAAAAAATAAATGATTATAAAATTTTTTCTTTATAAAGTGTTGCAGGTAAGCTGTGCTGCGCGCAGACTCCGGATGAGTAAAACCCTACGGGATTGCCATTTAGGTATCAATAAAGCAAATACGATGCCGGAATAACAATTACCCCACTTGAACAACAACTGTGGATTTTTGGAAAACAATTTGAGGAAAACCGCAGCTACTCTCTGGGACAAATAGAGATAACCACTTAATATAAAAAAAAATAAGAAGGGAAAGTTGTCAATATCTCCACTTTATAACTGATGAGAAATAACCAGCAAGTAATTTTTCAGAGACAAAAATAATTAATGAAAGCTGACAACAGCAGTCGGGGAATGTTTCAATTTGAAAAAAGAAAATCTATGTTTCAACTTGAAACAATAAAATAATATCAATTTAGTAGATTAATTTAATGGAAAAAATTTATCTTAATGCTCAATTCGAGTTTCATAATGAAACTCGAATATCTTTGTCAACAGGGATTTTGAGGCCATATTTTTTCATTCTTCGCCACAGTGTTGTTCTCGGAACTTTCAAAATTCGACCGGTTGCCTTTATGTTGTATCCGGTTTTGGCCAGAACCCTGGCAATATATCGTTTTTCCATATCTTCCAGCGACAGAAGTTCTTCTCCCGTCCAGGCTTCAATGGCGTGCAGCTTGCGTAACCGGGGGGGGAGATCCTCGGGAGTAAGCTTTTTCCCTTCGGTCAGGGCCACGGCATGTTGAATAATATTCTCCAGCTCTCGTACATTGCCGGGAAATCCATATTCCATAAGCAGGTGCAGGGTTCGAGAAGAAACACCCTTAACATTTTTAGAAAAGGCCTTGTTGGCCTTGGCAATAAAATAATAAATGAGCAGGGGAATATCATCCCGTCGTTCCCGCAATCGGGGGAGACGAATGGTGACCACATTCAGCCGGTAATAGAGATCTTCACGAAATTCCCCGCTACCGACAAGTTCTTGTAAATTTCTGTTGGTGGCGGCAATAATTCGAATATTGAGATCAATGGGGCGAGTGCCGCCGACACGAAGGATTTGCCGCTCCTGGAGAACGTGCAGAAGTTTTACCTGCATGGACAGGGGCATTTCGCCTATTTCATCAAGTAACACCGTCCCGCCGGCCGCCGATTCCAAGAGACCTATTTTCCTACCGACAGCCCCGGTAAAGGCACCTTTTTCATGGCCGAACAACTCGCTGCAGATCAAATCTTCGGCAAACCCGCCGCAGTTGAAATAGACAAACGGGGCTGTCGGATCAGCCCCGAGTTCATGGATGGCGTGGGCGGTCAACTGTTTACCGGTTCCGGTCTCGGCCTCAAGAAGCACATTACAGTTCACCTGAGCCACCTTGGCGATGGTTTCAAAGATGGCCTGCATGGCCTTACTGTTGCCGATAAACCCGGGAATAAGGGAATTGTCTCCGAGTTGTGACTTCAGGTGGACATTTTCCCGATGCAGCCGAATTTTTTCCGTCGCCCGCTCGGCCATTAGGCGAAGATCATGGGCGCGGCAGGGCTTGACCAGATAATGAAATGCCCCTTCCTTGGTTGCCTCGACGGCCGTTTCAATGGACCGATCGGCGGTAACGATAATCACCTCCGTGTCCCTGTGGGTGGCCTTAATATGGGTAAGAATTTCCAGACCGGACATATCCGGAAGTTTTAGATCAAGAAAGACGATATCAAAGGGTTCTTTCTCCATCCGAAGCAAAAAAGTGCGCCCTGATTCAAAGATCTCGACCTTGTACCCCGCCCGATGAAAGATATGGGCCATCATCTGCCGGGCAATCTGTTCATCATCAACAACAGCTATACTGATCAAATCTTATGCCTGTTTTTGTTCCGTATCATTTGAGCTGTGATAGACAGGGAGATACACGGAAAAAGTGGTCCCTTCATCCAGTTTACTGGCTATTTCAATATAACCACCGTGTTTTTCAACTATACCGTAAACTATGGCAAGGCCGAGTCCTGTTCCCTTACCGGCCCCTTTGGTGGTAAAAAACGGATCAAAAATCCGATCAAGGTGCTCGGGGGCTATGCCGGGACCGGTATCACTGATATCAGTCCTGATATAGCCGTCATCGGTCGCCCGGGCCTTGACGCAAACGCTGCCGTATTCGCCAATGGCCTGCTCGGCATTGATGATCAGATTCAGAAAAACCTGTTGCAGTTTATGCAGGTCACCATTAATCCTGGGCAGATTATCGGCAATATCCTTATGCAGGGCAATTTTATGGATCCGCAGTTCATTGGCTATCAGGTCAGTTGTTTTGTGGAGGACAAAATCAATATAGAGCGGCTCCCGTTCCGATGCATGAACCCGGGAAAAATCGAGAAGATTACGGACAATCTTGCTTGCCCGCTCAGTCTGATCCATGATATCGGAAAGGATCTCTTTTATCTCTTCCCTGTCCATGGAGTCAATATCTTCCAGCAGAATATCAGCAGACAGGGAGATATTATTCAAGGGATTATTGATTTCATGGGCGATGCCGGAGGAAAAGGTACCGATGGAGGCCATTTTTTTTGACTGAATCAACTGCTCCTGTTTCTGCTCCAGGGCCGCTACCATCTGATTAAAACTGACAATCAAGTTTGTGGTTTCATCATGTGCCCGGGGGACGTGAATGGGTGTAAACCTGCCGGCGGCCACATCCTTGGTAGCCTGACGAAGGGAGACAAGCCTGCGGAAAATATGTTTGGTCTGCAGACCGGCCATTACTATGCCCACGGAGACGATAAGAAGCGACGGAACCGTCATTCCGAAAATGATTTTTTTAAATTTCCTCCTCAATAAATCTCGAATCAGCTGGACAAGTTCCCCCCCGTCGTCCACCATTTTCCGACCATTGCTCCGAATACGGGCAATATCAACCTTTCCCTGTTCACTGTCCGGACATAAATTAAGGGCACACCATCGTTTAAAGGCCACTTTATAGTTTGTAAAATCATCAAGGAAGGATGAAAATGCCGTGGCGGTAGGTCCTGTCGCCAGCTTTGGTTCCAGCTCCTTTATATTCTTGTTGATAAAAAAAATGGCCTGCATCGCTTTTTGGACACTGCCTTTTTCAATTTTCAGCAGGATGTTTTTTTCGTAACGACGGAGTTCCAGGATATTATTCATCAGGCCGTCAACTTCCTCTATGATTAACAACTCCTTTTCCAAGGAAAAAACCTGATAAATATTGACGACTATCAAGGCAACAACCATGCCGATGATAATCGTATTAAGCAACATTAAACGATACTTAATTGTTTCAGGCTGAAACATCAGCAATAATTTTTTCATGTTTTTCCTGCTTCAAATAATCAGCCGCACCCCACCAAGCTCTTCGATGCGATAGGGAAAACGATCACCGGGAGAACCGATGAACATGAAGTTGACCGGGACATTCCATTCTTTTGAAAGTTTTTGAATAAGATCAGGACCGAAAGTACCCGTCAATTCAACATATTCAATTTCAACATCAGGATATTCCCGATCCAGAAATGCAATATCCTCCCGCAGCTTGCTGCAGATCTCCTCATCAGGTTTCTTCTGGACGGTGACAATTTTTATCTTTTTCGTATGTTCATTGTTTTTAATGTACAGCAACACCTTGTTGAGATTGGCCAGATTATCACCCCTGGTAAAAAAAACGAACTCCTGAGAGGTAATGCGGTCTATCAAGTCACTCACCCGCCTGTTGATCTTTGATACCATTTTTGCGATCGGCACAAACAGATACTCCACAAAATTAAGCAACATTTCCAAAAGGGCTGTTTTATTTAGCATGATGCCGACAAAGAGCATGGTCGGAATAAAATATTCCAGAAAAATGGTCAGATTGGCCGGTTCTCCGGCCTCCGGCTCCTTAATCACGTTGCCGGCCAGGGCAACGGCAACAAAGATAATGGCGATAAAAAGGGAAATCCAGCCGGCCTTTTCCGGTCGCGGCAACCGTTTACGGCGAATTTTAAGCAACATGTTACCGATGGCAAACAGGCCCATGACCGAAAGAAAAGAAATGGTATATACCCCGGCCAGTACCCCGACCTGGCCATGGGTGAGAAAAAGAATAGATGCCGAGAGGAGAAAAAACAGGATAATGATTCGGTAGGAACTGCCGCGCCGGTTCTTTTTCAGAAAAAAGGCGGGCATGATCCGGTCAAGAGTCATCCTTTCAAGCAGTCCGGTCACGCCGACAAACGAGGTAAGGACGGCGCCGCTCAGTACCAGAAAGGCATCAACGGAAACCAGAGTCGGCAACAATTGATTACCGGTAAGAGCCGCCATGTGCGAAAGGAGGTCGGCCTCATGCTGCTGCACCTCGGGAATGGGAACCAGAGCCAGGGCAAGAAAGGCCATAAGAGGATTAAAAATAGAAACGGCCAGCCACATATTGCGCAGCGTTTTCGGGAAAACACCCTGCCGTTGTTCCTCGACAAAGTTAGCTGAACTTTCAAATCCGGAGATACCAAGCATGGCGGCCGAAAACCCCCAGAAGATCGCCATGGTCACCGTACCGTGGGGAATAGGTTGATGGGTGTTGGCCACAAAGACAGCCAGACCATGTTGAGCAAGATAGATGCCGATGGTCGAGGTCAGCAGAATCAGGGTGGTCATGTGAAAAAGAAAAATTATCACTGCCACTATTGCCGATTCGCCGATGCCCAGGATGGTCAACCCCATAAAAAAAGTGAGCAAACCAACCGTTGCCGAGGTTATAGGCAACGCAATAACAATGGAATGCAGATAGTGCATGGCTTCCGAAGCGGAAATTACGGCGGTTGCCATATAGGAAAGCAGGGTCAGGGCCGCAGCAAGAGAGGCCATCTGTTTACTGGTGGTATTGAGCAGGGCATTGTAGGCGCCGCCGTTTAAGGGCAGCGCCCCAACGACCTCTCCGTATATCTTGCGAAAAATATAGAGGACCGCGGCAACAATCAGCAGAGAAATCCATGCGTATTGCCCGGCGGTAATAATAGTCAGCGCCGACACATAGAGAACAGACGAGGTGATATCGTTACCGCAGATAGCGGTTGCCTGCAGTTCTGAGAGTTTTGTTGTTTTCGTTGTTTTTTGTTCCATGGGAAAAAATATAATGAATAATATTCGATTGATTCAATCCCCGGCACCAAGAGGCTTCATCATTTACCGGGCCTGTTAAAGGATAATCAACGGCAAAGTGTGTGCAGGGACGATCCACAACATACTCCCTGTATAGTTTTGACCCGTCCCGGCACCCTGCTCCCCGAAGTCTGCGTCTGCCTGTATGGCCGTATCTTATACCTAACCATCTTCAAATACGATGGAACTTTTTACGAGTTGATCAATTTTTTCAACCTGTACCATTGTTCAAAAAAGAATACAAATCTATTCACACACATCTTGGTAGCCTGGAAGAACGATTTTTCAACCATACAAGATAAAAAATGATTGCCTTTTAATGGTTAAACCATTAATGATTTAAGAAAGAATCTCTACAGGGAAAGGGGAGGATAATGGGCTTTACAAGGGCAAAGCAAAACAGAATTTTTCAAGATATTGTTCAGCAGATCCAGCAGGCCATTGTCCGGGGAGAACTGGTGGCCGAGGAGAAACTTCCTCCCGAGAGAGAATTATGTACAATTTTTTCCACCAGTCGAGGAACATTGCGGGAGGCCCTGCGCATCCTTGAACAAAAAAAATTAATCTCCATTAAACTGGGGGCAGGCGGCGGAGCCATTGTCCGGGAGGCAAACAGTGAGTTGATAGCTGAGAATCTGTTTCTGCTGCTGGAAAACGGCCGGGTGACCAGACGACATCTCGTCGCCCTGACGGCTGAACTTGCAGCACAAGTGGCGACACTGGCCGCGACGATGGCGGGGAAAAAAGATGTCGGCCCGCTTAAACAACTGGTGGCAACGCTTACCAATTTGCTGGAAGAGCAGAACGGGAACAGGGAGCTGCCGGTATCCATGGACAGCCTGCTTTTTGCAGAACTTGCCGGAATCGGAGCGAATCCTCTTTATGGTTTTCTCCTGCAGGCAGCTCTTGCAACAATCGGCAAATTTACCGGCAAAGATACGGAAATGAATAACGCCCGGCAAACTCGACATTATCAACAAATTAGAATGATTGTCTATGCCGTGGCCCGAAATGATCGGCAACAGGCCCATCAACTGGCACAAAAACACATTCTTGAATTGACGCCGTCACCACATGCGTAGAAAGACTTCTCCACCTAAATTGAGCGTTTCACCCGTCCGGGGCCTGCCGCTGATCGCTTATCTGCTTCGCCTTGCGCCATTCCGTGCAGGCTGAACTCCAATGAAAAGTCTTAAAACTCACGTCTTGGGGCAAAATGAAATCTGATTACCACTAAAACTCAGCCAGGCTGAAACCGGGGATACCATAGCTTTTTCCGGTGCAATGAAGCGACATGAATTCAGGCTTAAATAAAGCAACAGACAATCTGTTGTGTCGGCTTTAGCGATGTTATCCCTTTTTGCTTAAACAATGATGGTAATCAAAAATGAAAATCGCTAAGCTCAGTTTCTTTTTATTAAAAAATGGGCTATTTTAAGGCATATGCAAAACAGAAGCAATGGTGGACGATAACCGGGCCAGGTCAAATGGTTTTGCAATCGCCGCCTTAAATCCATATTTCTGAAATGCCGCCATCACCGGATCATTGGAATAACCGCTGGCAACCACAATTTTCGCCGCCGGATCCAGTGCCAGCA
>Ga0256833_1001356_pt1 | contig 18123 bp, 29 predicted proteins | sample 356284metaG_FD_190535 | JGI IMG/M metagenome (GOLD analysis project Ga0256833, IMG submission 190535) | Hydrothermal vent microbial communities from Mid Atlantic Ridge, Atlantic Ocean - 356-284 | ecosystem: Environmental > Aquatic > Marine > Hydrothermal vents | place: Atlantic Ocean: Mid... | reverse complement strand
CCTTTATTATACTCGTTTTACCAGCTCCTGGTACCCCAGCGATTATTACCCTCATACATATCACTCAAAGAACTGCCTTATCACGGGATGCATCTCCATAAGCTGCTCCCTGCCCATGGCCTCGTAGAACTGTATCAGTATGCCAACGGTAAGAAGCACGCCAGTACCTGAAGTATTACCCACCGTTCCGATGAGATCCGCAAAGGCTGCTAGCGCTCCAACGAGAGCACCGCTAAGTATGGTTACAGCAGGTATGTATTTGTTCAGTATCTTCTCAAGAACTGCAGGGCTTCTTCTAAAACCAGGTATCTGCATTCCGCTTTTCTGGATCTGCTGTGCAATGGCCCTCGCATTCATATTGGCAGTCTCAATCCAGAACTTGGCAAAGAGAATGCTCATGCCAACCATGAACGCAAAGTACACAATCACATGCACCACTAGCTGCCAGTAGGTTTGATAGGTAAACACCTGATAGTACCTCTGCGGGTTCATAAGAGGCAATAGCCAGTATGAAAGGCCCCTAACCCTGTTTAAGTAGTAGGCAAGCCCACCTATAGGCGTTGTTGTCTGTATACCCCACTCCTGAGCCTGCTGCGGAGTCGGATATTTACCAATGAGAGGATTGTGACCCAGAACAGGGATCTTACTCAAAGTTGGATTTGACCAGAAGAGCATTGACCACATTGCCACATTTGCCAGAAGAGCGGAGGTGAGAATCACGGGGATGTTTGATGAATACATCAGTTTTATGGGATATCTACCCCTTGCACCCCTGGCCCGCTCATGGGCAAGAGGAAGCTCAATTTTGGTGCTCTCTGCATAGGCCACAAGGAAGAATATGATTATTGTTCCAAGAAGTGCTATTATGGGATTTGGAGGCATAAAGAGAATTCTCTCTATACCACCACCAAATAGCTGTGCGGAGGTGGAATGCTGCAATATATAGACTGTCTTTGGAATGCACCCACTTGGCGGATTTGCAAGGCTCACAGGCTGATCTGAATGCGACGGAATCCAGTTCACAGTACCTGTAAATATTGCCTGTGAGACTCCCGCAGCTATGAATAGGGATATTCCCGAACCAATACCCCACTTACTCACAAGTTCATCCATTAAAAACACAATATATGATCCGAAGAACAGCTGAATCACAATTATAAGCTTCGCCAGGAAATCACCATACCCTGGTGCGAAGGAATTTAGATTTTTAACAAATACCCCGGATGGCTGCAGATAACCGTAAACCTGAGGAATTGCTTCAACGAAGATCATAATAATTACGAGAAGTTTCTGGGTACCCTGGTATATTGCCTTGTCCTCCTCATCGGTTAAATCAATGTTGAATATCTTTGCACCCACGAAAAGCTGCATTATAATACTCGCTGTGACTATCGGCCCTATACCAAGATGCATCAGAGATCCGGAAGCTCCTGCCATTATAGCCCTGAACGATGCAAATAGATCAACCACTTTCTCCTGATCCACGCCATAAAGGTATATATTTGTAAGCCCGAAGTAAAGGAGGAGAACCAGAATAGTCCACATTAACTTCTGCCTGAAATGAACATGGCCCTTGGGCTTCTTTATGATCGGGAGATAGTATATCACTGGCTTCAAGCCGTACAACTTGCTTTTATCACCCGCATATGATGCCACAAGGTATGTAAGAATAAACAGAGGGACACTCCAGAGGGAAAATATGAGAAAATCAAGCCATCGGCCCACAATTATCTTATTGACAAAGTCTGTAAGGCCAAGGAGTTTCCACTCGTAGATGGAGAAATAGAGATAAGCAAAGAGGAACCACGAGATTGCTACGGGCAGCGCCACGCCCTTCTTCCGGGGTATCTCCTCCTCAGGCATTGACTACTTCACCACCTGCCTCCTGGATTTTCTCTACCGCAATCTTACTGGCATATTTAACCTTAACTACGATGGGCTTATCAACCTTACCCTTCCCGAGGAGTTTATTCACATTGATTATGCTCAGATCAACCTCGTACTTTTCACCATCGTAAAGGGCAAGTTTATCCTCCACCATCCTCTCAATGATCTCATTGAGAACCCCCACATTCAAGGTGTTTATTTCTTCCTTGGGATGATGAGAGGTAAACCCATGGTTACCCCACAGAAACTCAGGATTCTTTAAAGCAAAGCTCCAGTGATGCTTTCCAAGACCTGCATAGCCCTTACCGCCTTTCCTTCCCTTTCCTCGGCGTCCTTTTCTTCCATGGCCATAGGTGTTTGACCCTCGCATCTTCCTTGATTTTTTCCTGGCCAATTCACTCACCTCCAGGTCCGAGCATCCTTAGAATGAGTTCGTTTATCTTTTCACCTCTATAACCCAGAGCGCCACCCTCTGTGAAATGCCTTTTTGTCTTTTCCCATCCCTTCAAAGGAGGGTGGAGCCTGAACACAGGTTTAACATCTGGTATATCCTTGTAAAGCGCCTTACCTGCAACGAGAGCTTTTGCGAATTCTTCAATATTCTCATAACCAAGATTTTCCTTTATGTACTCATCAGTAATGGGCTTGTCACCATACAATCTGCCTCTCACCCTTATAAGCCTGGCTGCAGTGGACTCGTCTATCTCACCCCAGGTAACATAGTCCTTAACCTTCTTAAGCATACCTCTGTATGCAGGAGTATCCGGAATAAGGACACAGTGGTTAACCCTGGTAAGATTCAGCATTTTAAGAGTATCTGCAATATCCCGCCTTACACCCGTACGGCCTCTAACTCTGATCACTGCGAACATCCTCTACACCTCCTTTATAAATCGGCATCACAATACGTGGGTTTACCCTCATGATGGTGGTCTGTCTGAGTGCATCAAATGTGGCCATAGCGTAGTTAACCGTGGTCTTTGTATGCCCCTGCGTGAAGCCCCAAACATCCTTCACTCCAGCAAGGCGGAGAATGGTTTTTGCAACATCTCCAACCGCAAGACCCACACCCTTAGGGGCAGGTTTCAAGGTAACGCGAACAGACCCACACTTTCCAGTTACCTTAAATGGAACAGAATGCGGCATTCCGCAACCGCATTCCCAGGAACCGCAGCCCCTTTTGATCTCTATTATATTCAACTTCGCCTTCACTATTGCCTTTCTGATAGCTGCACCCACTTCCTTAGCTTTGGCTGTACCGATACCCACAAAACCATCACCGTTCCCCACAGCAACCATCACGGAAAACTTCGTTCTTCTCCCGCTGTCCGTCATTCTCTGTACCATTCTCACATCTATAACCTCATCCTCAAGATTAGGGAGGAGAATATCCACTATTTCAGCCTCTCTCAGTGGAAGACCACTGCGTAGCGCCTGAGACATACTGGTGATCCTGCCCTCCATGACGAGCTTACCCAGTCTTGTTTTGGGTTCCCATTCTTCGCTCATGACGATACCTCCAGCTTCTGCTTAACCTCATTAAACATCTTTTCAACATCCTCTCCGATATGCTTTCCAGACAATCTATCCTCATCGGGGAATATGTCATCTCCATGGGGTACATAAACACCTGCATCCACTATTCCCTTAAGTGCAGCAAACAATCTGCCGCCCTTTGCAGCCACATGCCTTCCGATATCAAGTACAGCCTCATCAATCCCTTTCTCCAGAGCCTTCTTGCCTGCAAGATATCCTGCAAGGTATGCCGCAGGAATACTCTTGAAAGAGCCATTCCAGCCGTATTTTTTCAGGATATCTGAAGTGACTGTTACAAGCACCTTATCACCATCAACATTGTATTCAACAAACTGGACAATTATACGGGTGTTGGTCTTCCTAACAACAGCTCTGGGCATCCCTGATTTCAGGAGCGCAAGGCGCTTTCTGTAATCTGTCTTTCCTTCTCTGCGCCTTCGCATCTTAACACGGTATATTGCATTCTTCGCCATGTTCATTCCTCCTTAAGATAACCCTCAGCCTTGAGATGCTGAAGAAGATGGTTCTTATTTTTGAAGGTGCCACCCTTTGCAAGCATGTAAAACCTGCGATAGGTATGGCGATCAATCATCCCGCTATCTCGCAGATCACGCAAAGTGCGTCTTATTGAGCGAATATTCTTCATCCATCTCAACTTGCGGGGATACCGGGCATACTTTTTGCCCTTCCTGGATCCCGGTCCTTTTCTACGACCCTTCTCCTTCTGCATCTTGAGATAATTTGCCCGTACCCTTGAGGTGCCCTTCTTCTGGACCTTCTTGATAAGTCCCCGCTTTATGAGCATACGTACATCCTCTCTGGTAACTGCCTCCTTAATCTCATCAAGAGCATTTGGGTCCATCCACACCCGATCCTCTCCGCATTTGAGTATGTCCGCCGCTATTCTTCGCTGAAATTTAACGTCCATTACTCCTCACCTCCCTTGGTGAGATGTGGATTCAGTACCCTAATCCCTAGTTCTTCAGCTTTCTTTTCAATCTCAAGCCTCTTTTTCATCCCCACCCTGCTGGCTATCCTTATTGCCTCCCTCTCTGGGTCAATACCATCCAGTTCCTTAGGATTATGAACTAGAACCTCCCTGAATCCAGAGGGATGAAGTCCCCTCACCTTACGGGGGCCCCTGTAGCCAGAATCCACAACGGGAGGCCTGTATCCCTTATGCTCCCTCATCTTAGAATGCTTGCCCTTTGGCCTTCTCCATTTCTCTCCAAGTCTCTTGTAGCGGAACCATTCCTGTCTTCTGAACTTTGGACGCTTCCTGTTCATCATGTTTCTTATTCGCAGGAGCCGCCTTTCTTCATCGCTAAGTTTTGGCTTTATCTTGACCATTTAATTCACCCCTTTTTTACAATGTAAATTCCATCCTGGAATACACGCGGATCGCGATCTTTTATTCTGGTGGCCCTCTCTATATTTGCAGCGGTCTGACCGGCATGCTCTTTGTTAATACTCTTAACTATCACGGTGTCTCCCTTTATCTCCACCTTGGCATCTCCAAAGATCTTTGCATACCGGGGAGCCTTTTCCCCAAGGAAGTTCTCAATTACAACTCTGTCTCCCTTAACAGAGACCTTCATGGGGAAGTGTGCATAAAGTATCTTAAGATGATACTCAAAACCCTCTGTTACGCCCTTGATCATGTTTGCAACATGGGCCTTCCAGGTTCCTGCAAGTGCATAATCCTTCTTCTTTGGAAGTGCGCAGTATATCACCACCTTACCATCCTCAACACTGAGTTTAACACGATCATGCATGAACTCCCTGCTAAGTTCTCCCAGGGGCCCTTTCACAGTAAGTATGTAATTGTCGTAATTCACCTGAACACCATCAGGAATTGCGACTTCATGCTTTACCTCGGGTGCAACTGGCATCCACATCACCTCAGTACACATACGCCAGGAGCTTGCCGCCGATGCCCATCTTCTTGGCATCGGTGTGCGTCATAACTCCGCGATTGGTTGTTACTATCAATATACCAAAGTCCTGAGCGGGAAGGTAGCGTGACTCGTACTTCTCCATCTGATCTCGCTTAACCGCAAAGCGTGGTTTGATTGCTCCACACCTGTTGATAGTCGGACTTATCCTAACCCTGAACTGCCCGCCACGGCCATCCTCAATGTATTCAAATTCTTCAACATACCCATGCTCTTCCATTATCTTCAGTATCCTGCCGACAAGCTTTGATGCTGGTCTTACCACTATTTCCCTCCTGCCCGCCATGGCGGCGTTATTTATCTTTGACAGAGCATCACTCAATGGGTCATTCTGCATACTTCACCACCTCACGAATACTTTCTGAACCCCAGCTCATAGGCAACTTCACGGAAGCACTGCCTGCAGAGCCGGAGCCCATATCTCCTGATAACTCCTCTCTTTCTTCCACATCTCACGCAACCTTCACTTCTTCCGAACTTCTTCTTTGGCCTGAGCTTGACCCTGACCATCATTCCACCTCCAGAATATTGAGATTGAACTTCTCCCGCATAAATTGCATTGCCTCCTCCCTTGTCACACGGTGCCTTGCGGGTACCTTTGCCCTCTTGAGCCTTCTGCGAGCAACCCTGTAACCAGGTCTCTTGAATACCACACTTATATCCATACCGAATATGCCAATCTCAGGATCGTACTTCACACCTTCAAAATCGGTGTAATCAGCAATACCAAAATTCAAATTGCCCTGTGAATCAAAGGAATAATTCGGAACCTTGAAATCTCGCACCCAGAGAGCACGGCGAAGGAAGTCCTCCGCCTTTGGACCACGTAACGTGACTTTAAGGGCTATCGGCAAACCCTTTCTTATGTTGAAATCCCTTATTGTTTTCTTGGCCTTCATATGCATGGGCTTGGCACCTGTCAGAATCTCTATAACCTTCTCTGCCCTTCTTAGCTTTTCTCCAGCCTCGCCCACACCTATGTTTATAACCACCTTATCAATCTCAATGCGCCTCATGGGGTTCTTCATCTTCTCTTCCTTCATAGGGCGCTCACCTCTGGAATCGTCACCTCAGGCTTACCCACACCCACAACGAAAACATTGCGCTTCACCGTCTCAAATCCCTCTTCAAATATCACAACATTATCGGTTGGACTTCTTGTGACCCTGTACTCCTTTATGTGTGCTATCTGACCACGGTGAGATCCTCCAATGATCATTGCCACGCTGCCCTCCTGAAGAGGATAGTGATCAATGATCTCCTGCGAGGGGATCTTTATCTTCAGAACATCTCCCGTCTTATACCTGTTTTCGTTAAGAAGTATATTCCTGCCATCATGAAGGTTCAGGGCTATTTTACCGCCCTTCACCACGGTCTTGTTTTCAATCCTCACAAGTTTCCATTCAGCATGATCCTCTGGTATCTCAATGAGCCTTATTTTTCCACGAACATCGTAAAGGGCCCGATAGTGTTTGTCACCCAGAGATACAACATCCATAAAACCAACAGGGTATCTAAGATCTGTGCGAACCTTTCCATCAATCTTAACAGCTCTGGAAGCCAGAATCTTCTTCGCTTCCCTCCTGTTATCAGCCACGTTGAGCATGTCACGCAGCACTATCAGGAGAGGTACGGATCTATCCGCAGGATGCGGTCCGGGAATGGTCTTAGGAGCAAACGGATACTCCTTGCGCGGTATCTTCCATATCCTCGGCGCTGCAAGGCGCTTGAGATGCCTACTCATTCTCACTCACCTCTTCCTCAATCTCTTCTTCATTTTCCTCGGAGGATTCTTCAGTCTCCTCAGACTCCTCCATCTCCTCAGATTCCTCTTCAACCTCCTCAGACTCCTCTTCAATCTCTTCCTCTATCTTTCCCCTTCTCTCCTCTGCAATCCTGTAGATCTTCTCCTTCCTCTTGGGATCACTAAGATCAAGCTTTATTATCTCAACATTTGAGGGATCAAGCCAGAACTGGACACTCTTGTTATCTGTCCTTCTTATGGTAACCCCCTCAACAGCAATTTTCATGTTCTTCAAATTCACCTCAACAACCTTGCCCTCATGTCCCCTGAACTTACCCCTCATAACACGGACAATATCACCCTTTCTAACTACAAGATTGCGCATACCGTACTTCTCGTAAAGCGCAGTGCTGAGATGTGCTTTCATCATCTTCTGGCGCCTATGCTTTGGAGCATCATACCGCATTTTTCTCTGCTTTCTTGGCTGTGACGATACCATCTCAAATCACCTCACACAATAGTGCTGGATATTGCAGCGATTCTAGGCCAGCGATCTGCCGCCTCCCTGGCCACTGGCCCCTTTATCTCGGATCCTTTCGTTTCTCCGGTCTTTGTGGTTATAACGCAGGCATTATCTTCAAATTGCACCATCGTACCATCAGGTCTCCTGAACGGCATCCTCTGCCTGATTATCACAGCAGGGAACACTTTCTTCCTCATATCAGGGGTACCCTTCTTCACACTTACAATGACCATATCCCCCACGCCAGCTGTTGGATACTGCCTCGCAGTGGTGTGAATATTCAGAACCTGAATTATCTCCACTACCTTGGCACCGGTGTTATCGGCGCAAACCAGCTGAGCGCCTGTTGGCAAACCGCGGGTTTGCTTTCCTGCAATTCCCTTCATACGGCATTCACCTCTTCTCAATTATCACAAAACTGACACTTTTTGCAATGGGACGGCATTCCATGAACCTAACCCTGTCTCCAACCTTTGCATCTATGCACGGAGGGTTGTGCACATGATACCTCCTGCGCCTTTTCTCGTATCTCTCATATTTTTTATCGTAACGGAGATACTCTCTCTCCACAACCACAGTTTTATCCATCTTATCCGAAACCACAATACCCTCTATTATCTGCCCCCTCACCTTTAAATGACCATGCCAGGGGCAGTGGGGATCGTCGCATTCCCGCTCCGGTGCCTTTGCATCCACACCAATATCCCTTACCATTTTCTTCGCCTCCACATAACCTTCTTCGTTCTTTCGTGAGGTCTATATGCAATCCTATCTCCAAACACATCGCGATACCCATCACCTATTCTGAACCTGAATACAGCACCCTTTTTCTGGATCATCTTGTATCCATTCTCACTTTCAATCACTATCGTATTCTTGGTCTCATCAACCACATTACCGGCTATACCAACCTGAAGGGGATTTGTGGACTCAACCACCTCGCAAGAGAGCCCGATAAGCTCATGCATCTCCAGATTCTTCAGGGTGCGCATCATTCAGCACCTTCCTCATTCATCACCGTGAGTATCCTTGCAATCTGCCTTTTAAGGCTCCTTATCTTCCCAGGACTGGGAGGAGCTCCACCCATGGCGCTGATTCCCATCTCGTGCATCAGCTCCTCTCGTAATTCGCCCAATTTCTTCCTTCGCTCCTCAGGACTCATTTCCCTGATCTGCTTTGCCTTCAGCTCCTTCGGCATTCTCATTCACCTCTTTATTTTCATTCTGTTCAGCATTAATTACCTCATTCACCGCTTCCTTCTCATCCCGATTCTCCTTCTTTTCTTCCTCCTCCCTCAGCGCCTCAGGACCCAAGATATTTATCTCATCAGGGAGCTTTGCATCTGGCGGCATGATTTTTACAGTAACACCTATAACACCAGGCTTGGTCTTTGCAATGGCAAATCCCTTGCGAACAAGTTCAACAGGATGCCCGTTATACTTAATTGTTCCCTTTGTGAACTTCTCGGTTCTTGAGCGATCTCCTGTAAGTTTACCAGATATCTTTATCTGAGCACCTTTGGCCCCATTCTCCATTATTCTCCTCAGGGTTGAATGCCCTGCACGCCTGAAGTGCCAGCCACGCTCAAGGGCAGAGGCTAGCTTTTCCGCCATTATCTGTGCATTCAGGAAAGGATTTTCGCTTTCCTTTACCTCAATCATGGGATTCTCAACACCAAATTTCTCTTGAAGAGCATCGGTGAGTTCCTTTATCTTGGCACCCTTCCTGCCAATCACAAGACCAGGACGCTCCACCTCAAGAATGATTCTGGTACCCAAAGGAGTGCGCTGTATCTCCAGACCACCAAATCCAGCGCTGCGCACCTCTTTCATGACGAATTCCTTTATCAGGACCCGTTTGAGATTCTCCTTAACAAATATCCTCTCATCCATAACTATTCCTCCTTCTCCTCTCTCTCCTCCAGTATCACTTCAATATGCACCCTATCCCTTCTGATCTCGGTTGATCTTCCATAGGCCCTTGGTGTGTACCTCTTTATCACCTGACCCTTATGTGCCGCAATGTGCAGGATATAAAGATTATCCGTGTCAAGATCCTTATTCTCTGCATTTGCCTCAGCATTTTCAAGTACCTTGAGTATGTGTTTTGCCTCCTTAACAGGATACCTTCCCGGCCCCATGCCCCTGCGATGTGAAATTGAATCAAGATACCTGAAATATGGTACCGCACGTCTCTTTGCAATAACATCCTCAAGGAACTCCTTGGCATCATCCAACTTCATACCCTTAAGAGCCCTGCATAGATTCACGGAGTCCTTAAGAGAAAGAGGAAGATTGCGGCCAAAGGCCTTCGCATATTTCTCTCCTTCCACCTTAATACTGTACGGCATTTCAACCACCTCACTTCAGCGGCACGAACTTGGAGCTCCTTGTAGCTCCAACACCTGGACCACTGTGCTTTACCTCCTTGCGGGTAAGTGCAAACTCACCAAGATAGTGACCAATCATCTCAGGCTTAATCTCAAACTCAACAAACTCTTTCCCATTGTGAACCGCCACCCTCTTTCCCACGAACTGCGGCAGGATAATGAGATCCCTGCGATGGGTACGCACTGGCTTTGAACCATCAGAGTTCATGATCTTCCTAACGGCCTTCATTCGCTCCTCATCCCAGCCTCTCTTAAGGGTCCTCCTGCCCCGGGCCGGGAGAAGTTCTGCAAATTCCTCAAGGGACATCTTCTGGAGCTCCTCAAGTGTGTAGCCGCGATATGAGAATTCCTTCATTCGGCCCATGGCCACCTTCTGCCTCTTCCTCCTTCGGCGCCTCGCGGCCTTTGCACTTGTCACAAGTTTCTTAGCCATCTACTTCACCTCTTCTTCTTTTTCTTCTTGGGAGATAATCTTCCAACCTTCCTGCCAGGCGGAGCATGCCTGGATACAGTACTCGGACGACCCACATGCTGATGATTACCACCGCCATGTGGATGATTTACAGCGTTCATGGCCACACCACGAACCTGCACATGCTTGCGCGCTTTAGAGCGCCACGCATGGTAAACTTTACCTGCCTTAAGCATGGGTTTCTCCTTTCTGCCACCACCTGCAACCATCCCTACAATTGCCCGGCAATTTGGATCAAAGAGTTTGAATTCTCCAGATGGTAGCTGAACGGTTATCTTTTCACCATGTGTAACGACCTGCGCATACGATCCACCGCTTCTAACAAATTTGCCCCCATCTCCATAATTCCTCTCAATATTATAGATGGGAACACCGTCCGGGATCTCAGAAAGTGGAAGTATGTTTCCCTGAACAACCTTTGCCTTTGGACCTATTTCAATTTCCTGACCCTCGTACATCCCCATATGCGCAAGCATATAGAACTTCTCTCCATTTTCAAGCACCACCTCTGCAAGGGGTGCTGTGTGACCGGGATCATGGAATATCCTCTTCACATACCCTCTAGCCTCATCCACATTGGGTATCCTGGGACGTCCAGCATACCTATGGCTGGGCGCCCTGTATCTTGGCGAGCCGCGACCACGGCGCTGGGGAATTATCCTCTTTCCCATTCACACCACCTCAGAATATTCCAAGCCTCATGCCGAGTTCCTCGGCCGAATATTCAGGCTTGAGTTTAACTATAGCCTTTTTACCATATTTTGAGATCACAATATTCACCCTATCAACCTTAACGCCAAAGAGATTCTCCACAGCATGTTTCACCTGCGTTTTGGTGGCGTTCTTGGCCACGATGAAAGTGAGCTTGTTCTCCTTTTCAATCATCAGAAGGGTCTTTTCAGTAACATACGGTTTCAATATAACCTCATTGGGATGGAAGGTCATTCAGTCCACCCCCTTATTTCCTCAATAGCACTTTCGGTAAATACCGCAAGCCTTCCAGCATGCGTACCAGGTGCAAGTACTTCGGCGTTGAGTTCGCTGGGCGTCACAATATCCACCCCTGGCAAATTGCCAAAGCCCTTTACAACTTTCTCTTTGTTCTTTACAACTATCAGCAGACTCTTCTTTCTCTTGTACCTTCTCCCCCTCATCTTACCCTTGCCTGCTCTGATTTTCTTCTCACTTGCACGGACAATATCATCGTAAACACCAAGATTTTTCAGAGTTTCTATTGCCTTCTTCACCCTGTCAATATCCTCAAAGGCATCCTCAACAATTATGGGCAGAGTAACTTCCTCGTTGAATTTGTGGCCACGATTTATAACCATTGTCTTGTTTGCAGTAGCACTTAAAGCTGAAAACTTTGCAAGGCGGCGCATCTTCTTGTTCATCTTTCTCTTCCAAACCTTCTCGGTTGTGGGCGGGTGTCCCGCTCGACCGCCACGGGTATTTGGAAGATTCGCACCCCGAGAACTATCTCCAACCCTTGGAACCATCTTGGATATACCTCTGCCAGGACCCCATGATTCTGCCACCTTCATACCTGCACCCTCTTTGACGCCATGGGGCTGCACACGATTAAGCTGGAATATGCGAACTGCCATCCTTATAAGATCTGGCCTGTAGGGATAATTGAACACCTCGGGAAGCTCAATCTGATCCTTGATTCCGCCATCAAGTGTGTACACATTGGCCTTCATTCATCACACCCCCTGCTTGGATTCTCTGGAAACATACGTGATCTCAATGGCATCAACATCCTCAAGCACCTGCCTCACAGGATCTCGCATCTTCACGAGTCTTTTAGCAGGACCGGGCACAGAACCATGCAGGAGGACATAGGGATTCTTGACCTCACCATAGTGCAAAAATCCACCTTTGGGAGTGATATCCATGGCAAGCTTCTTCTCACCATTCTCCTCCACAAAATCAACATACTTGATTATCCTTTTGTTGTACTCGGTCCTCTGATGATACCCAGTCTGACCTGCCTGTGGAACCGTGTAGCGCACCCAATCAGGATGCCACGGACCAAGGGTACCAATCATTCTCCTATGCTTCCTGTTCTTATGATTAAGAAGCTTAACCCCAAACCTCTTAACATGACCCTGGAATCCCTTACCCTTGGTTACAGCCACAACATCCACAAATTTACCCTCTGATTTAAAATCGGAGAACTTGATCTCCTTTCCGAGTAGATTCATAGCGTAATCCTTCCTCTCCTCAATGGTCCCTCCGCCCACGCGTATCTCCATAATATCAGGAGTTTTTAGAGGGATCCCACTAACCAGCCTGGGTTGAGTGTGAGCTATTATCCTAACCTCATCGTATTCCTTTGGCACCCTACCATGGCTCTTCTTCGGCACGGGAAATCTCTTTTTAAGATCCTCATCCAGCTCCTCGGCCCAGACCTCTCCGGAAGAGTGAAGACCATACATATCCCTTGTGTAAAACCTGACACCAGCAACCTTCATCGGTGGAACCTCTATAACAGTCACAGGAGTCCATATCTCCTGGCCCTTGGTCGTGGTGGTTTTGCGCCAGTCCACAGTAAGAAGATGAGTCATCCCAGCCTTGTATCCTGCGAACCCCTGTATACGTGGGCCATCCTCTATCTCAGGCCATGTCCGTATCCTTGGCACTATACTCTTCGCTCGCTTACGCGGATAATACGCCATAGAGCCACGTCTCGGATGATGCGCACTTCCCATTTCAATTCACCTCGCATTTAGCCGTGACGCCTCCTCCCGGAGCCAAAATCCAGTTTGGCCCCGAACGCGGGCCGCCCCATTTTCGTATTCTTTTTTTTATTTTTGGGCTTGGCCCATGGGCGTCTGGCTAATCTTTCGGAGAGAAATGGCATTTGGTATATAAAGAATTCGGATATGGTGCAATTTGGTAATCCTAAAAAGATAAAATGTGCCCCTCCTGGAGATAATATAAAGATGGAGACTCCAAAGATATGAAAATTCACGAAAATGTAAATACTCAAACACCATGTCAATTACAATGCGCTTTGAGATAATAGTACCTATAGTACTGGCACTTAGCTTCCTCTTTGCAATTGGCGGAGTGGGGTCCGCAACCGCCATTGTACCTCTCCTTGTTATACTCGGAGAGGAGATAAACAATGCTAAAAATGCGGGACTTTTTGTAAATGTTCTCTCATCTTCAAGCAGCATACATCACCACCATGCCAGGGGACATATGGAGTGGTCAACGGCCCTCACAGTAGCCATCCCCGCCTTCTTTCTTGCTCCATCAGGTGCCATCCTATCCCAATATATGAGTCACAAACTCCTCCTTGGTATATTTGCAGCATTTCTAATCTACTCCGGCACAATGCTCCTTACAAAAAAATCAGGGGATGTAGAGCAAAAAACCCCGGGGAAAATAGTTCTTGGTGCGATTGGAGCCCTCTCTGGATTCTTTGCTGGCATGCTGGGTATAGGTGGCGGTTCCCTGGTATCGCCACTACTTGCACACCTAGGTATGGACGCAAAGAGAATTGCCCGAATAACTCCTCTCACAGTATTTCTATCCTCACTTAGCGGATTCCTTACATACACTCTAATGGGCCATTTTGATATCTATCTTCTTGCAGCAGTTTCCATTCCAGCCATAATCGGTGGTTACGCAGGCGCACATATAATGCATTCCCGTCTGAGTCCCAGACAGGTTAAGGCAATAATAGGAATAATATTCTATATCCTTGCAGTAAAAGCGGTAATAACAATAATGTGAGGTGGATCACTCCACCACAGGCAGATAATCCTCAACCCCAAAGGTACCAAATCCAGCAGTTTTTAGTGTGTTTCTCTGCTCAGGTAAAAACGGTGTGTGCACTCCCGTTAAGATTGTAGTCACCTTTATCTTGCCTCTGTACCTCTCATCTATCCTTGCACCTATCTTAACCTCTGCGTCATCCCTTATATTTGCAATTATTCCCTCACTTATCTTATACACCGTTCTCAGCGTCATGTTGGGACCACCTGTTATATGGATAAGAGCCCCGCTTGCACCGCGATAATCCACATCCATCAGAGGATTGTTCAGGGTATCAAGAACCGCATCCTCTGCCGAGTAATACTCGCCTTCTCCGTAAAGCACCGTGGAGGTTCCACCCTTCCTCATTATCACCTCAAGATCCGAAAAATCAATGTTCATAAAAGAAGGGGTGTTAACAGTTTCTACAATATTCTTTATGATATCTCCCACAAGCACATCCATCGCCATAAACGCCTTCTGCAGTGTGATGTGTGGTGCAAACTCAAGGAGTTTATTGTTATCAAGAACTATCACCGTGTTGGAAACTTTCCTGAACCTCTCAAGAGATTTCTGGGCGTTATTCCATCTTTTGGTTCCCTCCGCCTTAAAAGGCATTGTCACTATGGAAACCACCAGTGCTCTTGATTCACGAGCAAGTTCTGCAATTACTGGGCCAACACCGCCTCCGGTTCCACCACCAAGGGTTGCGAGAACAAAAACAAGATCTGCACCATCGACCAGCCTTGAAAGAGCGTCCTGTGCATTCCTTGCCACAGTCTCTCCAAGGGTCACATTTCCGCCAAGACCCCTTCCATGAGTTATGTTCTTTCCGATTATCACCTTCTTTGGAACATTTAGGTTTCTGAGTTGTGCCTCATCCGCATTTACTGCGATCAGTTCAGCATTCAAACCCATCCTTGATAGCCTCGCGATGCTGTTGCATCCACCTCCGCCAACGCCTACAACCTTCACTTTGAAGTCATTGGTATATACAGGACCCTCGGAAAGGGCTTCATTTATAAGATAATCCCATCCCATCTGGCATCACCTTTTTGTCATATTTATGTCAGACAACTATACGACAATATGGTATTTAAGGGTTTCGCGTAAAATTACCATTTGCAAGGAGATCAGGAAAAGAATATATTCCATAGCTGCTATTGGAAAAGCACATGGAATTTATGGGTATTGAAAACGGGCTGAAATACGAGGATCTCCTCCTTGAGTTCGTGTATATCATTTACAGAAGCACCAGAGGAAGGTATCCCAAAATGGAATGGCTAAAAGAAAAACCCCATTATGAGGACCGTGAAGGTTTTGCAAATGCATACAGAGATTTCCTTCATCATCGGCTTGCGAGGGAATTTGATGAGTTATACTTCATTGAAGAGAATGGAGAGCTAATAGGAACCTTTGCTATAGTGTATAGATTTGATGGCAAGCGGATACCATGGATTGAAAAGGATTTCCATGAAAAATGTGCATTTCTTGAGTTTCTCATGGTTCATCCATCCCGAAGGGGTATGGGCATCGGAAAGAAGGCTGTTGCATTCTCAGCAGGTATGGCAAGAAAACACGGTCTTGATCTGTGCGTCGTAACATTTGAGGATCTTGAGGCATACCAATACTACCTGAAGATAGGTTTTGAGGTAATCTACAAGAAACCTCCCTTCATAACTCTGAGATACAATCCAACACACACAAAAACATCGGATTTGAAGGGCAAATAATATATCCAACAACAAACATTATCATACTATGCCACTGATCCCTAAAGAGACCATAGATCTTCTACGATTTATCGTCTCGGTGCCATTCTTCGTGTACGCCTCATACTCAGACCTCAAAGAAAGGCTGATAAGCACATGGGTATGGTTTTTCCTCGGAATGTTTGCCGTGGCATTTTCAATAATGCAGTTTCCAAGTATTGAAAGTATAATAGCCCTTGCACCCTCGGTGATAATATTCTACGAGTGGTTTTTTGAATGGGACCACAGATGGGTGAGCTATGTTTTCTACGCCATATCCGCTGCCCTATTCATATACTCACTACAATTCATAAATAGCGTGTATCCCCTCACCGTAATGTTTCTGATGATACTCATCGTTAGAGTGCTTCATAAAACAAAGATCATAAGAGGTAGGGCGGATGCCCGCGCTCTTATGACAGTTGCCATACTTCAACCCCTGTACCCATCCTTCCTTGGATTTCCCATTTTCAAACCCCCGTACATACACATAGTGGAGATAACCTTTCCATTTATGTTCTTGGTGCTTCTTTACTCAGCAATAGCCTCCCTCTTTTACCTTCTCTTTATCCTTATCAGAAACATCGCCAGGGGAGATCGCGGATTCCCTGAGATGTTTATAGGGTACAGGATCCCGATTGAGGAGGTGGATAAACAGCATGTGTGGCTTATGGAAAGGGTGGTAAATGGAGAGCATGTGCTTTATGTACATCCCCGTGATCATACACCTGAGGATCTTGAAAAATTAAAGGAAATTGGCCGCAATAAGGTATGGGTACAGCCCAAGATCCCCTTCATAGTGTACATTACTGCAGGACTCATTATGGCATATCTGATAGGAAATTTCCTGTAATATCACCTCCTCCTCTTTTTCAGTTTGAAGAGGAGCATATCATTCCATTCCACCTGATGCTTTATACCCTTTTCTGCCAGGAAATTGCTTATCTTCTCTGTTATCACACGAACATCATCGCTGTACACGCCACGATATATGTAAAATTCTTTTTTGTTGGATATGGGTACCACGATTCTCATCCTTCCTTCCCTGTTGAACCCCTCCGGCTTACGATTATGCTTTATATCAATCCTGTTCTCCTCAACGATGATCCTGATCATCTCAGGATTGTCACGAAATTGCTTGGTTTCTTCAAGAAACATTGTGAGCATATCACCCCAGATTCCATCAAGATCCTTCCACTCAACATTCTCCATTATTATATGACCGTTCCAGTACTTCTTCATGGTGTGTGCTATTCTCAAGCCAGTATAATAAATTAACGGTATGCGATGAATAGTCAATAAACTCTGAGATCAATGGGTTCATCTAAATCCCAGAACCTGCAAAATGAGCATATATCTCCAGTGGTGGGCATACCGCACACCCTGCACTTTCTGAGCTCAACTTCCTCATCATGAAAAATCTCTCTGTGCTTTAAAAATCCCTTGACAAAATTTATCTTGGTGCCTGGAGAATTGTCCTCTATCTCATCCAGAACCTTTGCATAGAGAATGCTCTTTGCACCCTCAGAATGGGGACATGCAGTTTTAACCGTGGGTACTGGAAACAGAGACATGTAGCTCCTGATCTCATAATTGGTGAGTTCATAAAGGGGCTTTGCTCTGGCTACCAGATTATCACCTCCAGGTAGATACGGGCCCTGCCTTGAAAGATATCCAACGTTCCAGTGCAAAAGATTGCCAAGAAGAAATGCAGTCTCGTCATCCAGGTTATGGCCTGTAACTATCACATCGTAACCGTTGTCCACAGCAAATTTGTTCATAAGATACCTCTTGGTCATTCCACAGTATGAGCAGGTACTTCTCCTCGTCCTTTTTTCTCCAATTCCATAACCAACCAAATCACGAAGATTTACCACATGCAGCTCTCTACCAATATAATCACACTGCTCCCTCACAACCCGCTCTGATGCGGATGAATAATCGCCAATACCAAGATTTATATGCAGGCAGGCAAAATTGTACCCAAGTGAGTTGAGTGCTATTGCAGCTGCAATTGCATCTTTTCCCCCGCTTAGCGCAACCAATATACGCGAGTCTCTGGAAAACATACGGTATCTCCTTATGGTGCGCTCAACCT
>Ga0256833_1001355_pt1 | contig 18124 bp, 12 predicted proteins | sample 356284metaG_FD_190535 | JGI IMG/M metagenome (GOLD analysis project Ga0256833, IMG submission 190535) | Hydrothermal vent microbial communities from Mid Atlantic Ridge, Atlantic Ocean - 356-284 | ecosystem: Environmental > Aquatic > Marine > Hydrothermal vents | place: Atlantic Ocean: Mid... | reverse complement strand
GACTTGACCGGATAGGCAGTGGTGCCGATGGCGCCATAGAAATGATGCTTCCTGTAATCGGGGAGTTTCTGGATATCCGCCAGGATCAAGGGCCTCTTTTCCGCCAGCCACTGCTTGAACTGTGTCGCATCCACATAATTCAGGTCGGCGGCGCCAACGATGGTGGCGCTCCACAGTGCGATCCCCATGACGATTGCGGCAATCCATCCTTTCATTCTGTTTCCTCCCGGGAAAAATTTCAGGCCATTTTCAATAGGTGATCCAACAGGGGCCAAGGTGAGCGGGACGGAAGTCTGACCCGCGATCATGCAGCCGGTTCAGTCCCGCCCTCTCCCACAAAGTATACGCCGCCACCGACCGAAAATGCAAATCCGACAACGGCCATTTTTTGCTTTCCCATACCGGGCAGACCATCAAAAAACCCTGTCCCCCAATGGTTACAGAGAGTTAACAGCCAGACAACACATACACACAGTGGTACACCATCCAAGTGTTTCCGGCAAGCCCCTGTCCGAAGTTCCAGGGAAAATCAGCGAAAATCCCATTTTTTTCGTCTCTCCGCTCCCTGTTCATGGTATAAATTATCAGGTCCGATGGGGCAGATACTCCTTGTCAGGGCTATCTGTCAGCCACTTCACGTCACAGGAACCGGAAACCATGGCAGAGAAGAAGACAAAAAAGAAAAAGAACAACGGGGATTCCTGTCCGATCAAGATCAAGCTGCTGGAGGGGACGGCCCTCAAGAACAAGGACAAGAAGGAATCACCGAAACGGTGTGCGGTGTGGATCAAGACCTCGCACCTGGAATACGAGGTCGAGCTGAAGAAACTGCAGATCGAGCTGATGAAGCTGCAGAAACACATGAAGGCCACGGGCATGCGCATCCTGGCCATCTTCGAGGGTCGTGACGCCGCCGGCAAGGGCGGGACCATCAAGCGGATCACCGCCTTTCTCAATCCCCGCAATACCAGGGTCGTTGCCCTGTCAGCACCCAGCGATACCGAGCGGACCCAGTGGTACTTCCAGCGCTACACGCCGCACCTGCCGGCAGCCGGGGAGCTGGTGCTCTTTGACCGTTCCTGGTACAACCGGGCCATGGTGGAACCGGTGATGGGATTCTGCACCGACGAACAGCACAAGCGGTTCCTGAAGGACGTGCCCCTCTTCGAAGAGATGCTGGTCAAGGACGGCATCAAGCTGTTCAAGTTCTACTTCTCGGTCTCCAAGGAGGAGCAGGCGCGCCGCTTCGAGGCGCGCAAGACCGACCCGCTCAAGCAGTACAAGCTCTCGCCGGTGGACAACCTGGCCCAGAAATACTGGGACAAGTACAGTGTCAAGAAATTCCAGATGCTCAACGAGTCCAACCGTACCCTCACGCCCTGGACCATTATCCGCTCCGACGTCAAGAAAAAGGCGCGCATCAACTGCATCAAGCACATCCTGAGCAACGTCGAGTATGAGGGTAAACTGCCGCCCGAGGAGCTGGCACCGGATCCCGAGATCGTCATCTCAGGTATCGACGAGATCCGGCACATGGAAAAACATCTCTTCCAGCCAGAAGAACTGCGCGGCTAGCCGCCGTCCGCACCCGTTATTGCCCTGCCGGCCTCAACAGGGCCAGGTCATCGCCACCCTTCCTGGCCGTGGTCAACAGAATACTGTCACCGTCCGGGCTCCAGCGGGGATAGATGTCGAACCCGCCGCCGGTCAGCCGGCCGAGCCGATCCTGCTCCAGGTCGTAGCGCCAGAGGGAGGCGTGGCCGGACCGGTCCCAGCCCCAGAAGGCCACCTGCCGGCCATCCGGCGAGAAGACCGGACCGCGGTCGCCCAGGGTCCGGCACCGGGACAGCACCCTCGTGTTCACGGCCCTGGCCCGCTCTCCCTCGAGGACGATGTCGGAGACCATGGCCGCATAGGTCACGCGGTCACCGCCGGAGGCGTCACTGATGATCTCGGCCGTATAGGCGATCCTGCGGCCGTCCGGGCTCCAGTCGCTCATCTGCACGGACTCGGGACCGTCCCACCGGAAGATCCGTGGCTGTTCAAAGCCATCGGCAAAGGTCATGAAATACTCCTGGGTCAGGGGATATTTCCCCTGTGGCGCCACCTTGAAGGCCAGGGCCCTGCCATCCGGCCGCCAGATGGGATTGGTCTCCATCCGGCGGTCGCGGGTCAGGCGCCGGCGAAGGCCGCTCGCGGCATCCACCAGCCATATATCCCAGTTGCCGCCGGTCCGGGCGGCATAGGCGATATGGTGCCCGTCCGGGTGGAACACCGGCCGGGCCAGCATCCCGCTGCTGCGGACCAGCACCCTCCTGCCTGTATTTTTCCCGCTTCCGTCCACATTCACCAGCTCAATGGCACAGGTGCCGCCGGCCCGGTCCTCTGAGAGGAAGACGATCCGGGAACCGTCCGGGCTCCATTGGGGCCAGGCTGCCGTGCTTGGGCCTGAGGTGAGCTGACGCGGCCGGCCGCCGGACGGGGTCGTCAGCCAGAGCTGGTCGCCCTCGCGCCGGTTTGAGACAAAAACGATCCTCCCGCCGTCCGGGCTCCACCTGCCATCCAGGTCGCGTGCCGGATCCAGGGTCAACGCGGTCATGTCCGCCGGCAGGGGTGTGCCGGTGGTGGCAGGGACAATGGCCTGCACCCCGGGGTCCTCCCCGGCAGCGCCCGGATACCCGATGCGGTGGCAGTTGGCGCAGAGCGGGTTGCCGGCCGCGGGAATGATCATCCTGGTGGGCAGGGTGAGGCGGCGGGGAAAGGGGAAATAGACACCGGCCACATCCAGGGAATACCTGCTCCTGTGGATCATCCCCTGCCAGTCCACCTCGTACCTGTGGCCGTCCGGCCCGGGCAGCCCCCGGCCGAACAGCTCCCGCGCGGACAGGCCCGCCGCATCTCCGCCCTGTCCGGACGTAGCCGATGTTTCGGCAGGACGTTCATCCTGCAGCCGCCCGCCGAACCGATGGCCGAAGGAATCCACCACCGTCGGCCGGCTGACCCCGGTGGGACGGTCCTGCTCCACCTCCCTGAGCATGCCGGCAACCGGTTGCACGTTGACATCCCGGCCATGGACGTAGTCCTGGTCAAGGACTATGGTCCGATAGGCCTTGTTCAGCAGCATGGCCTGCTCCGGCGATACCCGGAACAATACCATGACATCGTCGTGGAGCCTGTCCAGGAGATCCGGGCGGATGACACCGGCCGGTGTAAAAAACCTCTGCCGCAGCCGGGTGTTGGCATGGAAATCGTCACCTGCCCGGTTGTACATCAGGTAATAGCTGTACTCGTAATAGACGCCCGCACCGCGGATCTGCACCCTGGGCTCGTGCAGGCCTTCTCCCTCGCCGGCCTGCCAGTGGTACCAGCCGGCCCGGGGATGGCCGCTGTCCAGCTTGCGGGCAAAGGCATAGGTCGCATCGGTGGTGGCGCCGGTCCCGCCATGACAGCCGATGCAGTAGACGGTCTCCTCGAAGCTCTGTGGCCGCAGGTTGCCGTCCCGGTCCTCGATGAATCCCTGCAGCAGCCAGCCGGTGCCGTTATAGACGCCATGCTCCGGATCGCCGACGGGCTGGCGGATACGATCCGGAAAGTCATCCCTCTCCTTGACCTCGGCCAGGGCCGCCTCTTCCAGCTCGGCATAGCTTCGCCAGGTGCATTTTCTCATGTAGCGCAGCTCTTTCATCCGTGCGCTCAGCCCTGGTCTGCCGCTCGCGTCGGGCTCGAGGTAACGGACCGAATGCAGGAACTCGGTACCCTCGGGGAAAAGACCCGCTGCCAGATGCAGGCTCCCCTCTTCCTGCAGGCGCCGGGCCTTGCCCACGTAGGACATGTCCCTGCCCTCCAGGGGTGCCCAGTCATAGACAATACGTTCCGCCCGGCCCAGCCGGCCGTTCCGGTCCAGGTCGACCCCGAACCGCTCTTCGTCCACCGGCGCGATGACCACGTCGCGTCTCTTGATCAGGGCCTCGACAATGGCCAGGTTGATCCGGTAGACATCGACATCGAACCTCCCCCTGTCATCAGAGCGGAAAGGTTCCGCCAGGCGGATGAGCACATCATCGGTGGCACCGTTGGCCGGCCAGAACATCCCGGGAAAGGGAAAGTAGGCCAGTGCCCGCCAGCCTGAATAGCCTCCCTGCGGGGTGCGGTCAAACCCCTGGTCGTCGAAATGAAATGAACAATCGGGGATGTACCCGTCCCACCTGCCGTTGCCGTTGAAATCCCAGTCCGGATCCAGGTGGGCAAGACGCCGGGCCAGGATGATGGTACCGTCAGGATCGTGGTAGTTGTCCTGGCGGATGTACGCCGCCATATCCCGGTCGGCAATGGCACGGAGCCGCTGCCGGCGGTCGGCAAACAGGTTGGTCCAGGGATTTTTGAGTGCGGGCGTAGGAAACGAATAGGCGAGCTGAAGGCCCTGGTCCTTGACATAGTTGGGTTCCCGGCCTCTGGTGTGACAGACATAACAGGGATTGCTCGCACTTCCTCGCTCCGGTTTCCCGCTCTTTGCGTCCGGTTTCCCGGTCTTCGCGTAACACTGGGGCGGGATATAGGCTGTCCGGTTGACAAGGGTCCTGGACTTCAGGTCAACCTGAGCGGCATGGAGCGGCACCGCCGGCAGTATACCGGCGGCAAGAAGGAGAAGCAGGAAACGGATTTCTCGTGTTCTCATCTGTACAGGTGAAGATTTCCTATGGCAAGGGAGGGGGAAGACGATGACGCCGCCGGAGGCGACGTCACCGCCGGAGGGAGGAAATCAGTCCATGGCCGGCATGGGACCAAGATAACCGGTATAGGCGCGCGCCTCGGCCGGATCGCGGAGCTTGTCCTGGTCAGACTCGCCATAGGGATGCTGCACCACGCTCATCAGATAGGCATGCCCACGGATGTCGGGATAATAATAGACCGAGGTGGTCTCCGAGCCATAGGGCGTGGTCTCGATCCGGGTCAGACTGCCGGAATTGATGTCATAGGCCCAGACAGCATCGTCCTGGTGCCCGGAGCCGGTATCCTCGCCAATGATCAGCGTGTCCCGGCCCCGCATGAAAGTGATGTTGTCCGGATTGGCGATTCCGTTGATATCACAGGTATTGTTGGCATACTTGCTGTCAGGGGCATAGGTGTGCGGCGTGCCGGCGACCACGCCGTACATGTTGACGGCCACATACTCGCTGCCAATGGTGGCATCGGGCCGGATATCCAGGCCATAGACCACACCGCACTTGTTCTTGGGCAACCGGATGTGGTTGGGGCCGCCGCGGTCATACTTGCCACCGTCCTCCATACCCTTTGCCACCTCGCTCATGGAGACGTAGAGGACCCGGTGGTCGGGATCGAACGTGATGCCCTCTTCCTTGCGCAGCTCGGTGGTGGCGCCCTTCATGGCCGCATAGCGCCGGGCCTCGAGACGGGAGGCGATCCGGTCCATGCCGGGTTTCACCTGCAGGCACTCCAGGCCGGTGGTGGTATGGACGGCGGTGAATCCCGATGCGCAGGTGGCATCCTCCCGTGGTTCCGCCACAGCGAAAAGATCGGAGAACGATACACCGCTTTCGATGGCCTTGCGGATAGTGGCATCATCGGCATGGCCGAGGTTCACCCACTGGAGATCGGCATAACCGCCGTGGGCCGAGTGGACCTGGTTCCACCTGGCGGCATAGAGGGTACCGCTGGACAGGTCCCTGGGGCGATCGGCGACAAACATGAAAAAACCCACATCGGTTCCATCGTCCGAGATGTAGGCGGTCCGTTCATCGGGCATGACATAGGCCAGCTCCACGGCGAGCCGGCCCATTGCATAATGTTTGCTCACCGATGGAGAGCCGTCCTCCGAGACATCCACCTCCACCGGGTATCCATAGCGATAGGGCTTGAAGACCCTGCGGAAATCCTCCACCGTGGTGCCGGGTGCATAGGGATCCAGACCAAAGTAGCGGGCCATGGGCTTGTCATATTCCTCGATCTCATCCATGGACTTTGCCGCCTCCGTGGCCCGGGCATCGGTTGGGTATTCCTCGCTGCCGAGATGGGTGCCCCAGGGCGTGACCTGGCCGGCACAGGGAACCCAGAGACCGCCAAAGGCGGAAAAATCGATATTGCCGGTCCGTACCGCGCGCAGCTTGCCGCTTGTCTTGTCCTGCTTCAGTTCGGTGAGGTACATGGCCCCGGGCCGGCTCTCGAAATGGGAGACCATGTAGAGCCTGTCACCCCGGGGCAGCAGGGAACTGAAGTCATTGTCCACCGAAATATGCCGTGAACCGTCCCGGTTGCGTACCGGCTCGCCCTTCCGGTCCAGCAGCAGGCCAAAGGTGCCGTCTCCGGCCCTGTCACCACTGCGCAGGATAACGTTGTAGCCGATCCTGTGACGCTTTCCGTCCACCGTGATCTCGGGGCTTGCAACCACCTTGCGTTTCTCCCCATCGGTTACCGGCACCGGCACCCCGGCAAACCGTGGAACCGGCGAAGGCTTCTTTTCGGCCGCCACCGCATGTCCGGCCATGCCGGCCATCAGTCCGGCCGCAATCAGCCATGACAGCGAACAGTTCATTGATTTCTTCATCGTTGGTCCTCCTTTTCTGTGATCGATATGCAGGCCGTACTGCTGCATCTGTTCCGGAGGTCGAATGTAGCCGCTCCATGTTTGAAAACTGTTCAGGATGCATTAGAAATTCGTAACAGTCCTTCGCAGGCAGCAATTCCGTGCTCAGATACCTCGGCAGGCGGTATCGCCCCAGCCGGTGGTCCACTGCGGCAGAACAGCGGAAAAACGACCTCTGCCCTGCCCGGCCTTCCGCTCCCGGATCCGGGATAGGGCCAGATCAAGAAGTATCCCGTTTCCCGCAGAAGGCAGTTTCCGGCTGTCCGGGGCGGTGCGAAAGGTAAATGGCCGTCTGTTGCTCGTGGTGAGGCGGGCCAGGGGCTGACTGTCCTGTTCAAGGATGGAGATCGTCTGCTGGATCCGCATTTTCCTGCCGGAGAGCGCCTCTTTCCCGGCCGGATAGAGATCCAGAACCCGGAGCCCGGTGTCTTCTGTCAGGATCGCCAGTGCCTGCGCAGTCCGACAACTGTCCAGGTCGCCACAGAACAGAACGGCGGCGTATGGCTGTTGCAGGACCGGGTGGGACGACATCGTCCGCAGCAACCGGACCAACCATCTCTCCTCCAGCCTGGAGAGGGCAAGATGAAGGTTGATGACCAGCACTGCATTGCCGTTTTTCCGGACCACTGCAAACTGGGCTGCCCCCTGGCCTCCTTCGCCGCCCGGACGCTGAAAACTGCCACTGGCCAGCATCCAGGCATCAGACCCGGTGAGTATGGCGACCCCGGTGGCGGTGTCGGTCGTTCTTTCTCCACAGGTGATCTCGTTCTGCCGTGTCGCGCTGCAGGAACAGGTCATTCCCAGTTTTCCCGCCAGAAAGATGGCGGCGTTGTGGTGGCCATCATCGGAAAAAAACATCTCCTGGCAGCAGAGGATATCGATCTCCTCCGCCTTCAGATCATCCACCAGGCCTGCCAGGCGCTGCCGTTGATCCTCTCCGCAGCCACCGATATTGACGGTCGCTATCCGTATCACCGTTCTTCCTCCGTAATAGTTCACCGCTATGGGCAACCACCTAAAAAGACCGACTCTTTTGGGAAAAGTTCAGCAGTGCGTCAGCTGTGCGTGATCGTGGCTGGCCGTCAGGTAAGCGAGCGCAGCGAGACTCCGATAGCCCGCTATGCGGCCAGCCGCGAACGCGTGCAGATGGCGTGCTGCTGAACTTTTACCTTCCTCCTTCACAGGGATTCTCATGGCACCTCAGGCGGCGGGCCGTACCACCTTCGGTTCCAGCAGCTCAAGGGAGATACTACTGCTTCCCGCAGCTGAATGTTCGCTGCTCCCGCCCAATGCCTCCCGCAGGACCCTGCCCCGCCAGTCGGGATGCGGGGGAACATCGAGGATCTCTGCCATGGTGGGCGCCATGTCCAGCAGGCTCAGACCGTTCCTGATCTCCAGGCCACGGACGATGCCGCGACCGTTGAGAATCAGCATGATCTTGTTCTGCAGATGGGCCAGCTTTCTGCTGCCGGGCCCTCCGAGAATCAGCAGGACATACTCATCCTGCAGTCCGACCACCCGTATCTGCTCCAGGATATGGGCAATGGCACGGTCCGCGGTCTCGATGGCCTCCAGATAGCACTCCGACATGAAGCCGAAATGTCTTCTTGATATCTCGACACCATCCATATAGAGGAGGCAGAAATCCGGCTTTTCCTTCTGCAGATGCCGGGCAGCCGCCTCGGCGATCCTGGAATCCATATTGCGGATCCGCCGGGAATTGATGAAGAGACTGTGACTGAGCAGCCGCGACGGGATCATACCGTTGACGCAGTCCCGGGTATGAAAAAGGGAAACAGTCCGCTGCCTCGAATGCAGCAGGGCGGCCAGAGAGACATCCCCATACGCTCCCGTCCCGAAACCTGTATCGGTTGTCACGCCATGTTCCCCGGGCCACATGGAGATCATCAGGGTATGCAGTGCCGGCAGGGTCGCTTCCCGGGAAACGGTCACCAGCTTCCGGCTGGTCACACCCTCGCGGGCGAGCCGATCCAGACATCCGGCATGGGCACAGGCAAGAGCGTCACTCTGCAGACCATCGACAACGACACACAGCATTTTCATTGGCTACTCTCCGGAAGATAACGGGTGAACACTGCTTTCTCCGGACCTGACGCCAGGTTAGAATCACAGCATGGCAAGCCTTGGTGCATGACGGGTCGGCAGACGGCCAGGTCCTGGGAAACTCTCATCGCTTACGAGTGGTTCTACCGACCTCCTGTTACAAATCGATTAACAGACGATTATGAAATGATTCGGAAAGGGCCGACCGCCGGCTGCGGTCCGGAAGAGGTACAACAATGACGCAATTCTAATCCTTTTCTAACCCGGCCTTAATATCGTGGAGCTACGGTTTCAGTGTTGCTGAAATGGACTCTTCCCCCAAGAGCACATTTCTCCTCCTTGCAGGCCGGGTCCGGTTCCCGGGCCCGGCCCTTCTTCCTGATACCCTGACAAGACAAGACAGGCGATAATGCGCTATGCCCTCTGCTACAGCCCGGACGAGAGGTCGTCCCTCTGGCAACAACTGTGCATCTGGCTGGGCCGGAATCCGGCGACAGGAAAAACCGGAGCGCAGCCGCAGTTTTCCGATATCGAGCCCGACCGCCTGACGGAACTGACGAGATCACCCAGACGTCACGGTCCCTGCGCCGTTCTGAAAGCCCCGTTTCGTCTGGCAGCGGGCAGAACACCGCAGATGCTGGACAAGACCCTGGAGCTGTTCTGTTATCGCCACCGGCCGATATCCCTGCCGCCCCTGGCCATCACCGACATCCGGAACACCTTCTGCCTGGCTCCTGCAGAGACCGCGGAAGACGTGCTGCACTTTGCAGACCGGTGTGTGCGGCGGTTCGAACCTTTCAGGGCTCCGCTCACTCCCCTGGAGACGGCCAGGAGGCGAGCCGCCATCCTGTGCCGGGAAGAACGACGGAGCCTTGCTCTCTGGGGCTATCCATGGGCATGCGAGACCTACCGTTTTCTCATCCCCCTGACTGGCAGGATCGCCGATGCCACGGAGAAAAGAAGGGTCCTCAACGCCATCACCCGGACGTTCGACGGCCTGCTTGACAACCCGCCCCCCCTGGGGGACATTGCCCTCTTTGTCGAACAGGAACCCGGCAGGCCATTTGTCCTGCAGAAGCGCTTTCCCCTGACCGCCACGCCCCTGCCCGGAGAACCGGCTACAGGCAGTGACCGTCTGCAGCCGCCGGCGACACGGCAGTTTCCTGCAGGAATCTTTTTAAACGAGGAGTAATATGGCACTGCAGATCACGGTCTTCAGCGACAGCCACGGCCGGCACGACGAGGTGGAGATTCCGGGAGGCGATATTCTCATCTTTGCCGGCGACATGACCGATTGCCGGCACGAACACGACCTGGCCGGATTCAACCGTTTTCTCAGGAGACTGCCCCATCGTTACAAGGTGGTCATCGGCGGCAACCATGACCACCTGCTGGCAGATAATCCCGTTCTGGGCAGGTCGCTTCTGTCCGAGGCGATCTATCTCCAGGATGAGATGGTGGTCATCGGCGGCATCACCATCTACGGCAGTCCGTGGCAGCCCCTGTTCAACAGCCGTGCCTGCGACGCATTCGCCCTGCCGCGGGGTAGAGCCCTGCAGGAGAAATGGCGCATGATTCCCCACGGCATCGACATTCTCGTCACCCATGCGCCCCCGGCCGGCGTCCTGGACAGGGATGGTCCGGTTGCCCACGGCTGCACCGACCTCGCCAGGGCGGTTGCCGCCGTCAGGCCCAGGTACCACGTCTTCGGACACATTCATGCCAATCATGGCACCATCTGCCGCCAGGGGATGATGGCCATCAACTGTAATGTCCAGGCCGGCAACGGCAGGCTCAGGCCGGCACTTTCTTTCCCCTGCACCGTGGGCCGCGTATGAGTCATCACGTGGAGGGATACACGCGGGTGGCTGTTTGCAGCAAACCTGTCGGCATCTCGAAAAGTAAGAGTTCGCCGCTATCGGCAACCACCTAGAAAGACCGATACTTTTACCTGAAGGGGTTGCCGGCCGCGGGGAACTGTTACGTCTGCGACACAGCCGGAACGGCAGATGGAGCCTTACCGGGGAACCAGGTATCTGCGGCGTCCCTGCCGCTTGAGAAACTTTGCAAAATTTTTTCTGATCTTCGGAAGTTTCCAGAGGTTCATCACCACGGATTTCCTGGTCAGCTTGGCCAGGGTGGAGGGATTGAAATAGGCCTCGGCATTGCTGACCCTGAGCACAAAGGGCGGTTTGCCCTCGGCGGCCAGAATGCTGCTCATGACCAGGGCTCCTGTACGGTGATTGCCCTCAAAGAAAAGCTGGGGCTGGCTGAGGAGAAGAATATAGATACCGGCGGCACGTTTCCATGCGGACCTGTCGCCATGTTTGTGGTACCACCTGACGAGGTGACCGATATTGAAATCCTTCTGTTCGTAGAAGCGATCCGTGGTGGCGGCAATGTGCACCTTGAATTCCGCGCGGACCTTTGTGTCGACACCGCAGAGCACGATGTGGTTCAGTTCCAGTATGTGATGCACGCCCCGCCGATGGAGGAGATCCACGCGGCGTTCCAGGAGCCGGTTGACATATTCATAGCCAAGGAGCATGTTTTCGACGATGGTATCTTCCAGGGGATCACGGCGGACATCGAGTCTCCGGTTGATCAGTGCAAAGTCCTGCTGTACCCGGCGCAGGGATCTCTCGATCCTGCCGATGTTCAGGCAATAGCTACCGGTCATGGATCAGACTGCAGAAAACCGGACCTGCGCATCCGGAGAGCGTCCGCGGGCCTTTGCCAAGGCAGATCCTTCCGCATAGCAAGAGTTCACCGTACCGGCCGGAATCAGCTGAACTCGCCACTGAGGTATTCCCTGGTCAGCGCTTCCCGGGGATTTTCAAAAAGCTCCCGCGTATCTCCCATCTCCACCAGGTAGCCGGTCCTGCCGCCCCTGGAGATATCAACGGCAAAAAAGGCCGTCTTGTCGGCCACCCGCAGGGCCTGCTGCATGTTATGGGTGACGATGGCCACGGTATAGTCCTTTTTCAGTTCCACCATCAGCTCCTCGATCTGGCGGGTGGCGATGGGATCAAGGGCCGAGGCGGGCTCGTCCATGAGGATGACCGGCGGCCTGGTGGCAATGGCCCTGGCGATGCAGAGCCGCTGCTGCTGGCCGCCGGAGAGTGACATGCCGTTGTTCTTCAGCTTGTCCTTTACCTCGTCCCAGAGAGCGGCACCCTTGAGGGCCTCCTCGACCCGGGCATCATAATCACCCTTGTAGCGGGCCAGCCGCAGGCCGAAGGCGACATTTTCGTAGATGGACATGGAGAAGGGATTGGGCTGCTGAAAGACCATGCCGATGTAGCGGCGCACAGTGACCGGATCCACGTTTTTCGCATACAGATCCTGGCCCTCGAACCTGATCTCGCCCTCGAACCGGAAACTCCTGACCAGGTCGTTCATGCGATTGATACTCTTGAGCACCGTGCTCTTGCCGCAGCCGGACGGACCGATGAATCCGGTTATTTTGTTCTTGAGAATCGGCACATGGCTGTCACGGACGGCCAGGAAATTGCCATAGAATATCTTATTGACTCTGCAGTCGATCACCACCTCGTCGGTGGTCGCTGCTGACTGGGGGGTGGACATCGCTGGTTCTCCTTTCATTGGGGGACGACTATTTCTTCCGCTGCCCGATCAGACGGCTGAGGATGTTGAGCGTAAACACCATAAGGACCAGGACCAGAGAGGCGGCCCAGGCCAGTTGGATCTGGTTCTCGAAGGGCATGCCGGAAAAATTGTAGATCAGGACCGCCAGGGAGGCGGTCGGTTCCATCAGGTCACCGGCCCCGCCCTGGAACATCCAGTAGTCGCTGAACAGGGCGGTGAAGAGCAGGGGCGCGGTCTCGCCCGCTGCCCGGGCAATGGCCAGCATGACCCCGGTGATGATACCCGGCATGGCCTTGGGCAGGACGACCTTCCACATGGCCTGGGTCGGGGTGCAGCCCATGCCCACGGCGGCCTCGCGCATGATTGCCGGCACCATCTGGATCGCCTCCTCGGCGGTCAGCATCACTGTCGGCAGCATGAGCAGGGAAAGGGCGATGCCGCCGGCGACGGCGGAATAGGTGCCCGTCACCATGACCACGACGGAATAAGCAAAGACGCCGGCCAGGATGGAGGGAATACCGGTCATGGTCTTGGCGCAGAACCGCGCCACTGTGGCGATCCGGGTGTGCGGTCCGAACTCGGCCAGGTATATGGCGCCGATGATGCCGAAGGGCACGGCGATCAGCGAGGCGATGCCGACCATGACCACGGTGCCGACAATGGCATTGCCGAAACCGCCGCCGCTGTCAAAGGCGGTGGGCGGCAGGGAGGTGAACAGCTCCAGTGAAAATCGCCTGCCACCGCGGAGAATGAGCATGGCGAGCACGGAAAACAGCGGGATGCAGGCAAGGATGGCACACCCCACGGTGATGGTGCTGAGGATGAAACTCTTCAGGGCCCTGGGATCGGTGAAATTGCGGCTGAAATCCGGCGAGGCACTCATTTGCTTCCTCCCGTGCGCAGGGTGGCGGTGATAATCAGTTGTCCGGCAACATTGACCAGAAAGGTGATCACCAGCAGAACCACGGCGGCATACATCAAAACTCGGACCTCGTAGTCGCTGGCCTCGGGGAAGTTGAGGGCCAGCAGTGCGGCCAGGGTGTTTGCCGGTGAAAACAGGGACAGGGTGAGCTGGTTGGAATTGCCCACCAGCATGGCCAGGGCCATGGTCTCGCCGAGGGCCCGGCCAAATCCCAGCACCAGTGCCCCGAAGATCCCTCCTGACGCCGTGGGCAGAAAGACCCGCAGAATGGACTCCCAGCGGGTGGCGCCCATGCCGAAGGCAGCCTCCCGTATCTTGGCCGGTATGGCGGCAAGCGCATCCTGGGAGATGGCTGCCACCGTGGGCAGGATCATGATCGACAGCACCAGGGCGGCCGGGAACAGGCCCGGGCCACTGAGGCTGGTACTGAAAAAGGGAAGCCAGCCCAGGTGAAGGTGCAGCCAGTCGGCCAGGGGGCGGATGAGGGGAATAAGGACAAAGATCCCCCAGAGCCCGTAGACAACGCTGGGAATGGCGGCCAGCAGCTCAATGATGGATTTCAGCACCACGGTCACGTTGTGCGGCAGAAAATCCTGGGTCAGGAACACGGCGATGGCAACCCCGAAAATGCCGCCACCGAACAGGGCGAGCAGCGAGCTGTAGAGGGTGCCCCATATCTCGGGCAGAATGCCGAACCGGCCCTGGCCGGGATCCCAGTCCGTACTCGTGAGAAAAGAGATGCCGAACTTGTGCATGGCCGGAATGGCGGTGCCGCCGATGCGCCAGAAGATATAGATAATCAGGAGCAGGGTCAGCCAGGCAAAGCAGAGGGTCAGGCCGCGAAAGGTTCTGTCAACGAGCGTGTCGAGGGTGGTGGGCGGCCGGCAGGCTGAGGTGCTGCCGGGCTGGGCCTGGTCGGTTTTTCTTGCAGCCATGGTATCTGTGGTCTCCGCAGGCAGAATTTCGGGATCTTCCGGTGAGGGAACAACGGCTGGAGTGGTCCTGGTTCACCGCTATCGACACCTGCCTGAAAATGCCGATACTTTTGGTAAAAGTTCAGCAGGGCGTCAGCTCTGCGTGATCGCGGCCGCCTGTCAGGTAAGCGAGCGCAGCGAGACTGCGGCAGCCCGCTCTGCGGCCAGCCGCGAGCGCGTACAGGTCAGCGCAGAATCCGGATGGCGTGCTGCTGGACTTTTACCCAGAGTGAGAGGGGACCCGCCCCCCTGTCCATCGAGACAGGGGGAACGGGCACGGCGAGGACCTACCTGATATTGTGAGAGGCCTTTTCCACGATGTCGACCACGTTGGCGGGCAGGGGAATATATCCCAGCCGGTCGGCCATCTTCTGACCATCATGGAGGCAGAAGCGGACCAGGTCACGCAGGATCTCGGCCTTTTTCGGATCCTGGTATTTTTTGTAGAAGAGCATCCAGGTGTAGGTGACAATGGGATAGGACCCGTTGCCTTCGGGATCGGGCAGCCAGACCCGCATGTCGGCCGGGATGGTCGCATTGGCCAGGGCGGCCTGACCGCTTTCGATGCTTGGCCGGATGAACCTGCCGGACCGGTTCTCCAGCAGCGCCATGGGCACGCCGGCCATCTTGGCATAGCCATACTCGATGTAGCCGATGGCACCGGGGGTCTGGCGGATGGTGGCGGTTACACCGTCATTCTTGGGTGCGGCAACGAACTTGTTGCTCGAGGGCCACTTGACGGTCTTGCCGACACCGGGCCCGTTCTTCCACTCCTGGCTGACGGCGCTGAGATGGGTGGTGAAGACAAAGGTGGTGCCGCTGGAATCGGCCCGGCGGACAACGGTGATGGGCTCATCCGGCAGCTTGACACCGGGATTGGCCCTGACAATGGCCGGGTCGTTCCACCGGGTGATCTTTCCCAGGAAGATGGCCGGATAGACGTCCCGGGGCAGTTTCAGTTCCTTCACACCCTCCAGGTTGTAGGAAAGAACGATCTCGCCGGCGATCATGGGCAGGAGCTGGACCCCCTCCTTGACCTGGGCGATCTCCTTGTCATTCATCGCTGCATCGCTGGCAGCGAAATCCACGGTATGGTTGATGAAATCACGAATTCCCGCACCACTGCCCTTGGCCTGGTAATCGACAATGATCCCCGGATGGGCACGGCTGTAGGTCTTGAACCAGGTCGAATAGATGGGGAAGGGAAAGCTCGCCCCCGAACCGGTTATCCTCACCTTGCCGGCAATGGCCGCGCCTCCGGCAAGGACAGTGATCGCCAGGGCCATGACAGCCGCTTTTGCCAATGTACTGCGCTTCATATCGTCCTCCTGTTTTGCAAGTGGCTCTGCCGCACCACGCGGCACGAGTCGTTGGTTATCCCACAGGAAGGCACCTTAGATGATCACTGTTAGAAGGCGGTTAATGTTGTGTTACAATCACATTAGCGCACAGGAGCTACGTCGTCATGAGGTAAATGCCCCGGTATTTCAGGATAGCGCAACAGTTCACCGTTACCGGCAACCGACCGAAATACCGATACTTTTTCACAAAAAAAGCCCTGCACGGACGTGCAGGGCCTGACAGGATTCCGCCGAGGCGGAGATGCGAAAGGAACGGCTCAGGTGATCCTGCCGCAGCATTTCTTGTATTTTTTCCCGGAGCCGCAGGGACAGGGGGCATTGCGACCGACCTTCCCCTCCTTTCGGCGCACCGGTTTTCTTTCCTCCCCCTCTTTGGCAGCCTGCTGCCGGGCCAGCTCCAGCTCACGCTCCCGCTGCAGGCGCCGTTCCTCCTCCATCCGCTCCAGTTCGTCGTCCTGGACGATCTGAACCCGCATGAGCGTCCCCACGGTCTGATGCTTGACCGACTCGATCATGGACATGAAGAGGTTGTAGCCCTCCTTCTTGTACTCGTCCAGGGGATTCTTCTGACCATACCCACGCAGTCCTATCCCCTCCTTCAGGTGATCCATGTTGAGCAGGTGTTCCTTCCACAGGGTATCCACCATCTGCAGAAGAATCATCCGTTCGAGCTGCCGCATCTGTTCGACGCCGTTGCGCTCCTCCTGCCGGCGGTAGGCCTCGTCCACCGCCGCTCTCAACCTCTCGCCCATCTTCTCCCGGTCCAGATCCACCCGTTCGGTCCGGTTCCAGTCGAGCTCCAGATTGAAGACCTCGGCCACCCGGTCGAAAAAACCATCCCACTCCCAGTCCTCGGACGGTACCTTGTCGCTGGCGAACTCGTCAGCGATGTCCTCCACCAGGTCACCGATCATGTCATCGATGATCTCCCGCACATCCTCGCTTTCCAGCACCTGGCGCCGCTGACTGTAGATCACCTCGCGCTGCTTGTTCATCACGTCGTCATACTCCAGCAGATGCTTGCGGATATCGAAGTGATGCCCCTCGACCTTGCGCTGCGCGTTTTCGATGGCCTTGGAGATCATGGAGTGCTCGATGGGCTCGTCCTCCTCCATGCCCAGCTTGTCCATGATGCCGCTGAGCCGGTCAGAGCCGAAGATGCGCAGCAGGTCATCCTCCAGGGAGAGAAAAAACCGTGATGAGCCGGGATCGCCCTGGCGGCCGGAACGGCCCCGCAACTGGTTGTCGATGCGGCGGCTCTCGTGGCGGGAGGTGCCGAGGATATGCAGCCCGCCCAGCTCCCGCACCCCCTCGCCGAGCTTGATATCGGTGCCTCGGCCCGCCATGTTGGTGGCGATGGTCACCCTGCCCTTCTGGCCGGCCTGGGCGATGATCTCGGCCTCACGCTCGTGGTGCTTGGCGTTGAGGACCTCGTGCGGAATGCCCTCCTTCTTGAGCATCTTGGAGAGTTTTTCCGAGATGTCGATGGAGATGGTGCCCACCAGGATCGGCTGGCCCTTCTTGTGCAGCTCCTTGATCTCGCGCACGATATTACGGTACTTGGCAGCCTGGTTCTTGTAGATCACATCCGGATAGTCGATGCGGATCATGTCACGGTGGGTGGGAATCACCACCACGTCCAGATCATAGATCTTCTTGAACTCGGCCGCCTCGGTGTCCGCGGTACCGGTCATGCCGGCAAGCTTGTCGTACATGCGGAAGTAGTTCTGGAAGGTGATGGAGGCCAGCGTCTGGTTCTCCTTCTCGATCTTGACCCCTTCCTTGGCCTCCAGGGCCTGGTGCAGACCGTCGGAATAGCGCCGCCCTTCCATGGTCCGGCCGGTGAACTCGTCGACAATGACCACCTCGCCGTTACGGACGATATAATCCACGTCACGCTGAAAAAGGACATGGGCCTTGAGCGCCTGGTTGACGTGATGCAGGTAGTTGATATTCCTTGGATCATAGAGATTGTCCAGCTTGAGGAGCTCTTCGGCCAGCTGCACGCCCTCGTCGGTGAGCATGACCTGGCGGTCCTTCTCCTCCTTCGTGTAGTGGACATCCTCCTTGAAGTGCCGCATGATCCGGTCCACCTTGAGGTACATGTCCGTGGACATGTCGGCCGGTCCGGAGATGATCAGCGGCGTGCGCGCCTCGTCGATGAGGATGGAGTCCACCTCGTCGACAATGGCGTAGTTGAAACCGCGCTGGCAGAAGTCGCGGATATCGAACTTCATGTTGTCGCGCAGATAGTCGAATCCGAACTCGTTGTTGGTCCCGTAGGTCACGTCCGCGGCATAGGCCTCACGGCGGGCCGCGTCGTCCATGTCGTGAACAATGGAACCGGTGGTCAGGCCGAGGAAGCGATAGATCTGGCCCATCCATTCCACATCGCGGCTGGCCAGGTAGTCGTTGACCGTGACCACGTGCACCCCCTTGCCGGAGAGCGCATTGAGGTAGACCGGGGCGGTGGAGGTCAGGGTCTTGCCTTCACCGGTCTTCATCTCGGCGATCTTGCCCTGATGGAGCACGATACCGCCGATGAGCTGCACGTCGTAGTGTCGTTCGCCGAGTACCCGTCTGGCCGCCTCCC